>Ga0194044_10000455_pt1 | contig 20067 bp, 15 predicted proteins | sample JunL4417m_MetaG_FD_155460 | JGI IMG/M metagenome (GOLD analysis project Ga0194044, IMG submission 155460) | Anoxic zone freshwater microbial communities from boreal shield lake in IISD Experimental Lakes Area, Ontario, Canada - Jun2016-L442-17m | ecosystem: Environmental > Aquatic > Freshwater...
CGCTGTCGCTGAGCTGCTGGTACACGACGGGCCTCAGGAGCGCGTACTCGAGCACGCTCGCCGCAGCAACATCGGTATCCATGGATACGTCAGGCACAACGGTGGGCGTCGGCGCAACCGCGACCAGCAGGTCGACGCGCGTTCCAGGGGGTACATGAGTAGCAGAAGGCGGATCTTGCCGCATGGCAACGTCGGGCTCGAAGTCGGCCGTCGCAAACGCGCCCATGGGCGCCGTGGTCAGATCGGCAGCTAGAATGCGCGCGGTCGCACTGGGGACACGCAACCCGGTGACGCTGGGCACCGTGGAGACCTTGTGCCGCGCGACCCACGTCCCGAGGCCCGACACCAGCGCCATCCCCGTTGCCGCAGCCATAAGGACCAGCAGGATGCCACCGCACCCAAACCTCGCAGCCGAGTACACCGCGCCGTGGTCTTTCGGCTCCGACTCCGGCTTCGGCGTCAGCTCCACATCCGGTTCCGGCTCTGCCTCCGGCTCCAGCTTCGGCTCCAACTCCGGCTCGGACGTATCGTCGCTCACAGCCCCCACCCGCCTTTCGCCGCCGAGACGACCGCCATGTGCTCGCTAGGGTAACGCGGTGAGGACAACCGCCGCTAGAGCCATCGCAACACCGAACGCCTGATGCCGCTTGAGTCGCTCACCCAGCACCATCCGCGCCAGTAGCATCGTCGCAACCGGGTACAAGCCGCCGACAACCGCCGCGACCGCCAGCGGACCAATCCGAATGGCCGAGAGCATCACGACGTTGGCCGTGGCGTCGAGCAGCCCTGCGCCCAGCGCCATCCGAACTGCCTCGCGATCCAGTTTCATGTCGCGCCGGCGCACGATCAACGCAATTGCCATGATGACGGTGCCGACCGTGCGGGCGATCAGGAGCGGCGCGAAACCGCTCGCTGGCAAAGTGAGCGAGAGCGAGACCAGCGAGCAGGCAAAACTCGCTCCCGCCAGCACCGAGAGCCCCACGGCGAGCGGTGGCATGCCATGCTCCTCGACCGTGCCGGTGGTGGTGCTCACGATGATCACCGAAACCAGCGCCAAGGCCAAACCCACAAGCGTAATCGGCCCCACGTGAGAGCCGCGCACAAGATCGAAGATCGCCGGCCCTGCGCCGCTGAGTGCCGCCGTGATTGGCGCAACGATGCTCATGCGACCGATTGCCAGGGCCGCGTACAACGAGACGATGCCCACCGTGCCGGCGACGCCCGAAGCCGCGCCCCAGAGCAGGTCGACGCGGGTCACCTGCTCGGGCCGGACGAAAAGCAAGAACACCGCAAAGGCGACCATGCCGACCACATACACCACGCCGGTTACCGCCAGTGCGGGGCTTCTGCGGCTGGCCAGCCCACCAAAGAAGTCCCCACTGCCAAACAGAACCGCCGTTGCAGCGCCGAGCAGTGCGGTCAGCACGTAGACCCCAAAGCACAGCGCACTTTCATGGAGGCCTTTCGGAGTAGCTCGGACAACGCCACCACCGTAGCCGCCAACTCACGCGAACACCAGCCTCGGGTGTAGGCTGTGGTCACTGTCGGCGAACAGGGAGAGTGCAATGCGAGGAATCAGGATTGGTGCGGCGGTAGCGCTCGCGCTCACGCTCGCGCTGTTGAGCGCGGCCGCATGCGCGCCATCGACAGGCAGCAGGAGCGTCGCCGTTCCGGCCACCGGCAGCAACGGGCAGGTGCCAGCCGCCTTCGACTCCGAGACGCTCTACCAGTGGTCGATGCTGAGCGCGCTGGTCGTCGGCCTCTACCAGCCAACCGTCACCGTCGGCGAGATCAAGCAGGCAGGCAACACCGGCATCGGCACCTTCACCGCACTCGACGGTGAGATGATCGTGCTCGACGATGTCGTCTACCAGGTGCGCGCCGACGGCACCGTGCACCAGAGCCCCGACGCAAGCACTTCGCCGTTCGCCGCCGTCACCTACTTCGACAACGAGCGGACCGTCGAGATCACCGGCGCTCCCACCTACGACGCACTCAAGAAGAGCCTCGACGCTCAAATCCCCGGCGTCAACGACATCCGCGTCATCCGCGTCCCCGGCCACTTCAACTACGTCAAGACACGCAGCGTGCCGGGCCAGACCGAACCCTATCCGCCGCTCGCACAGGTCACTGCCAAGCAGACCGAGTTCGAATTCCGCGACGTCGACGGCGTACTCGTCGGCATTTGGTGCCCCGCATGGATCGGCCAGATCAACGCACCCGGCTACCATTTCCACTTCCTGACCGCCGACAAAACCGGCGGCGGCCACGTACTCGACGTGTCGATGGGCGCGGCGAAGGCACAGATCGACATCACGCCGGGGTTCAATCTCTCGATCCCGCAGACCAAGGAGTTCCAGAAGGTCGACTTAGCCGGCGACTACCAGAAGCAGATCGACGCTGCCGAGAAGTAGCCGAAGAAGCCCGGGCTGTGACAGGCTCAGCACGCAATGAGGAGGCCACACGCAATGCCTAGAAGACCTAGTATCGTCGCCATGTTGGTCGCGGCACTCTGCGTGGCCATGTTCGTCACCGGCTGCGGAAGCCATCCTGCGGTCGCGCCTTCGACCAGCTCTACCGAAACCACAAGTGCCCCCGCACCCGACTACGCCGACTCCTCCAACTGGCTGTCGCAGCCATCGTCGAGCGATGCCTCCAAGCCGGTCGACGTCTTCTTCCTCTATCCGACCGTCTACAAGCCGACCGGCCCGAGCGCCCCGGTCGTCTGCTCGGCGGACAATCCGCAGATGCGCAGCGGCGCCCAGGCCGCGTTCTCCAGGACCGCGACAGCGTTCTCGCCGCTTGCGAACGTGTACGCGCCGTACTATCGGCAAGCGGAGATCCAGATTCTCGCGCTGCCGCTTCAGCAGCAGGACACGATAGTCGGAAGCGCGCCGACAACGGATGCGCTTTCGGCATTCGACTACTACATCAAGCACCTGAACAACGGGCGGCCGTTCATCCTTGCGGGCCACTCGCAAGGCTCCAACATCATGATCAACCTGATGGCCGACTACATGAAGAAGAACCCCGAGGTCTACAAGCGCATGATCGTGGCGTACGTGCCCGGGTACTCGATAACGCCGCAGTACCTGCAGCAGCACAGCGAGCTCAAGTTCGCCGAGAACGCCGACGACACGCAGGTGATCGTCTCCTACAACACAGTCGCCCCGACGACCACGATGCCCGACCCCGTAGTGCACCCCGGCGCGATGGTCATCAACCCGATCACGTGGACGAGGAGCGAGGCGACCGCTACGGCCGCACAGAACCTCGGGGGCATCTCGCTCGACGCGAATAGCTACGCCGTGCTCGATGCCCACGGGCAGCCGAAGAGGATGCTCGGCGTCGCCGATGCGAAGATCGACACAGCGAAGGGTCTGTTGATCTGCAGCACGGTGAACACGGCAACGCTCGATCCGGGCAACAGCGTGACCGCCGCAGGAATCTTCCACAACTACGATTACCCGCTCTACTACTTCGACATCCGGGCCAACGCCGCGAACCGGATCGCCCGGTATCTCGCCAACCGATAGGAGCAAGAGCGATGCGTGCCTCTTTCGCCGGAATTGCCCTGAGCGCCGTGCTGCTCGCGACGGTCGTGTCCGGATGCGCTCCGGCGCAGTCCATGGCGCCCGAGCCGCCCAAACCCACACTCACTCTCGTGGTCGAGCCACAGGCCGGATACCAGCCCATCTACGACTTCATCTCGGGAGCCAAGACGTCTCTCGACATGACGATGTATCAGCTGCAGGACACAAGGGCACAAGATGCCCTGAAGGCAGCGGCCAAGCGCGGAGTCAAGGTCCGAGTGCTGCTCGACTCCAACATTTCAGGCGGCGGCAGCCCGACCATGAACCAGGCCGCCTACAGCGATCTATCTACGAGCAGCGTCGAAGTGAGATGGGCTTGGTCCGGAACGCTTTGGCACCAGAAGAGCATCAGCCGTGACGGCGTTGCTGCCGCAATCATGACCTGCAATCTGTACGCACCCTACTATCCCTTCGTGAGGGACTTCGCGGTGATCACCGACGATCGTGCAACAGTGGCGGGGATGGATGCGACGTTTGACAAGGACTGGCAGGCCACGAGCAGCCCGCCGACTTCAGGCGTGGTGCCCAGCGGCTCGGACTTGGTCTGGTCACCAGGCGCGCAGACACCCCTCGTCGACCTGATCGATTCGGCGCGCGCGGGAACCACTGTCTGGGCCGAGTCCGAGCAGCTCGACAGCCCGCCGATACAGCAGGCGCTGGTGTCGGCGGCAAAACGCGGGGCTACGGTGAACTTCCTCATGACGTACGACTCCAACTGGGCAGCGGGACTTAACGCCCTCAGCGCGGGCGGCGTGCAAGTGAGGGTCTACCAGCCGAGCGCCCCGATCTACATCCACGCCAAGGCCCTCACGGTTAACGATGACACGGCCTACGCGGGCAGCGCCAACTTCACGACGCCCATGACCGACCAGAACCGCAACGTCGGAATCATCACAAAGGATTCGGGAGTGGTTCGCGGGATCCGTTCGACTATCGCGAGCGACTTCGCTGGCGCTGCGCCGTACACGAGCGGACAGTAGGCCGACGTCGCGGGTCCGATGCGGGAATGCATAAGTGCCGTGCGCGAGGAGGTTCTCGGCGGGGAACGAGGGGCGTACGGGCAAGAAGTCGTGAAGCGCCTGGCCGTCAGGCTGACTGCGCGCTACGGGCGAGGTTGGGGGCAGCGGAACCTGGAGCGAATGTTGCGTTTCTCAGAGACCTATCCGCTACTGGAGATTGCGTCGCCAGTGGCGTCGCAATTGACTTGGACCAACATCAGCGAACTTCTCGCCATTGATGAGCAGCGCAAACGCGACTTCTACCTAGCTTTCTGCATCCACGAGCGCTGGTCAAAACGCACCCTACGGGCCAAGATCGCCGGCAAGCTCTACGAGCGCACCATCGCCGCCCGAGGCTCTGCCGACGGCATCGAAGCCGAGCTCGCGACGCTCGCAACCACCGGCGCCGTCGAGCCGTCGCTCGCTTTCCGCGACCCCTACGTGCTCGACTTCCTCGGCTTGCCGTCGCAGCACACAGAGGCCGACCTCGAGCGCGCAATTCTCGACGAGATGCAGCGATTCTTGCTCGAGCTTGGGGGCGGCTTCGCGTTCGTGGAACGGCAGAAACGCATGACTGTCGACGGCGCCGACTTCTACCTCGATCTGCTCTTCTACCACATCACCATGCGCTGCTACGTCGCACTCGAGCTCAAGACGCGTCCACTGGAGCCGGGAGACTACGGGCAGATGATGCTCTACTTGCGTTGGCTCGACGCTCACCAGCGACACGAGGGCGACTCGGCACCCATCGGGCTAGTCATGTGCACGAGCAAAGGCCCTGAACAGGTGGCGCTGCTAGGGCTGGATTCCGGCGAGGTGCGGGCGGCGCAGTACCTCACCGAGCCCATTCGCGAGGAGCTGCAGCGCCGTATGGCCGCGATCGCGGAAGATCCCGAGGTGAATCGGGAGTGACTGCGGGTGACGCCGGTCCTTACTTGCGCCCGGCCTTCTTGCGATCGGTCGCGCTCAGGATCCGCTTGCGGAGCCGAATGCTCTTGGGAGTGATCTCGACCAGCTCGTCGTCCTCGATGTACTCCAGCGCCTCTTCCAGCGTGAACAGGATCGGCGGGTGCAGCACGATGGACTTGTCGGCCGAGGAGGTGCGCATGTTGGTGAGTTGCTTGGCCTTAGCGACGTTGACCACTAGGTCGCCTTCCTTGGCGGCCTCACCCACGATCATGCCCTCGTAGCACATGACGGTCGGGCCGATGAACATCTTTCCGCGCGTCTGGAGCGTGTCGATCGCGAAGGAAGCGGACTTCTCCGTGGCGTTGGCGATCATCGAACCATTCTGACGGCCGCCCAAATCACCCTTGTACGGGCCGTACTCGCTGAAGTGATGGAACAAGACGCCCTCTCCGCGGGTCGCGTTGAGGATGCGTGTGCGCAGACCCATAACGCCGCGGGTCGGGATCTTGAACTCGAGGTGCGTGCGCTCTTCGCGGAGCACCATGTCCTTCATCTCGCCACTACGTGAGCCAAAGATCTCGATGACCTTGCCCGCAAACTCACTGGGGACGTCGACCACGGCTTGCTCGATAGGCTCCATCTTCTTGCCGTGCTCGTCCTTCTTGATGATGACCTGCGGGCGGCCCACCTGAAACTCGTAGCCCTCGCGGCGCATGGTTTCCATGAGCACGGACAGGTGCAGGACTCCTCGGCCGGCGACCTCCATGCCACTCTTGTCCTCGGTCTCGACGATATTCATCGAGATGTTGGACTCGGCCTCGCGCTCCAGGCGCTCCTTGATCTGACGACCGCCGACGATCTTGCCTTCCTGCCCAATAAGTGGGCTGGTTGAGGCCGCAAAAACAATCGACATGGTCGGCTCTTCGACGTGGATCGGGTCGAGCACGACCGGCTCGATGCGACAGGTGAACATGTCGCCGATGTCGCAGTCCTCGATGCCGACGACCGCGCAGATGTCGCCCGCATGTACTTCGGTTGCCTGCTGGCGGCCCATACCTTCGAACGTGAAAAGGTCCTTGATGTTGGCCTGGTAGCGACTGCCGTCATTCTTGACCACCATGATGCGCTCGCCGTTGTGAAGCGTTCCCGAAAACACTCGCCCGATGCCGATACGGCCGACGAAGTTGGAGAAGTCGATGGTGCACACCTGCATGGCAACCGGGCCGTCGACGTCGACATCAGGTGCCGGAATGTACTTGATGATCGAATCGAGCAGCGGCGCCATGTCCATGTTGTCGTCGCCGGGCTCATAGCGCGCGTAGCCGCTCACGGCACTGGTGTAGACCACGGGGAAGTCGAGCTGCGCGTCGTTGGCGCCCAGATCGAGCATGAGCTCGAAGACCTCGTCGATGACCTCGTGAGGACGAGCTCCGGGACGGTCGATCTTGTTGACGACGACCATCGGCTTCAGGCCGTGCTCCAGTGCGTGCTTGAGCACGAAACGTGTCTGCGGCATCGCACCCTCAAAGGCGTCGACGATAAGCAAGCAGCCGTCGGCCATCTTCAAGACGCGCTCGACCTCGCCACCGAAGTCGGCGTGTCCTGGCGTGTCGATGACATTGATCTTGGTGCCGTTGTAACGAATAGATATGTTCTTGGCGAGGATGGTGATACCCCGCTCGCGCTCTTGGTCGTTAGAGTCGAGCACACGCTCGGCGACCTGCTGGTTGTCTCGGAAGACATGGGTCGTCTGGAGGAGGCGATCGACCAGCGTGGTCTTGCCGTGGTCGACGTGGGCGATGATGGCGATGTTACGAACGTCATTCTGCCGCATGATGCTCCGATACTTCTGAGAGACGTAGTTGCCGTCTGGGACACATTTAGCGCAAGGGGGTAGTGTAGCACGCTCGACAATGATGCCTCTTGCGTCCTCACCACCGAAAAGTGTGCGCGCGAAGCCGTTAACCTCGCGTAAGATGCAAGTAGCGCAATGCATAAACCGTGTCCTTGCCGAGGGGGGCAACGGAATGTCGGCCGACTACACCGGCGGCTACGATGAGGTGGAACCCGAGTCCGAGCAGGACCCCAAAAACCGGCGCAATGCTGGCATCTGGGGGCTGCTGGCCACAGTGCTGGTTGCAGCAATTGTGCTGCTCATCGTGCTCACCCAGTGCGTACCTCGTGTCCCCGACGTGGTCGAGCTAACCGAGAATCAAGCTGTCACAAAGCTGACGCAAGCCGGTTACCAGGTGGGCGCTGTAAGCAGGGTCGTGCTCCCCGACACCTCGGCGGGCAAGGTTGCCGAGCAGGCGCCCGAGGCTGGCGCTGTCTTCTCCCGCGGCGGGAGCGTTGACCTTGTGGTGGCGCTCGGTGCTGAGCTTGTCGAGGTGCCCGAGGTCATAGGCAATGACACCTCAGCTGCAGAACTGCTCATTAAGGCCAAGCAACTGGTCATGGAAGTCGAGGGGCGCTACAGCCCCAGCATCCCTGCCGGCGCCGTCATCAGTCAGAATCCGCCTGCGAATGCCAAGGTGCCTGTCGGATCACGGGTCGTGCTGGTTGTTTCCCTCGGCATCGAGCCGGAAACGGGCTTTGGGGCCGGTGCGTCACCAGTCGCAGGTGCCAGCTTCTCAGCGGGCAACGGAGGGTCGGGATCGAGTGGGCCCGGCTCCACTCAGTCCAACTGCACCGCCAGCTACCCCGGTGCCACGGTGTGGGCCAGCGGCGGCGACATCTACATCAGGACCGGTGGCATCGGCACCAGACAGCTCACGAGCGGCTCGGCCTGGGACAGTCGGCCGCTGCTGTCGCCCAACGCCAAGTACGTGGTCTTCATGCGCGCTCCGTCCAGTGGCGCCAAGGCCGACGGAATTGGCCGTGTGTGCCTCACAACCTTCGAAGCCCAGATCATGAAGATGCCCTGGTCGACACAGATGACGGCAGGGCACGTGTGGTACGAGGACTACGCATTTGCTCCCAGCCCCACCGGCACCGCGCCGGGCAGCGACTGGCTGGTCATCTCCCAGCTCTACGAGTATCCGCTTACGACATCCCAAAACCCCGACCCCGCACAAAACGTGAGAGGCCGACTCGCCGTGTGCAACGTGCCGATCGCCTCGTCGTGGGTCGGATGGAACGTGGAGTTCTTCCCAACTGCCGGGATCTCGCTGTCGAGGTCAACCACGCCAGGGTGTGTGAAGGTCACCGCGATTCGACCGGACGGCAAGCAGTGGGTGCGCGAGTTCAACGCCCATACCGGAATGTTTCTCAAGTAGCCGCAAACTCCCGAGCGAACGAGGCCGCGCGTGCTAGCGCAGCACGAGGTCAGCGTAGACCGGCAAGTGATCCGAGGCTCGGCTCGGCACCGCTTCGAGTGCCTCAAGCTTCCAGTGCCGGCTGTAGGCAAAGTGATCCAGGCCGCGGTTTGGCCGGATACTCGGGAAGCTGCTCGGCGGATTCTCGACCACCTCAAGCAGGTCGGAGAGTACCGTCAACTCGGCGGCCTGGCAGTTCAGATCGCCGGCAAGCACCAGCGGAGTGTCGCGGGGCAGGTTCTCGGCCAGGAAGGCGATCTGGGCCTCACGCGTTCGACGCCCTAGCGAGAGATGCGTGGAGACGAACGTGATGGGCGTGCCGCCAGCCGAGATCTCGGCGACCAGAGCGCCTCGGCGCTCCATACCGCCCGGAAGAAACAGGTTACTTGCCGAACAGAGCGTTCCCTCGTTCGCCATGACCATGTTGCCCAGGGCGTGCACCCAGCGAGTGTGGTTGGGCTCAAAAGCGTGCTCCATGTTGAGCATGCGTGCGATCTGGTCGGGCTGATCCCAAAGTCCGCGGATGTGCCAGACCTCGTTTACCCCCACCACGTCGGGAGCGATGCCCGCGATAACGCTGGCAATGCGGCGGTTGGAAACCCAGCCATCGACGCCTTCGCCGTGGCGAATGTTGTAGGTGAGGAAGCGCATAGAGAACTCCCGGTCCGGGGCTGGGCACCTCAAGAAAATGCCCGTTCGCACGTAGGACAAACGCAAAACGGCGTCCAGTTACTCCCCGACGGGCACGACGAGCTCGAGCAGGCAGTGACGTGAACCGAGGATGCCCAAACGATCGAGAAAGGTCAGGTCGAGCCCGGCTCCCTCAAACGTTCCTTCGTCGACGGCGGCAGCTATCTCGCACAACGTGTCGATCTGCTCGGCGGGCAGGCCGATTGCGCGCCATGCGTCCGCCAGAGGGCAGGAGCTCATGCTGAGCACGAGCCGACCATCTTCGAGCTCGTCAATCGCGGGCTCGAAGAGCGTGCCTCCGCAGGGAGAACCCTCGACAAAGATGCGGCCCACTTCGGCCAGGTCGCCTGCCTCGGCCGCCTCGGCGTACTTGCGACCTACTTCGAGTCCTCGGCGATAGATGGCTCGCTTCATGACCTCGACTGCTCGGTCGCGACCGAGCTCCTCGGCAAGCTCCTCGTAGAGGTATGCGTACATCAGGGCACGGTTCTCAAACGCCGAGCGCGTCTCGGCGCGGGACCGTTCTAGGGCGCTCTGAAGCTCGTCGAGGGTCGGGCCGCTGGTCATCAGGTGGTCTGGGGTTCGACCTGTGCCGGAACCGCTTCGTGACCGTCGCCGTGGTCATCATCATGATGCGGATGTACTTCCATCGGCTTGATGCCAAAGAAGTCCATCGTGCACGGCATGTCAATGTGAGCGGCGAGGTAGAGGTGCACCGTGGTCAGGATGATGAACAGCCAGTTGAGGACGTAGTGGACCGTACGCATGGCCCAGACGCCGGTGCCGCCGAGAAGACTGGCGGTCACGCCGTACAGGCTGATACTGAGAATTGGCACCTGATAGCGCCAGATGAACAAGCCGGTGAACGCTTGGGCAACCATCATGACCAGGAACATCGCGTAGGCCATCTTCTGCATGACGTTGTACTTGGCAACGTGCGGCTTGCTGTCGGAGAAGTAGCCGTAGTACGCCAACACGCCGAGCATGGAGCCGATGTCTTTGCCGCCAATCGAGAACTCGCGCCAGTCTGCATTGGTCTTTGAGAAGAACGCGTACCAGACGCGCCAGACCAGAACAACGATGACGATGATCATGAACACGTAGTGGGTGTTGCGCATGATCACTCGGTTACTCACGAAGAAGGGAAAGCGCAGATACATGCCGGTGAAGCCAAGGATGATCATCGATGACATGTGCACCGCGTGGAGCCACTTGGGAGTCGCGGGAGGACGCTCATCGTGCTCGGGCCAGTTTCCCTCTATGAATGACCTTCGGAAACGACCCGTGGTCACATAGAGCGTGAAGTGGAACAGGAGAAACAGCACGACGACGATGTAGAGCGCGGTGAAGATGACGTCGATCCAGACATTGAGTTCGACCAAGTTCATGAAGCCTTACCCCCTCATTTCCGACGGCACGTTGCCGCCGCTAGCTTTGTTCGACGCCGCCGGTTCGTACCCTTGCACGGTTCGATAAGAATCGTTCACCGTCACTGTACCTATAAATGCGAGTGACACGCTAGGCGTTGGAGCAATCTCGTGTCGGATCAGGCGAGTCCCTCTCGGGCAATAGGACACGTCATGCAGTGGCAGCCGCCTCGGCCTTTGCCAAGCTCGGAGCCCTCAATCTCGATAACCTCAACGCCGGCCGCACGCAGATTGGCGTTCGTGCGGGTGTTTCGCGCGTAGGCCACGACCACACCGGGCTCGATCGCCACGACGTTGTTCGCGTCGTCCCACTGCTCCCGTGCGGCCTGGAACGAGTCGCCTCCGGTGGGGATGACCCGCAGTTCGCTCACGCCAAGCGCATCGGCGATCGCAGGCAGGAGCCCCGCCTCCTCGGTGATGTCGAAAGTGCTGCCGTCGTGACCCGGTCGCAGACTGAAGACCTGCATCTGCTCGATGACCTGCGGATAGATGGTCACCGCATCGCGATCAACGAAGCCGATCACCGTGTCGAGATGCATGTAGGCGCGGGCCAACTCCATGCGACACGCGATGATTCGCTCGGCTTGGCCGGAGGCGAAGAGCGCACGGGCAATGTGTTCGACCATCCGGCCGGTGGAACGCTCTCCCATGCCGACAAGCACCGTCTTGTTGCCGATCGGCATGACGTCACCACCCTCAAGCGACGCGCCGTGGCCGAAGTCCTCCACGGCGAACCGCTCCGCGTCGCCGGCCGGCGGATACCAGAAGTCGAACTTCTCGGCGACAAACTTGGGGTGGTGACGGTAGATCTCGGAGACGTTTGAGACTTCGAGGCGCCGAGCGTGCCAGAACAGCGGCGGCAGAATGACGCCTCCGTAGATCCACGCCGAGGAGTCGCGCATAAAGAGCGAGTTGGGCAGCGGCGGCAGAACAAAGGAGTCGGGCGTAGCGAGCAGCGCACCAAGCGAATGGCGATTGAGTCTGTCTAAGTCGAGGCCGTCGAGTTCCGAGATCAGCAGTCCGCCCACCAGAATCTCAGCGAGCCGCGACGGCTCCTGCGAATAGAGCCAGCCGCGCAACTCCTCGACCAGTGAGAGCCCGACGGTGAAAGACGAAACCGCGCGCTCGACGATGTGGCTACGGGCGTCTTCGCTTGCAGCCAGGGCCTCGGCTAGGAGCTGCTGGAGATAGAGCACCTCCACGCCCCGATCACGCAGCACGTCAGTGAAATAGTCGTGCTCGCGCTGGGCCCGCTCGACCCAGACCACGTCGTCAAAGAGGTATTCCGAGCGATTCTGAGGCGTCAGCCTCTCGAGCGACCTGCCCGGACGATGTACCAGCACCGTCTTGAGGCGACCAACTTCTGAATGTACGCCGAATCCCGCCATGCTCACGCCCCGTCTCAGATGCATGTACTTGCGCGCACCATCGTATCGCCGCCGCGCCGAAGCGTATACGCCCTGCGCGTGGGGAAGGATACTGATGGCGACTCGCGTAGGCCCCCGCCGCCGAGAATCCCAGTACACCAAGAAGGAGTCACGATGATCAGGCCCTGCCGAGTACCACCCGCGTTGCTCGCAGGCGTCGCTGCTGGTGCGGCTGTGGGCGCAGTTGCCGCGCTGAGCCTGACCGGCATCGGCATTCGGCGCCCTGTCTCGCATCCGGATCCCGCACACTCCATCGACGACGCTTGGCAGCGTGTGGAAGCGCTTCGCGCTGCCGAGGCGGGCGAGGTCCATCCGGCCGGCCACACCGCCCTGCTCACTCCACTTGAGTCCCCGCCCGGAACTCCCACCGTCGTGCTCATGCACGGCCTGACGATGACTCCCGACCAGTTCGGGTGGATAGGCACCGTCATCCGCGACGCCGGCTACCGCGTACTCCTGCCTCTCATGCCCGAGCACGGCCGGACCGACGGATCGAGTGAGGCTCTGGCCGACGTCTGTGCCGAGGACCTGACCGAGTGGGCCGACTCGACCATCGACATCGCCAGCGGATTCGGTGGGCCGGTCTGGGTGATGGGGCTGTCGGCGGGTGGGCTCATGGCCTCGTGGTGCGCGCGCGTGCGACCTGAGGTGACACGCGTGGCCGCGATTGCCCCCTTCACCGCACCTGCAGGCTACCCTTGGGCGGCTGTGCGCATCGCCGCCCGGCTTGAGGGAAAGTTGCCGACGACCATGCACTACTGGGACGACGAGCTAAAGACCGAGGCGACCCTCTCCCCCTACGGTTACTCCGGATTCCCGATTCGCGGCGGCTCGGCGTACATGCGCATCTCCGAGGCGCTCTACGACCGCCGTCTGGCTCAGCAACCCAATCTGCAGCATGCGACCCTCGTGCTCAACGACTGCGACGACGCCGTGAGTGACGCTCGGGCACGTGAGCTCTTCCGGAGCTGCTTCTACGACACGCCTGCCGCCTACGAGGAGATCACGCTGCCAGCCTCGCTCGCTTGGGAGCACGACTTCATCGACCCCTGGCTCGACCCGCGCCCCAATCCGCGGGCCGTGCTCGAGGTCCTGCTCGGCGCGCTGGGGATCGAGGGGCCGAGGGCGACTCAGGCAATCGAGGGGTACCAGCCGTAGGGCGCCACTCGGCGCTGGCTCGAACGAGTATCCTCATCTGGCAGTCGACTTTCCCAGGAGGCCTTGGTGGCAACGGACGTTAGCGAACTGCGTCTCAACGTGCGCTATGACGAGGGCGATGGCCCCCCGATGGTGCTTCTGCACGGCCTCAACGCCGACGCAACTGACTGGCGCCCGGTCATCGATACCATCGGCGGGGGCTACCGGTTCATCGCTGTCGACCACCTGGGCTACGGGGACTCGCCCAAGCCCCTCGACATCGACTACGACACTGACCAGCAGGTGCAGATTCTCGATGCCACCCTCGTCGATGCAGGGGTCGACCAGCCATTTCTCTTGGTTGGCTACTCACTGGGCGGCGATATCGCAATCCGCTATGCATCCACCTACCCGCACAAGGTCCGGCGCCTCTTCCTGCTCTCGGCGCCGTTCTACCTGCCCCCGGAGTCGTTCGCGAGCGACCACTTCGCGACGCGCTACCTGCAAGTGGTGGTCTTCCAGGCTCTCTGGCGACTGGTTTCGGGAGCCAAGAAGAAGGACGACCTGCTCTACCAACTCGCCAACGGACGCGCCGAGGAGTTCGCCAAAGCCCAGCTTCGCAGCGACGAGGTCCCCGTCCGCTGGGACATCATGAGTAAGAACCTCAGCAACTGCATCGCAAAAGCCACCTTCGTCGACGACCTGCCCAAACTCGACATGCCGGTGACCTTCGCACTGGGCATCCGCGATCCCATCGTGCACCCCGACCAGACACCCGACCTGAAGCGACTCAAGCCCGACATCGACATCCGTCGCATCGTGGGGCTGTCGGCCGATCACTTCATGCTCCAGAACCTGCCCGCCACCGTCGCCGAGGAGATCATGCGCGACGAGGTCCGCGGCCTTCACGTGCGCTACCGCGCAGGGCAAGGCGCTGCGACAGTCTTCCTGCACGGCGCGGGCGAGGATCCGAACTTCTGGGTGCCGGTTGCCACGGCGCTCTCAGCACGTGGCGAGGTGGCCGCAGTGGACCTGCTCGGCTTTGGGGAGTCGCCTAAGCCTCTCTCGAGTCGCTACAAGCTAAGCGATCACGCCGACGCGGTCATTCGTACGCTCAAGAGAGAGTTTGCCGGTCGCAGAGTGCGGCTGGTGGGACAGGAGTTTGGCTCGACTGTCGCGCTTGCCGTGGCCGCTGCAGCGCCGCAGCTTGTGTCTGACGTCGTGGCGTTTTCGCCACTGCTCCTGGAACCGTCAGATGCCGCGGACGGCGGAGATGCTCTCCAAGCTGAGGCTCTGGCCACTCGAGAACGAGTCAGAGCGATGGTTGGAGATGTTCGCTCGCGAGCAGCTGTTGAGAGATCCGAGGAGCGCATCGTCCCCTTACTGCGAACCGGCCTCAACGCGGTCCTGGCTGCCGATCCCGAACAGCTTCTCGCATCCGTCTCGATGCCGACGGTAATCGTGATGCCCGATGCCGACGACCGCGTTCCCCGCTCCTACCTGAAACGACTGCTTGCAGACTCTAGGGTCCTGCATGTCCTCGAACCGAAGGGCGTCCGCTGGATGCCACTGGAAGACCCTTCAGGCACAGTACTTTTGATCGACCCCAAAGCCGGATCTGCCGCCGAGAAGGCCAAGGCCGCTCCGCAGGTGAAACCACGCGCCGGGCTTGATGCTGTGAAAGCGGCGTTCACCAGCGCATCGAATCAGGTCATGTGGCGCGGGCTGGGGCTTGTGGTTCTCGGACTCTGGATGCTGACACTCCACTCGGCAGACTCTCGCCTTCTCGCCATCGGGTTTGCCGTGTGGGTCCTGATTGAGGGGATCTCGACGGTAATCGGTGCCATCGGCCTTCGCCGGAGCGGTGCTGCTGGCTGGCTACCTTGGCTGCTCATCGGGGTGGTTTCCTTTGGCGTTGCGGGGCTGCTTCTAGTGAGCACCCGCCTCAATCTCACCATCTTGGCGTTCGCTATCATGGCTCGCGCTCTGTACGTGGGCGTCGCCAACCTCTACGTCGCCCGCAATGTGGCGCACACTCCTCGATCACGGTGGATCCTCGTCTTTGAGGGGCTCCTCGGCGTCGCCATTGCACTGGCCTTTGTGTTTGGCGAACACCGCGGAGCGCTCCTGACCAAGTATGTGCTCGCGGGATACTTCATTATCTCGGGCATATCGGGGATCTCGTATGCCCTGGCTAACCGCAAAGCAATTCGGGTGCGGGTGCAACGGGCGATCGCCGGCCAGGCCAACCAGCTGTAGACCCCGAAATCAGCCAACGACACGCGTCTACCGCCACCCGTGCTTGGATCGGATGTGGCATACTCTTCGCATACTAACCGTTCGCTCATTAACCATTGCCTGCTGGGCGGGCCTGCGCCACTAGGAGATCCCTTGCACCACGGCCACGGTTCTAACTGCGCACTCCCCCAGCCGGACGGCGTTGACCCGCTCTCGTATGCGGTCTTTGGCGCCTACATGCGGTCGCTTCACCTGCATCGCCAACTGATCGGCAAGCTCCTGAGCGAGGCAGACACTCACCCTGGCCAAGCGTTTTGCCTGCGCATGCTCGCGGCCAACGATGGCATCACTCAGCGCGACCTAGCAGAGGCCATGCAACTTTCTCGGCCAGCAGTGACGACGATGCTGCAACGGATGCAGAAGGCCGGACTCATCGTGAGGCGCGCAGACGATGCCGACCAGCGCCTTATGCGCGTCTACCTGACCGATGGTGGCCGCACGCTCGCAGCGCAGATGCGTGAAACGTTTGCCGTCTACATCTCAACTGCCTTTGACTCGATGACCGTGAAGGACCGCCGCGAGCTCGAACGTCTTCTCGGCATTGTCGCCCAGAATACGGAAGCGGCGCTCGAGTGAACGCCCTCAACTGCAGACCCGGCAAGCACCATCCCCCGAAAGAGGAAGCGCGCAGATGACCAAGCTGTTCAAGATCTACCTTGGCCCGTACTGGAAACAGCTGACCCTCGTGATGCTGCTGGTCTTGCTGCAGGCGATGGGCAACCTGTTCCTCCCAGACCTCAACGCCAAGATCATCAACGAAGGCGTCGCCAAGGGCGACATCACGACGATTCTGCGATACGGCGTAGTCATGCTGCTTGTGTCACTCGTGGTCGGAGCGATCTCGATCGTCTCGGTGTACTGGGGTTCCAAGACAGCTATGGCGTTCGGGCGCGACGTGCGCAGCGCGATCTTCCGGCGCGTCGAGGGTTTCTCCCAGACCGAGGTCAACTACTTCGGCACGCCGTCCCTGATCACGCGCAACACTAACGACGTCCAGCAGGTTCAGCAGGTCATCGTGATGGGCCTGAACATGATGATCACGGCGCCCATCATGGCCATCGGCGGCGTAATCATGGCGGTCCGGATGGACGTGCAGCTCTCCACAGCACTCATCGTAATCATCCCGCTGATGGTAGTTGTAATCGGTACGCTGCTCAGCCAAGCGCTACCGCTGTTCAAAGCCATGCAGAAGAAGGTCGACCGGATTAACCAGGTCACGCGCGAAACGCTCTCAGGCGTGCGCGTCATCCGAGCCTTCGTGCGAACCCGGCACGAGGAGGAACGCTTCGACCTCGCCAACCGCGACCTCACCGACACCGCATTGAGAGTCGCGTACCTGTTTGCAATCATGATCCCGGCCCTCTTCGGCATCATGAACCTCTCGACCGTGGCGATCATGTGGTTCGGCGGGCTGCGGGTAGCCAGTGGTGCGATGCCGATAGGCAACCTCACCGCGTTCATCACCTACATCTCGCTCATCCTCATGTCCGTAACGATGGCCGTCATGATGTTCGCCATGGTCCCGCGCGCGGCCGCCTCGGCCGAGCGCATCTGCGAAGTCTTGGAGATGGAGCCTTCGGTCAACGATCCGGAAGGCGCATCACCGGTATGCGAGGGTTCCGGCTACATCGAGTTTGAGAACGTCGAGTTCCGCTACCCCGGCGCTGAGGACCCGGTCCTGTGCTCGATCTCCTTCTCGGCCAAGCCCGGCGAGACAACCGCAATCGTCGGCAGTACCGGGAGCGGCAAGTCCACGCTCATCAACCTCATCCCGCGCTTCTACGACGTCACCGGCGGCCGCGTGCTTGTCGATGGCGTCGACGTACGCGACATGCGCCGAGAAGACCTCTGGCGCAAGGTCGGATTCATCCCGCAACGGGCGTTTTTGTTCTCCGGCTCGGTGGCGAGCAACCTGCGCTACGGCTCCGAGCACGCCCCCGAGGACGAGTTGTGGCGCGTACTCGAGGTCGCTCAGGGCTCTGAGTTCGTCGCCGAGATGGCCGAGGGGCTCGACGCGCCCATCACACAAGGCGGCTCGAATGTCTCCGGCGGCCAGCGACAGAGGCTCGCTATCGCCCGCGCACTCATGAAACGGCCCGAGATCTATGTCTTCGACGACAGCTTCTCGGCGCTCGACTTCAAGACCGACTCGAAGCTTCGTGCAGCGTTGGTCGACGAGACACGTGAGGCGACGGTCATCATCGTCGCGCAGCGCGTGAGCACGATCATGCACGCCGACCGGATCATCGTGATGGAGAACGGCACCATCGCCGGCATCGGCACGCACGACGAGCTCATGGAGAGTTCGGAGACGTATCGCGAAATCGTGTACTCGCAGCTTTCCCAGGAGGAGATCGCGTGACCGACGCCAAGAGCAAAGCTGCTCCAGCCGCTCAAAGCGGCGGCCGCGGATTCGGACCGGGAGGCGGTGGGATGAAGGCCCCCATCGTGAAGGCCAGCAACTTCAAGGATTCAGGACTGCGCCTGCTCAAGACACTGCGTCCCGAGCGTGTGAAAATCATCTTCGTCATGGTCATGTCGATCATCAGCGTGGCCTTCAGCGTGGCTGGACCCAAGATCCTCGGCAACGCCACCAACGTGCTGTTCGCCGGAGTGATCGGGAAGCAGTTCCATGCCGGGACGACCACGCAGCAAGCGATTGCAGGGCTTCAGGCCCAAGGACAGTCCACGCAGGCCGAGATGGTCGCCAAGAGCGGTTTCACCCCGGGCGTCGGCGTCGACTTCCGGCAGCTCGCACAGATCCTGATTCTGCTTGCGGCGGTATACCTGCTCAGCGCATTCTTCCTGTGGTTGCAGGGCTACATCATGGCAGGCGTCGCGCAGCGCACGGTCTACTCCCTTCGTAGGAGCGTTGACCTCAAGCTCGCGAAGCTTCCGCTCAAATACTTTGACGATCACCCCCGCGGAGACATCCTCAGCCGCGTCACCAACGACATCGACAACATCTCAAACACGCTTCAGCAGGGTCTCACGCAGATCATCACGGCCGTGTTTACCATCATCGGCATCATGCTGATGATGATTTGGATCAGCCCGCTCCTCGCGGCGATCTCCCTGTTGAGCGTCCCGATCTCGATCGTCATCACGATCATCATCGGGAAGCGCTCGCAGAAGCAGTTTGCGCGGCAGTGGGAGCGCACCGGCAAGCTGAACGGCCACATCGAAGAGATGCACACCGGCCATAGCATTGTGAAGGTGTTCGGACGCCAAGAGCAGGCGATTGCGCAGTTCGACGAGGAGAACGAGAAGCTCTACGACGCGAGCTTCAAGGCCCAATTCATCTCGGGAATCATCATGCCGGCGACCCAGTTCGTCGGAAACCTCAACTACGTCGCCATTGCCGTCATCGGCGGCGTGAAGGTCGCATCCGGGACGATGTCGCTGGGCGACGTTCAGGCTTTCATCCAGTACTCGCGTCAGTTCACCTGGCCTATCGCGCAGACCGCGAGCATCGCCAATGTCATGCAGTCGGCGGTTGCGTCGGCGGAGCGCGTCTTTGAGCTGCTCGATGAGGCCGAAGAGACGCCCGACGCAATCGCACCCGAGCGCTTGGCCGACGTGACTGGCAGCATCAGCCTGCGCGACGTGTCATTCCGCTACGACGCCGAGACGCCGCTCATCGACGACTTGAACCTCGACGTTGCCCCGGGGCAGACCGTTGCGATCGTGGGCCCGACAGGCGCGGGCAAGACCACGTTGGTCAACCTGCTTCTGCGCTTCTATGAGATCGACTCGGGCAGCATCAGCGTGGATGGCATCGACATCCGCGATGTGACGCGCGACAACCTGCGCCGCACCTTTGGGATGGTGCTGCAAGACGCCTGGCTCTTTGGCGGGACTATCCGCGAGAACATCGCATACGGCCGCGAGGACGCGACCGAAGAGGAGATTCTCGCTGCCGCTCGCGCTGCCAACGTCGATCACTTTGTGCGCACTCTAGCGGATGGCTATGACACCGTCCTGAACGACGACGCTTCCAACGTCTCTCAGGGTGAAAAGCAGCTCCTGACGATCGCGCGGGCCTTCCTCGCCGATCCGCAGGTCTTAATCTTGGACGAGGCAACGAGTTCGGTGGACACCCGCACCGAGGTCATGATCCAGAAGGCCATGTCCGAGCTCATGAAGGGGCGCACCAGCTTCGTGATCGCCCACCGTCTCTCAACCATCCGAGGCGCCGATACTATCCTGGTGATGAACCAGGGTCATATCATCGAGCAGGGCACACATTCCGAGCTCTTGGCGGCCGCGGGCTT
>Ga0194044_10000457_pt1 | contig 20059 bp, 17 predicted proteins | sample JunL4417m_MetaG_FD_155460 | JGI IMG/M metagenome (GOLD analysis project Ga0194044, IMG submission 155460) | Anoxic zone freshwater microbial communities from boreal shield lake in IISD Experimental Lakes Area, Ontario, Canada - Jun2016-L442-17m | ecosystem: Environmental > Aquatic > Freshwater...
GCAGGGAATACAGTGACGAAGGACGGAAAATCCGTTTCCGCCGCTGAACTTATTGAAGAATCAAAAATTAAGATAGAAAGTCCCCTTTACGAAGCTATCGTAACTAATATCGGCGGAAAGATAGTTTCTTTCAAGCTCAAAAACTTTACTAAAACGATTAATGGACCTGAGTTGGTGAATCTTGTTTCCCCTGAAAGCGGGGACACTGCGGCTCCGTCGATAAGGTTGACTGGTTCAGATGAAGTATTTTCGGACGCCAATTTGGCGTATTCATTAGAAACTAAGGATACCGTCATCAATCTGAGCAAGCCTGATGATCAGAAAACGATAATTTTTAGAGGCGTCTCCCAGAGTGGATTGATAGTAATAAAGAAGTTTACATTCCATGCTGAAAAATACCGAGTTGACCTGTCATATGTTTTCGAGAACTCTTCAAATCACCCTAGGGACTATCTGATAACCTTTCCTCTGAGGAAGAGTTTTTCCGATGATTCTAAGCAATTCAGTTGGAACAGCGTCGAAGTTTTGCTGGACGGTGTGTTGAAGGACTATTATTTCAGAGATATTAAAGGCGATGAAGAACTTTCTGGGGTCGTGGAGTGGGCTGGACTAGGTGAGGCTCATTTCCTCAAGGCGTTGATTTTTGCTCAACGCCCAGCGGCAAAAGTGACATTGCTGAAACCTTCCAAGATTGATATTGCCGAGATACTTGTCCGATATGGATCGATAGAAATACCTGTTGGAGGAAGATCCACCGAAACCCGAGTAGGGCTTTATCTAGGTCCGAGGCAAGCGGACGATCTCAATGCCGCTGGAGGAAATTTGGGGAGGGCCTTGGTCTATAGCAATTACCAAGTGCTCAACATAATGTCCGTGTACCTCATGCGTTTTCTGAGGTTTATTAATTCAGGTTTTTCGGTTATGGGAGTGAAGATTCCCGGGACAGGTAATTACGGTATTGACATAATTATTCTGACCTTGCTGATAAAAATCCTGTTCATTCCTCTGACTCATAAGAGCATGAAGTCAATGAAAAGGATGCAGGATCTTCAGCCTCAAATAGCAAAACTCAAAGAGAAATTTAAGGATGACAAGTCATCGCTCAACAAGGCTACCATGGAATTGTTCAGGGACAACAAAGTTAACCCCTTAGGCAGTTGTTGGCCAATGTTTCTTCAAATTCCAGTGTTTATTGCGCTTTATCAGGCTCTATCCTATGCAATTGAACTGAGGCACGCTCCATTCGTGTGCTTTCCGTCAATATATCTATGTATTCAGGATCTGTCAGCCCCGGACCCTTATTATGTGACCCCCATACTGATGGGAGGCACGATGGTTTTGCAGCAGTGGATGACTCCTTCGGCCGGGGACCCGATGCAAAAGAAAATGATGCTTTTGATGCCGGTAGTATTCACTTACATGTTTCTGAGCTTTCCTGCGGGCTTGGTCCTGTACTGGCTTGTTAGCAATGTCCTGTCCATTGGCCAGCAACTTCTCACAAACAGGTTAAGCCGCTAAGGTTAGGAATTTAGGGATGAGTCATATGGAATTTACTGGAAAAACCGTAAGAGACGCAATTGCTAAAGCCTGTGAAGAGCTGGAAGTTGATGAGGCGCTTCTGGATGTTGAGGTACTCGAAGAAAGCGCTCGGGGTTTTCTTGGATTGGTGGGGCATCGAAACGCAAGAGTCAGAGTGCGTAAACGTGATGTCCTGAAAGAAGTCTTAGAGGTCGAAAGGCCAGACTCTCGCTACACCAACATAAAACCCCAGGAGTTCTCTGAGATTGAATCTTTTTCTAAATCAGGATTGGAAGATGGGAAAATAACTCAAGAGGGCGCACTGTCAGAAAATATTGACAAATCAGAAATTGTTTCTCAGGCCAAAGAATTTCTTGAAGGAATACTATGCAGAATTCCGGTAGAGGCGGCTGTAGAAGTCTCCGTGGTGAATGGCTCTATAGAACTTGAGATTACCGGAGATCGCAGCGGACTCTTAATAGGCAAGCGGGGCCAAACGCTGGATGCATTACAATATATTCTCAACAAGTCTATAAATAGGGAAACTCCTCTTGAAGAAAAGACAGAGATAATCGTTGACACAGAGGACTATCGAAGACGAAAACAGGAAATTCTTCGCGACATGGCCTTGAGAATGAGCCAGAAAGCTAAGAAATCCCTTAAGCCCGCTGCTCTAAATCCAATGCCCGCCAATGAAAGACGGATCATTCATATGATCCTTTCTGAGGACAAAGAGGTTTACACCAAGAGTTACGGCGAAGGGCCGCTCCGCAGGATCATCGTTTATCCTCGCAAAGCGATGCCGAATAAGAGAAGACGGAGATAGTGGTTATTTTTGCTCCGGCATCTGAATATCCGTGTGGCGACTAGCTGTGGAAACCGCAGAGAAGGCCTGGTTTTCTTGCTCTGTATGTTGAATCGTTTAGCGCCATTCATGAATTAGCAGCGCAAAGCCCCGCCGAAACCTCCCAAGGGGCAGCCTCGCTTTTTATTATTCGCTGATTTTAATTTGCGCAGCTGTTGCATCGCAAGATCCAGTCTGCTATGAGAATCGACCATGGAACAAAGATAGCGCCGAATAGGCGGTGAATTCCTCGACATGCTAAACCCAAATCTCATGTATGTTCTTAGAAAGGCCTGTTCATCGTTTCTTGTCGTCTTTCTTGTGTCGCTAGGATCTTCACAAGCTGAAGTCCCAGCCAAACCGGAAGAAATTCCAAAGTTGCTTTATGACAGGGGAAAAAATCTCTCTGCGTTTAAGGCGGTGATGAACGTGACAACCATGAATGAAATCGATAAATCACGTCAGGAGATAAGGGGGTTTCTACTATATAGGCGCCCAAGTGATTTTCGGTTTCAAGGATTGGGCTCTGGAGGCGCCACACTTTTCGAGCTTGTGATGAAATCCACTACATTTGAACTTTATGTTCCTCAGGAAGGCAAGATAATCAAAGGAGACAGAGATTGTTTTGCCCGAAGATTTCCCGATGTTGCGGAAATCGAAGGCCTTATCCCAATGGTTTTGCTTCAGTGGAGAGAGGTCCGTTTCGATAGAGTTTTGTCAAGAGATCAAGAGAAAGTAGTGATACGGATGACTTTTCAGGGAAGAGTTTGGGGAGCTACGCTTGATGCTCGTAGTCTTAATCTGGTACGACTGGTCAGAATTAATCATCGAGGAGACATTGATCTCACTGCTGATTTTGGTGATTTCAAGCAGGGTGAAAACGGTTGGCTGCCTGCCAGATTTGAAGTTGCTTCTCCGGTTGGAGGATGGCGTACCATTGCGAAGATTTCCAAAATTGAACCAAATCCTTTCCTTTTAGAAAAGAATTTTCAAATAGAAACTACTTTTTCGGTCAAAACCGAGACCTGCCGGTAATGTTTGGCGATACCTCAAAAAATGGTTCGTATCATTTATAACTTCTTCGTTCATACATTCGGAGTTCCAATTCTAGTCGGTTATTATTTACCGAAAATCATTTTCTCGGGGAAATATCGCAAGTCTCTGGGTGGAAAAGTGGGACGACTGCCTGATGGTTTCCCCAAAATAGCCATGCAGAAACCTATTGTCTGGTTTCATGCGGTCTCGGTCGGGGAAACGGTAGCGCTAGCCCCGGTGACGCGCCAGTTCAGAAAACTTGCCCCAAATTGTACTATGATCGTTTCAACCGGAACAGAAACAGGACAGCAAAACGCCCAAGCAATAATGACTGGAATAGATTATTTTATCTTCATGCCAATCGATCTCCCAATATTTGTGAATCGTGTCACCGATCGAATAAAACCGGACCTATTCGTGTTGATGGAAACCGAAATCTGGCCCAATTTACTTTACAGCCTCAGAAAGAAAGGCTCCAAAATAGTTCTTGCCAACGGGAGAATCTCTGATCGTTCATTTCCAAGATATATGAAGATACAGCCTTTCGTTGCCAAGATATTGGAGCTCATTGACATGTTTCTAATGGCTTCTGAAACTGACAAAGATCGCATAAGTAGAATGGGGGCCCCGGCGAACAGGATTAGTGTGGTGGGAAATACAAAATTTGACGCCGCTCTTCGAAGTGTTTCAAAAGACGTCGAAAAGCAAGCACGATCCATTCTGAACTTGAAAGAAACCGATAAAGTTTGGATAGCGGGAAGCACTCACCCTGGCGAGCATGAAATTGTGCTCGATTGTTTCCAGAGGCTTGTAAAGATTTATCCGGAGCTGGTTCTAATCATAGCCCCTCGGCATACCGAGACAATTTCGTCAATATTGTCGGCTATAAATGAAAGAGGTCTTGAAACGCCATTTATGAGAAGTTCCTTTGATTCCGGTCAACGAAGACAGTCACAAAACATTGTTGTTCTTGATACCACCGGCGAACTACTTAAATTCTACTCTGTGGCTTCGGTTGTTTTTGTTGGTGGGTCACTTGTGCCTAAAGGTGGACAAAACATATTGGAGCCGGTCGCATGGGGGAAAAAAGTGCTGTTTGGTCCGTCAATGGAAGATTTCCGTGACGCTCGTGATTTGCTGTTAAAGGTCGGAGCTGCCGTTGAGACATCAAATGGGGAAGAACTATTCGATTTGGTTGCTGAATCTTTGGATGACATGAAACATTCAGCGGCAATGGGTAGACTGGGACTTGAAGAATTGGCCGGACATTCCGGGAGCGCAAAGACCGTAGCACGGATGTTGTTCAATATTATAAGTCCTGAAGGAAAGGCGTGACATCTCCTTTACCTTCTCTAATTACCATAGGAGGGCCATCAAGAAGGCTTATCACAGTTGAGGGTTGTGGAAAGAAAACACCGCCATCTATGACCAAGTCGATTTGACCTCTGTATATACGCTCAATCTCTCTCGGGTCATCCAACAGCTGATCATCCGGCAATCTGACCGAGGAGCTCAGTATTGGATTTCCCAATTCGGCAAGCAGAGCCTGGCAGATTCGGTTGTCAGGAATCCTTATGCCGACTTCCTGTTTTTTTGTCAGGACAATTCGAGGAACGAGCCGGGTAGCCTTAAGGATAAAGGTGTATGCTCCAGGGAGATATCTTCGTAGCAACTTGTAGTCATTGTCAGTTACCTGTGCATAAAGGGAGATTGTTTTTAAGTCGGAAAAAACAAAAGAAAGATGCCTCTTGTTGTCCATCTTCTTTATTCTACGGACTCTCTCAAGGGCTTTCCTACTTGCGATGTCGCAACCAAGACCGTAGACAGTGTCAGTCGGGTAAGCTATTACCCCGTCTCGTTTGAGTATATCAACCACTTTGGAGATATGCCTGGATTGAGGATTAACTGGATTTATTTGTAGTATCATCTTGGTCGCCTGGATAAACGACTTTTCCTTCCACAAGAATGTCCGGCCCTATCCTGGATGATCGCATGTCGACCAACCTAGGGGCCTGTTCCAATCTATCTATACCGGCCCCAGAGACTCCACTGGGAGCAGATTTTCCACCGATGATGATTGGAGCGTAAAAAAACATGCAGCGATCAACAATTCTGGCTTCTAAAGCTCCCCAAGCGAGTCCTGCACCGCCTTCAATCAACAATGAGGTAATTCCGATTTGATAGAGGTTCGTGAGTAGGTCTTTGAGGTCCACTTTGTCCAGGCTGGTTGTTTCGATCACTCTACACCCTTTTTTCTCGAGCCTGGCCCTGAGCCTTGACGGCGGATTTCTGCGAGTTGCTATTATTACTCCGGCTGGAGACATCTGGTTGAAAATGTTCGCCTCCAGAGGAGTTCTTAAATTGGAATCCGCTACTATACGTACTGGGTCTCTGCCTTCACGACCATTCAATCTTGTCGTAAGGAACGGGTTGTCGGCAAGCACTGTTTTTATTCCGACCATGACAGCGGTCACTCTGTCCCTCAAACGATGAACTCGCATTCTTGATTGTTCTGATGTAATCCACTGGGAATGCCCGGTCCTAGTCGCGACCCTACCATCGAGGCTCATAGCAAGTTTCAAATAAACAAACGGTCTCTTGAAAGTGACGTTTGTAAGATACATGTCATTGAGGGCCCTGCATCTGTTTTCCAAAACTTGTCCTACTACCTCTACACCCGCCTTGCGCAAAAACTCCGCTCCACCTCCAATTACCGATGGATTGGGATCGTCGATCCCATAATACACCTTTTTTATCCCTGCCGCCATGATGGCTTGAGTACAAGGCGGCGTGCGTCCATAGTGATTGCATGGCTCCAAAGTCACGAAAAGTTCCGCTCCTTCAGTCTGAGCGCCTGCGGCACGGATAGCGTCAACCTCGGCATGTGGCTCTCCCAAGGCACGATGAAAACCTTCTCCAACAATCTTGCCATTTTTGACCACAACTGCGCCAACCATGGGATTGGGGGACGTTCTTCCCAAACCCTTTTGGGCCATCCGGATGGCTCTAGACATAAATTTTATGGCTTCATGAGAGACCTTGCGGTAATTCTGATTCATCAGGTTGTCCGTGGTCTGGTTGCTGTTCCTTTGATTCTTTGAGTTCATATAGTTCTTTTATCTCGTTGACAAATTCTTCTATGTCCCTAAAGGATCTATATACAGAGGCGAACCTGACATAAGCTACTCCGTCCAGTTGTTTCAGAGCTTCCATGACCCTTTCCCCTATATAGGAAATATGAATTTCTTTTTCCGATCTTTCCATCAGATCTTGTTCAATACCGTCCGCTACGGCTTCTATCTGTTCAACGCTTATGGGTCTTTTTTCACAAGCTCTAAGCATTCCTTCGATGATTTTACGCCTGTCGAACGCCTCTCTTCGTCCATCCTTTTTAATTACAAAAGGCACTACTTCTTCAATTCGCTCGTAAGTGGTGAACCTTTTCATACAATTCAGACACTGTCGTCTCCTACGAATTGCAGTGTTGTCTTTCGCCAGTCTGGAGTCGATAACTTTATCTTCGATTTCGCCGCATACTGGACATTTCATTGTAGGCCGCCTGTAGAGCAAAATTGCCGCGAGAACCCAATTTAACAATATCTATATTGAAGTTTAGTATGGTGCAAGTTAAAATTAATTAATGGTTTGAGTTTGAAAACTTTACTATTGGATATTTAAAATAATATCAGTTAAGTGAGACCCGGAAATTATTTGTTGGCGCCCTGTGGATTTGGGTATAGGTGGCGCTATAAATTAACGCATCGCAGAGAGTGGTTCTGGTGTGGTTGAAATTAATAGCGGAAGCCTGTTTTGTTCAAATATTTTAAACTAGGAGATTATCTGCTGATTTTCTCGCTAGGACTCTTAGCCGCAGTCCTGGCGATACTTCTTCCCCAAAGAATCATATCAAGTGGGAACACTGTCCTTATCGAGTCTAGGAACAAACTTGTGGGGCGGTATTCCTTGAACCAGGACCGGATTGTTACAGTAGATGGGCCGCTCGGGGAAACGAAGGTGCGGATCAAGGGAGGTAGCGTGGCTATAATAAGTTCCCCTTGTCCCAACCAGTATTGCGTCAACATGGGAGAGTCGCGTTCGTCAGGTAGCGCACTTGTATGTGTGCCCAATGAAATAATAGTACGCGTAGGCGGTAACGAATCAAAAGAACTGGATGCAATCAGCAGATGACCGTGACGGAGAGAACCAGGAAACTGTCCCGGTTAGGTCTGCTACTGGCGCTTGCAACGGCCATTCATTCTTTGGAGGCCCTTATTCCATTTTCGGTAGGCTGGTTTCGGTTTGGGTTTGCCAACATAATTGGATTGGCGACTCTGTATGTTTTTGGATTCAGAGACGCGTTTCTGCTTACAGCTGGAAGAATTCTCCTTGGCGGGCTCATCTCTGGACAGTTTGGGTCGCCGGGGTTTTTACTTGCCACTGCAGGTGGGTTGAGTTCGATTGTGACGATGGAATGCGCTCGTCGGTTGTCGGGCGAGTGCCTGAGCGAACTAGGAGTCAGTGTCATAGGCGCATTGACTCACAATTTAGCTCAGCTCTTGGTGGCGTATGTTATGCTGGTCAAGAATGATAGTATTCTACTACTGGCCCCAGTAATGATTCTCTCTGCGATAGGGGCAGGTGTTGTCAATGGAATAGCGGCCAAATTCCTTATAACTAGAATGCGATCTTCAAAATTTTGAGTTAAACACCTTTTTGAGAATTTTCGACATTCTGTTGGAATCGTAATTAGCAAATATCAGCAACGAATTGGGTTATGCCTAAATAAATATTAGTAGCCCATCAATCCGCAACATCGGGAACAAACGGGCATCAAGCCTTGGGATGATAGGCTTTTTCGAAATTCCCGGTATCTATCTGAATTCCATAACTCGGTTATTGTTTGCTCTTTGACATTTCCCACGACATAGTCATGATAGTCGCGGCAAGGAGACATGTCCCCATTGGAATTGAGCTCTACCGCGCTGAAGATCGACAGACATTTATCAAAACCAAATCGGCGACTGTGATCAGTGTAATAGGACTCCAAATCATCTGGTTCAACCAATGGAGGCATAATTATAACTGCCGGGCCTGATAAATTCTTTGCCATCTCGTTCAATCGTTTAAGCTGTTCGGACAGCGCCAAAAGATCAGGTGGTCTCCAGTTCCCTATCCAGCCGTAATGCTTCTGAGGCTTGAATCCAAATCTTGCTTCGAAATCTCTGGTGTGCTTTTCGGCTGATTCTTCGTCTATCCACCAGGCAAGGTAGAACACACAAACGTCGACTCTATCCTTGAAAACCTCATATATATCAACCAGCCTTTTGTAATTTATATTATTGATGGTGGTGAGGGATGCTATGAGTGGCAGCCTTTGTCCCTTGTCTTTCCTCATTTGTGTCAATGTATCGATGGCTTTGTTGATGGTCCTGAAATTGTTTACGGAGGGCGCAGCGCCCGGACGACTTTTGTTATGGGTGGTCTCGTCCGGACCGTCGACCGAAATCTGCACCACGAACATCGGAGCGCTTACCAGACGATCAGCGTGTTCATGTAGACCCGTTCCATTTGTAGCTATACTTGGCGGCATTCCTAACCGGGCCGCTTCTTCGATTATTTCAACTGAACCTTTATAAAGCATGGGTTCGCCTCCCCAGAGATAAACCGAGGGAGTATGTCCGTGCTTCTCAAGGTCCCGTAAGAGATAAATGTATCTTTCCGGCGAAACCTCGTGATCCTTTAATTCTTTCAAAGAACATGAACGTAGAAATCCTCTGTCCCCCCACTGACCACAGGTGTGGCATCGAAGGTTGCAATAATCTGTAATCCGAATACTGCACTGCCTAATCTTGTTCGCTGAACCCTGGTCCGTCTTATATGACAGGTTTCTTAGGAACTTATCCACCTGTATCATAGCTATATTCTTTGCGTATTTTGGAATTTCCAGCAGCTTGGGGGCTGTTTTTATTATGGTTGAAATGGGTACCCAACTTTGAGTCATGCGAAATTACTCTCTCCCAAAAAAAGATATAAATAGTCTACACAATTTGTTTGAGGGTTGGAAGACCGTAATACGTACTTCTTGAAGCAACCAGGGACAAACATGTTCAAAATTCAGTCCCTTGTCAGAGCGGGATCTTTCAGGCCATCGATCGCTGAATGGACTAGGAAGGGAATTGAAGGGTGATTCGACAAATCAAACGATAGACGCCAATTTCCTGTAGCTTCATGAAATTGGCATTGGCTAAGTTGATTGAAATTGTGGACTTACATCATTGTTTGACATTATGTCTCGGACGCGTCGAAACTCATCCTCGCAGACCAGGAAGGCGTCAACAATTTCCGGATCGAAATGCTTTCCACGATCTTGAACTATAAGTTGCAAAGAATCTTCATGGGAAAAACCTTCCTTGTATCTTCTTTTTGACCTCAATGCGTCATATACATCACACAATGCGACAATTCTTGCAGAGAGGGGAATCTCGAGTGCGCTTAACCCAAACGGATAGCCGGAACCATCCCAATGCTCATGGTGATAGTAGGCTACCTCTGCTCCAACAGTTAAGTAGCTTTGAGATTCCCCTGTTTCCTTGGCCGCCTCAAACAAAGCTTTGCCTCCAAGCAACGTATGCTGGCGCATGATTTCCATTTCTTCCAATCCATATTTACCAGGTTTGAACAATATTTCGTCTGATATCACAATCTTTCCGATATCGTGCAAGACCGAGCATTGAACCAGATCTTCTATAAACTCTTCAGTCAATAAGGGCGCATAAGTTGCCCTTTTGCTCAGACTCGTACACAAAACTTCGCAATATTCCCTTATTCGTCCCAGATGAGCTCCTGTTTCCCCATCACGGGCTTCCGCCAGTTTTGCCAGGGCAAAAATCGAAGCTCCCTGAATTTTCCTTATTCTGATATAGGACTCGAGCAATTGCTGATGAAGCCGATATTGTTCTGTAACATCTTGTCCCAGCCCAACCACACCCTGCAAACGACCCTTTCTGTCGAGCATGGGAGAAATGGCAAGAGAAAGAGTAATTTCTTTCTTATCCTTGGAAAGTTGCTTTATGATTTTCTGCGCGCTTCCCGATTTGCTTTCCAGAGCTTCTAGAAGGGTATTTTGAACTGAATCTTCATTAGCTGACGGTGGATAAAGACTGACTATGGACTGGCCAATCATTTCATCTTCATCATAGCCAAATATGTTTTGGGCGCCTGAATTCCAGAATACTACCTTTCTGCCAAGATCAGTGACCACAATAGAAACGCCTCTGGAACTTTCCAGTATGCCCCTCAAGAATTCATTCGCTTTGGCCAACTCCTTGGTCCTGTTTTCAACCTGAATTTCGAGGCGGTGAGTATATTCTCTTTCTAGGAGTTTAAGCCTGTAATGCTCAAGCCCCGTCTGAACAGTAGAGACTAGTATTTCAGTGTTGATGGGCTTAAGTAGAAAATCGAAGGCCCCGAGCCTGAGTGCGTTGATTGCGCTCTCCATTTCACCAAAACCAGTTATTATTACTACAGGGATCATGTCATCAGACTCCCTGATCAACTTGAGAAGTCCTATTCCATCTAGACCTGGCATCAACATGTCTGTGATGACAAGATTGGGAGCCTTTTCTGAGAAAAGACTCCATGCTTGCTCACCAGATTGAGCCATGATGACCCTAAAACCTTTTAGGGAAAGCAACTCTGAAAGGTTTTCCAAAGAAATAGGATCATCGTCGACTACCAGGATGGTCGTTGTAGTAGCTCCATCATCTTTCAAAACAGGAGAATCCATGGAGAAGGAAACCACTAGGCGCCTCCGCTAGATTTGCTAAAGACCGAATAATGTAAATGGCATAAACAACTATAATTGATCCGCATCGCTAGGCAATGCGTCAATTAATTGTCAAAAGGAGCTTCAACAGCCCAGATCCGGCCCACAAAAGTACGTTTGCAGATATTCGTTCTAAAACCTATTTCCTAAGGTCATAAGCCGAAAGCCGCTGTGGTAAGAACACTGCTAACTCAAGTATTAGCTTCGATCCTAATCATCATGGACGATTAAGTCAAACAGAAACTCAACAAAACCGTTCCTGGATCAATTGACATACTACCTCCGGCGCCTTAACTGTGATTCACTCAATTTTTTGTCGTGGCGGACTTTAAGGAACAATTTAACCAATTCATACAATTCTCATTTAATTTTGGGCTCAATCATTCAAACACAACCTTTGGAACATAGATCCTGTCCGAGGAGACCAGAACATGCGAATGGATAAATTCACACTTAAATCCCAAGAGGCCCTAGAGTCGGCTCAGGATGTCGCTTCTAAAAGGGGGAATCCCCAGGTCGACACTGAACACCTTCTGTTGGCGTTACTTTCTGACGATCAGGGCATTTGCGTGGAAATAATCAAGAAACTAGGGGCTGACCTTGATCGGATAAGAACCGAGACACTGGAAGCCATAGAGCGATTCCCGAAACAAACAGGCGCAGTAGCCGATAGATATTTTTCCAACAGTTTACGAGCTGTCCTTGAGAGCGCCTTCAAAGAAATGGAACAGTTGCGTGACGAATATGTTTCCGTAGAACATCTGTTGATCGCTGTGTCTCAGGCCTCCGGAACCACCTCCGCCAAAATTCTAAACTCAAAGGGGGTTTCTAAAGATAAAATATATACTGTCCTAACTGATATCAGGGGAACCCAGAGAGTAACCGATCAGGCTCCGGAGGAAAAATATCAGGCACTGAAGAGATTTACCAAGGATCTTACAGAGTTGGCCAGTAAGGGAAAACTGGACCCTGTTATCGGTAGAGACGATGAGATTCGAAGAATTATCCAGGTGCTATCGAGACGAACAAAAAACAACCCGGTCTTGATAGGCGATCCAGGTGTAGGTAAAACCGCTATCGTGGAAGGGTTGGCCGGAAGAATAGTCTCTGGAGATATCCCCGAAACACTCAAGGGAAAGCGGGTTTTGTCTTTGGATGTTGGTCAGCTTGTAGCAGGGGCAAAGTATCGAGGAGAATTTGAAGAACGACTAAAGGCGGTCCTTAAAGAAGTGACAAACGCAGCAGGTGAGATAATCCTGTTTATAGACGAAATGCATACACTCGTAGGGGCAGGCGCGGCAGAAGGTTCCATGGACGCTTCAAACATGCTGAAACCAGCTCTGGCAAGGGGAGAACTACGGGCAGTCGGCGCAACAACAATTAATGAGTACAGAAAATACATAGAGAAAGACGCCGCTCTTGAGCGGAGATTCCAGCCGGTCTATGTAGCTGAACCTTCAGTTGAGGATTCGATATCCATCCTCCGAGGTTTGAAGGAGAGATATGAACTGCATCATGGAGTCCGCATTAAGGACGGGGCTATCATAGCCGCTGTAACATTATCGAATAGATATATTACGGACAGGTTCCTGCCTGACAAGGCTATAGACTTGATCGATGAGGCGTCATCACGTCTGAGGATCGAAATAGATTCGATGCCGACGGAGATTGATGAAATAGATCGAAAAATTATTCAACTACAAATAGAGCAGCAGGCCCTTAACAAAGAGTTGGATCCAACCAGTAAAGATAGGCTGGAAAAAGTAAAAGAAGAAATAGGGCGGCTTTCCGCAGAGACGGAAGCGCTCAAAGAAAGATGGCGCAAGGAAAAAAACGTTATCAGTCAAATCAGACAACTCAAAGAACGCTACGAACATGCAAAAGTTCAGGCAGTTCAGGCTGAACGTGATGGTAATCTTGCCAAGGCGGCCGAATTAAAGTACGGCATGTTGATATCACTGGAAAAAGATGTTGCGGACAAAAACGCCGAGCTTGAAGAAATCCAGAAGGATGGAGGACTTCTAAAGGAAGAAGTTGGGCCAGAGGATGTGGCGGAAGTTGTAGCGAAATGGACTGGCATACCGGTGGCTCGTATGCTCGAGAGCGAAGTCAGCAAGCTTCTAAACATGGAGGAGAGAATAGGACAAAGGGTCGTAGGACAAAAGGAAGCCATTGTAGCTGTTTCAAATGCCGTCAGGAGGGCTAGGTCCGGTTTGCAGGACCCGAACCGGCCTATTGGGTCTTTCATATTCCTTGGTCCGACAGGGGTTGGAAAGACTGAGTTGGCAAGGGCGCTGGCTGAATTTTTATTTGACGATGAACAGGCGATGGTACGAGTTGACATGTCCGAGTATATGGAAAGACATTCTGTTGCAAGATTGATTGGAGCCCCTCCCGGATATGTTGGGTATGATGAAGGCGGATATCTAACGGAGGCTGTCAGACGTCGTCCCTATTCAGTAGTTCTTTTTGACGAAATCGAAAAGGCTCACCCCGAAGTCTTTAACGCCATGCTCCAAATACTGGACGATGGCAGGCTCACTGACGGCAAAGGACGTACTGTGGACTTCAAAAACTGCATCATAATCATGACCTCCAACATTGGATCAACCGAAATAAAAGACTATTCGGCGCAAGATGAAGATTCAATGAAAGAGCGCGTCCTCGACGCGCTTCGTTTCCACTTCAGACCGGAGTTCTTGAATCGTCTTGATGACATAATTATCTTTCACCCTCTTAACAGGGAAGACATCAAGAAAATTGTCGACATTCAGATGAAACGCCTAAACAAGAGACTGGCGGATAACAAGCTGACTCTTGACCTAAGCCCTGAAGCACGGGAAGTGCTCGCAGCCGACGGTTTTGACCCCTCATACGGCGCTAGGCCTTTGAAGAGAGCTATTCAGCGACTGATTGAGAACCCACTGGCGTCTGAGATATTGAGTGGTAAATTTAGTCCTGACGACAATATAAAGGTGGTATCCGTTGGAGATAAATTCCAGTTTGTCAAATTAAGCTAGATCCGCTCTGAATAGCGATCAACCCGTAAACATGCCGGCAAAATATATTGCTTGCGGGTTGATCGGTCTTGGCGGTTAGCAAGCCCACTTAAGACCCTATAATTTTGATCAAGGCTCTTTTTCGCCTACCACCATCGAATTCCCCATAAAAAATTTGCTCCCACGGTCCAAGATCCATTTTGCCTTCAGTGATTGCCACGACTACTTCTCTACCCATAATTTGCCTCTTGAGGTGGGCGTCCGCATTGTCTTCTCCCGTTCGATTATGAAGATAACGGTTTATAGGCTCGTGCGGAGCGAGCTTTTCTAGCCACTCCTCGTAATCGCCGTGTAATCCTGACTCATCGTCATTTATAAAAACAGAGGCCGTAATGTGCATGGCGTTGACTAAAATCAGCCCCTCCCTAACACCCGATTCTAAAAGGGCTTTTTCGATTTCTTTGGTTATGTTGACGAACTGTCGCCTCTTGTTTATATTGAACCACAATTCTTTTCTATAACTTTTCACGAAAGCCTCCAGCAATAATTGTTTTCATTTTTGGTGAGGTCAAAGCATATCATGTTTGACCAAGTTCAGTGACATCAGGGCTTAGAAAATGAAAAGTTGGTAGATAACTAAAATGGAGTTGTATATGCCAAAAGCTTCGGACATAATGACTAAGGAAGTTATCACAGTCACTAGGGATATCTCCATCAGGGATTTGGCTGAAATTCTCCTTCAAAAAAACATAAATGGGACACCAGTGGTTGATGAGCTGAACAAGGTGATCGGAGTAGTATGCGAATCTGATCTTGTAGAATTTAACAAACCGTTGCATATCCCCACTGTATTCGTAATCCTCGATTCCATTATTCCAATAGAAAACCCTTGGCGGTTGCATAAAGATTTCAAGAGGATATCTGCTACAAAAGTGGGGGATATTTATTCGCATCCTGCAACGGTTGTAGATCCGGATACAGATGTCTCGGAAATAGCGAGAATAATGTCCGATAACAAATATTACACTATTCCCGTAGTTCAAAACGATATGCTTGTTGGAGTCATAGGGAAGGTAGATGTTGTTAAATCGCTAACCCTTTTGTAAGGAACTGTGAAGCGCGGCAATTTTACCCGCAAGCTGTTTTTGAGGTCAAATCAAGCTATGGAACTATCCATCTTAATATACGGATACGCCACTTTGATGACACTGTAAATTATGAATATAGATTATTCCGTGGTCGCTCATGCCTATCAACACCAGGCTCTTATGACGAAGTCCCGCTTTTGATCATCTTTCTTAGGGGCTTTAATTGTTAGTCTCAGGCGAACAAAATTGAACAGAGAACGTCTTACCAACATCCTCGAACTTGTAAGAAACAAAGAGTTGTCAGTTGATAAAGCCTCTGTATTATTTCAGGAACTTGAAACAGAAGACATCGGTTTCGCAAGCATAGATCATCACAGAGCCATCAGACTGGGGTTTCCTGAAGTGATTTATGGAGAAGGCAAGACGCCTGAACAGATTCTCGAAATTTTTCAGAAGCTGTCAGATCGTAACAATACAGTGCTGATGACAAGAGTCGATCCTGCAAAGGCCGCCTATGTAATGGAACGGGTACAATGCGGCATGGAATACAATTCGCTTGGCCGCACGCTTCTTTACGCACCCAAAGGTATTGGTGTTTGTGGTCAGGGACTGGTGCTGATTGTTGCGGCCGGAACCTCAGATTTACCGGTAGCTGAAGAAGCTAGAGTTACTGCCCTAGCTTTAGGTAATCAGGTCAAGACGTTGTATGATGTGGGTATTGCAGGGATTCACAGAATTCTTGCGCACATCGACCTTATCAATTCTTCATCTGTTATAATTGTAGTTGCAGGGATGGAAGGAGCTCTTCCTAGTGTTGTAGGAGGTCTGACCGATCGTCCCGTGATAGCAGTCCCCACTTCAGTTGGGTATGGAGCGTCTTTTGGAGGCATAGCCGCTCTTTTGGGCATGCTCAATTCTTGTGCGCCTGGTGTAGTCGTTGTCAACATAGACAACGGATTTGGGGCAGCCTATGCGGCAAGCGTCATAAATCTGGCTCCAAAAGGCAATTACGATGTTTCCACGGCACCGATAGTCCAGTCGTCATTCGAACAAACTACTTGAAATAACGGAGAAAATTCTGCGCTTTTCGAGGACCTATCCCTTTGACTCTGGAAATTTCCGAAGGGGAGGAGAACCCACCAACAGAGTTTCTGTACTCGACAATTTTTCTCGCCAAGGTCTCTCCAATACCGGGAACATTTGCTAAGTCAGTTTCACCTGCCTCATTGAGATCAATTCTTTTTCCGCATGCTAGAATTTGAGCGCAGGAAAGCCTCCCCACAAGAGAAATCCGACCATCGGTGAGGTCAATTACAGATCCGCAAGGAAAAACTTTTGTCAATTCAAAGTGATAACGGTTTTTCTCTCCAGCTTGAAGCAATATTTCATCAATTGTGGCTGGCTCAGCAAGGAACATGGTTCCCACTATTTTCGTGTTTTTGATGAGACGATATCCGCAATCGCCTGAATTAATTGAAGCGGTCTCTTGGATGTGGTCGCCGACGTTGTTGAAACTCTGAAGGCCGGGGATAATCGCAAACGTAAACACGACAGCTATAAGGGCCAGTCCTATTGTGGACTTTTTCCGAGAAGAGTGAATCGAGACATTTTTCTCAATTGGTCTTGGCAAGATCTTTCTGAAGCTTGTAATCAATGCTATCTACCAGAGCGTTCCACGAAGCTTGTATGACATTTTCGTTAAAACCTACCGTCCACCAAACATCTTCTCCATCCGTGGATTCAATGAGCACACTCACAACGGCTCCGGTCCCCGAGGTACCCTCAAGGACTCGGACTTTGAAGTCGGTAAGACGTACCTCTCCAACATTTGGATAAAAATTGGTGAGAGCTTGCCTGAGCGCGTTGTCTAATGCGTTAACCGGCCCATTTCCTTCCGCGGCCGAAAACTCCATCTTGTCTCTCACAACGATTCTAATAACTGCGTCTGAATAGGTTTTTGTGTCACCTTTTCTCTTGGAACTGGTAACGCTGAATCCATGCAACGTAAAGAACTTCCTGTGGAGCCCTAGCATTCTTTTGAGCAACAACTCGAAAGAGCCGTCTGCAATGTCATATCTTGCTCCTTGCGCTTCAAGGTCCTTGACTATCTTTAGCACTTCTCCCAGCCGGGGATCATCCGGTGTCAAGTCTATCCCGAATCCGGCGGCCTTTAGAGCCAGCGCAGCGCGACCCGCCTGTTCGGAGATCGGCATATGTCTGACAGCCCCGACTAGATGAGGGTCTATGTGTTCATAAGCTGAAGGCATTTTGATGACGGCGCTCGAATGCAATCCGCCTTTGTGAGCGAACGCCGCTGCCCCTACATAGGGTTGAGCCTTGTTAGGAGTTCGATTGGCCATCTCATCAACAAATTCTGATAGGTGTTTTAGTAACTTGAGCTTGGCTGGCTCGTACTCCAGCAATTTCATCTTGAGACTAAGCGCTGGAATTATGGAAATTAGGTTCGCATTTCCACACCGTTCTCCAATTCCATTGATAGTGCCCTGAATTTGCATAACTCCCATTTCTACTGCAGCGAGAGAACAGGCCACAGCGGTATCAGAATCATTATGATTGTGAATTCCTAGAGGCTTCAGCGTTTGTTCCTGAACGACTTTGATGATTTCGGCGGTTTCCGATGGTAGTGTGCCGCCGTTTGTATCACAGAGACAAAGCAGATCAGCCGAAGAAGCCGCGTGAAGAGTGCTGATGGCATATTCACGATTTCGTTTGAATCCATCGAAAAAGTGCTCAGCGTCAAACACCACACGATTGAAACGTGATCTCAAGAATTCTATAGTGTCCCGTATCATCTGGAGATTGCGTTCCAGGGGAACAGCGAGGATTCCATTGACATGAAGGTCCCAGCTCTTTCCAACTATTGTAACAGAGGATGTTTTTGTATCCAAAAGACTTTGAATCTGAGGGTCTTTATCTGGGGCAAGATCGGCCCTACAGGTACTTCCAAAAGCCGTGATTATGGAATGTTTGAGGTTAAGTCTTTTAGCCTCTTCAAAAAATCGTCGATCTTTTGGGTTGGAACCAGGGTAACCTCCCTCGATGTAGTCTATTCCAATATCATCCAGTTTCTGAGCGATTCTGACTTTGTCATCAAGCGAGAAGGTAATACCCCAAGTTTGGGCGCCGTCCCGCAAGGTAGTGTCGTAAAGTTCTATTGAGACCAAATTCATCCTCCAGACATGATTGCATTAAAGGGGCTTTTCGAGTTCGAAAACATCGTGGAGGACGCGCACGGCCAACTCTGCATATTTCCGTTTTATTACACACGAGATTTTGATTTCCGAAGTTGATATCATCTCAATGTTGATGCCTTCCCGAGCCAGAGCAGCAAACATTGTCGACGCGACACCCGTGTGAGATCTCATCCCAAGCCCTATGATGGAGACCTTGGCCATGTCTTTGGACCCCGATAATCTATCAGCTCCCAAGATTTCTCTCACTCCCCGGCATATTTCCAGTCCTTTTTCCAGGTCTGACTGCGGAAGGGTGAATGAAATGTCAGTTTTTCCTTCCTCACTGGAATTCTGAATTATCGTGTCCACAACCACACTTGACTCAGCCAGCGCCATGAAAAGCTGTGAAGCGGTCCCTGGAACATCCGGGATCCCCATGAAGGTTATCTTGGCTTCCTTCGTGCTGCATGTTACCGCTCTGACCGATTCTTTTTCCATATCTGAACTCTCCTCTGTGACTAGGGTCCCCTCGTTGTCATTAAAACTTGATCTCACAATCAATGGGACTTTATGTCTCATTGCAAATTCAACTGCTCGGATATACAGGACCTTGGCGCCCAACGAAGCCATTTCCAGCATTTCTTCGTAAGCTATGGTTTTAATTTTTCTGGCTTCAGGGACGATATTTGGATCTGTTGTATAAACACCGTCTACGTCTGTAAAAATCTCACACACGTCCGCTTTTAGGCCTGCTGCGACCGCAACTGCGGATGTGTCGGACCCTCCACGACCCAAGGTGGTTATTTCGCCATGGTCGTTTACGCCTTGAAATCCGGCTATTATAACTATGTAGCCATTTCCAAGGTCTTCACTGATCCTGTTTGTGTTTATGTTTGTGACTCGAGCCGCTCCGAACGCACTGTCAGTGGTGATGGGCAACTGCCATCCACAATATGATTTGGCCTTGAGCCCTATTCTTTCGAGGGTCATGGCTAAGAGGGCTATGGAAACTTGTTCCCCCGTTGAAATAAGGACGTCCAATTCCCGATCGTTGGGAATTGGAAAGATCTCCTTTGCTAAAGCAATGAGTCGATCGGTTTCTCCGGCCATGGCGGAAACCACGACTACAATATCGTTTCCCTGATCTTTACGGGCCGCCACCCTGCGAGCCACATTAGCAATTCTATCCAAAGACCCCACGGATGTTCCCCCGTACTTTTGAACGATTACCGCCATATTTTCTCTCCAAGCAAATTCAAAGATACTTCAGGAATCTTCAACAAGAGAGAGTCTTGTTAGCGTTCCTGTGTCTGACATTTGATTGATCTGTTCTTTAAAGAATCCGGGAATCTTTCATCCCAAGCCCCTGAAACCAAGTAATTCAATTCGAGAAGTCTGTAATTGTCATTTTCGTCACTGAAAAAGAACACCCGCAGTTCAGATTCAGATACAGGCTGCTCATCAGAAGCCCATTCTATGAGCAAAACTCCTTGCAACTCGAGGACCTCCATCAATCCAAGCTCTTCTAAGGCATCCCTTCCCACTCTGTAAAGATC
>Ga0194044_10000459_pt1 | contig 20019 bp, 13 predicted proteins | sample JunL4417m_MetaG_FD_155460 | JGI IMG/M metagenome (GOLD analysis project Ga0194044, IMG submission 155460) | Anoxic zone freshwater microbial communities from boreal shield lake in IISD Experimental Lakes Area, Ontario, Canada - Jun2016-L442-17m | ecosystem: Environmental > Aquatic > Freshwater...
AAGGGTAATGTCAGAATCTCATCATCTGATAAGGATTGACAGTGAATCGAAAACTGATATTTCCAAAAAGACAGAGTCACAGATACTTGAGAAATTAAACAGGATTAATTCAAACATAGAACTTATTATTTTACAGGACTACAATAAAGGAGTCCTCACAAAATCTCTCATTAAGAAAGTAATCGGATATGCAAAGAAGCATAAGAAGAAAATACTCGTCGACCCTAAGTTTGAGAATTTCTTTGAGTTTAAGGAAACATTTATCTTTAAACCGAATAAAAAAGAGATAGAGGATGCATTCGGAAGAAAGTCGAAGTCTTCAGAAGACCTGGATGATATGGTTGTGTTTCTGCTCGGTAAGTTAAAATGTAAGAATGTAGTGCTGACGTTAGGTGAACACGGTATGAGGATTTATGAAAAGGTAAAAGGAAAAGTAAGGATAGATTCGATTAAAACCAGAGCCAGAAAAGTTGCCGACGTATCGGGAGCAGGTGATACTGTGATTTCGACGATTGCGTATTGTCTTGCCGGCGGTGCTGATGTTCACGAAGCAGTACTGATATCAAACATTGCAGCGGGACTTGTTGTGGAAGAAGTTGGAATTGTTCCTATATACAAAGATAATCTCTACAATCACGTAAAATCGGAGTTTAAAAAATAAATGCTTTACACAAAAGAAGAATTTACTGAGATAAGAAAGAAACTTACGGATGTTGTGTTCACAAACGGATGTTTTGATATACTGCATCGCGGACATATAGAATATTTGAACCAGGCAAAGGCGCTTGGGAGGTATCTTATTATAGGTTTGAATTCTGATTCTTCTGTTAAGAAACTTAAAGGAGAAGACAGGCCTGTTAATAATGAAACTGACAGGGCATACGTGTTAAGTAACTTAAAATGTGTAGACGCAGTAATTATATTCGGAGAAGAAACTCCTTATGGTTTGATTAAGGATGTAAAGCCTGATTATCTTGTGAAGGGCGGCGACTGGAAAGAAGACCAGATTGTCGGCTCGGATATAGTTAAAGAATACGGCGGTAAAGTTATTAGTCTAAAGTTTGTTGACTCATATTCAACATCAAACATAATAGAGCGAATCAAGAAACAATAATGACATTTGTCAAACGATGAGGAAAATATCGTAAAAGTTGATAAACCTGCAGAAGAAAAACCTTCTGTCGTTAAACAGGTTAAAAAGAAACGGAAGATATTCCGTAAGATATTTCTTGCTCTGTTTTTACTTTTCTTTGCTCTTATAATTATCGTACAGACTTCATTCTTCAAGAACTGGCTTCTGCATTTCGGAGTTGACAAAGTAAATGAAATGCTTGCCGAAAAGGATTCCCGTCTATATGTCGAGAGGATTGAAGGTTCTATTTTCAGAGATTTTCAGCTTATAAACATAAGTCTCACTGTAAAGAAGGACACAATGTTTAAACTTGACAAGCTGGAACTTGCTTTTGACCTATCAGGATCTGCGAGGAAAAAAGTTACAGTTAATAATCTTATTCTTGATAAGCCGCAGATTAATTTCACAAAGATAAGAGATAAGAACGACAGTCTTATGTGGAACCTTGATTATCTTTTAAAATCGGATAAGGTTAAAGAAGAAGACACGACCACTTCAGAATTCAAATGGAATATTTATGCAGATAATGTTGAAATAAGAAACGGTGCTTTCCGATCCCTGGATCTTAAACAAGATGGTATACCGATAAGGGATGCTGTGATGAAGAAGATTATAAGTATTAACAGGGATAGTCTTGATGTAACAAACCTTAACATTCAGCTTTCTGGAAGTTATTTGCCCGACGAGAAAAATGTAAGTATAAAGAATGTTTCGTTTAATACAAATTCTGATTTAAACATTCATAGTCTGTCGTTAGATGCTTTTATTAATAAGAATGACCTTGCAGAAGTAAAGAACCTGAAACTCGTAACCGATAAATCAAACGTTAATATCAATATTGCTTCAATGGAAAATCTAAACCCACTGAAAAAAAAGATTGATTATCTGTCGTTTGAGAAGAATAATTTTGTAGTGGACTTACTGGTTGATAAATTCGATGCCGATGACCTTACTTTCTTTTTGCCTTCCATTAATTTCTTAGACGGGAAAGTTTACCTGAATTTAAAAGCTAAAGGAAATTATGCTGATTTCAACGTAGGTGAATTGCAGGTAAGTCTGCCCAATGGTTCTGCTCTTGATATTAAAGGCAGGGTAAAGAATCTGCACGATCCATCGAAATTGTATTTTGATGTTGAATGTAAGAATGCAGTAATAAACCCGAAAGACGAAAAGGAAAATATCCCCGGACTTAAAATTCCTGATTACGGCCATCTGGGAGTTGTAACTGCTAACTTTAAATTCAAAGGTGAACCTCTGAAATTCAACGCTGAGGCAGAAGTAAAGTCAAGTGCAGGTAATGCCGAGGTGAAAGGATATCTTGATATAACGCAGAAAGAATTAGTCTATGACGGAAAAGCAAGTACTACAAACCTTGATATTGGAAAGATTGTAAAAGACGAGAAACTAAGAAGCAGTATAACGGGTGATTTTATGGTAGAGGGCAGAGGTGTAGATTACAAGACAATGGTAAATAAGATTAATTACAACATTAAGAATACTACTTTCTACGACCAGAGAATTGAATCTTCATCCGGAACGATAAACGCAAACTCAGGAAGCATAGATTTAAACGTAGATTATAAGTCAACTACGGGTTATGCAAAGGTTGACGGCAATGTTCTTGTAAGGGACTTAAACAATCTTGTTTATAACCTTAAAGGTAACGTAAGTAATCTTGATATTTCATCGCTGACAAAGAAAGCAGAAGATAAGAGTAATCTTAACTTTACGTTTGACGTAAACGGTTCCGGCACTGACCCCGATAACATATCCGGAAAGCTTGATATGCAGCTTCAGAAGTCGATGCTTGCCGACTATATTATACCTGAAACTCCTATTAAGATTAACTTCTTTAAAAACGATACCGCAAGGTTCGTGACTTTAGTATCGGATCTGGCTGATGTTAATGTTTCAGGCAGGTTTAAGTTTCTTGAAATTCCCTCAATCGTAACAAATAACATTGATAAAATATCCGACCAGATAAGCAAGAACCTTAAAATGGATACTCTGGGTTTCTCACATGAGCCTGTGGTAACTGATTTCAGGATAAGGTCTTATGCTAATGCTGATTATGATACTGACATCAGTTACACTATTAATATAAAGAGTCTGCTTCCTTTACAGCTTATACTGAAAGACAGCACACTGGTTTTTAAATGTGATATCAGGGGACGGTTACTGCACAATAACAATTCACTCGTGTTTTCTACCTCAGGCAGGTTTGAAGATTTCAGGTACGGAGATTCTACCCTTCTGTTCAAACGAAGTGTTGTAAGAGTATTCCTGAAAGATGATTTTAACAGTAAACTTCCTTTGTCATATGTATCTGATGTTAACGTAAGGTTTAAAGATATATACACAGGCGGGGTGAAGTTTGATACTCTCGATTTTGACTTCAGAACTTCCACGGCAAAACCGGAAGTAAGGATATTCACAAAAATGGATTCGACCAAAGGCTTGTATACAAAAGGTTTTGTAGACTTGTCGCTGAATAATTATTCTCTTCAGCTGGATACAATGAGTCTGCTGTTCGATTCCTATTCACTCGCAAACACAAATCCGATTGTCTTTAACTATATGACTGACGATACGGGTTATTCAAAGCACCACTTCGATATTTCGGGGTTCAGACTCAGCGATGGTAATCAGAGATTGAATCTTAACGGTGTATATTCTTTTGACGGTAACAGCAACCTTACTTTATCCGCTGATAAAATCAACATTGCAAAGTTTCAGAAATATCTTAATCCCGGTATCGATAAGGATTTACTTGTCAGTGGAAATGTACGTCGTATTAAATTAAGTTATAAAGGAACTTTTGAAAATCCTGAACTTAACCTGGAAGCCAATACAGATTTTTTAAGTGCTCAGAAGATGAAACTTGGAAGGGTTGACGCCATTGTTGATTATAAGAATAACCTGTTGGTTCCTCAGGTAGCGTTTTATAATCCGAACAATGCGGGATTGCTTACGATAGACGGTTCATTGCCGTATGACAATCCGTTAGTCACCAACCAGAATAATGAAGAAAGAAAAACTATTCTTGAAAGTCCTGTTAACTTAAAAATTAATGCGAAGGATTTTCAGATTAAAATACTTGAACAGTTCATACCCGTAATATCAGACCTGAGAGGGAAGATGAACGGGAATATTGATATCTCAGGAATAGTTAAAGAGCCTGTACTGACAGGCGGTCTGGATATTAAAAAAGGTACGTTTACTTTTGACATGACGGGTGTTAATTATAATTTTAATACTGATATAACAACCGAGAAGCAAAAACTGAACTTCCAGAAATTTGAAGTTACGCATAAGTCTGCACCCAATAAGATTATGAAAATGGGTGGTTACATAGACTTAACAAATCTGACCCTGAACGATATGGAATTAAGGCTGAGCGGACAGGCTAAATTACTCGATGAGAATGTCAACCAGAACATTATGAGTATTTATGGAAGTCTGTTCGGACAGACAGGTCTTACAGATATAGTCCTGAAAGGGAACCCTGAAAGTCTTTTAATGACAGGTGATCTGAACCTTACTGAAGGCAGAATCTTAATAGTCCCACAGCTAAAGGTTGCGTACAATATATACGAAGATAACTTTACGTACAAAGTGCTTCTTGATTCCAACCTTACGAGGAAGGATACAAGTTTTGTTACACGTTATACGGACAGTCTTTCGAATTTTGAGAAATCTTCATTAGACCCGTTTGATTCTTATTTCTACAGGATGTCGGATTCTACTGCAAAGAAAACTGTTCCGAGCAATTTCAAGTATTACATAAGTGTTAAAACTCTGAAAGATATATTCGCGAAGTTAATCATTGAAGAAAAGTCAGGGCAGGAATTCTCTGGTAATATTGCAGCAAACATTACATTTGATAACTATGAAACACCATCCTTTGCAACAAGGGGAAGGGTGGACATTGGCGAGAATTCATACTATAAATTCTATAAGAGTTTTAAGGCAGATGGTTATGCTCTGTTCACGGGTGACGTAACTAATCCAGAATTGTACATAAAGGGCGACTATACTTCAAGTTCTGTTGACCCGAATAATAACGCCATAAACAGAAAAGTTGAAGTTAAGATTGATGTTACGGGGAATGTCTTTAAAATGAATCCGATTAAATGGGAAGTGCTTTCCGACGGAAATCCTGTCGGCGGTTCCAATCCCGATGACGATGCAATAAGTTTCCTTTTATTCGGACGTTTTAAGGATGAACTTAACGCAGACCAGAGATTATCATTAGTTTCTAATCTCGGTGCAAATGTCGGGACGAGTTATGCATCTGCATACCTCTCAAATTTTGTAAATACGTATCTTCCGTTTATACTTAAGACAGACATTTCATACAAGGATTCTCAGACAGGTTCGTTTGCCGAAAACACTGACATCAGGGTTACTGCCCAGCTTGCCGGAGCAACTGTAATATTCGGTGGACAGATACTTCGTGATCTGTCGAACACTAATTTCTTGATAGAATATCCGCTTAATAACATTTTCGGAATCCATAATATATCACAGAATCTTATCATTCAGCTCGAAAGATATATCGACCCGTTCTCGCAGAACAGTATATTATCCTCAGATAACAGAACAGGCGGTGCCCTGCTATACAGAATTAAATTCTGATTAATTGCAGTGCACTTTCTAAGGTTGTTTATTATTATAAAGGTATAACATAGAACAAACAAATTCAGATAACTAAAGACATAATCTTATCAAACCACATAAAGACATAGTTGTATTCCTCAAGAAGAACAGAGGAACAAATTACAAGTTTAACCACCTTGTTGTAAACCTGCACATAAGAGGTTCGGAGCGCCCCGAGTTGCGAGATGCACTTAACGAACTCGTGCTGACGGGAGAAATCAAGAAAGACGGAAAGTATTTCTCCATTCCGATAGAAGATAACACATTCCTTACGGGAGACGTTATTATTTCGGAAGACGGAAGAATAGCCGTGCACTATCTCGACAGCGAGGGGAAGTCTAACACGCTCGACGTTAAACTCAAGAAGGGGCAGAAGATTTCAGCAGGCGATAAAGTTGAGTTCAGAAAATCCTTCAAAGGAAAAACAGGAAGTGAATACGCACGTGTAATAAAGATTATAAACCTCGATTCGTATTACGTCACAGGATTCTTCGACCCGAAGAAAAGTTTTGCAAAGGTGAATGTAGACTCTAAGAAAATCAAGCAGGATGTATTCGTTAATGCAAAAGATTTTAACGGAGCGGTTTATGGTGATAAAGTAGTATGTGAAATATTAAACGTTGAGGATATTGAAGACGGCATAAACGACCTGCAGGCGAAGGTGATTGAAGTGCTCGGTAAAGCAGGCGATACGCTGGTTGAGGTTGTATCGGTAATGAAGAAGTACAGACTCGATGAAAGGTTTGACAGCGATGTTATTGACGAGACCACGGATATTTTCAAGGCGTACAGGGAAAAGTCGGAGAGCGGTGTGATAGACAGCGACAGGATGGACCTTCGCGGTTTAACTTTGTTTACTATTGACCCCGACGATGCAAAGGATTTTGACGATGCTGTTTCGATTGAAAAGTTAAAAGACGGTTATAAGGTAGGTGTCCACATTGCAGACGTGTCATACTTCGTCAGAGACGGCTCTTCCGTTGATGTGGAAGCATTCAGACGTGCGACGAGTGTTTACTTTCCGGGAAAGGTAGTTCCGATGCTTCCCGAGATTCTATCGAATGATTTATGTTCACTGAAGCCGAACGTTGAAAGGTTTGCGTTTACAGTGTTCATTGAACTGAGTGAGAACTATGCAGTAAGAAAATACGACCTTACAAAGAGTGTGATTAAAAGCAAGCGCAGGTTTACTTACGAAGAAGTTCAGAATATTATTGACACAAAGAAAGGCGATTTCCTCGATGAAATAATGCTGCTGTCACACGTAGCAAAAGCACTCACAGAAAAGCGTATAAATGAGGGCTCGATTGATTTCGATTCACGCGAAGTTACTTTTGATATAGATGAAAAGGGACTGATAAAAAGTATAGGTATAAAGCAAAGACTTGACTCAATGCGGCTTATAGAAGAGTTCATGCTTCTTGCAAACAGATGCGTAACGGAATTTGTTAGCAAACTTGAGAAAGATTTGCGGCGCGAACTTCCGTTTGTATTCCGTGTTCACGATTTACCCGATGGCGAAAAACTCCAGAACCTTTCTGAGTTCATCCGTCAGTTTGGTTACAGGGCAAACCTGAAAGACAAGAAAGAGATTAAGAAGTTACTTGAGGAAGTGAAAGGAAAACCAGAAGAGTTTATCATAAACGATTTAATAATCCGTTCGATGGCAAAAGCCGTTTACACGAATGAAAACATCGGGCATTACGGACTTGGATTTCTGGACTACACACACTTCACGTCGCCTATAAGAAGATATCCTGACTTAATCGTTCACAGGCTTCTGAACACATACAACAATTATCTGAAGAGAAGAACCGAGACAGTGGAAATAAACAACCGTTACCTTTCAGCGCTGAGCGAAACCTGTAAACATTGTTCCGTGCAGGAGCAGAATGCAGTATCAGCCGAAAGGGAAGTGAAGAAGATTCTGCAGGTAGAATTTATTAAAGATAAAGTAGGCGGGGAATTCAGTGCAATCATTTCGGGTATCAGCCGTTTCGGACTGTTCGTGGAAATCGATGAATATATGATTGAAGGAATGGTACGTTACCGCGACATACCGGGAGATTACTATGAATACGACGAAAAGAACCATTGTGCTGTTGGTGCAAGGAAAAGAAAAACATACCGTGCGGGCCAAAGATTAAAGGTGAAACTTATTTCAGCAAACACAGAAACACGCAAAATAGACTTTGTGATAGTGTAAATTATTAATGAACCTGAACGACTCCACTATTTACAAATTTCATAGTGGAGTTACTTCATTTTGATTTCAAATTAAATATAAGCCCCAATTCTGTAATGTTTAACCCTATCGAGCCTGAAACATACGAGGAACAAGCGAATCTTGAACCAAGTTAGAGCGCAAGGTTGACCTGAACAAGCCTGAAGTCTGACGTAAGGGATGTCAGAAACAATAAGTTAATAGCACACAGATTATTTTTTGTAAGATAGTGGTTAAACTACATTTGGTAACGCTCATAACATTCTTTCCTTTATCATTTTAAATAGAGTATATATGATGTATTTTGCAGGTCTATGATTACAGATTTCTTAATTGTCGGTAGTGGTATTGCTGGTTTATCACTTGCTTTGAAACTCAGTACGCTTGGAAAAGTTTTGATTATCACCAAGAAACGGAAGGCAGAGTCGAATACGAACTATGCTCAGGGTGGGATTGCGTCTGTGCTGGCTCCTGACGATAATTTTGATTTGCACATTCAGGATACTATGTCCTGCGGTGGTGATTTATGCCATTTGGATGCAGTGGAAAAGATTGTGCGTGAAGGACCAACGAGGATTTATGAACTGATTGATATAGGCGTAAAGTTTACTCAAAAGAACGGACATTTACTTCTCGGAAAAGAAGGCGGTCATACCAAGAGCCGTATAGTTCACGCAAAGGACCTTACGGGCAAAGAGATTGAACGTGCTTTGCTTCACGAGATTTCTATCAATAAGAACATTGAAGTTAAGGAATATTATTTTGCGATTGATTTGCTGACAGAAAGAAACCTGAAGAAGAACAAGCATAAACTCGGCAAGAGTTACAGGCACACGATTGAGAACAGGACCAAGAATGCATGTTACGGATTATATGCTTATAATGTTAAAGCTAAAAAAGTAGAGAAGATAATCGCAAGAAATACGATTCTTGCAACGGGCGGACTGGGGCAGGTGTACCTGCATACAACCAATCCTGCGATTGCAACGGGTGATGGTTTTGCGATGGGTTACAGGGCGGGCTGCCTGGTTGAGAATATGGAATTTGTGCAGTTTCATCCGACTTCACTTTATGAAACGGTAATTGACGATGATACACAGGTCTTCCTGATTTCAGAAGCAGTACGCGGTGCTGGTGCTGTCCTGAAAACAAAAGACGGCAAGGAGTTTATGCATAAGTATGATAAGCGGAAATCACTAGCTCCGCGAGATATTGTAGCACGGGCAATCGATAATGAGATGAAGAAGCGCGGCGATAAGTGTGTTTATCTTGATACATCTCCGATAGGGGCAGAAAAACTGAAGAAGGAATTTCCTAATATTTATAAGACCTGTCTTTCAAAGGGAATTGATATAACGAAGGAAATGATTCCTGTAGTACCTGCGGCTCACTATGCCTGCGGCGGAATAAAGGTTGACCTTGAAGGCAGAACATCGCTTAAGAATTTATTTGCCTGCGGAGAAGTTTCTATGACAGGACTTCACGGAGCGAACAGGCTTGCTTCGAATTCATTGCTCGAAGCAGTTGTTTTCTCGGATGCGATTTATAAATACATCAAGAAGAATATATTAACTATTTTTCCGAAGGTTTCAAAAGGCAAAGACTTAAAGAATTTTTACAGCGATGTGCTTGACTGGAACGATAAGGGAACGATAAATGCAGATGAATGGGTTTTGATATCACACGATAAGCGCGAGATAAAGGAAATTATGAATGACTATGTGGGTATTGTAAGGAATACTGTGAGGCTCCAGCGTGCGTTCAGAAGGATTAAAATGATGAGGGAAGAGATTAAAGAATATTACAAGAGAACCAAGGTAACTGTTGAATTACTCGAATTAAGGAATATGGTATTAACGGCATATATGATAATTGAATCTGCTATGAAGCGGAAAGAATCACGCGGACTTCATTATATGCTTGATTATCCAAAAAGAAATGATAATAAATTTAAAAAAGATACAAGACTGGTAAAACACTAATATGTCATCATTAACAATAGCACTGGTAACATGGAACAGCGAGGATGAGATTGCAGAGTGCATGAACACACTTTTTCATGCAACTGCAAAAATTCCTGGTTTAAAACTGGAAACTGTAGTTATAGATAATAATTCTACTGACAGGACTGTTCAGGTTCTGGAAAGTTTTCTCAGAGTAACAGATCAGAATATAGTTTTTATAAAGAATGATGATAACCTTGGTTTTACAAAAGCATGCAATCAGGCTATACAGGCTTCAACAGGTGATTATATCTTTATTCTTAATCCTGATACGGAAATTCTTGACACTGCAATAGCAGATATGATGAAGTATCTTGATGAAAACGAAAATGTCGGAGTTGTCGCGCCGCAGCTTCTCGATTTTCACAGACAGATTCAGTACTCCTGCAGGACGTTTCCCTCATACTGGGATATGTTTTCGGAAATATTGATGTTTGCTACAATCTTTCCGCGGAGTGAATTTTTCTCAAGGTGGAAGATGAGGTACTTCGACCACAATAGTCTTAGGGAAGTTGATCAGCCGATGGGTGCTGCACTTCTTCTTAAAAGAAAAGTGCTTGAAGCAGTAGGCGGACTTGATGAGAGGTTTATTATGTTCTATAATGATGTTGATTTCTGTAAGCGTATTTCGGATGCAGGGTTTAAACTTGTTTTCTTTCCGGATTCAAAGGTAAAGCATATGCAGGGTGTAAGTGTTTTTAAAGACAGGTCGGGAATGATTAAAATCTGGAATCTTGACTGTATGAGGTATTTTAAAAAACATAACTATAATCCTTTCCTTTATCCTTTGCTTGTAGTAGGGCTGAAGATTACGGGTGTTTTAAGGGTTATAAAAGCAAAATTATTCAGAGATTAAAATAAATGAAAACAGCACTGGCACAAATAAATTCTGTACTCGGGAATCTGGATAAGAATCTTGAAACCCACGTTAACTATTGTGAAGAAGCAATCGGTAAAAAGGCTGATGTAATAGTCTTTCCCGAACTTTCACTCACAGGTTATTCGCTCAAGGATTTAAACATTGAAGTTGCGGTTAATCCTTCTTTAACGTCAAAGTTCGATAAACTTAAAGAACTGAGTAAGAAGATAGATATCGTCTGCGGGTTTGTTGAAGAAAGTGATTCATATTCATTGTACAATTCGGCTGCATATTTATCCGATGGGAGGTTTGTTCATACACATCAGAAAATATATCCTCCTACTTATACATTGTTTGAAGAGTTCAGGTATTTTTCCGCAGGAAAGAAATGCGAAACATTCGGCACAAAATTCGGTAAATCTGGAATGCTTGTCTGCGAGGATATGTGGCATTTAAGTCTGCCTTACACTCTGGCGATGAAAGGTGCAAAGATTGTGTATGGAATTGCAGCCTCACCCACAAGAATGGGAGTTGATACACCTGATTTCAAAAATTACGAAATAAATTCTGAACAGCATAAAACATTCGCAAGACTCTTATCCCTGTATTTCGTTTTTACAAATCGTGTTGGTTATGAAGACGGTGTTAATTTCTGGGGCGGTAGTGAAATAATCGACCCGTTCGGAAATGTTGTTGCGGCGGGTAAGTTATTCGATGAGGAACTAATTATTTCTGAAATCGATTTGAATGAAGTGAGAAGGGCAAGATTATCAGCCCGTCACTTTAACGACGAAAACCTTGATTTAACAATAGATATTCTCTTGGATATATCCTAAGAACCTGCAAACAGGTCTGAAAATTATGAATTTTATTAAACTATAAAAGTTGTTAAATTTATAGTTACCAATTTTATGACAGAAACATTATCAAATAGGGAAAAAGAAGTACTTCGTTACATCGTGGACAACTTCATACATTACGGATTACCCGTAGGCTCGAGACTTATTTCGAAGCATACAGGGCTTAATCTGTCGTCTGCTACTATACGTAATGTTATGAGCGACCTTGAAGATATGAATCTGCTCGAAACTCCTCATACATCAGCAGGCAGAAAGCCCACTGATAAAGGTTATAGGTATTATGTTGATGAACTGATGAAACAGGAAGTCCTGAACAAGAGTGAAATTGATTTTATTAAAAACAATATTGAAGAATCAAAGAGCAGTATCTTTGATTCGGATGATTTGCTTCGCGGTACTTCAAAACTTTTGAGTGTAATTTCGCATCAGCTTGCAGTAGTCACTCAGCCGTTTCTGAGTTCGGGTGTATTTGAGAAACTTGAAGTGTTCTCAATTACATCATTAAAGTTGCTGCTGGTTATTACTATCAAGTCAGGTTATGTAAAAACACTGATTATGGAAATTGATAACGAAATAGATTTCCAGAAAATTGAGAAAATAACACAGTTACTTAACGAGAGGCTTTCCGGTTTGACTCTGCTTCAGATAAAGGAGTCATTCGAGGAAAGGATAAGTGATTATAAGAACGACGAGCCTGAATTGCTGCAACTTTTCTTCAATTCAATCGATAAAATAAACAGTGAAGATGAAAAGGGCAACAAGGTACACATATCGGGAACGGGAGAAATTATCTCTCAGCCTGAATTTGAAGACCCTAAGAATTTTAAGAATATTATAACTCTTACGGAGAATAAGAATTTAGTAATACACATATTTCAGAACCCTGGAAAGAGCATAGATGAAGTGAGCATAAAAATCGGTTCTGAGAATGACGAGAAGAAACTGAAAGACTACAGCATCGTTTGCGCTGATTACTCAATAGGCGGTGTTAACGGTAAGATAGGGATTATAGGACCAAAAAGATTAAACTATGCAAAGATGATTTCGCTCGTTGAATATACATCAAAATTAATTTCGGAATTAAATCAATAAATAAAGGAGATATACTCATAAATGAAAAAAAATGAAAAGCATAAAGACCACGCTGAAGAAAAAGAGCATAAAGATAAAGTGAATGTTGACATTAAAGAGAACGGAAAAGAACAGCAGCCTGATGAATCAGAAATACTTCAGAAGGAAGTTAACTTTTACAAAGATGCTTTAATGCGCAAAGCCGCTGAATTTGAAAACTATAAAAAGCGTTCCGACGCAGAAATTTCCAATTACATAAAGTATGCCTCAGAAGGACTGATAAAATCGATTCTTCCCGTGTACGAAGATTTAACACGTTCTCTGGAATCTGTTGAAAAGGGCGAGACAAAAGATTTTGAAACCCTGAAACAGGGAGTCCAGTTAGTAACAGACAAATTCAGAAACACACTCACAATCGAAGGGCTTACGGAAATAGACATACTCGGGAAAGAATTCGACGTGAATACCTGCGATGCTTTACTGCAGGTACCGAGAGAAGATGTTGCTCCTCACACAGTAGTTGAAGTTGTGGAGAAGGGTTACAAGTTAAAGGATAAAGTTATAAAATTTGCGAAAGTAATAGTATCAACAGAAAAAGAACAGATATGACAAAAAGAGATTTTTATGAAATACTCGGAGTTAGTAAAGGCTCGTCGAATGATGAGATAAAATCTGCATACAGAAAACTCGCGATGAAATACCATCCCGACAAAAATCCGGGTAATAAAGAATCGGAAGAGATGTTCAAGGAATGTGCAGAAGCATACGAAGTCCTTTCTGACCCTCAGAAAAAGCAGAGGTACGACCAGTTCGGTCATCAGGGTGTTAACTCAACAGGTTTCTCGGGATTCGATAACGTGAACGATATATTCTCACATTTCGGTGATATATTCGGCGGGTTCGGCGGAGGAAGTATATTCGATGAATTCTTTGGCGGTGGTTCTTCAAGAGGCAGAAGACGTTCACAGGGTGTTGCAGGCACTGACATGAAGATTACACTGAGGCTTTCGTATGAAGAAATTGCAGACGGAACAGAAAAAATCATCAAGATAAAGAAACTTAAGAGCTGTAAGACCTGTCATGGTACGGGTGCTCAATCGAGCAGTGGTTATGTAAACTGCTCAGTTTGCAACGGTGCTGGTGAGATTAAACAGGTATCACGTTCAATATTCGGGCAGTTTGTAAATGTTTCCGAATGCCATAACTGTAACGGTGAGGGAAAGATTGTAAAGGATAAATGTACGGATTGCCACGGCGACGGAAGGATTAAAGAAGAAGAAACAGAAACTGTAAAAATACCTGCAGGAGTATCAGACGGACAGTACCTTTCTTTACGCGGCAAAGGCAATGCAGGAGCCCGTGGAGGTCATGCAGGTGATTTACTCATTTTCGTGGAAGAAGAAAAGCACGAATATTTTATACGTGATAACGACGACATTATCTATAACCTTAAAATCAGCATCGCGGATGCGATACTCGGTGCGGATGTTGTGGTTCCCACACTGAATGGGAAGGCAAAACTTAAGGTAGAGCCCGGAACACAGTCAGGAAATGTGTTGCGCATGCGTGATAAAGGTATTCGCCATCTTAACAGCGGAGGACGCGGAGACCAACTCGTAAAGATTCATATATTTATACCAAAGAAAATATCTTCGAAAGAGAAGACAGTATTGAAAGAACTCGGCAAATCGGAAAATTTTGTTCCTGAATCAAAGAACGACAAAGGATTCTTTAAGTCGGTTTTTAATTGATTATAATAAAAAGGGGCAGTTTGTATAACTGCCCTTTTAATAAAATATATTGAGTCTTAACTTATTTAAGTAAAAACATTCTTCTTTTTTCGTTTATTCCGTAAACTTCCAGTTTGCAGAAACATACTCCGCCGCTTAATCCGTTTAATTCATCAACCGTAATAGAGTTTAATATGTTGAAAAGAGAATATGTGTCGTTTAAGTTGTATGATGTAAACGGCAAGGAAGTTGGTGCAATTGAAAATAAGGTATTTAACGAAGGACTTAATTCTTTCGTTTATTCACCTGAAAGTTTGGCGACGGGTATGTATTTTCTTAAAGTAATCAGAGGAAGTAATTTCAGATTATAAAACTATTATACTTAAAATAATGGATAACAATAACTTTGATGATGCATCAAAAGAAATTCTCGAATGGGTAAGCGAATACCTTAAGTCAGTAGAAATGTATCCCGTTAAATCTCAGGTTAAGTATCACGAAGTGTATAATCAGTTACCTGATAGCGCCCCTTCAACACCCGAAGATTTCAAGAATATATTTAATGATTTTCAGAATATAATAATGCCCGGTATCACGCACTGGCAGAGTCCGAATTTCTTCGCATACTTTCCCGCAAACTCAAGCGTTCCGTCAATACTTGCAGAGATGCTTACGTCAGCGCTCGGTGCTCAATGTATGAAGTGGGAAACATCTCCTTCCGCAGCGGAATTAGAAGAGAAAGTAATGATATGGCTCAGGGATATGATAGGTTTGCCAAAGAACTTCATTGGGGTAATTCAGGACACTGCATCAACATCAACACTAGCATCGATAATTACTGCCCGTGAATACCACTCTGATTTTAAAATCAACAAAGAGGGGTTCTCGGGAAACGAAAGGTACAGAGTATATTGTTCTACAGAAACGCATTCATCAATAGAAAAAGCAGTAAAGATTGCAGGCATAGGCAGGGACAACCTTGTTAAAGTGGCAGTCGATGAAAACTTTGCAATGATTCCTGCTGAACTTGAAAAGGCAATCGAAAGCGATATTAACAAAGGATTCAAACCTCTGTGCGTTGTTGCAGCACTTGGAACAACGGGCACAACTGCAATTGACCCTCTGAAAGAAATATCAGCACTGAAGAAAAAGTATAATTTCTGGTTGCACGTAGATGCTGCGTATCTCGGAACTGCACTTATACTTCCCGAATACAGATGGATGATTGAGGGTATAGATGAAGCGGATTCATTTGTATTTAATCCGCATAAATGGATGTTCACAAACTTTGATTGTTCTGCATACTTCGTAAAAGATAAGAATGTTTTATTAAACACTTTCGAAATCATTCCTGAATACCTAAAGACGCGTTCGGACAACGTTGCGAACAATTACTGCGACTGGGGCATACCGCTCGGACGCAGGTTCCGTGCATTAAAACTATGGTTCGTTATACGCTCGTTCGGAGTTGAAGGGCTGAAAGAGAAAGTCAGATACCATCTGAAACTCGCAAAGGACCTGTACGAAAAGATATCAAGCAAAAATGATTTTCAAATACTCGCGCCGCTGAACGCAAACGTTGTATGTTTCAGGTACAAGCCGGGAAACATTATAGACGAAAATATGTTAAATATCCTGAACGAAGACCTGATGCATAAACTGAACAACTCAGGTAAGATGTTTTTAACGCACACAAAACTAAACGGGAAGTTCACGTTAAGAATTGTAATAGCACAGACAAACGTCGAAGAAAGAAACGTAAACGATGCCTGGGAATTGATAAAACAATACTCAGACGAATTAAAGGAAATCAATTAAATTATATTCAAAAATCACTATAAACTAAAAACTAATATAAATGAAAGAACAAAATTATTCAAATCACAGAAGAATCATTCCAATGTACCACATATTAACATTCTTAATAATCGTGTTACTCCTTATATCTTCAGCATACTATACATATGTTGCGTATAAAAAAGGTCAGTCTATGAGACCCGAATTATTCTTCCTGTTATCATCTGTTGTTCTGTTCAGTCTTTTTGCCTATGCGCGTCAGTTTGCCTTGAAGGCACAGGACAGGGCAATACGTACAGAAGGAAACTTCAGACATTATCTGCTAACGGGAAAACCGTTCGACAGCAAACTGACAATGCGTCAGATAATCGGACTACGTTTTGCCTCCGACGGAGAATTCCCAGAACTCGCAAAGAAAGCCGCTGAATCGGGAATGTCCGAAGACGAAATCAAGAAATCAATTAAAAACTGGAAAGCCGACAACGACAGAGCTTAAATTCAGAAATATAAATGCAAACGGGTGACAATCATAATAGTCACTCGTTTTTGTTATTATTCTGTAGAGTTTTGGACAATCATTTTTATACTCAAAATGTTGTACTAATAAATAAAGTCTGATTCTGAGCAGTTTTTATGTTAAACCATTTATATAGTCGTTACTTAGTCATTATATAGTGTTTTCATAGTCATTACATAGTGATTATATAGTCAATCCAAAGTCAATATATAGTCATTTGTCGCTCTGTTGCCTCTCTGCCATACCAAAGTACTAATTGTCAGTTTTTTTGTTACCCAACAAAAAACCCCCGTTTTTGCGGGGGTCTTTAAAACTGCTTAATTATTTAAAATTATTTTATCAGCATCATTTTCTTTACGTCCGTAAATCCGTCGGATTCAAGTCTGTAGTAATAAACTCCCGATGATAAATCCGATGCGTTGAAATCTATTGTATAATATCCTGCATTCTTTGTGTCTGAAATCAATGTCGCAACCTCTTTTCCGAGCAGATTGTATACTTTTAATGTTACGAATGCTTTCTTCGGAATCGCAAAGTTAATCTTTGTTAAAGGATTAAACGGATTAGGGTAGTTCTGATTCAATTCATACTTTGCTGGTAAGAGTGAACCGTTATTTCCAACGCCTGTTCCTGTCTGGTACACAAAGCATACATTAGGTCTGTTTGCCTGTGCTGACCCTGCCGTAAAATCACAGCCCGCTGTATTATCCTGATACTGTGCCCATGTTCTGCCTGTTGCTGCGGTTGAATATACGGTTGAACTGACAGTCCATGAAGTATTGTCATAGCATACTTCTGCAAGAAGGTTGTTAACTCCATCGTAATAGAACGGTGTTGTAAAATCGATGTACTGCCATCCCGTTCCCGGGACTGTATAGGAAGCGCTGAATACTGTTGTCCAGTTACTTTGTTCAAATCCTGTAAGTGTTGATAAAGAAGTATTCTGTAATTTTATCGTGAAACTGTTTAAAATCTGTGGTGCAACTGTGGCAAAATTAAATCCTATCCTCGTTAATATCTTCGGGCCTGATAATCCGAGTTCCGAATTCAAGAAAAGCATATCAGTCTTTGCGTCCATCCAGTATGAATAAAAAGGATACTGGACCGTAGTCGTTCCTGCCCCTATGCACGCATAATTCACATTCTCAACTGTGTAAGAGAAAGCAGTTGCAGGCGCCTGTGTTCCCGGAGGATTCATTCCTCTTCCGCCCGCAGGATAAGTACATACATAATTGCCTGCAGAATCCTGTGCCGCAAAATAATAACTTACAACTGAACCAAGCGGATTGCCTGGAATATCATACTTAAATGTATCGAGGTTTGCATAATTGTAACTTACTGAATTATACGTCCCGCTGTTTACTTTATAGTATAGTTTAGGTGCTGCTGTACCCGTTGCAACTTTATTCTTTGATTTAATAACGACTGTTGCAGTTCTTGGCGCTGTGAAATTACCGTTGCCAAGAGGTGTGTGATAAAAGTCCATCTTCATGTCTTTTGAAAAAGATGTAAGTGCAGCTATTGCAATTCTTGTAATATTCCTGAAATAAGTTACATTTAAAGAAGAGAACAAATCGTTCGTTGTATGGTAATACGGAGTAAGTTCGCCCTCATCTTCAATGTTCATAAATGCTTTATAATTTCTCGTCCAGAAAGAAGCGTGGTCGCTGTTTGCTGTAAGGTCTATTAGTTTTATCGGAACCAATGTCGGAGCGTAAGTAAGCATTGCACCGATGTAATCATTTGCATACCCTTCTGAAGGAGTGTTTGTTACAACAGTATTCTTTCCGTCGTTATTGGCATCGTAAGAAATCATGTCAAAGTTCAAAGCACAGACTATTGAATCGCCTCTGAAGTATGAAGAGTCTGCAAATGCCTGACTTCCGTAAAGTCCGCGTTCCTCTTCATCGAATGTAGCGAAAATAATAGAATACTCTGTCGGGAAGTTCTTAAGTATTCTTGCCGCTTCAAGAACTGCAACTGTGCCCGATGCATTATCGTCTGCTCCGGGAGCAGTAGTCCCAGAAGGCATATCATCATAGTGGGAACAGATTACAAAATACTGATTAGGGTATTTCGTACCTGTCTTTACAGCGAGTACATTAATATCTGTTGCACTGTTGGTCTGGTACCTTGGTGTGTACCCGTAACCCTGCAAAGTCTCAAAAATAAACTGTGCTGCTTTAATGTTTGATGCAGAACCATAATATCTTGTAACTATTGTGTATGGTAAACCGCCGATAACGCATGCAGTATCACCGCTTAACTTTCGGTCTAAAAGACTGACTGACTGATTTGTAACAAGGTTTATTAATGAATCAATTCTCGGGCTGTATCCTATCTGTGAAAAACCCCGCATTGATGAGAAGGTGAAAACCAAAGCCAGTAAAGCCAAAGGAAAAATTTTTGCTTTCATAATGATAATTTAATTTTACTGATTAAAAATAGCAGTAATAATCTAATAATGAAAGTTAAATATAATCATTTGAAATAGCTGATTTCTTAAGAATCTTAAAAAATACACAGTGTATCAGATACCCCATCTGCAGCTTTACAAGTTTATTGCTTTTTTTCTTGACATTTAAAAATATTCTTTATAAATTACATTAAATTAATTAAATAATTTTACCTCACTTTTAGAATAGAGTTTGGATGAATGCTCTACTTCACGTCAAAAAATATATATTTATTTCTATAAATTAACTTATTAGGTTATGAAAAAGCTTTTTTCAAATTTTGCCTTATTACTGATGCTAATGATCAGCGTTAGTGTAATGGCACAGCCAAGTCCGCCGGCATTGATTGCACCGGTAAACAATGCCACGAACGTTTCGTTGTTTCCTACATTTGACTGGTCAGATGTATCAGGAGCAACTTCTTACAGAATACAGATTTTCACAGGGGCGACTACCGTCTTAGATCAATCAGGTATTACAGCCTCACAGTATGCTATTGTAAGTGCGGTTCTTGCTTACAGCACACAGTATTACTGGAGAGTGAATGCCACAGGTTCAACGGGTACAAGTAACTGGTCAACTCAGTGGTATTTTACAACTCAGGATGCACCACCTGCAGTACCTATATTACTATCTCCTATAAACGGAGCGGTTAATATTTCTTTAACACCTACATTAAACTGGAATCCTGTTTCGAATGCAGGTTTCTAC
>Ga0194044_10000460_pt1 | contig 19986 bp, 21 predicted proteins | sample JunL4417m_MetaG_FD_155460 | JGI IMG/M metagenome (GOLD analysis project Ga0194044, IMG submission 155460) | Anoxic zone freshwater microbial communities from boreal shield lake in IISD Experimental Lakes Area, Ontario, Canada - Jun2016-L442-17m | ecosystem: Environmental > Aquatic > Freshwater...
GTATTTAAAGTAGATTTGGTCTCGGTACATTGTGTGTTCCTTTCAGACCCCAATGTACCATTTTTTATTGGTCTACTGTCCAAGAGGTTTCTCATCAACTCCAGATCTTAAGCAAGCGTTTTTGGCCGGAAAAATCGGAAATTATTTCGACCTGATTATATAATTTAGCGGCGTGTTCCAAAATTTCATTAGCATTTCTTGGGTCGAGTTCCGCCAGTACTAATCCATCTTTATTAATATATTTATTTGACTCATCTAAAAACTTTTTGATTATCTCGGCGCCGTTATTTTCAGCAAAAATTGCGCTTTGCGGTTCATGTTCGATTTCTTTATCATCCGATCCGTCAATTGGAACATAGGGCAGATTGGCAACAATCAAATCGAATTTTCCTGAGATATTTTCGAACAGATCTGATTGGATAAAATTAATTTTGATATCGCGTACTTTGGCATTTTTCTTTGCAACTTCAAGCGCCGCGGCTGAATTATCCGATGCGTAGAAGTTGCAAGTTGCAAGTTGCAAGTTGCAAGTATTAGCAATTGAAATGACAATATTACCCGAACCAGTACCAATATCAAGAATTTTTAATCCCCGACTTGAAAAACCTGTAACTTTTAACTTAATAAACTTGAGTGCTTGTTCTGCAAGCAGCTCCGTCTCTGGACGCGGGATTAAAACATTTTTATCTACTTCAAAATCCAAACCAAAAAATTCTTTGTGGCCGGTGATGTAGGCGATAGGTTCTTCTAATTTGCGACGATCAGTAAGATCCTTTAATGCTTCAATTTCTTGATTTTTTAATTTATGTTCAGGATTTGCCAATAAAAATTCCCGGGATTTTCCGCTGACAAATTCCAACAAAATTTGGGCATCAATTTCTGCTGACTTAATGCCAGATTTTTTAAGTTCAAAAACTGTCTTTTTAAATAATTCCGAAGAGTTCATTATTCGCTTTGGCTTCCGAGCAATCTTTTTCGGTCTTCGTCGATTAGACAAGAAATTATAGGCTCAATGTCGCCGTTTAGGAATTTTGGAATTCCGTGCCAGCTAATATTTATTCTGTGATCGGTAATTCTATCTTGGGGAAAATTATAAGTTCGAATTTTTTCTGAGCGGTCGCCGGTGCCAATTTGCGAGCGACGAACATCGCCTTCCTCTTTTTGTTTCTTTTCGTCTTCGATAGCTAGAAGCCGAGAACGCAAAATCGACATTGCCTTGGCTTTGTTTTTTAGTTGGGATTTTTCGTCTTGGCAGGTAACAACCATACCGGTCGGCACATAAGTTAGTCGCACGGCTGAATCGGTGGTGTTAACTGATTGTCCGCCGGGACCACTTGAGCGAAAAACATCAATTCGAATATCTTCTGGCTTAATTTCAACGTCTTGTTCTTCCGCTTCCGGCAAAACAGCAACGGTTATTGTGGATGTATGAATGCGGCCGGCTTTTTCTGTTTCTGGAACACGCTGAACGCGGTGAACACCGGATTCATATTTCATTTTCGCATAAACTTTAGTGCCGGAAATAGAGAAGGTAATTGATTTAATCCCTCCAATTGAAGAGTTTTGAGCGTCCAAAATCTCAACAGCCCACCCCTGTTTTTCGGCGTAGTGAGAATACATACGAAAAATTTCACTAGCAAAAAGTTCTGATTCGTCACCTCCAGCGGCTGGGCGAATTTCGACAATAATGTTTTTCTCATCGTTCGGGTCAGTTGGCAGTAGCAACAATTCCATTTCTTTTTCCAGCTCGTCTTTTTGCAATCTTAGATTCGGCAATTCTTCAGCAGCAATTTCTCGAAGTTCGTCTTCGATATTGGCAAGAATTTCTTCATTTTCAACGATATTTTCTATTAACTGCAAATATTTTTCTATTTTTCTGGCATCAGTTTCCAAATCAGCTTTTTGTTTTGATAGCCGAGTCAGTTTTTCGGTATCAGAAAGATTAGCCGGGTCGGAGAGCTCTTTTTCCAGCTGTTTGAAATCTGCCAATAATTTTTCGAGTTTTTCTTTCATTGCGCACTTTTGTCATCCTGAACTTGATTCAGGATCCAGCTACAATTAATATAGATTCCAGATCAAGTCCGGAATGACGAACAAGGATCAGCAATAACATTTCAAAAAACCAGCTCGAATGATCTCACTGGTTTAATTATAGCAGAGTATTTAGCTTTCTTTTTTGACTTTTGATTCTTTGAACTTTGCAGCTGCTTCTTGTCGGGCGCGGAATTTATCAACTCGGCCAGCTGTGTCCATGAGTTTCTCTTTGCCGGTAAAGAATGGGTGACAAGCGGAGCAAATTTCAACGTTAATTTCGTCGACTGTTGAGCCAACCTCAAAAGTATTCCCGCAAGAGCAGGTAACTTTGGCTGTTTTGTATTGTGGATGAATATCTTTTTTCATATTTTCCTTTTGTCATCCTGAACTTGATTCAGGATCATGTAACTTCTGTATACTATCACTTCTTGAAAAAAAAATCAAGCCACCGGTGAAACTTTGGTGACTTGTGTACTTGGTTCCATTAGCCAGAAGGATCTCTCCAGCTGTCGAGGATGAGCTGAAGGAAGTTGCGCTTTGTGACTGTGGGACCGTCGATCGGGGCCGTAGTTCGCGGAATGTTGATATCCGGATTTTCGTAGATTTGCCGAACATGCCGTCCGGCAAATTCGATGGCGTCGAAGACCTCGCCTCTTGCGCCGATGGTGACGAACATGTGTCTGGGCCTGGTAAAGTAAAGAGTGCGGAGCTCTTCACGCGTCCGCAAGTCGAGTTGGCTAAACTCGGCAATGAAGTTCGACAGAGTGTGGACACACACTTGCACGGCACCACCACACTCAATTGTAGTGTCGAACACGACGACTTCCGTTCCTGGTCTGAAATCACCCCGCATATCCTTCTTCATGGTGCCGATTGACCCCGGAGGTGGCAACGGGACTCCGTCGTACATCTGCCAGCGAGCCTGATTGGTTGGATATGGCACGGGGAGCACTGGGTATCTGTGACTTCCTGCTGACATAATATCTTTTCTCCTGGGTTGCTGGCTAATTTATATCAAACTATTGAAGTTTTTGCAAGAGTGTGGTAAGGTTTTTGTAGTTAGTTTTAGTTTTTATCAATACACACGCTCTTCTAAAATCCTTTCCCTCCGCCCAAGGCGGATGGGCGAGTAGAGCGGAGGAATAATAAAAGGAAAAGATCATGGAATCACCAACTCTTCGCGAGATGCTCGCGGCCGGAGTCCATTTTGGTCACAAACGGGCCAGATGGAATCCAAAAATGGATGAGTATATTTTCGCCACCAAAAATGGCGTTTCTATCATTAACTTGGAAAAAACCAAGCCAATGCTGGAAAAAGCTCTGCAGGAAGTTGCCGACGAAGTAAAAGCCGGCAAGAATGTAGTTTTTGTTACCAGCAAACGCCAGGCAAAAGAAATAGTTAAGGCAGCAGCCGAAAGTTGTGGCATGCCGTATGTCGCTGAAAAGTGGCGCGGCGGAACATTGACAAACTACGAAGTAATTTCTAAGAATTTTAAGACTCTAAAATCACTTAATGATCAAATTGCCAGCTCGGAATTTAACAAGATTTCTAATATTGAACAAAACAAAGTTAAGGAAAAGGCTGCAAAACTTGAACGAATTTTCGGCGGTCTTGCAGGCTTGAAAAAGCGCCCAGATATCCTGTTCTTAATTGGCGCGCATGACGAACAGATTGCCCTAAAAGAAGCAAAAAATCAGGGTATTAAAGTTGTGGCTTTGGTTGATACCAATGCTGACCCACGCGACATTGATTGGCCAATTCCGGCGAATGACGATGCCACAAAGTCTATCCAATTAATGGTTGACACTTTCGCCAAGGCAATTGCTGAAGTTAAACCGAAACAAGTAGAAGAACAAAAATAATTGACTGCCAAAGCAGTCATCCCCGACTTGATTGGGGATCCACTAATAGTAGATTCCCGTTTTCACGGGAATGACAATCAAAAAGGAGAGATATGGAAATTACAGCAAAAGAAATTGCAAAATTAAGATCAAAAACTGGTTTACCAATGATGGAAGTTAAGGCCGCGTTGGTTGAGGCTGGCGGAGATGAAGACAAAGCCATAGAAATCTTGCGCAAAAAAGGTATGGCCAAATCAGAAAAACGTGCCGATCGGGCAACCTCAAATGGTGTCATCGATTCATATGTTCACTCCGGTAGAATTGGTGTTTTGACTGAGGTCCTTTGCGAAACGGATTTTGTGGCTAAAAATGAAGATTTTAAGAACTTTGCCCATGAATTATCATTGCAAATTGCCGCAACTGCGCCTAAATATGTCAAAGCTGATGAAATACCAGCCAAGGAGTTAGAGGAAGAGAAGAATATTTATGCTGCCCAGGTAAAAGATTCCGGCAAGCCGGAAAATATTGTCCAAAAAATTGTTGAGGGAAAATTGGAAACGTACTATGCCCAAGTCTGCTTACTCAATCAGCCATATTTTCGAGATCCAAAAATGACAATCTCCGACCTGTTAAATGAATTCACTGCTAAAACCGGTGAAAAAATCGTCATATCCAGGTTTGAACGCATTGAATTGGCGTGTTAACATAAAGGTAAGCCCTCCTTCGCTCGAATTCGTCTCGAGGACTACGATCCTCGCAGCCGAAATCTCGCTACGGTAGGGCGCGACAAAATACTACAAAAAATTATAATAATGAAGTCGCGGAGCAACTATGATCAACGAAGTAATCAAATCTATCAGTCCAAAAATGGACGCAAGTATTGCTAATTTTGAATCTGAGCTTAAAAACATTCGCACTGGTCGTGCCAGCGCCGGTTTGGTTGAAGATATTATCGTTTCGTACTACGGGGCGAACACTCCTTTGAAACAAATGGCTTCAATTACTGTCCCTGAGCCAACAATGTTGGCAATTGTTCCGTGGGATAAACAATCAATTGGTGATATTGAAAATGCGGTTAAAAACGCTGATTTGGGGTTGTCGGTTGTAAACGATGGCAACGCTGTAAGAATTTCATTGCCGCCGCTAACAGGTGAAAGGCGCGATGAACTGTCGAAACAGGCGCAAAAAATAGCCGAAGGTGCAAAAATTTCTGTCAGAAATATTCGTGGTGAAGCTTGGGAACAAATTCAAAATGCTTTCAAAAATAAGGAAGTTTCCGAAGATGAAAAATATCGCGGTGAAAAAGAGTTAAACGAATTAATTGACAAGAAGAATAAAGTAATCGAAGAAATCGTTATTAAAAAAATCGCTGAACTTAAAACAATCTGACGCTCGTATTTCAAATTTTCTAGGCACTTTTTTCCTGCTCCTAGCGGATGCGGAAAGCGCCCACAGGGTCACTCCATAGACTTGCGACCGTCGAAATTTGAAAAACTTCGCTTAAAATATATAAGACCATGACTTTTCTTACCATTATAATCTTCATTCTCATTCTCGGGCTTTTGGTTTTTGTTCACGAGGCCGGACATTTTATTGCTGCCAAATTGTCAAAAATCAAAGTTGAAGAATTCGCTTTTGGTTTCCCGCCAAAAATTTGGTCAATAAAAAAGGGCGAAACGGTTTACGCCATCAATGCCATACCTATTGGTGGGTATGTCAAAATGTTGGGCGAAGCAGAGGAAAGCCAAAGCAAAAGATCGTTTTCCAAGAAATCCCCGGGAATTAGAGCAGCGGTTTCCGTTGCTGGTGTGCTAATGAACGTTATTTTGGCCTGGCTAATTTTAACTATTGGTTTCGCCGTTGGCATGTCACCACTGGTTTCCTCACCGGATTCTATCCCCGGAAAAAAACTTTCATCATCGATTATCGTTGCTGGTATTGATAAAAATTCAGTTGCAGAAAATATTGGGCTTCAGCCTGGGGATAATCTGATTTCCGCCATTAGCCCCGGAGAGCAAGTCACCATTTTTAATGGTGCTGTGTCGGTGACGAATTACACTACATCGCATGAAGGAAGAAAGATTGAACTAGTTTATAAGCGTGATAATGTCGAAAAGTTAGTTGACGCAACCCTTCCTGTCGACGGATCGAGTCCGCTGGGGATTTCAATGGTTGATAATTCTATTGTTCGAACTGCTTGGTATTTTGCTCCGGTTGTTGCTTTCCGTGAAATTGCTCGGATTATTGGTATTAATTTCACTTTCCTAAAATCATTCTTTGCTCAGCTATTTACTCACGGCCAAGTTTCAAAAGAGGTTGGCGGACCTGTGGCAATCTATGTCTTTACTGGAATGGCGGTTAAGGCCGGAGCGATGGTAGTTTTGCAATTTATTGCCATACTCTCTATTAGTCTAGCGCTAATTAATATTCTGCCGTTTCCGGCACTCGATGGTGGACGACTATTATTCATTATTTTAGAAAAAATTTTCCGTAAAAAAATAGTCAACGACAACATTGAGAACATTATTCATATGGTTGGATTCGCTCTAATATTGTTATTCGCTGCCGCTATTACTTACCGCGATGTTATTAACTTAATCATCAAAAAATAAGGTATAATATTGCTATGAAAGCTTCAAGATATTTGCTTAAAACTCAAAAAGAATTACCAAAGGACGCTGATTCTATCAACGCTAGTTTTTTGGTCCGTGCCGGGTATGTTCAAAAACAGATGGCTGGGGTTTATTCACTATTGCCGTTAGGTTTTCGAGTTTATAAAAAAATTGAAAGTATTATTCGCCAGGAAATGGACGCCATTGGTGGCCAAGAAATTCTAATGAATGTTTTGCAACCAAAGGAGCTTTGGGAAGAAACTGGTCGCTGGAAAGAAATCGAAGAAATAATGTACAAAGTCGGAGAAGACATTGGTTTAGCTCCAACGAATGAAGAACAAATAACAGATATAGTTCGAAAAAAGATTTCGTCATATAAAGATCTGCCTTTGTCTCTGTACCAAATCCAAACTAAATTCAGAAATGAGCCTCGTGCCAAATCTGGACTTTTACGCGGTCGGGAGTTTGTCATGAAAGATATGTATAGTTTTCATGCAGATGAAACCGATTTCGAAATTTATTACAAACAAGCAACTGAGGCATACTCCAACTGCTTTTCCAGAATGGGGTTAGAAACAAAAATTGTTGCTGCAAGTGGCGGCATGTTTTCAAAATATTCCCATGAGTTTCAAGTAATCTGCCCGACGGGCGAAGACACAATTTATGTTTGCCAGAGCTGCGACTTTGCCGAGAATAAAGAAATTGCCGAAGTAAAAGATGGCGACAAGTGTCCGAAATGTGGCGGAGCTATCAAAGAGGAAAAAGCTATTGAAGTTGGAAATATTTTTCCACTAAAAAATAAATTCTCCTCGGCCATGGGTGCTAAATTTTTAGACAAAGATGGCAAGGAAAAGGAAATGATTATGGGTTGTTATGGGCTTGGTTTAACCCGAGCATTGGCCACCTTGGTTGAAGTTTATTACGATCAACAAAATTCTAAAATCCTCTGGCCAAAAACAGTTGCGCCGTTTGCAGTGGAAATAATTTCCTTGAATAAAAATGAGGAAGCCGAAAAACTCTACAAAGAATTAACTGAAAAAAATATTGAAGTTCTATATGATGACAGGGAAACTTCTGCCGGTGAAAAATTCGCTGACGCTGACTTAGTTGGTGCGCCGATTCGAATTATTGTTTCAGAAAAATCATTGGCAGCTGGCGGAATGGAAGTCAATGGTGAAGTTATTGAGATTGGTAAAGTTGCAGAAAAAGTATTATAGTATTGAATAAATTTTGTTCTAAAGATATAATAAGCGCAATTTGAAAGCGTTATTTTATGGAAGAAAAAATTAAAAAATTAAAATTGTCATCGTTGCCAATGGGGCCGGGAGTTTATCAGTTTTATGATAGCGCCGGTAAGATTTTGTATATTGGTAAAGCAAAAAGTCTTCGCAGCCGAGTGAAATCTTATTTCCAAAAATCAGAGGATTTATTGGAAACTCGTTCGGAAGCGATTTTTCAGATGGTTGGATTAGTTAACCGCGTCAAAACAGTAGAGACTGATTCGGAAATTGAAGCTGTTTTTTTGGAAGCGCAGCTGATCAATCAAATTAAACCAAAATATAATTCGCGGCAGAAAGATGATAAAAGTTTTTATGTTATTGAAATTTCTAAGGATGAAGTTTCTCGAGTCGAACTTCGTAGGGTGAGAAACGTCGATTTAAAGAACCAAAAGTTTCACTACTTTGGTCCATATCCTTCGGGGGAAATTGTTAAGCGAGCACTTAGAATTTTGCGCAAAATTTTCCCCTATGCAAATTGTTCTGAAACAAAGTTTCATCGCGCTGAAAAATTATCTAAAGCTTGTTTATACGGCGACATAAAATTATGCTTTGCACCTTGTGTCGTATCATCGCCAGAAGTTAAAAAGCAAATCGGTTACTTGAAGGATTTTCTTTCCGGAAAAAAACAAAAAATTATCCGATCCTTATCTAAAGAGATGAAGGAACTGAGCCGTATGAAAAAGTATGAAGACGCGGCAATTATCCGCGATAAATTGTTTGCCTTAGAACATTTAAATCGATACTCCGTTGGATTAAAAGATTCTTTCGATGATTTTCGTTCCGGCTCAATCTTCGCTCGAATTGAAGCATATGACATTTCAAACATCGGTGGCGACTTTGCCGTTGGCGCCATGACGGTTGTAGCTCTTGGCAAAATCGAAAAAAGCGAGTATAAGAAGTTTAAGATTAAGTCGGTTAATGGCGCCAACGATATTGCCATGATGCAAGAAGTTATCCGCCGCCGGTTTTCTAATAATTGGCTACAACCAAACCTTTTGGTTATCGACGGTGGGGCGACACATTTAAAAGCGGTTAATGTAGTATTACTAGAGCTGAAAATAAGCATTCCAGTAATTGCCATTGCCAAAGGGCCAGAAAGAGACAAAGATGAATTTCACTACACGACACCGGAAATCGGACAGTATTTTCTGAAAAATCCGGAGTTGAAAAATTTCGCTATTATTGCTCGCGACGAAGCTCATCGATTTTCACAAAGTTATTACCGAAAATTACATAGAAAGTCACTGATAGATGAAGTTTAAAAAAATATTACAAAAATGGTGGCTATCAATTGCCTACGACCCGAGAGATCCGAGATACGGTCGGGGAGAAATTAAAATTGTCGCAATTGGTGGTGGTACGGGCATTTCTAATTTACTTCGTGGTTTAAAAAAATATTCTCGTGATATTACAGCTGTTGTTGCCATGTCAGACGCCGGAAAAAGTTCCGGTGTTATTCGTAGGGTTTTTAAAACTTTGCCACCGGGCGATATTCGCAAATGTTTGGCGGCCTTATCGGATGAATACCAGCTATTATCGGAAGTTTTTGAGTATCGCTTTCCGAAGAGTAGTGATTTTCTTGCTGGCCATCCGTTGGGGAATATTTGGCTGGCAGCGTTGATCCAGAAATATGGGTCATTTGAGAAGGCACTGGAAGTTTCTCATAGCCTGCTCGATACTATAGGGAATGCTTATCCTTCAACATTAAATAATGTGCAGTTGGTAGCCAAATTTGTTGACGGTAAACAGGTAACAGGAGAAGACAAAATTCCATTGGCTGGTAAAAAAATCAAACGAGTATTTTTTAATAAAACTGCTGTTCGGGCCTATAGAAAAGCGGTGGCAGCAATTAAGGACGCAGATTTGATTATTTTAGGCCCCGGAAGTTTGTACACCTCGGTGATTCCTAATTTGCTCGTAGGAGAGATCTCTGGCGCAATCAAGAAGAATCATCAGAGTCTTAAACTTTTTGTTGCTAATTGTTCGACTGAGCGCGGAGAGACCGAAGAAATGACAATCTCTGATCATATCCAGGCAGTAGAGGATCACGGTGGAAAAGGACTGTTTGAATATGTGCTGGTGAACAACAAAATTCTTAGGCGGTCAAAAATGGCTTCAAAGTTAGGCGAAGTAAATAATATCACCTATGGCGAGAGAAATTATCATCAATACAAAATTGTTTGCCGCGACTTAATTGACCGTAAATTGCCGCTCTATCACGATAAGGACAAATTAGCGAAAGAAATTATATTGCTGTATAATAGTATTAAGAAAAGCTAAAAAAGGAGCCAAAATGGCAGAAGGAAAATTAGTTGGGGAGATCACACATTTCTTTCCACATGTTTCGGCTGCGGTTTTGAAAGTTAAGTCGCCACTAAATATTGGTGACAGGATAAAAATTGTCGCACCGAATGGCGATGAATTCGAGCAAGCAGTTTCTGCGATGCAAATTGATCGTAAAGAAATTGAACAGGCTGCAGTTGGTGATGAGATTGGTCTAAAAGTTGACCAGAAGGTTCATGAAGGCTGCAAAGTCTATATTTCTTAAAAACCAAACTCTAAATTCGAAATTCTAAACAAATTCGAATTTTCAAAATTCTAAAATTAGGATTTAGAACTTAGAGTTTAGAATTTCCCGCGAAGCGGGATTGGAGGGGATTTATGCGTAGGCCACTCGTTGTCGCTAATTGGAAAATGAATACTAATTTATCTGACGCAGTTGTTTTATCGACGGCCATTCTTGGCGCTGCGGAAAATATTTCTGGTGTTGAAATTGTTATTTGTCCTCCCTCAATCTGGTTAACCGAAGTTTCGCAGATTATTCGCAGGGATCTCGGGCACATTAGTTTGGGCGCTCAAAATATATATCACCTAGAGGATGGAAGCTATACCGGTGAAATTTCGGCGACAATGGTTCGCGACGTGGCAAAGTATGTAATCGTTGGCCATTCTGAAAGAAGAAAATATTTTGGAGAGACAAGCGGATTAGTTTCACGAAAAACTGCGGCTGCTCTTGATGCGGGCCTAGTCCCAATAGTATGCGTTGGGGAGGAAAAGAAATCTGACAACTCAGTCAAAGAAGTTGTGCTGCAACTCAAGGAGTCGTTGGCTGGAATTAACAAAAGCGAACTTGACCAAATTGTGGTGGTTTACGAGCCGGTTTGGGCAGTTGGGGCGCAGGAACCTGCGGCGCCAGAATACGCGGCCAGGGTTATAAGCCAGTTGCGAGAAGTTGTGTCGGCACACACTTCAATTCTTTATGGCGGAGATATTAACTCCAACAACGTTTATAACTTCGTTCAACGGCCGGAGATTGACGGTGTATTGGTTGGTAGGGACAGCCTTGTCGCTCCGAGTTTCGTTAAAATTTGTCGTATAGTTGCAGAGTATAAGAAGATCATTTAATGGTAGAAACTACATTGATAATGACACAGAATAAGCACAGAAAAATCAGGTTCTTATTCAGTGTAAGTTCTGTGTTAAGAATCTGTGTAGTTAAGGAGGTCTTATGATTAAAATCGCAATCAATGGTTTCGGACGAATTGGCAGAGCAGCAGCCAAAATAATTTTAGATTCTGCCGACATGGAATTGGTTGCAGTAAATGATTTAACTGATCCGGAAACATTATTGTTTTTGCTGACTCATGATTCATCTTACGGGCTCTTCGACAAAAAAATCACCATTTCCGACAAGGAAATTACTATTGATGATAAAAAAGTCCATTTTTTTTCCGAGAAAGAGCCAGCAAAGCTTCCTTGGGAAGCTTTGGATATTGATGTCGTACTTGAATGCACTGGTGTTTTTTTGACCACCGCTGATTGTCGTGGCCATATTCAGGCTGGCGCGAGAAAAGTTGTCATGTCAGCGCCGGCTAAAGATGATGAAACTCCGACCTATCTTTTGGGTGTCAACGCTAACGATTATCGCGGGGAAGATATTATCTCTAACGCTTCCTGCACAACTAACTGCATCGCCCCAGTGATAAAAGTTTTGAACGACAGTTTCGGTGTTAAGCATTCACTAATGACAACAGTCCATTCATATACCGCAGATCAGAATTTAGTTGATGGCCCGCACAATGATTTGCGCCGAGCGCGGGCAGCGGCTTGTAATATTGTCCCAACAACAACCGGTGCGGCGAAAACTGTGACCAAAATTATCAAAGAGTTAGATAAAAAGTTTGATGGTTTAGCAATTCGCGTTCCGACGCCGGTGGTGTCACTCGCCGATATTGTAGCTGTTCTTGATCGACCAACAACAGTCCTAGAAATCAATAAAGCTTTTGAGTCAGCAGCGCTGTCTTCAATGCGGGAGATTTTGACGGTCACACAAGACCCGCTAGTTTCTTCCGATTTGAAAGGGCACTCAGCGTCTGCCATTGTCGACGCCTCACTGACAAATGTTGTTGGCGGAACTTTGGTTAAGGTTATCGCCTGGTACGACAACGAATGGGGCTACTCTTGTCGGTTGGTAGAAATGGCGAAAATGATCAGCGAAAAATAAATCTATGGAAATCATTAGTGCACTAAAAGCTTCTAATCTCATTGGCCTTGGTGGGGCAGGTTTTCCGACTTGGCAAAAGTGGCAAGCAGTAAAAGATTCTCCTGAGGTTAAGAGGTTTGTTATTTGTAACTTATCGGAGGGTGAACCGGGAGTTTTTAAGGACGAATATATTTTGCAAAATCACTTACCGGAGTTGATCGCTGGCATTAATTTGGCGAAGGAGACTATTGGTGCGCAGCGGACATATATTTTTTTAAATGATAAATACAAAAAATATTTGCCAAAGATAGTAAAAGAAACCAAAGGCAAAAAGATTGAAGTTTTCATTGATACCGGCCGCTATTTGTGCGGTGAAGAAACGACATTGCTGCAAACGATGGAGGGTAAGTTGCGGCAGCCGCGACAAAAGCCGCCATTCCCGACCGAGGCTGGTCTTTATGGTTATCCGACTTTAATTAACAACGCCGAAACCTTGTATCGTGCCTATTTAATTTCACAGGGTGAGACAGAAATTAAGAGATTTTATTCACTTTCTGGTGATGTTATCGATCACAAAAGAATTGTTGAAGAAAAAGTTGGGTCTAAAATTAAAGAGGTAATTCCGCCACGATATTTGGATAAAATAAATTTCGTTCGAGTTTCTGGGCCTTCAGGATTTTTTGCTAGGCCAGAGGATTTTGAGCAAATTGCAAGTGGTACCGGAGCTGTAGAAATATACGGTAAAAATCGGAGAATTCTTGAAGGGCTTATTAATTCAATTACATTTTTGAAAGATGAATCTTGCGGAAAATGTACGCCGTGCCGCGAAGGAACTTACAGAATCGCTGAGCTGCTAAATAAGTTAATTGCTACAGCAAGTCTTTGGGACCGGAAGGAAATTTTGGAATTAATTTCCACAATTGCTAAAACTGCTGAAGTTTCCAGTTTTTGCCCACTAGGGTCGTCAATTAATCGGCCGGTGGCGTCAGTAATAGAAAACTTTAAACAGGAGATTTTGGGTGAGTAGCATCGGATCTGTCATTGCGAGGCTTTGCGAAGCAATCTCTATTGAAAAGATTGCCACATCGTCCCTCCTCGCAATGACGAATCAAGAAAGGATTTTGGGTGAGTAAAAATTTTGAAATAAAAATTAATGGTAAGAAATATAAAGCGTCCACCGATGAAACGATTTTAGATATTGCTAAAAAAAATAATTTGAAGATTCCGGCACTTTGCTATCACCCTGATTTGCCGCCGGGCGCTAGTTGTCGATTATGTTTGGTGGAAGTATCTACCGGCGGAAAGCTGCGAATTGCTACAGCTTGCTCGACCAAAGCATTGGATGGTATGGAAATAAAATTAGACACGCCGAAAGTAAAATCTGCCAGAAAATTAAATTTGGAGATGCTGCTATCTGACCACATAAAAAAATGTGGTGAATGCAATTGGCAAAGTGATTGCGAATTAAAAGAATTGGCCAAAGAATTTGGAATTAAAGAGTCACGCTTTCCTGAGCGTCGCCGGCACTTTAAAATTGACGACAAAACAAATTCAATTCATTGGGATTCGTCAAAATGCGTAGAGTGTGGCAATTGCGTTTCTGCCTGCAGTGAAATTGCTGGGCTTGCGAACATTGAAAGTAAATATCGCGGTCATTCAATTATATTTGGGCCGGCTGGTGGCAGAAGTTTTGCTGATACTGATTGCGTATTTTGTGGTCAGTGTGTTTTGCGCTGCCCATCTGGTTCCTTGCAAGAAAAATCTGAAATTGCTGATGTGGAAAAATTACTGGCAAACAAAAAGAATCAAATTCTAGTAGCTCAATTTGCCCCATCGACCAGATACTCAATTGGCGAACTTTTCGGCTTGCCACCAGGAAAAAATTTGGAGCTGAAATTGGTAACGGCGTTAAAAGAACTGGGTTTCGATTATGTTTTCGATGTCAATTTTGGTGCCGATATTACAACAATGGAAGAAGCTGCAGAGTTGATGGAGCGACTGCAAACAAAAAAAGATGAGCCAATGTTTACCGCTTGTTGCCCAGCCTGGGTCAGGTATGTTGAGACATTTCACCATGAATTAATTCCGAACTTAACAACAACAAAATCGCCAACTCATTGTTTGGCGCCGGCAGTTAAAGCTTATTTTGCTAAAAAAATTGGTGTACCACCAAGCCGAATAAAAATTGTTGAAATTATGCCTTGCATTGCTAAAAAGTATGAGGCCAAACTGCCGGAGATGTGCCAGACATTTAGCCCGGAGGTTAATTTTGCATTAACTGTTCGAGAAGCGGCTAAAATTTTGAAAAATAAAAATATTGATTTGCCAGAACTCACAAACAGCCAGTTTGATTCGCCGCTAGGGTCGTCATCTGGCGCTGGAGCTATATATGGGTCTTCAGGTGGAGTAATGGAGTCGGCACTGCGAACTGTTGTGGCTAAATTGTGCAAATGCGACATGCCAAAATTAGAATTCAGGGACGTGCGTGGCATGGAAGGAATCAAAGAAGCATCAGTTGATATTGACGGCGAAATTTTGGAAGTTGCAGTAGTTTCAGGCTTAAAAAATGCTGCAAAATTATTAGCTGATATGAAATCTGGCATAAAGCGCTATAATTATGTTGAAGTCATGGCTTGTCCTGGAGGCTGTTTAGGTGGCGGTGGGCAGCCAATACCAACGACACCCGATATTAGAGCAATGCGCAGCGCAACGTTTTATATTGATGATGCCGCGAAAAAAATTAGACGAGCCCACGCAAACCCTGATATTATTAAGTTATACGCTGGCTTGGACACCAAGCCGCTTGGTCCGAAAGCATTAAGTTTATTTCACCGCAAATTTAAAACAAGAAATCCGAAATTGAAAAAGAAATGAGGAGTAAATGAGATTAATTAAAGATGTAGAAATTGAGGGGAAAACAGTATTTTTGCGAGTCGACTGGAATGTCCCTCTAAAAGATGGCGAGATTTCCAATGACAATCGAATCAAGGCCACGATTCCAACTATCGAATATCTGCAATCGAAGAATTGTAAAATAATTATTGGCACTCATCTTGGAAGGCCTGACGGCGAAATTGTTCACTCACTTTCGACTAAAATATTGGCACAACGTTTTTCACAGCTTCATCCGGGGAAGATTGTGGCAACAGACTATGTTATTGAAGCAGCAGTAAAAGAAGAAGTTAACAAACTGCAGCCCAAAGAAGTTTTAGTCCTTGGGAATCTTCGTTGGTATGCCGAAGAAGAGACGAACAATTTGGCTTTTGCTAATGTACTAGCATCCTATGCTGAGATTTTTGTTAACGATGCTTTTGCTGTTAGTCACCGCGCTCATGCTTCCGTTGAAGGCATTACTAATTTTTTGCCGAGTTACGCCGGACTATTGTTAGAGAAGGAAGTCAAAATGCTTTCGACTCTAACAGAGAATCCCAGACATCCATTCGTGATTATTTTAGGTGGCGCCAAAATTAAAGATAAAGTTGGTCTAATAAAAAGATTTACTGACTCAGCCGACCAAATTTTAGTTGGCGGAGCAATCGCTAACACATTAAAATTTTTTAAAGGTGAGGACATCAGCGCCTCATTTTATGAGCCTGGACTGGAAAATTTAATTGAGAATCTTTTGGCTGATTCTGGCCAAAAGTTGGTGTTGCCGACTGACACTGTCAAAAAATCTGACACGAGCGGGAGGTTTTCAATTTTGGATATTGGCCCGGAAACAATCAAAAATTTTACGGAAATTATTGCCGGTGCTAAAACAATTTTCTGGAATGGCAACATGGGATTTTCTGAGCTACCAGAATATGAAATTGGAACAGTGAAAATTGCTGATGCCGTTAAGGCAAACATTGGCACAAAAATTGTCGCAGGCGGCGACACAGTTGGATTTCTAGATTCACATAAAATTATAGACGGTTTTACTTTTGTTTCGACCGGCGGCGGCGCAGCCTTGGAGTTTTTGGCTGGTATTGATCTCCCCGGGTTAAAAGTTTTGGATTATTATGAAAATAAATAAGTTTTAAATTTTAAATTAACAATCATGTTTATCTCACTACGTGAATTGTACAAACAAGCAGAAAAAGATGGCGTGGCAATTGGTGCGTTTAATACCAACAATTTGGAAGTGACTCAGGCAATTGTTTCTGCTGCTGAAAAAACAAAACACCCGCTGATCATTCAGACTACTCCATCGGCAATCGAATATGCCGGATTGCGCGCATTGTTTGATTTGGTAAAAGATCTAATAAATGAATCAAAGGTGCCGATGTTGATTCACCTAGATCATGCGAAGGAATTAGATCAAATTGTTAAATGTTTGGAAATTGGTTATCGTTCAGTGATGTTTGATGGTTCGGACTTGCTTTATGAAAACAATGTCTCCGAGACGAAAAAAGTTGTTGATTTGGCGCACAAATATGGCGCAGTTGTCGAGGCGGAAGTTGGCGTAGTTGGTCGTGGCGAAGAAGGCAGAGAAAAAATTCTAGCTAAATATTCGGATCCAGACCTTGCAGCCGATTTTGTAAAACTAACCGGTGTCGATAGCTTGGCGATTTCTATTGGCAATATTCATGGCGCACCGGAAAATGAAAAATTAGACATTGAGCTGTTGAAACAAATTCGGGAGAAGGTTTCTATTCCGCTAGTTTTGCATGGAGCATCGGGAGTTTCGCGTCCTGATATTGTAGCGGCAATAAAGAATGGTATCCGCAAAATTAACATTGACACTCAGCTGCGTCACGCATTTAAAGATGCCATAGAAAAAGATTCAATGGACCCAGGAAAAGAATTCCGTGATATCATGACTGATGCCAAAATTGAGACCCAGCGCGTGGTTGAGAAGTATTTGAAATTGTTTAATGGTGAAGGCTAATATGTCGGATGTTTTAGCAGTTGGTGACGCATTTCAGGATCTATTTGTTTTTTCCAATGATTTTAAAGTTTTGTCAGACAGAAGTTTTAAATCGGGAAAATCTTTGAGTCTGGACTACGGCGCAAAAATTGATGTTGACGAAATTCAGTACCACTCCGGTGGGTCGGCTGTTAATTCTGCTATTTGTTTCGCCAAAATTGGTTTTGAGACTTCAATTTTAAGTTTTATTGGCAGTGATTCACCGGCAGAAAAAATTATTTCTCAAATTGAAAATGTTGGCGTATCAACTTCAGTAGTTAAAAATGATTCTGAGCCGACAAACACCTCAATCATTTTGAGTTGTGACGGTGATCGCACGATTTTGTCTTACCACGGAAATAGGAATTTTAATGATTTGCAATTGCCAAAAAGCTTTAAGACTTCTTGGTTTTATTTGGCGCCGATTGGCAGAGATTGTGCTGAGCTAGAGAATAAATTGATCGAAAATATTGCTAAGAATGGTTCGGGTTTAATTTGGAATCCGGGGCCACCGCAGATTAAGCAAGGCGCTAAGGCCAATAGGCATTTACTCCATCTTTGCAATATTTTAATATTAAATCGTGAAGAAGCTTTGAATTTTTCCGCTTGCGGAAAATCTCAAATTGAAGATTGCCTGAAAACATTGCATGATTTTGGAGCCAAAATTGTGGTAATTACAGACGGCAAAAATGGCGCCAGGGCATACGATGGAGAGGTTTTTTATCAAATTGATTCTTCCCCCGATAAAAGAATAGACGCGACGGGTGCGGGGGACGCATTTGCCAGTAGTTTTGCCGCCAGAATTATTTCAGAATGCGATGAGTCAAAAGCTCAGAAGTTTATTCCGGCTAGAGAGGTAATTATCGAAGGTTTGAAATGGGGGATTGTTAATTCCGGCGCTGTTGTTGGCTTTGTTGGTGGCAACACCGGGCTCCTTTCCAAGCAGGAAATAATTGAAAATTCGGAGAAACTGGTAAAATTAGAAGCGAAAGTATATTCTTAAAATCAATACCTAATTTCTAATTCCTGATTTCTAAACAAATTTCAAATTAGAAATTTAAATTAAAAACAAAAACAAATATGGGGTTTTTGTTTTTTTGTTTGTAAGTTAGTTTTGTTAGTAATTTGGTAGGAGATGATGAAAAAACACATTGCAATTTTTGTTGGGTCGGCTATTGATGATATTTTAGTTGGTAAAAAAACTGTTGAGAGTCGTTTTTCTCAGAATCGGGTTCTGCCTTACGCGCAAGTCGCCAAGGACGATATTATCCTGCTTAAAAAATCTGGCGGAGATATACTTGGTCAAGCAATTGTTGATAATGTTTTGTACTATGACAACTTAAATCAGAAATCAATTGAGGTTCTAAAAAAAGAATATTTTGTCGCAGCTGCAGTTGGTGAAAAGTTCTGGCAGTCGAAAAAAAATAGTAAATTTGGAACCTTAATATTTCTTAAAAAACCAAAGCGTTTTGTTTTTCCATTGCAGTTTAAGAAAAAAGATCGGCGACCCTGGTTGATATCGGATAAAAAAATCTGAGATAAAAAAATGCCGTGAAACTAATCGAATCACGAATTTTTTATGGTAACGGCTTCGACAGTTATGTGGCATTGTGCTGATAAACTCTTCGTCATCGAGATAGAATGCTATCAGCCAAGGACTGCCGCAGAACTAGAAGCATTTGATGTTCTGCAAATGTATAATAAAGCTGGCCCTTATACAATGTCGCGCATAATCGTATATCGTATAAAGTTGTATGTCAGTTGACATTTTTTGGAGATTTGATTTAATAAGAACAGAATCAATAAATTAGGGGAATTATGACAATCGAACGCGAAAAGCTCACTGTAACAATCAAAAAAGAATTATTTAAAAAAATCGATGAAATTATCGATGGTCGTAAAATTCGCAATCGTTCTCATGCAACAGAGTTTTTGATAGAAACTGGTCTTGGGATTGGAAAAATTAAGAAGGCTATTGTTTTAGTTGGCGGAGAAGGTACAAGGTTGCGACCGTTTACTTACGAGTTGCCAAAAGCACTATTGCCGATTCACGATAAACCGATGGTTTTGCATGTACTGGAGCAATTAAAGCTTCACGGTGTTGTTGAAATTATTTTGGCAGTCGGATACAAGGGCGAAAAAATTCAGGAATATTTTGGTGATGGTCATCAATTTGGCCTCTCGATCAAATACGTTTTCGAGGATAAGCCGCTCGGTACCGCTGGCCCGCTTCGATTAGCCAAAAAATACTTAAATGAGTCGTTTTTCATAGTTTGGGGCGACATTCTTTCACACCTGGACTTGACTGATTTCATGTATTTCCACAAGGAACATGGTGGTTTAGCAACAGTGGCGCTGACCACGGTTTCAGACCCATCACGTTACGGCGTGGCAATGCTTAATGGCAATAAAATAGTTGGCTTCATTGAAAAACCAGAGCCGGGGAAAGCGCCAAGCAATCTAATCAATTCCGGAATGGCGATAATGGAACCGGAGATTATTGACAAATATATTCCGAAAAAAGGTAAGGCAATGGTTGAATACGACATCTACCCGAAGTTGGCGGCCGAAGGAAAATTATACGGTTATCCGTTTCAGGGTCAATGGTTTGATACCGGAACTCACGAGGCTTACGAAAAGGCGATTAAGGAATGGAAATCCGAATAAGCTGATTTAGGTCAATAAAAAATATCCGCATTTAAAGTGGATATTTTTTATTATGGAGTTGATGAGAAACCTCTTGGACAGTAGACCAATAAAAAATGGTACATTGGGGTCTGAAAGGAACACACAATGTACCGAGACCAAATCTACTTTAAATACAAGCCAATTGCAAGGATCGATAAG
>Ga0194044_10000464_pt1 | contig 19910 bp, 22 predicted proteins | sample JunL4417m_MetaG_FD_155460 | JGI IMG/M metagenome (GOLD analysis project Ga0194044, IMG submission 155460) | Anoxic zone freshwater microbial communities from boreal shield lake in IISD Experimental Lakes Area, Ontario, Canada - Jun2016-L442-17m | ecosystem: Environmental > Aquatic > Freshwater...
ACCGTTACACTATTTTGCACCTCGCCTTGAAATGCAATTACATTCAACTTACTGTTATTGTAATATATTTTAGATGTATTGCGCTTTTCGAGCGAAAAAAAAGCGTTACATTATTCGAATCTTAACACTCCTGCACACAGTAATCCCATATCCACAACAGCAGCCATTGATATACCTGATGTCATTACACCAGATACCATTTGTCAGGATATCCACAACCTTCTCGACCGCATTCTTCAGTCGATGCTGGAGGTGCAGCGATGACAGATAAAATTGATATCGTGGATGCCGTGAGTTGTATTTGTCCACAGATTGACTTTCTGGCGTATGTTCTGTCCATGATTACAGATGACGGGATAGACCGGCAGGAAGCGGGTGGACTTTCATCTATCCTAACCACCATATCCGACCAACTGAAAGCAGCCATAAAGGAGGTGTCAAATGATACAGATACCTGACACCCTCGTTCATGAACTGTTGACGAATCCAGAATTGAAGAAGTCTGATACGCGAACAGTGATCTTTTTGCTGCAAAGACCAGGCGCCTTATCCTCTGGTGAACTGGCGGCGGGTGTCGGGGTGTCAAAAAGAGCTGCAATCAAGTCCGTAAACAGACTGATCGGCGCAGGGGTGATCCAACCAGGGGAATATCATGCCAAAAGAAGGACCTAAATATCTCTGAAATGGTACAAATGGAACCAAAAAAAGTCACCGGTGGATCCGTCGAAGAATCTTTAAAAACACTCGCGGAAAAGGTCGATCGTTTGCAGACCATGATTGAGTCACTAACAGGAGCTTTGGAAGCAGTCACTTCTCATGATGTCCAGAACATGACCGGTATAATGCCGGTTTGTGTCCAGGTTGAAGAACAAAAAAACACACAGGCCGGAATGATGCAGGGAAGTGGACAAAAAAGAACCGGTTTTAATCCTGCACCTGTTGATGCAGAGAATGTGACCGTAACAGACCACACCCAAGCCACAGCGAACCCGGACAGTATTCCTGATGGTATTGAACAGGCCACGAATGTGACCGAAACAGTGACAATACAAACCATTGAAAAAACAGCCGAGCCTATTCAGGCCATAATGAGTCCAGTAAGTGACCAAAAAGAAAGCAAAGCGCTTTGGGTGATAACCGAACAGGACGCAAAAGGAACCCTGAATGATACCATAAACGACGATCTTGATACCGCCTTAATACGCGCGCGCGGCTTGCTTGCTGCTAAGCAAGCTCTTTTGTTAAAAGAAAAGCAAAAGCAGCCAGGCGCGCACGCGAGTATAGGCGATGAGTTTAAGGCGCTTTTTGGCGTTAATGTACCAGTCGGGTTCATGGATATGGCCGCAGTGGAGACGATGGTCAACAGAAAGAAATCAGGGAAACTTGATAATGTCAAAAGTCCATTGGCATACCTGTCTTCTTTGGCCGGAAAGGTAACGCCAATTGTCACGACACCGGCAGGATTGAAAACATCACCCATGGGAAACATCCACTCTGTGACTGATACCAGCCTCAATGACTACGAGCAGAGGCGCAGAATCAAAGCTACTTGGTTTGGACTGGATGCTGAACAGAGAATGCCTTTTCATGAACTGAGAGAAAAGAAAGCTATGCCGGGGATGCCAAGTGGGAAAGTTCCTATTGAACTTCTTGCGTTTCAGCAGTTCACGCAAGAATGCTTGGCCGGAAGGGTGCAGATATGAGAGAGAAAACTATGGTTGAACTGGCAACCATCGACAGGATTAATCCGAAGTGGGCGGACATGACAGGACACAATCAAAACGACAGGGAAGAAGCGACAACTCTACTTGCATTTCAATACTTCTTTGAAGAAGAGGTATTCAAAATCGGGAAATCCCCATGGCGCAAGTTGACCGACAGTCAAGACGCTGTGTGGTGGTGTTTCGCATCAACGAAAATCACGAATTGAACGGCAACAACACCACCGGTGAGGGGATTGCCGGGAAGGAGAATTTATGAACGAAGTATTTGAGACTGAAAACGATGTAATCGAACAGATATTAACCAGAATCAAAAGCATTTGGAATACGCATGGTTGCCCGGAACCGCTTCCAGGTGCATCAACAGAGGTGCATACTGGAATTACTATGGCCAATTATTGTGACATGGGGCCTGGAGCTACAGAAGAAGATGCCGACGATTACAATCTGTTGATTGAGGCAGTTTTCCGAACCATTGACTTTCGTTATATCGGGAGCGGGATATGGTACACGCAATATGAATCAACAGATGGGTGGGTCAGATACGTTGAGGATGCTCTTTCAGAAATTCAGGATTTTATTAATCACGAACTATGGGATAAGTACTGCCGGTCATTGTGAGACTGGTATCACCCTCGCGCGCGGGTGCAGCACATTATGGCATGGATGCCACTTTAACCAAGGAGACTTAACCATGACTGATGTACAGAATGATTCAACAGCGACCACAACACCGCCGGAAATATCGAATCCCTTACCGAAGGGGAAGGCCGGTTCTTGGGATCGCAGCCGTCTCTTGACTCCCTCAGAGTTAAAATCGCTAAAGGAGAACTCGATAGCGGCAGAAAAGATAGCGGAGACGAGATTCAAGGAAATTTTCAACAAAAACAAGACACTATAAAATATGACGTAGATTGGTTCGATAAAGTCCGAAAGTTTATTAACGAAACATCACATTATCCGCATCACACGAACACTGGCTTGATAACATCCAGCATGGTTTTGATGCTGAACATCCGGGACGGTATCAGATGGTTTATAAATTACTTAAATGACTTAACAATGCTCTCAATGAAATGCCGAGCATTTGGGAGAAGCCGAATAATTGAAGTTGCCTGCGTATGGTATCGCCCACAGCACCTTTCATCAAATGAACTGGCCTGATAATGGTATCATTCACAGCTTGTTTCAACTTCTGAACGAATCAGAAAACATACTGTGATAGATACATCATCTATCCAAGTGCCTTATAAGTCACTTTAATGATTCGATATTCTGACATTGCTCAAAAAGTTACCCTGATAGTTACCCGAAAAATAGCAAATTATCTGTGTTCATGTCATGAAAGTATGATCGTTCAACCAGGGGTGATTTATCCAAGATATTGCAAAGTGGTCTCTGCATGGGGTCGTGTGCAGACTGTTTCAAGTGCTGAACGATTGTGATCAATACCATATCTGCGTCTGGTGAATCCGTGATCGGGTGATGTGGGTTTTTATAGGTTTTGGGTGTCGGTGGGACTATAGTGGGACAAAATGCAAAAATCAGAATGGCATATTTTGTAACATGCTGATTTTATTACATAAAACTGGTGGAGGCGGCGGGAGTTGAACCCGCGTCCGAAAACTTTCCGCTTTGACGTCTACATACATATCCTGAAGTTTGATTGTCACCACTTACGGCTCCTTCAGGCTGGATCCTTAAGCAGTTATCCCGATATTAATTTCGCCGGCTTTGAATCAGGCGTACAGAAGCCAACTATCCCGCTGTTGACGCCCTTATCGGATCCGCAGGAGTAATCCGACAGAACGGTAGCCTAAGCGGCTACAGCGTAGTTATAATCGTCTGCGATTATATTTATTCCCGTCGTTTAACGAGCAGGCAGGAGCTCGGTATGCAGCCAAAGTTTCAATATCCCCGTCGAAGCCGTTACGCCCCCATTTGCGGTGATGATGGTAAAGAACAATTCAGACCTGATAATATAACAAGCCTTCTGGGTTGTCAATGGTGTATGAATGACAATCTACCTTTCAGATCTGTCAAAATCCCGCTGCGCATCCCGTTTTTTAATGGTTTCCCTTTTGTCGTACAGGTGCTTGCCTTTTGCCAGCGCAATCTTGACTTTGACCTTGCCATTGACAAAATAGACCTGAAGTGGAATCAAGGACAGCCCTTTTTCGTTGACTTTACTGTAAAGCTTTTCGATTTCACGCTTGTGAAGCAGCAGTTTGCGGACCCGCAGCGGATCATGGTTTTCATAGTATGCAAAGGCGTAAACGCCAATATGCATTTGATAGAGAAAGACCTCATCGTTCTGAATCTTGGCATACGCGTCCTTGATATTGACCTTGCCATTTCTCATGGACTTGACTTCGGTGCCTTTCAGGACGATCCCGGCCTCGTACTCATCTTCGATGAAGTAATTGAACCGGGCTTTTCGGTTGTCTGCAATATGTTTTTTATGTTGAGTGCTGGATTGCATGGGTATCGTCGTATGGGTTCTGGCTGTTTTACAAGAAACTACATGATCGTCCTGCATCCTATCGTATATGTAAAAAGAATTCAAGATTTCCTTTCACAATACATATATTTTCAGGCAAGAAGTCTGCTCCTAATTTTGTACGCAAACATACGCATTAAGTAATTCGCTTTCCGTTGATAGGTTTTGCAACCTGCAACTGGAATCCTGGTTGAGCAGTTTCAACCGACAGGTGTAGTCGTCTAAAGACACCACACAACAAATAATGCCTGTTATCACTACTGCCTGAAAACAGTAAAGCCGGCTATTAACCAAACTTGTCAGTAGTGAAACGGCATTATTTGTAACGGAAAAACCTTTCCGTTTGTGGATAAACATTATCCATAGCTGAACAGTAATCTACTTTTTTAAAATAATCAAGATGATAAATTCGATTACTTTTATGTGTGTACATTGTGCGCAAATAATTATATTTGCACATGTTTTTTACAACTTAATTATCCTATGCTCTCCGCAAAATATATACAGACCAGTTTTTGGGGCCAGGCATGCCACGGTCATGTTGAGTCGGGATGCCAGGTTCACCGCAAGAGAGGTCGGCCGGGATAAGGCAAGAATGATGGGAATTTCGGCGCGGGCGGCTTTTTGAACCAGTTCGTAACTGATCCTGGAGGACAGAACCAGCCCCCTCGCACTCGAAAGGACATGATTCAGGAATAATTTGCCGATGGCCTTATCCACAGCATTGTGGCGGCCCACATCCTCGGCGGAAGACAGCACATCGGTGTTGGCATCGATTATAAGGGCGGCATGGGTGGCCCGGGTTTTCAGGCGAAGTGGCTGATGCCTGGAAAAATCTTCGAGACTGGAGACTGCGCTGTTGATGGTAAATCGTGTGTCGTCAATGATGGGCGTGATGGCCGTCAATATATCCTGTACCAATTCTTTTCCGCAGATGCCACAACTGGTCTGGCTGATGAAACTGCGCCGATCCATGTATCCGGCAATTTTCCGCCGCTGCTTTTCTGTGAGTGTCACAGTGACAACATTGCTGTCCAAGCCGTCGCAACAGGCAATGGCTGTAATGTCCTCCGGAACATCCGCAATTCCCTCGGTGAGGCAGAACCCGGCGGCATGGGCGATTTCATCCCCTGGAGTTCGCATAACCACAGAATACGGCTTGCCGTCAATCCGGATCGAAAGTGGCTCTTCCCCGACAAGATCAACAGAAACAGATTGAATTTTATCGCCATCTTTGTGTATGATGACAACCTCTGAAAATGAATTCATGACATGACTCCGTTATCGAAATGTATTTCCGATTTCCATGCTTTTCAGCGCAATGAAGCATTAAATTTGTATAATAAAAAGATGCCAGAATTGCAAGTCAGGTTGCGCAACCTCAAGCAATAGAGATTGTTGGTGTCAATCGGTGTCATGAAACTCCCCATTGGTCTTATCTTGGCATACCGCCTGTTCTGCTCCTGCCCTTGCCCCCCATCTTTGTAACATTTTTTTCGTTTCTGTCACAGAAAAATCTTGACATTATTCACAAATAGATTAAAAATCGGGGATTTTAAAACGTCAATTATTTGTTGTTTCAAGGAGGGTCAAGGATATGTACGCTGTAGTTGCAACTGGCGGAAAACAATACAGGGTTCAGACGGGTGAAACGCTGAGAATTGAGAAAATTCCAGGTGAAGTCGGGTCGTCTGTAGCTTTTGATCAGATACTTCTCTATTCGGATGGTGAAAATCTTTCCGTGGGCAAACCGGTTCTTGAGAACGCGAAAGTCAACGCGCTTATTGTGGAACAGGATCGAGGGAATAAAATCATCGTATTTAAATTCAAACGCCGAAAAGGTTATCGCAAAAAACAAGGTCATCGTCAAGATTATACAGCCGTAAAAATTGACAGCATTGAGGTCTGAACCTGTAACTTGTCGGGTTTGAACCAAGTTTGTACTAAATGCCAGAATATCTTTTGGCGTAAAAAGTAAATTCAGGTGACATGGAGAATTCAGGATATGGCACATAAAAAAGCAGGTGGCAGTTCAAGAAACGGTCGCGACAGTAATGCCCAGCGCAGAGGCGTTAAATGTTTTGGCGGTGAAATAGTTCGCGCCGGCAACATTTTGGTTCGTCAGGTTGGAACCAAGATTCATCCGGGCAACAATGTGGGTTTGGGAAGGGATTATACGCTTTTCGCCACGTTGGACGGCATTGTCAAATACGAACGGTACGGCCGTACCCGTAAAAAAGTAAGTGTTTATGCCGAGTGAAATTCATAGATGAAGCAAATATAACGGTTGAGTCCGGCAAAGGCGGCAGCGGCTGCGTCAGTTTCCGGCGAGAGAAGTTTATTCCCAAAGGTGGCCCGGATGGCGGTAGTGGAGGAAGAGGCGGGGATATTATTCTGGTAACGTCATCCCAGAAACGCACGCTTTATGATTTTAATTACAAAAAAGTCTTCAAGGCTCAAAACGGATCCGGCGGCGAAGGAAACCAGAGAACCGGAAAAGACGGCGATGACCTGATCATCGAAATTCCTCCCGGCACAGTGGTCGTCAATGCTGATACTGGCGAACCCATCAAGGACTTTGTCAACCCCGATGAAACCTTTGTTCTGGCAAAAGGCGGAAGAGGGGGGCAAGGGAATACCCACTTCAAAACCTCAACGCATCAAACCCCGCGGTTTGCACAGCCAGGTGAACCTGCCGAGACGTTTAACATTCGCCTGGAACTAAAGCTGATCGCAGATGTTGGTCTGGTCGGACTTCCAAATGCCGGAAAGTCCACGCTGATCTCCGTGATTTCTTCTGCACGTCCCAAAATAGGTGCTTATCCTTTCACCACACTGATCCCGAATCTTGGTGTCGTTAAACCCCGCTGGGGAGGAGAGGCGTTTGTGGTTGCCGATATTCCGGGCCTGATTGAAGGGGCTCATGCGGGTGCAGGGCTCGGCATTCAATTTTTAAGGCATGTCGAGCGTACCCGTTTCCTGGTTCATTTGATTGATGTTTCCTTGATTGATATAGATGATCCGCTCAGGGATTATGAGACTATTAATCGCGAGCTGACCTTATACAGCGAAGAGCTAATTCATAAGCCACAGATCGTTGTACTCAGCAAGATGGATCTTACCGGGGCTGAAGAGGCTGCGGACAGTTTTCAGAAGGCCATTGAATCGCATCTGGTCCAAATATCTCCCAAAATATATTTGGGTCGGATATCCGCCGCGACCGGATCGGGTATCGACGATTTGATATCAACCATCGTTAGCTTTCTGGACGCAACTGATGAAAACCGACAGGAAAACGAGTTTTGACAATGCTAAAAGGGTGATCGTCAAGGTAGGCAGCAATGTGCTTACCGAGGATAGCGGTCTGGACCTGAACGTTGTCCGGTCTATCAGCCGTCAGATATGCAGGCTGATAGACCGGGGACTGGAAGTCATTCTGATAACATCCGGCGCCATGTCCGCCGGTCTTCGCAAAATCGGTCTTGCCAAAAGGCCCGACGAAATCCCCAAACGGCAAGCCGTCTCAGCAGTGGGACAGGCCAGTCTCATCATGGAATATGAAAATGCGTTTGAGCGGTACGGAAATAAGGTCGCCCAGATATTGCTGACCAGCGATGACCTGAATAACCGCAAGCGCTATCTGAATGCCAGAAATACCCTTTATACTTTGCTTTCCTGGCAGGTGGTTCCCATCATCAACGAGAATGATACGATTGCCATAGAATCCATCAAATTTGGCGACAATGATAATCTGGCAGCCATGATTGCGCTGCTGATGGATGCTGATATCCTGATCATACTGTCCGATATCGATGGCCTGTATGCCAAAGACCCACGTTCCAATCCCGATGCTGAACTGATTCCGACGGTAACAGCGTATAAAAAGAGCCTGGAGAAGGTTGCAGGCGATCTTCCGGGGTCATTGGGGACCGGCGGAATGCTCAGCAAGATCAAGGCTGCAAAAAAGGTAACGGCTGCAGGCGTTCCCATGGTAATCGCCAACGGTAATGTTCCAGGCATTCTGGAAAAGCTTTTTGATGGCGGAGCCTACGGCACTTTTTTTGTTCCCCAGGCCGAGCGGCTGCCCAGTCGAAAATGCTGGATCGGCTATTCCCTTAAACCCGAAGGCGTTATTGTGATCGATCAGGGCGCGGCAATGGCTGTCCTCAAGCGGGGAAAGAGCCTTCTCGCCAGTGGCATCGTCGGTATTGAAGGTGAATTTGGAATTGGCGCGCCCGTGGAGTTTAAAACTGCGGAAAGCGATATTCTGGGCACTGGACTTGTGAACTACAGCGCCGCAGACATTAGAAAAATCATGGGGCTTCAGTCCCGCCAGATTCAGGAACGACTGGGGGAAAAACCTTTTGATGAAGTCATTCACAGAGACAATCTTGTAATTACAACGGAATCAGGAGGAATACATGACTGTTGAATCCATAGTTAGCGACATGGCCAGGGCTGCAAAGGTAGCCTCGCGGGAAATGGCCAAGTGCCCGACTCTTCAGAAAAACGCCATGCTGCTGAAGCTGGCGGATCTGATTCAGGAAAATGCCATCAACATTCAGCAGGAAAACGCCAGAGATGTTATTGAGGCTGAAAAATCTGGTCTTTCCACTGCCATGATAGACCGTCTGACCATAACAGATGCCACTATTCAGTCCATGATGGGCGGGCTTCGGGAGGTGGCTGCACTGGAAGACCCGGTGGGAGCATCCATCCGAAGCTTTCGCAGGCCCAACGGCCTGGAGGTTTCCCGTGTGCGGATTCCGCTCGGAGTCATCGGCATTATCTATGAGTCAAGACCCAATGTCACTATTGATGCGGCGGCCCTCTGCCTTAAATCGGGAAATGCCGTGATCCTTCGAGGCGGCTCCGAAGCCCATCACTCGAACCAGGTTCTGGCTGCGCTCATTGCCCGGGCCCTTCTGGAAACCGGTCTGCCAGGGGAGTCCGCCCAGGTCATTCCGGTAATAGACCGAAGCGCCGTAACCACGCTGCTGCAACAGGAAGAATGGATTGATCTGATTATTCCCCGTGGGGGCGAAAGCCTGATCCGTTTTGTTGTCGAGAATTCCAAAATTCCTGTCCTGAAGCATTACAAAGGCGTATGCCATGTGTATGTGGACAAAGGGGCGGATTTTGACATGGCTGAAAAGATTTGCTTCAATGCCAAGGTTCAGCGACCGGGTGTCTGCAATGCCATGGAAACCCTTCTCGTTCATGAAAATGCGGCTCCTGATTTTTTACCTCAAGTGGCGGAAAAACTGATATCCGCCGGTGTCGAGCTTCGCGGATGCCAGGAGACCTGCCGAATTATTCCCCAGGCAAAAATAGCGACTGAAGCGGACTGGCCGGCTGAATATTTGAATCTGACTCTGGCTGTTAAAGTGGTTTCCGGTATGGATGAGGCTATGAAGCATATCGCCGTATATGGCTCCAGCCACACCGACGCAATTGTTACGCGGGATTATGAAAGAGCCAGGCGCTTTGTTCGGGAAGTTGACTCATCCGTGGTGCTGGTGAATGCATCCACCCGATTTAATGATGGCAACCAGATGGGTCTGGGAGCTGAAATCGGAATCAGCACCACCAAGCTCCATGCCTTTGGCCCGATGGGGCTGGAAGAGCTGACAACCACCAAATTCGTAGTGTTCGGGGATGGCCAGGTCAGGAGCTAATAATTGAGGGTTGTAGCCAGACCGTCCCTGTCTGGTTCCAAGAATTATGAAAGGATGTCCATGCGGATCGGGCTGTTCGGAGGCACATTTAATCCGGTTCATTTCGGGCATTTGCGGACAGTTCTGGAGGTCAGGGAGCGGTTTGCTCTGGACCGGGTATATCTGATTCCATCCGCAATTCCGCCGCATAAATCGGAAGTTGGCATCGCCAGCCCATTGGACCGTCTGGAAATGATTCGACAGGCTGTAGCCGATGATTCCGATTTTGTGGTATCGAATGTGGAGCTGATGCGCGCCGGTCCGTCCTACACGATTGATACCCTGTCGTTTTTTGCAGAAGTTTTTACGGAAACGGACCCGCATTTTTTGATTGTCGGCCTGGATGCCTTTCTGGAAATTCACACCTGGAAAGACTTCATGGGAATCATGACCCGGATCCCCTTGATTGTTATGGGGAGGCCCGGGGCATACAGCCAGGGGCGGTTTGCGGACATGCCCCTTGCAGTAGCCGATTACCTTGACAGGTTTGCGCCCGGCTATCGATATGACCGGGAACAAGCAGTTTTTGTTCATCCTGGGTTTCAGCCAGTTTATCTGATTGGCGTGACATCTCTGGATATCTCATCCTCCGCCATTCGATCTCTGGTTCGCAGTGGCCGATCCATAAGGTTTCTGGTTCCGGAAACCGTATCCCATACTATTTCCAGTAAAGGACTTTATCAATGACCCAGCAGTTGCCTTTCGATCCTTCACTGGATCTTTTTATTCAAGCCGCCCAGGGGAAAAAAGCCCTTGACATTGTTGTTATGGATCTCAGGGGCATGACCGCTATCACCGATTATTTCATCTTGTGCAGCGGTCGGTCCAGTCGTCAGGTCATGGCTATCGCTGATCATATTCAGACGGAGATGCGAGATAACCGCATCCGGCCTCTCGGAGTCGAAGGCGCTGGCTCCGGGCATTGGATTCTTCTGGATTATGACAATGTCGTGATCCATGTGTTTTATGATCCGATTCGCAGATTCTATAACCTTGAAGGATTATGGGTGGATGTTCCCAGGATTCAGGTCGCCAGTCCGCAAATCGAAATGAGTGACTTTGAGGGAGATGATACCGATGACACATCGGATGTGCCTGCTCATGATTCTTGATGGCTGGGGAATTCGCGACAAGATATCTTTTGGCCGCGATGACAATGCAGTTGAACTGGCGAATACACCCCATCTAAGGCGTTTAAAAAGCCAATATCCCCAAACCCAACTTAGGTGTTCGGGAGAGGCGGTGGGGCTTCCGGATGGCGTGATAGGCAATTCCGAAGTCGGCCATAAGAATATCGGGGCTGGCAGGATCGTCTATCAGGATTTGGTCCGGATCAACAAGGCGATTCGCGAAGGGGATTTTTTTGAAAATCCGACATTGAAAACCATCATGTCCCAGGTGTCAGGGGATGTTTTGGCCGCCAGTTCCTCGCTGCATCTCATTGGTCTGGTTTCAGACGGCGGGGTTCACAGTGACATTCATCATCTGCTGGCTCTTCTGGACATGGCCAGAAAAAATGGATTGAAACGGGTATTTGTTCACGCCATTCTGGACGGCCGGGATACGCCGCCGGACAGTGGCGTTGAGTATATCAGAAGGCTCAGGGAGCATATCTGCCAGCATAATTTCGGTGATATCGCATCAATCTGCGGCCGTTTTTACGCAATGGACAGAGACAAGCGGTGGGACAGAACTGAAATGGCTTATCGTCTTTATGCCGCTGGCGAAGGCTTTCATGAAAAAGATCCGGTGGAAGCCGTTCAAAAGGCATATAAACGCGGGGAAATGGATGAATTCGTCAAACCCATTGTGTTGATCGATAAAGGTGATAACCCACTTGGAATTTTTCGGGATGGGGATGGCGTGATCTGCTTTAATTTTCGATCCGACCGGGTACGCCAGATTACCCACGCCTTTAATGATGCGGAATTCTCTTATTTTAAGCGCCGGATTCTGCCGAGCCTCTGTGGTTATGTCTGTATGACGCAATACGATGAGACGTTGCCACTGCCCATTGCTTATGCACCTGTTAACTTGAAGGATATTCTGGGAGAAGTCATAAGCCGGAGCAATCTTCACCAACTGCGGATTGCAGAAACAGAAAAATATGCGCATGTCACCTATTTTTTCAATGGTGGTGAGGAAAAACCATTCCCGCTGGAGGATCGGTGCATGGTTCCATCTCCAAGAGATGTCCCCACATACAATTTGAAACCGGAGATGAGCGCCAGGGCCATAACCGAACTGCTGTTGACCCGATTGGATGAAACCGCATACCAGTTGGTAGTGCTTAATTTTGCCAATATGGACATGGTAGGCCATACTGGATTTTTAGATGCAGCCATCCGGGCCTGCGAGACAGTGGATGAATGTGTGGGCCGAATCGTGGAAAAAGTTCAGGCTATGGGAGGCGTGGTGCTGATCACGGCGGACCATGGAAACGCAGAAACCATGATGGATGAAAATGGCCACCCTCACACCGCGCATACGCTGAATCCGGTGCCATTGATTCTGGTGGATGATACGCGAAAGCAGGTGTGCCTCAGAGAGGGAGTGCTTGGTGATATTGCTCCCACGATTTTGGATATCATGGGCATTGAAAAGCCGGAGTTAATGACGGGGCAGTCGCTGATTATGTAGTGAAAGACACAGGGGTTCCCCCACCCCAACCCTCCCCCGCTGGGGAGGGAGTATACAGGTAGAGCCGGCAGGATGCCGGCTCCACGGCGAAAGATTATGCACGTTCTCAGTATATATGACTATTCACAATATGTCTTTCAGTATCTAAACACCGGCGACTTCCCGGTTGCAGTGCTTGCAATGAGTGGCTCTTTTTTTGATGATTTCCGCACAGAACGGGCACTCCCGTGTAAAAAAGCGCTCATGGATTCTTTGAACAGACGCGTCCAGTTTTTCCTGAATAAGCTGATTTCCCACCTTGAGACTCCTCAAAGGTTCAACGGCCTCCAGATCCCCAATATCACCGATCATCTCGGCTGCCTTTAATCGAACACGGGATGGCTCCGTAGGGTCCAGAATTATTCTGAGAACCGTGGGTGAATCCTTGGCGACATAACAATCGGCCAGAATGGAAAATCCTCTTTTGGTATTTTCTTTCAGCACTTCTTCCTGAGCCAGGATTTGACTGTCAATGATCTGTCCTGTTCCGCCCACGGGGCTGAAGACTGGCATCAACTCGAACTGCTGGGTTCCCGGATAATTCATACACCGATAGGATGCGTGATGTGAATAGTGTTCCATCAAGTTTTCCCAGCCATCTTTATAAAGCTTGCAATCATCGTTGAAGCATAGAAATAAATACGGTGTTCCCCATCCCAGTCCGTCACCAACCGGAATCGGCGGTACTTCCCAGATGCTCATTTCTGTGTCGCAGTGTGGGCAGTGTGGTCTTTCCTGGGAAAGCACTTTTTCCAGTACCTGCTCTTTGGTCTCATACATTGAAATCATCCTCCGTTTAAGCTGACTTAAAGCTGTTGAACCGTGAATTTCTTCTTAAATCAAACTATCCGTTATTACCTGAAGATATGCACCGATACATGCAGACAGGGAATCAAATTGGGTTTTGTTCTGGTAATTACCAAGTGCTGTAATTTAAGCCCCTTTGTCGGGTTTGTCAATGAACAGGGGGGAGTGCGGAAACTTCATAAAAAATCTTCGTGGCAGTTCTGACTCTGTATTGATAAGTTGGCGATAACGTAGTATGCAATAACTAATTGGTTAACTTATATTGCGAGGAAACCGAACCGTAAACATAAAAATGAACAAGTACATCTTTTGGCCAACAACTCATACAATCTCAACAGGAGGAAAATGTCATGGTTAGAACTGAAATATCGTTATTCTTGCAAAACGTACCCGGAGAACTGGGCAAATTAACTTATTTGCTGGCAAATGCCGGAATCAACATTGATGCCCTTACCATACAGGACGCATCCAGCTATGTGAAGGAGATTTTTCAGGCAAGAGGAAAGTCATTGAAGCGGATTGCCTCTGCTTCCAGCTACAACTCCATGCGAAAGGACTCAGCGGAACACGCATTAATACGCCTTCTGGTGAATAACACGGACAAGGCCGTCGATTTGCTGTCTAAAAATGAATATGTGTTTGACGTGATGCCGGTGATCGCTGTCGAACTGGAGAACAAACCCGGAGAGATGGCCAGAATAACCACCAAATTCGGAGAAGAAGGAATCAACATCAACTATGTTTACGGTTCTGTTTCCTCGCCAGATGCCAAGTGCCTGTTTGTGTTTTGCCCGGAAGATATTGATAAGGCAGCGGCGATTTTCAAATAGCCATAAACAGCGGCTGACAATCCGGACGGCATCCGGCAAGGCCATTACCGTGATTCGGGGGTTTAAGGATATGGCTTTGATGTGGGGTGATGAAAATCATCAAAAAACTGGTTTTAAATTGATCCCGTTTTTATCCCTTGTTTTATAAACGGAACAAAAATAGGATCAGTTTTCCACTAAAATATATGGCAATTTTCATCAGCCCAGATTGTGACCTTTGACAGGCATATTTTGAGCAAACTACTATAACATACCGACACAAAAAAGCAGTTTTTGATTAACCTATTGAAAATGCAACAGCCCATATTTCATGTTAAATGTCAAGATGTAAAATTCAAAAACTCAGGTACAATCTTTCATGAAAAACATTATTTTTAACGATCCGAAACGGCTGGTGCTGGTATTTGCAGTTTTTCTGGTGCTGTTTTTAGTTGTCAAGATTCATTATACGGGTTGGGCTATTGGTTCCGACGGGCTGGGGTATTATGCCCATCTGCGTTCGGCAGTTGTGGACAAAGACCTTCACTATGCAAATGAGTTTATGGATTATAACAAATTTGGGCACGGGGTTCCAGATCCATACCTGAGAACCGGGACCGATCATGTTCCAAATAAATATTTTGTCGGCCCGGCTATGTTATGGACACCGTTTTTTCTTCTCGCGCACATCCTGACAATTGCAGCGGAAAATTTTGGGATCAAGCTTGTTCCGGATGGCTACTCCGTGTTGTACCAGTTCTTTATCGGTCTGGGATCAATCATTTACGGGCTGATCGGGCTGATATTGATTTATAAGATTCTTCTATGCTTCTTTCAGAGAAAAGAAGCTTTGTTTGCCACAATACTCGTCACTTTATCCACCAATGTGTTATATTATCTTACTACTGAACCGACCATGACACACGCCATGTCACTGTTCGCTGTATCTCTTTTTGCTTATTTGTGGATAAAGGATGTTGGCGACAGAACGTATCGATCTGTTATGTTGCTTGGAATCGCCGCAGGTTTAATGACTTTGATCCGTCCGCAGGATATGTTGTTTTCAATTCTCATCGTCATGGAATTGTCTGGAATATTCAAACTCAACGCAAATGTCGCGCCTTCCATTTTCAAGCGCATCACACACGCGGTTCTATTTGGCGTGTTTTTTTTGTTCACGTTGATTCCTCAATTCATTGTCTGGAAAATTTTATATGGGAAATTTATTCTCTATTCCTATTCAGGTGAAGTGTTTAATTTATTCTCCCCGCATTTGTTGGACACGCTTTTCTCAGCCTATCATGGTCTGATAAGCTGGACACCTGTTATTTTACCAGCTTTGGCGGGCCTGGGACTTTTCTACCGAAAACAACCAAAGATATGCGCTATATTACTTACAGCTTTCGCTCTGCAATGGTACCTGAATGCTGCATGGGGGTGCTGGTGGTTCGGTGTCAGTTTCGGAAATCGTGCATATATCAGTTGTAGTTTCATTTTTGCAATAGGACTTGCAGTCCTTTTCTCAGAGGCTCAAAAATGGACGCTGACAGTTCGTTTTATTTCGGTCGCCCTGATTGTATGGAATCTGCTTTTTATTTCTCAATATACGCTCGGGATGCTGCCTCACAATGAGCCAGTGGTCTGGAAACAGGTATTCATTAATCAGTACAAGGTGATTGACAAAGGAATTAACCTGTTACCGTTACATAAGGCGGCACTTTGTTTCTCACGCGAAGACGCAAAGGCGGTAGGGGCGACCGGCCGGTCGCCCTTATTTGTTTCGTGTGTTTCGTGGTTTAAAAGTATTTTCAAGGTAAAGATTTGACCCCACGCATGCGCATTCTGCATATAGGTAAATTTTTTCCTCCGGTAACTGGTGGAATCGAGAGCTTTCTTGGTGATTTGCTCCCAGCCCTTGAAAGGGGCGGGGTAAAGACAGCAGCTCTGGTTCATGACGATATTCGTCATGAACCAGTTCCGGCATGTCACCGAAAAACAATATTATTTCGGGTACCCTGTTATGGGACGCTGCTGTATGTTCCAATCAGCCCGGCGTTTATTTTCGCCACGAGAAAGGCCATTCAGGCATTTCAACCCGATATTCTGCATTTTCATGTTCCAAACACTTCCGCGTTCTGGGCGCTGCCCTTGTCAATTGCTGGAGCATTGCCCTGGGTCGTTCACTGGCATGCGGATGTTGTTCCCTCTGCTATTGACCGAAGAATGGCCCTGGCCTATCAGATCTACCGCCCCATAGAGAAGCTGTTTCTGCGGCGCTCGCAGTCCATCATCGCTACGTCGCAATCCTATCTGAGCACCAGCAGCGCGCTGTTTGACTTTAAAGACAAGTGCCATATTATTCCGCTGGGGCTGGACCCGAATCGCCTTAAAAAGCCGAATGACACCAGACTGCGCTGGGCTGAAACCGTGTGGGGGCAGCCTGATGGAAGAATCCTGGTCATCGGTCGGCTGACGTACTATAAGGGACACGAAGTCATGTTGGATGCTTCAACCGCCTTGCCGAATGCACGGATTCTGATTGTCGGCAACGGCGAGCGTGAATTTAGTCTTCAAAGGCGAATTCACACCCTCGGCCTATCAAAAGTGTCGCTGCTGGGATATTTACCTGAACTGGATCTTCACGCCCTCATTTTTTCCTGTGACTGCTTGTGTTTGCCCTCAATTGAAAGGACCGAGGCTTTCGGCCTGGTGCTTCTGGAGGCAATGCGGTACGGAAAACCGGTTGTTGCCAGCAACATCCCAGGCTCTGGTATTGGATGGGTGGTCGAAGACGGCATCACCGGGTTTCTGGTTCCGCCGGATGATCCGATTCTGCTTGCGGAGGCGTTAAGAAAGCTTTTTAGTCTGCCGGAGTTGAGATTGTTTATGGGACAATCCGCGTTGGAAAGGTTTGGGAAGGTTTTTCAGATTGATCATGTTGCACAGGAGATTATTTTGTTATATAATCAGACTTTGAAGGCGCTGAAGTCGACAACATGGTACGGATTGCATCCAGGCGGCAAATGAATGAAAAATAAATTGGCGGTTCTGATTCCAGCCTTAAATGAAGAAAAGAACATTCGGGAAGTGATTCAGGGGGTCAGGAAAGTCATAACTGGTGAAATTGTGGTGATTGATGATGCCAGTTCGGATTCTACGGCAAGGGCTGCGCGCGAAGAAGGCGCCAAAGTGCTGCCGCTTCTGCTGCCTCTGGGGGCATGGGGGGCGACGCGCACAGGAATCCGTTATGCCAATCAGCATCAATTTGAGATTGCGGTTACCATCGATGCGGACGGCCAGCACCAGCCCGAGTCCATTGCAGCACTCATAGCCCCCATTCTGTCAAATCAGGCGGATGTCGTGATAGGCTCCTGTACGGAACGCGGAAGCATCCCGAGGAAACTGTCGTGGCTGTTTTTTCGCAAGATTACGGGACTGGGTGTTCGGGATTTGACATCAGGGTTTCGCGCCTATAACGCCGCAGCCATATCGCAGTTGATGACATCCGATACGGCGCTTCTGGATTATCAGGATATCGGGATTCTTCTGGCGCTGAGTAAGGCAGGGTTCCGCATCCTGGAAGTTCCAGTTATGATGTGTCCCCGATCATCCGGGCATTCACGGGTCTTTTCATCCTGGTGGGATGTGTTTCGGTATCTTGTGATCACTCTAATTTTATGCCTTTCCAAAGCGGGTATGCCGGCCGCATCCGAATATCGGTCCGAGATTGGATAACACGGTGTTCCCAGCTTCTCAACTGACATCTTTTGGGATAGGCATTGGCGTTGCGCTTGCCATTCTTGTTCTGGTTCGAAAAAATCATTTGATGGTAACCCATGCAGTCTGGTGGCTGGCGGTTGCTGCGGCAAGCATGGCCTTCGGGGCCTATCCGAGATTGATTGACTGGATCGGCGGGGTGTTGGGGATTCATTATCCGCCGACTTTGCTGATTGTTATCGGGATGGGTCTTATCCTGATCAAAATGTTAACCATGGACTTGAAACGCACCGAGCAGGAGCGTAAAATCCGCGCGCTCACCCAGCGACTGGCGATTCTGGAAAGTGAAATGTATCCTCGGCCTGATCAGGACGCGGCCGAAAACGCAACATCTTTACCTTAAACCGGAGTTTTTGATAATGAAGAAAGCTGATATGACCCCTCATTTTACCCGACATATCTTGTGCATTGGCGCCGGCTATGTGGGCGGACCGACCATGGCGATGATCGCCTATAAATGTCCCCAGTATCGGGTGACCATTGTGGATATCAATCCGGATCGGATTGCTCAGTGGAATTCGGATAGTTTGCCGATTTACGAGCCGGGTCTGGATGAAATTGTTAAGGCCGCCAGGGGCCGAAATCTTTTCTTCAGTACTGACATAGAAAAGGGAATTCAGGAATCGGACATCATTTTTGTCAGTGTAAATACCCCGACCAAAACCTTCGGGGTTGGGGCTGGCATGGCTGCTGATCTTCAGTACTGGGAAAAAACTGCAAGGCAGATTCTGAAATGCGCCACTTCCGATAAGATCATTGTTGAAAAGAGCACCCTTCCGGTTCGAACAGCCCAGGCCATGGAGCGGATTCTTTTTTCGACTCATAATGGCGTTCGCTTTGAAGTCCTTTCAAATCCCGAGTTTCTGGCGGAAGGCACTGCCATTCAGGATCTGGAGCAGCCGGACCGGATTCTGATTGGCTCCAGACAAACCGAAAGCGGCCTGAAGGCGCGAGGTGCGCTGGTAGAGGTTTATGCCAATTGGGTTCCCCAGGAGCGGATATTGACAACGGATATCTGGAGCAGCGAGCTGTCCAAACTCGTTGCCAATGCTTTTTTGGCGCAGCGGATATCCTCCATCAACGCCATTGCTGCGCTTTGTGAGAAAACCGAGGCGGATGTGTCCCAGGTGGCCAAAGCTGTTGGCATGGATGCCAGAATCGGCCCTGAATTCCTGAATGCCAGCGTGGGTTTTGGAGGATCCTGCTTTAAAAAGGACATTCTTAACCTCGTTTACATTTGTCGACATTATGGATTGAATGAAGTGGCCAAATACTGGGAAAGCGTCATTGAAATCAACGAATACCAGAAAACGCATTTTGTCATGACCATGCTCAATGCCATGTTCAATACGCTGGCGGGAAAAAGAATTGCTCTTTTCGGTTTTGCATTCAAGGCTGATACCGGTGATACCAGGGAGAGTCCGGCGATTTATATCGCCACACGCCTGATTGAGGAGCAGGCTGAGTTGGTGATAACCGATCCCGAAGCCTTGGCCAACGCCAGGGCTGATCTTAAAGGGGTTGAAGGAAAAGTTCAGTTCGTCGAAGATCCCTACGAAGCTGCAACCGGAAGCCATGCCATTGCCATCATGACGGAATGGCATCAGTTCCGCGAACTGGATTATGAAAGAATCTATCGTTCAATGGCGAAACCGGCCTTTATTTTTGACGGCAGAAATGTGGTGAATCATTCAAGGCTTTATGAGTTGGGTTTTAACGTATATCCCATCGGAAAGCCAGCTTTGACGCGCCTATAGACTTCCAGAAAATGATTTTGGGTGCGTTATCGGTCGGGGATGTACGAAAAGTACTATCCCCTCCCTGCTGCCTTCCCAAAATCATTTTCTGAAAGTCTATGCATACTGCGAATGGGCATAATCTGCAAAACTCCCTCCACCAG
>Ga0194044_10000466_pt1 | contig 19863 bp, 28 predicted proteins | sample JunL4417m_MetaG_FD_155460 | JGI IMG/M metagenome (GOLD analysis project Ga0194044, IMG submission 155460) | Anoxic zone freshwater microbial communities from boreal shield lake in IISD Experimental Lakes Area, Ontario, Canada - Jun2016-L442-17m | ecosystem: Environmental > Aquatic > Freshwater...
TATTGCAGACCGCATACGGGTATTGGGATGGAAAAATTGAGTCCGCACGCTAAGTACCTACAATTTATGTCTAAAAAGCGACAGTAACTCTGCAATAGCACATAAGATTGACATTTAATAGGAAATATATATAAAATGGTTGATGTGATATTTAACACTATCTATGGGAGCAAGCGAAAATCCCGAAAACCAAAGAGTAGCAAAAAACAAAAAAAAACAAAAACATGTTTGGAACAATATTCTTTATTGTGCTTTTGGTGTCATTGGCACCATTGGTCTTTAAATTCATCAGACTCGGCCAAATCCAGGCGAAGAATGATGGGATACGAAACAGCAACAGATATGATAGGAACAAAACAGAGACCTTGCCATATCCTACAGGATGGACATGGGTCATAGTCTTGCCTATTGTGGTGATGCTCTCATGGATTGCCTTTTCTGTATATGCCACCTATGCAACCAAATTCTGGTGGTATCAGGAAGTGGCAAGGACGGATGTATTTTGGATGCTCTTGATGCCAAAAATCAAGATATTCCTGCTCTCGTTTGTGGTGATTCTGCTTGCATTCTACGCATTCAGCACCTACCAGTACAAGAGCATGGAATGGAAGAAATTCAATGTTGCAATCAATCTGCCGATAGCAGTTCTCGTAGCATTGTGCTTCGGAATATGGATTGCTAGCGAATGGCAATCTATCTTGATGTTTCAGAAACAGGCAGCATCGGGGATGCTGGATCCTTTATTTCACAAGGACGCCAGCTATTATCTCTTTACTTTGCCTTTGTTTGATCAACTCTATCTTATAGCAAAGACCTTGTTGATCGTAGCATTGGCCTATTCCATAACCACCTTCTTCGTGAAAGCGGGTCAGGAAAATATGGAGTTTGAGGAAGCAATCAAAATCATTCCGAATGCACTCTGGGTTATTATCGCACTCTGGTGCAGTGTCCATGTTTTGGATCGTCAGCTCTCTATTTATCAGTTGATGTACCATGACAACGACCTATTCGAGGGGGTAAATTATGTGGGACAATTTGTGAAAGTACCAATCTATCACACCGAGCAGATTATCTTTGCAGTAATCGGCGTGGTCGCAGTATTGGTGCCCGTGTTTAAAAAAGCTGAAAAGCTCTTCGGTTTCTTATCCATAGTGACCGTGATAGCGTTATTTGCTGCGTTGTTCTTTCCGCTACTGATGACCAAGTTCAATGCAATTTGGCTGGTAGTTGTGGTGATAACTGCAGTACTCTTGGCACTGTATGTAATCTTCGTGGGCAATAAACTCCACAAAGAAATCGCAGTACTGATAAACATCGCTATCATCATCATCGTGGTCCAGTTCTTAGTCAATGAAACCATAGTCCCTGCATCCGTGCAGTCCGTCTATGTAAATCCCAAAGAGAAACAGGTGGAAGCGCCGTTTATCAAAAACAATATCGCTTTTACCAAACAGGCATTTTGCCTAACGGATGAATATGTGACGGAAAAGACTATTTCCTATTCCGATACCCTTACCAAAGAAACAGTACGGGAAAATCGGCAGACTATCGAGAATATTCGCATCCTTGATCATGGAGCTACCCTCCAGGTACTGGATAATTCTCAGACAGAAACCCAGTATTATCATTTCAATGATGTCGATGTCGATAGATATACGGATACTGCAGGTCTTACAACGATGTATTTCGTAGGCGCAAGAGAAATCAATCAATCCGGATTACAATCCAAGACCTACTACAATACCAAGTACGTTTATGGTCATGGGTATGGGTACATCAAAGCTCGTGGTAATCATTATGATATCACGGATGGTTACCCTATATTGGATGTCAAAGGCATGCCTATCAAATTTGGCGAGCCTCGTATCTATTATCAGGAAGGAGTAACCCCAGAGTTCTTCTATGTCAAATCCAACCAGTCCGAGATAGACTATCCTACCGAAAAAGGCGAGATAGAATATGCGTACACCGGTAAAGGAGGCATTAGATTGGATGCTGGCTGGAAAAAAATCTGTTTTGCAAAAAAGTATGACTGGAGACTTATCTTCGGCAGTGCCCCTATCAATGATTCTACCAGAATTATGATTATGAGGAATGTCGTAGATCGGGTTTCAGCAGCATGTCCATTTCTTTCATGGGACAAAGATGCACTCTTCGTACTCCGTCCCAATGGGAAACCAGCATGGATACTCAATGGCTTCTCCATAAGCAAACACTTCCCCTATGCATCATCCTATGATCCGGAAGATTGGGGCAGATCAGGAGAAAAATTCAATTACATCCGTCATTCCGTAAAGGCAGTGGTTGATGCGTTTGATGGAACTATCGACTTCTACACCATCAAAGTATCGAATGATCCAATCGTTAAGACGATTAGCAATATCTTCCCGACGATGTTCAAACCCTTGGCAGACATGCCGGAAGATCTAAAACAGCACTTGATCTACCCTGAGTATTACTACAAGGCGCAGGCTAGCATGTACTTGAGATATCATATGGGAGATCCCTATGAATTTTATCAGCAAGACAAGCTATGGCGTATCGCCAATGAGAATTACAAAGGAGATAAGACCAAGATGGAACCACGGTATATGTTGCTTAGATTGCCGGACGAACAGAAAGAAAAGTTCGTGATTACTATCCCGTTCACACCCAAAGAGCTTAACGAACGTCAGACAAGGGACTTCCTCACCGGGTGGATGGCAGGAGAATGTGATCCAGAAAACTTTCTGCATCTGAATGTTTATCTCTATCCCAAGGGACAAGAAATCTTTGGTCCGTGGATGATTGAGAACGCAACAAATACCGAGTCGCAGATCAGTAAGTCGTTTTCACTCTGGGGACAGGGCGGAAGCAATGTATGGCAGGGCAATCTTATGCTCGTACCTATCCACAACACCATTATTTCTATCGAGCCGATTATTGTATTGGCTCAGGCGAATGATGGGAAACAGCAGTTACCGAGCGTTAAAATGATCGTAGCATTCCACAACAAGCATCTTGCTTGGGGAAGGACGACCGAAGAAGCATTGGCAAATATCCTTGAAGGCATCAAGCCTCAGGAAGCTGAAAGTTTCATAGGTCCAGTCCGATCATGTTTTGATGCCTATCAGGTAACGCTCCCCGTGGTGGATAAACAGGGGAATGTCTCTTCCAAGACGGTATCCGTCTCTTCCAAAGAGCAGGCAATCCAAGAAATGCAGCAGGCCATACTCAAACTCGAGGAAGGTGTAAGCATTCTCAAAGGTGCGCTCAAGAAATTATAATATGGTAGCTCGGGTCTTTCCCGAGCTATTTTTTTTAACCAAAAAAATAACATAAGATTGACATTTAATAGTAAATATATATAGTAATTTATATGATGATAAGAGAACTATGGAAATCATCTAGGGAACAAGTGAAAAACCCGAAAAAATAAAGTAGCAAAAAAAACAAAAAAATATCATGGGAACATTAGTAGTACAAGCTTTACTTATAGCTTTCGGTTCCATCTTTGTAGTCGATATCATCGCGTTAATCCTAGCCAAGGTACAGGACAGGAAACGTTGGTTTATCTGGATATCTGCAGGCATCAGTATGCTGTATGCAGTTGTCATCTTCTGTATGAGAGGGCAGAACGTACCTTCGCAGTATGATGGAGTCGAAGTAGGATTTTTGATTGTGATAGGAATGTTGATCGCAATGTTGGTTCCTATGCTCGTCTACGAGCCGATTACCGGCAGTATAAAGAATCCATTCTTACGGATAGGATCAGTGATTATCATCTTCATCCTCGCCGCATTATTTATGCTTTCTCTCCTCATGCCGCTTATCTAACCAATAAAAAAACAATAAAAAATTATGAAAAAATTACTCTATGGTGGACTAGTATGTATGATAGTCCTAGTAGCTGCTTGTGAACCCAAGCCGGAAGGCTATAAGGACGGGAAACCCTTCATAACCAGGACGCATTGCGTCAGATCGCATGAAGTAGAGAAATGGGGATACCATTACGGCTATAATGTCATGAAAGGGGAAATGAATTATCACTATGGACGACACTCGGAGACCGTATGTGATGAGCAGAAAACTGACACCATCTTCCTCAAAGTGAAGAAAACAAAAAATGTCGTCAACTAATATCTCTATAGCTTGGGTATTTCCCAAGCTGTTTTTTTTGATCAAAAAACGGGAGATTTCCCCCAAGAGCGCTTGAAAACAGCAGAGATATAACTATGCTCATCGAGTATTTTATATCATATCCACGAGCATCAGATGAAACCGACAAGCATTGCAAAGATTTTCAAAGACTACGAAACTATCATAAATACGGACATTTCTATAAACTGACGAGTGAGAACGATCAGGGATAGTAAGACCTTCTGATTCATGGAAATCAACGACGGATCTTATCTCAAAAATATCCAGGTTGTCTTCGAAAACGATTTGCCAAATTTCGATGATATCTGCAAATTCACGACCGGAAGCGCCATCAGCGTAGAAGGAATTTTGGTCGCTTCCCAAGGAAGCAAACAAAAATTTGAGCTAAAAGCCAAGAAGGTAACCCTCGTAGGCGCATGTGCAAGCGATTATCCCTTACAGAAAAAAGGGCATAGCTTCGAATATCTTCGTGAAATCGCGCATCTCAGACCCAGATCAAATACATTTTCTGCAGTGTTTAGAGTGAGGTCATTGCTCGCATTCGCTATCCACCAATATTTCCGTGAACAAGAATTTATCTATGTCCATACACCGATTATCACCGGTAGTGATGCTGAATGAGCAGGAGAGATGTTTAGCGTATCGACACTCGATATGATCAATCCTCCCAAAACTGAAGATGGAAAAATAGAGTACAAAAAAGATTTTTTTGGGAAGGAAACATCCTTGACCGTAAGTGGACAGCTCAACGCAGAGACCTTCGCAACGGCTTTTGGCAAGGTATATACCTTCGGACCCACCTTCAGAGCAGAAAATTCCAACACGACAAAACATCTTTCTGAGTTCCGGATGATAGAACCCGAGATAGCTTTTGCTGATCTCAAAGACGATATGAATCTCGCAGAATGACTCATCAAATATGCATTCACCTATATCCTTGAACATGCAGATGCGGAGATGGATTTCTTCGCACAATTTATAAACCCTGACGTTAAGACGAGATTACAAACTCTGGTAAAATCTGATTTTTCTAGAGTGACCTATACCGAAGCGGTTGAGTTATTGAAAAAATCGTGACAGAAATTTGAATATCCCGTAGAGCGAGGAATCGATTTACAGACCGAACACGAAAGATATATCTGTGAAAAAATATTTAAAGGTCCGACATTCGTTATCGATTATCCCAAAGAGATCAAAGCATTCTATATGAGACTCAATGAAGATGGGAAAACAGTAGCTGCGACAGACTTATTGGTACCTGGTGTTTGAGAGATTGTAGGAGGTTCTCAAAGAGAAGAAAGACTTGATGTCTTGGAAAAGAAAATGAAAGATATGGGACTCAATCCTGAGGAATATGGACGATATTTGGATACAAGAAAATATGGAACAGTGCCTCACGCAGGATTCGGCATCGGTTTTGAAAGATTGATAATGTACATCACCGGTATGGAAAACATCCGCGATGTTATCCCTTTCCCAAGAGCTCCAAAGACCTGTGAATTTTAACATACTAAAATAGTATGATGGAAAATTGTGTATTTTGCAGGATAGCCAACAAAGAACTTACTTCATGGAAAGTGTATGAAACTGAGTTTACAATAGTCTTGTTGGCTAAAGAGATGGAAGTGCAATGACATACCTTAGTGATTCCAAAAATGCACTATAAAGATATCACCGATATCCCGACAGCTACATTAGCTGATATGATGGACGTGACAAAAAAAATCATACTTCATTACCAAAATATACTCGGATCGACAGGAGCGAATATCATGGCTGCGACAGGGGAAGGAGCACAACAATCCACGCCACATTTTCATTTCCATATTTTGCCGAGATTCAAAAACGACGGCTTAGATACCCGACCAAAACTACCAGATATCGATGTAGACAAAGATGAAGTATTGAAAAAGATACAGATAGTAGAGTAGTTTATCCTATTGTGTTTCCTTATGTCTCAAACTTTCGCCGTTGCGGTCAAATGAATTATCAGAAATCCAGAACATAAATATCTGATACTTTTTAAGAGCGATGCAGAGGATATGAATCCCAACGATTTTGATATCCCGGGAGGAAGAATCAATCGATGAGAGAAATTGGAGGACGCATTAATCAGAGAAATCCAAGAGGAGACCTGACTCAAAATTAGTATAGAAAAGGTCTCTACATCACGATGATTTACAAAATGAGATTTGCATCTCGTATGAACAACCTTTCTTACCCATTGCGAAGACTTCAAGGATATATATCTTAGTGACGAACATACTGGCTTTCGACGAAAAACCAAAGAAGAGATACTCACCTGAGATTTTCCCTCTCGGCTCAAACAAGAATTTGAGAATATTTAATCACTCAATATCCTTATGAATAGCGTAGAACAATTTCTCCAATCCAAGCATATCGATTTTATACATCACGATCATCCAGCGGTATTTACCTGTGAGCAAGCGGCTATATTTCATGAACTTGTACCAGGAACGCCAGGCAAAAATCTCTTTCTCATCGACACAAAAAGTGGAAGATTATTCCTTGTTATTTTGCCGGTAGAAAAAAAAGCTGATCTCAAATTTCTCACACTCCATTTTTGAGCCACGAAACTTTCTTTTGGAAGTCCGGATTTGCTGCTGCAAAAAATGGGACTCACTCCTTGATCCGTTTCTCCATTTGGCCTTATACACAATACGGAACGGGATATCGAAGTATATATAGATCAAGAGATATACGATGCAGAGCTAGTGAATTTTCACCCAAACATAAACACCGCATCATTATCTTTGACTCGTGAGATGTTTCATAGGTATCTAGAGACACTCCATCACGAAATACATATCATAGATTTATCAATCGTACAGCCATAAATTATGACATCAAATATTCTTATCCCTCATCCAGAAAAATTACAAGAGACACTCCAAAAAATATCTTCCCAAGGCAAAGAGCATTTTCACGTTATCGCAGATTTCGATAGGACATTGACCAAAGCATTCGTTGAGTGAAAAAGTACCGTTTCATTGATCACTCGTTTACAGAATGGATTTTTTCCTCCAGCATATGCAGACGAATCAAACAAAATTTTTGCCAAATATCATCCGATAGAGATAGATGCTGCTATTCCTTTGGACGAAAAAAAGAAGGCGATGGTCCAGCGATGGAACGAACAATTCACTCTCATGCTCAGCTATGGATTGACGAGAAAAATTATCGAACAAGCCATGCAATCCGAAGACACGAATTTCAGATCAGGATGTAGCGAATTCTTTGATATGCTCAATGAAAATACTATTCCACTGCTTATACTTTCGGCAAGCGGATTATGATATGATAGTATTTATTACTGCCTCAAACATGAAAACAAGCTGTATGAAAATATAGATATCATCTCCAATGATTTCGTTCGGGATCAAGAAGGAAGTGCGATAGGCGTGAGACAGCCGATCATCCATTCATGCAATAAGGATGAAACTGTCATCAGAGATTTTCCTATCTACGAAGGCATTAAAGACAGAGGAAATATTCTCTTGCTGGGAGATGGCTTGGGTGATGCTCATATGGCTGATGGATTCGACTATCAAAATATTATAAAAATCTGATTTCTCAATCACGATACCCCCGAAAATAGAAAACAGTTCCAAGAAAAATTCGATCTGATTATCCTCGATGACGGACCGATGGATGAAGTGAATGATCTACTCAAGAAAATAGTATCATAAAAAATATGAGTAATAGGAAAGGAGATGAGTTCTTCACTTGGGGGATTTTTTTTAAAAAAATCGCTTCGGGAAACCGGAGCGATATGAGGAGAATGATGGCTAGAAAATACATAGGACCTGCATGAGAAGAAATACGGAACATAAGAATAGCCCAAGGTGATACCGTTCAAGTCTCGGATGAAATGCTGCTAAGAGTAGCAAAAGCCCTAAGATACCTAGTACGGAAACAACTCCAAGATGAGTAGGAAGAGCGTACATCATCGTTTCTTCCCAAGCGATAAAGCCTTGGAAAAAAAGAGGAAGTGTACAGATAAGGAGCATAGCTCCCAAGAGGAATAAGGACCAAAGAATGTATTCCCATGCCCCTGTTCCAAGCGTAGTGAAAAGTGGTTTCATAGTGGGATATATAGAGTGTTTGGTGCTGTAGCTATAGACATACCAGGTAAAATAGCAATACCACGATAGGATAACGATGATGTATTGACTTATTTTGTAAGATACTTATAAATAAAAAAACCAAAACTAAAACCAAAAAAATATGAATACAACTATCTGGGTATGTGTAGCACTATTTGTAGGATGTTTTGTCCTGCTCAGTTACGGTGATACCACAAGAACTGCAAAAGAAAGCATAAGTTTCTTTCTGCTCAAAATAAGTATCCTCTTTCATGAGGGCGAAAGGGCAAATAGAGGATTTGGAACTGTGGAGGAAAGAGAGAGAATATTCTCTCTGATAGAAAAGAATTTCAAAGGAGAATTCCAACGGTTCATCATCAACCAAAGGAACTTTCCGGATAGGAAATTGAAATTCTACAATGCTGACTACAAAACCAACACATTTCTCGTAAAGGTCTTACCTATGCTCAAAGAAGTACATAAGAAGTATAGGCAAGCCAATGATATAGACAAGGCGACTGAAGATTTTTTCTCCGGACTCAAAGTCATAATCGCCGAAGAGATAAGCTGAAGCAAGATTCCTCGGATATTTCCGAGGTTTTTTTTGACTCCTAAACTATCGATAATCTAAAGTAATCGTCATGAACGAAGATAGTCTGATATGTGATTGATTACCACCCCAAAAGGACTATAAGATAAAAAAAAATAAAAGAATATGATAACAGTATTTGTAGTATTTTTCTTCGTAGTCATAGTTGGTATCGTGTTTAGAGAGTATAGACCCTTATGGGAATCGAAGCAAGTATCATCCACAAACGAAATTAGCTTTTTCTTGGTGAAGTTGGGCAATCATTATGCCTTTGCAGTCAGAAAAAATGAGGACGATATGACTGATCTGATGACGGAAAACGTGATATTGATGATGCTCAATAAATCACTGAAAACAGATTTTCAGTCCATGATAAAGAGTATTCATTGCTTTCCGGATAATGGACTGAGTTATTATTATGTGGGCGAAAAGAAGAAAATCATTTCATTGTTGGAGAAAGTTTTGCCGATAATGAAAGAGGTCTATCGTGAATATAGCAGACACGGTGATAGTAAGATGGCGACAGACCGATTTTTCAATCGGCTCGAAATGTTACTCTATGACGAGTTAGCTCATGCAGCATAAGACATCCTCGGGTATATTCCGGGGATTTTTTTTATGGAGAGAATATGGGGTTGGATAAAAGAGGATTGACTTATTAGAGAGAATATATATAAAAAATATACATACAAAAACCTATATACTATGAAAATCTTGGAAATTGCAGGTATAATCATAACGGTCATACTGTTATTTGGTTACTTAGGCATTAGGAATTCTATGGATATCAAAGCTAGATCCAATGTCGCTTTCTTTTTGCGGAGATTGCAGACAATCTACGACCTTACGGTTGAGAAAGCCCATAAAAAGGGACAAAAAGTCGATAGAGACAAATTGGTAGCACGATTGACGACCCCTACTATGCGTTCCGAATTCCAGTCCATAATCAGGATAATCGATCACTTACCAGATAGGGAAGTAAGCTGGTATTGTGGATATGTGGAAGAGAATGCTTTCCTCGTGGAAACGCTTTCTTTGCTCAAGAGACTTCATAACGACTATCTCTTAGGTATCGAGCTAGATGAGACGACAGATATCTTCGTGAAAGATCTACGTGATATCATCTATCAGCGCTTACCTATCAAAAAGTAGCTAAGCAAAAAAAACAATTCCCTCGGATATTTCCGAGGGTTTTTTTATATATTGCAGAGAGATTCTAGATCAAAGGAACTGATGATAGAGTAGTTGTTATCTATATCTGGAGCTATTTAGTCATAGGTATGACATCTCTTATACTTGACAAATCAAAAAAAATATGTAAAATAAGAGACGGTTTTTTATCATTATTTTTATTGCATAAAACATGTCTACAATCCTAATAACTGGCGCAAATCGTGGGATATGATTGGCGTGAGTCAAAAAATTCCTTGCTATGGGATGGAATGTCATAGCGACATCCAGATCAGGTACGATGGACCTATCCGATACAAAATTAACCGTAGTGAAGCTTGATTTGGCTGACAAACAAAGTATCCAAATGCTTGCTGATGATCTCCACAAGAAGAATACTATTATCGATGTATTGTACAACAACGCATGAATGTTACTCGATGGAAAAAAGATGGATATGAATAGAGAAGATTTAGAGCAAACATTAGAGGTAAATTTTATCTGACCGGTAGATTTGACAGAAAAAATAAAGGATCTTATCCCTGCGTGAGGAAAAATAATTTCTACCTCATCTATGGCTTCAAGTATAAATGATCCGACAATGGATGGAGTCAACCCTCCCTACAGAATTAGTAAGGCAGCGATAAATATGTATATCCATACACTATCGCTCAGACTCAAAGAGAAAAATATAACGGTACTAGCACTTGATCCAGGTCGGGTGAAAACAGATATGGGTGGTGCTGATGCTCCGACTGATGCAACAGAAGTTGCAGAGTATGTACGAGGATTAGTAAATAACCCAGAGTTACAGACAGGAGGATTTTATGCACAAGGCAAACTAAGAGCGCGATAAGATAATGAATAATTAATAATGATGGTTTTGTACTTATAGACTATTGTAATATATAATAAAAATTTTGAAAGATGTATATGGAGAAGCGATCTAGTGTAATAGATGGATTGTTTGTCCTCGGATGAGGATTTATCCTCGGATGAGGGTTTATCCTGTTGTTCCCCCATCTTTTCTCATGGGATTCCCTTCGGTCACAACAAAGAGGGAATGGGTGGTTTCTCTACAAAATCACAAAAAAATATCCGTCCTTTACAGAAAGGAGGCCCCGAAGGGGGAGGATTTGTTAGCTAAAGGAAATATTTCCCTTCATCGTGGATTCACCAACATCCGATTCCTGATTCCTTGTCCCTGATTCCTGATTCCTGATTCCTGATTCCTGATTCCTTGTCCCTGGTCCCTGATTCCTGATTCCTTGTTCCTGATTTCTAGGCGCGCTATCATCTTTCATGCTCAAGGAGACCTTCTCTCTTTCAAGGTCGATAGCTATGACTTTGACTTGTACTTGCTGTCCGACCTTTACCACATCGACAGGATTATTGACGAAATAATTCGCCATCTGTGATTTGTGGACGAGTCCATCGCTATGAAGTCCGATATCCACGAATGCTCAAAAATCTGTAACGTTTCTTACTATACCATTGAGTTTAGTTCCTATTTCTAGATCTTTGATATCTACAATAGTTGATGAAAAGCATGGTGCTTCGAGTTCATCCCTTGGATCCAATCCTGGTCTTTGAAGTTCAGCCAAGACATCTCTTAACGTCTCTAATCATATCTTATAGGTTTCAGACCGTTGGAGTAATTTATTTTCCGGATATTTTTCTACAAGCATAGGTAATTTTAAATCCTTTTTCTTGATGCCCAATTCTTTTTCTATGAGCTCATAGACCTGTTTATGAATTTCCGGATGGATACCTGTTTCATCCAGAATTTCTTTTCCGCCTTTGATTCTCAAAAATCCAATAGCTTGTTCATACGCCTTGGGACCTAATCATTTCACTTTTTTGAGCTGCGCTTTGCTGGTAAATTTTCCGTTAGCATCTCTATATGCTATGACATTTTTCGCAACCGCTTCGCTGAGTCCGGCAATATATTGGAGCAGGGTATAACTTGCAGTATTGACGTCGACACCTACACTATTTACGATATCTTCTACTTTTTCCTCAAGTTTTTCTTTGAGATATTTCTGATCGACATCATGCTGATATTGTCCGACACCGATAGATTTGGGATCTATTTTGGTGAGTTCTGCTAAGGGATCTTGCACTCTATGGGCGATGCTAATTGCACCTCTGATGGTTACATCCAGATCAGGATATTCGTCCTGGGCGAGTTTAGATGCCGAATACACGGATGCTCACGATTCGGAGGTAATCATATATTTGACCCCACTAAAGCCGGGGCGAGCTTCCAGTTTATATTTTTCTATAAAATCATGTACTACTTTTTCTGATTCTCTCGAGGCCGTTCCATTCCCTATCACGATGAGATCTATCTTGTACTGATCGACTAATCTCTTCAAAGTTTCCCAAGCCTCAGTGACTTTTTTCTGGGGTTCGGTAGGGTAGATAACAATCTTATCCAAAAATTTTCCTGTCTGATCGACGACCGCCAATTTACATCCTGTCCTAAATGCCGGATCGAATCCGAGGACGGTCATCCCTTTGATTGGTGGAGTCAGCAAAAGATTTTTTAGGTTATCACCAAAGACTCTGATAGCTGCTTCGTCAGCTCGTCTCTTTTTGTCTGATCTGATTTCACGTTCCAATGAGGGCAAGAGTAATCTATGGAGTCCATCTTCACAAGCTTCTTGGACATAAGAGATACAGGTGCCGTAGGTCTTGGGGAAGAAAAATTTCGTCGTAGAGTCTCGAATCTTATCATGTGAAAATTCTAATTTTACTTGCAACTGCTTTTCGTTTTCTGCTCTTGTCACCGCTAGATATGCGTATGATGGCATATCAGAAAGTTTCTTGCTGTATTCTCCATATATCTTATAGACACCTTTATCATCAAAGGTTTTTGTCTTTTTGCATGCGAGCATTCCTGTGGTTTCTTCTCTTGTTTTGATATCTTCCCTAAGGTCAGCATGGTCAGAAACAGCTTCTGCCAAGATATCTTTCGCTCACTGAATTGCTTCTTCTCTATCTTGTACACTTGTCTTTACGTCTCCCGTATCTCTGACAAATTTTTCCGCTTCAGCTTCAAATTCCTCTTTGCTCATCTGAGCCTTCGTCAGGATATCCGCAAGGGGTTCCAGTCCTTTTGCTTTGGCGATAGTAGCTTTGGTATTTTTTTTCTCCTTAAACGGTCTATAGAGATCTTCGACTCTGGCCAAGGTTTCCGCTTCCATAATTTGCTTCCTGAGTTCATCAGTCATGAGTCATTTCTCTTCGATGAGACGGATGACATCGGCTTTTCTCGCTTCCAGATTCCTGGTATAACTATACATCTCATCAAAATCTCTGAGCTGTTCATCCGTCGCTCCTTCGGTAAGTTCCTTACGATACCTAGCGATGAATGGGACCGTATTCCCTTCATCCAATAACTGGATGATGCTACGGACGATATTTGGCGCTATGCCGACTTTTTTGCTGATGATATTGATCAAATCTGCCATGATATAGTATGAATGAATAAATCAGTGTATGAGGAAGAAGTATACAAAAAAGCCCAAGAATAACAATTTCAAATATAATCTTAACGAAAAAAACACAAAAAAATCGCTAGACGTACTTTTGTTATTGCCATATATTAGCTATAACACCACGACCAATATTCTTACTTTGATGTTTAAAAACATTTCCTTCGGAGACATACTTTTTGCCTCCCAGGTGCAAAAAGTATGCAAAAAACCCCTCGTCGCCATTAGGGGAATATCATGCATTATCTTTTATCGTATTCTGATAGCGACCTATCCAGTTGGTAGGTCCTCCTACTCGACCTACTTTTCACACTGATTTATAATGGCGACTTTCTCTTCAATTCTCCATTCTCCATTTTCCACCTCTCCCTCTTAGTTTACATCACTTCCACAATCTTTAATTGCTTATCTGTGAATTTATACAGCTTTGCGGGCCTATATTGGACGCCAATTTCTTTCTCTCAGGTTTCTTTGACGAGTCCAAGCTTGTCTATTTTTTTTCTGAAATTTCTGACATCAATCTGCTGATCCAAAATGGTTTCATAGACATCTTGGAGCTGTCTGAGCGTAAATTTCTTTGGCAAGATATATTGGGCGACATTGGTATATTCCATTTTCCATTTCAATCTCTGGATAGCATAGTCGACGATTTTCTTATGATCGAAGGCGAGTTTTGGGAGTTTATTGATAGTGAAAAATTTTACATCTGAGGCGTCGGATCCTGCTTTGATAGTCATATTTTCTCTCGGCATCAAGGCAATATATGAACAAGAGATAGTTCTTCCTCTCGGATCTCTTTTGACTTCAGAGAAGGTATAGAGCTGTTCGAGATACGCATTTTTTACGCTCGTCTCTTCTTCGAGCTCCCTATAAGCCGCTTGCTGGAGTGTCTCATGTTCAAGGACAAAACCGCCGGGCAAAGCCCATTCTCCCTTGAAAGGTTCTATCAACCTTTTGATAAGTAATATCTGGAGACTCCCCTCAGTGATAGTGAAGATGATGTTGTCGACCGTCACGAGGATATGTTGTTTGATCATAGGAAAGGAGAGATGATAAAGAGAAGTCAGGAAAGAGAATATCTTTTTTCGGAAGGAAATCAATAATTGTTGCAAATACAATTAGCTGTTTTTTTTTCATCAAAAAAAAACTCCCGAAAAAATCGAGAGCTTAGAGAATAATACAAAAACAATTATACGGATTCATTATCGGCGATAGCCATCATTTTTTGCATAACCGACAATTGAAATTTGGGATAGATATAGAGACATTCAAACAGTCGATTAAACTGATCCATAGTTCCGCCTACCTCGTACATCATGTTGAGATAGGTAGTAACTGGTTCTTTCACAATATCGTCTTCATCGTCTACGCTACAAAAATGATCTTGGAGCAAGGTAAACCAATACTCAAAATCTCCTTGAGATTTTTGCATGTATCGTAATGCAAGTGCACGGATGCGATAGTCTTCATCGTCTTCATGGTCAGAGTAGATATAAAACCATTCCAAGAAGCTGAGAGAAATCTCTTCAATACTTTTGAGTGTTTTTTTTTCATTGGTAGATCCACTGAGGCAATGTTTATATACCTTCAACCAATCATGAACACTATGGTGTACTTCGGCAATTGCAATCATCTCATCAAGAGCGCAAAGGCGCTGTTCATAAGAATTTGCATTCTCCTCCATTTCAGCCCAATCATCAATTGAGAGATTTAAAGGCCTCATTTTTTGGATAATCATCTGGGTTTCCTCCTTCGTTTCCGCAATCTCCAAGAATGTCAGATATTCCTTGATGGTGGATGCAAGACCTAAGGTAGCGATAAATTCCTGATCAAAATCAGGGATGTCAAAATCATCTCTCCATTCGAGCATATCGACTTTTTGGTCAAAGGTAGTGGCCTTTTTTTTGAGTGCAGAGAATAGTTGTATTCCTTCATCTTTAGTCCATTCTGCCTCTGAACACAGGAGAAACGAAATTCCCCAATAGGGGAGAGTATCCAGATAAGGAAGCAATTCTGACTGACGCTCCGGAGCTAATCTGTTGCTCAAGAAAAGTAATTCGCCGGGGCTAAAGCTACCCTGTATTTTACTACCCGTCAATACGTCTATCAATTTTTGACTGACGTTTCCTTCTTGTAATTGAATCAATTGTTCCTGTTCCATACCGTTTTTTATTTTTGGTGAGTATTTTATTTTTCGAAAATATCATACTGATTATAGATATTTTGTCAATGATTATTTACCAAATTGTAATCCGAAATGCACATAGTAAGAAAATAAGTAGTATGGGGGGTAAGTAATTTTTACTTATCTATTATAACTTATGACATACATATCTGAACGTGAAAGGTTGTTGATATATAGATGACTAGCTGTATGAGATAGTAAGTACGAGATAGCTAAAAAATTATGAAGATCACACACAACCATAGGGAGAGAAATTAATCGTAACAAGAATAACAAAGGAGAATATGATCCTTTGATAGCAGAAAACACATATAGAAATCGTAGGACAAGGACAAATAAGATACGTGGTAAATTACTCAATAATGATACATTAAGAAACGAGATAGAAGTGAGATTACAAAACAAAGAAGAAGATTGGTCTCCTGATGGATTAGTAGGACGTATGAAAGAGGAATGAGTTAGCTGTGTATGTACTAAAACCGTATACAATTATATATATGAATATAAACCTTGATGGAAGAAATATCTAAAATATAAACGATGATATAGAAAAGCAAAAAGATGATTACAGTGGTGAGTTACGTCTACATTACCAAGTATTGATGAAAGGCCACCAATAGTTGAAAGAAGGGAAAGAATAGGAGATTGGGAAGCAGACACGGTATTAAGTAAAGGAAGAAATTGTGCGTTACTAACATGTAATGAAAGAAAACTTAAATATGTTCTAATTAAGAAGGTTGATAATTGTAAAGCTGAAACAATTCATACGGCAACAATGTTATTATTAAATGTTTATAAAGATAGAATATATACAATAACTATAGATAATGGTAAAGAATTTTGAGATGCAGAAATAACACAAATATGTTTAGGTGTTCAATACTATAAAGCACATGCTTATCATTCACGAGAGAGATGAAGTAACGAACACACCAATGGTATGATCAGAAAACGGCTACCAAAATGATATGACTTTAGTAGTATAACAGATACAGAAATACTAGCATTACAAGATAAATTAAACAAAAAACCAAGAAAAATATTAAAATATACCACTCCTTACGAACTTTTTCATGGCATAAAAATAGATTACTTTAGCCATATGTGCGTTTCGAAGTAAAATTCAGTTGATATCTCACATCATTTGATGTATCAATTTTTTTGAATAGCAAAAAAATGAGCACTGCATTGCTCCTTTTTCTCTCTTTTCGTACCTCTATTTTTCCAAAAAAGTTTTCAACTTATCCAGTGCCATACGTCTCATGCTTACTTTATTTTTCTCTTCTCTCTCCATAGCGCCATATGGTTTATCGTGTCCTTCGGGTTGGAAGATGGGGTCTCGTCCAAATTCTGATGCATGCATTGGTTCGACAATTGTACCGTTGATGCTGCCTTCGAAAAAATCTATTTCATCCTTATTTTTTGCGTAGCCTATCAGTACGGTCGCTTTTGCCTTGAAGTCATCGTATTTCTTTGCCAGTGCATAGAGCTTCTTATTCCCCATTTCATGCATAAATCGCTTGATCAATGGTCAGGGGAGGTGGCCTCATAAGCAATCGAAATAGAGGGAGGTGTCTTCAATCAGTAATGGTCCAGGGTGATGTTTCAATGCTTCCTGGAGCTTGTGTCTGATGATCTTGTGGGGATCGATTTCCTGGATTTCGTCCAAATCGATTTTGAGTTGTTGTATGTTTTCTACTCAGAGTATGGATTGGAATTCCTGAAATTTGTGGGTGTTGCCGGTGACGAAGTAGAGCATGAGGAATAAAGAATTTAGAATAAAGAATATAATATCTAAAGTTTGATCTTGCCTTTGGAATCTTCGAAGAGCTCGTTGGTAAATTCTTCTCTATATCCGCTATTGATTGTGATGTTCATCGTCACTGATTCTTCATATTTTTCTTCCATAATCTTTGCGTGATATTTGTTTAAAAGTTTTCTGACCATGGGAACGAGGTCGAATGCATAGCTAAATGATAACATTTTCATGATTTCAGATTCTCTATTCTTTGCGTGTTCTATCACTTGTCTTGCACATTCTCCGTAGGCTTGGATCAATCATCCGACGCCGAGCAAGGTACCTCCGAAATATCTCGTGACTACTATGAGCACATTATGTAGTCCATATTTTTCTATCATGGCCATAATGGGTTTGCCTGCGGTATTTGTAGGTTCGCCTTCATCGGAGACTTTGTTGTGTTTGCAGGTATAGACTGCTGTCCCGAAGATGTCATAATTCATCTGCACTTCGTATCTGTAGGCATAACAGCTATGGCTTGCATCAGGATATTTTTTTCTGATTTCTTCCAGATGATTTTCTGCTTCGTCTTTGTCCTGGATATGAAAAACATTTCCTATGAAGATGGATCATTTGATCTTGGGTATCTCATATGCTGTGTGTTCATCTATTGTTTTGTAGACCAATTTTTCCAAGTATAGTTCTGAGATGATAAATATTATTTCCTGGTGATGGATTTATTGACTCTATTCATGATGGCGTATCCGATGCCGTGTTGAGGCAATTCCTGGATATATATATTCTCTATTCATAGTTTATCGCACGTATGATAGAGCGAGAAAAGGTTCTTGGCACAGGTGATCATATCAGCCTCGGATCATAATTCAAATACTTTCTTTTTCATCGATGTCATGTTTGCTTCATGCTTCTTTAAGAATTCCTTGGTCGCTATGATTGCTATTTTTTTTGATCATGATGATGCTATCTTCTTCTTTATATCTTCTATGGAGGTAAATGATGAGACATCTGCATCAGGTGCATAGTGCTTGTATCTGTTGCCTGGCGTCATGGCGGATGGCTTTTGCCCATATACGACCTCGACTTTGTAGTTGAATAGCAATTCCAGATCTTCCTTCGTGATGCTTCCTGGTCTCGTTATGATGATTTTTTTCTCTTCAACTTTCACTACTGTCGATTCTATACCCACAGGGCATCTTCCTCCATCTATGATTATCGGAATGTTGTTCATAAGATTATCGTAGACCATTTTCGCTGAGGTTGGACTGGGTTTGGTGGATATATTTGCACTCGGTGCGGCAATGGGGAAATCGCATAATGCTAATAATTTCTGAGCAACCGGATGATTCGGTATCCTAATTGACATTAACGGATGTCCTGCTGTTATAATGGAGGGAATCATCTCTTTCGGTGGTAGTAAGATTGTTATGGGTCATGGCATCAGTTCGTCGATGATAGTCTGTTCTATATCATTTCTGATATATGCGTATCTTGCTATCTGTTCCTTCTTCCCTACGTGAGAGATTATAGGATTGTCTTGCGGTCTGCCTTTTAACTGGTAAATCTTTGCGACCGCGTCTGCGTCCAATGCATTGGCTCATAATCCATATACGGTTTCTGTAGGGAACGCTATTACTCATCATGATGTGAGTATTTTTGCCGCTTGTTGGAGATGTCCGATTGTCGGTGTATATATATTTGTTGGTTTCATATGTCTGATACGTTATGAAATGGTGGTTACTAGAGATCTGTCTTGAGGCTTACTTTGAATTCGGAGGTGATGATGATAGTTGCTATGCCATGGATGAGGATCCATACGGGTGTGAAGCTGATAAATTGAAATATATACGGATTGCTTCTCAGTGTGTTTGCAATGTTGGATATCGAATCGATATTTATCCCATTCATTCCAAGTATCGCGATTTGTAAGGTGAGAACAATACTTATAACGGTAAGTGGTACGAAAAGCATTTGCAACATCTTCCTTATCGCTTCATCATTTGGTAGTCCTATCTTTATCTTGGATGTCCTATAGATAATCACCAATAGTATGATATAGATAATTAAGACAATAGTCATATTTCCATTCTGCAAAAAATCAGCTACTTTGTCATATGAGACCCCCATCAATCTTAGATCAGGTGTCTTTTTCATGAGTTCTGATCAGAGTGTAATTGATTGTCCTGCTGCCAGACAGATACTGGTGAGAATATAATTTCCTAAAATTATCCTGATCATTTTGTCTATCCCTATGGAGAACGAAAAAATCGCCAATATCCCTATGATGACGACTATCGCATACGTTATGAGATTTTCGGTCATAGATATATCAGAGTAAATGAGTAAAAAATTATGCTTTAGTGTTGATAATTTTCGTCTGCTAAGGTATGCTATTCTCCTATGTTTCCTGTATTATT
>Ga0194044_10000467_pt1:0-7500 | contig 19818 bp, 9 predicted proteins | sample JunL4417m_MetaG_FD_155460 | JGI IMG/M metagenome (GOLD analysis project Ga0194044, IMG submission 155460) | Anoxic zone freshwater microbial communities from boreal shield lake in IISD Experimental Lakes Area, Ontario, Canada - Jun2016-L442-17m | ecosystem: Environmental > Aquatic >...
CATCTACTTTCGCGACATTGGTGACGAATTCGGATATGCCTACGTCGTACCCAAAGGCGATGTCGCCATCGTCGGATCGGTCTTCTACCCCAAGACCAAGCGGCCCAACGTCAAGCACGACCAAGTGCTTGAGCGTCTCAGGCAGTCCCTCCCCCTCGGCGAATCGGTGAAGCGTGAGGCCTGGGTCGCGCTTTCAGTGCGGCACAACTCCGATATCGTCCAAGGTGACGGACGAGTCCTTCTGGTTGGCGAAGCGGGCGGATTCATGTCGCCAAGCTCGGGCGAAGGCATCTCCTACGCGCTCAACACCGGCCGCCTCGCAGGAACCGCAATTGCCGAGAATGATCCTCTCGGCGCCTTGAGCGCCTACCGAGATGCAACCGCGCACATCTGCCGCAACGTCGCACGCAAGCTCCGCTGGCTGCCCTTCATGGAGTCGCGTGCAGGCAAGTATCTCGCCGGATACGTGCCCACTTCAATCGTGAGCAGAATCACCAAGGGGCTCTAGCTACTTGCTGCGTCCCGCGTCAAGAAACATCTTACTGGAGGTGGCTTGATGTTGACCCTGGTAGCGGCTTCCCAGTCCCGGATAACCGTAGGGACGATCCACCGGGGTCGTCATCTGAGAAAACGACACTTGGCCGATCTTCATGCCCGGAGTGAGCAGAATGGGCAGGTTGGCGACGTTGGATAGCTCGAGCGTCAAACGCCCATCCCAACCCGGATCGACATAGCCCGCGGTCGAGTGAATTAGCAGCCCGAGTCGGCCGAGCGAGCTCTTGCCCTCAAGCCTGCCCACGATGTTGTCGGGCAGAGCGATGCGCTCAATCGTTGTGCCCAGCGCGAACTCGCCCGGATGCAGCACGAACGGCTCCTCCTGCGAGGCGGATACCCTCTCCATCAGCCCCGGCTGCTCACGAGCGGGATCAATGTAGGGGTAGCGAGAGTTTCGAAATACCTGGAAATCGTCGCCGAGGTGAAGATCGACGCTCGATGGTTGAATGTCGTTCGGATCACATGGCTCCACGATGATGCGCCCGGCGGCCATCTCCAACTTGATTGTCCGGTCAGAAAGCACCATCGCTCGGTTCTCGCTTCTCTAGAAAGCGTGGCCCGCTCCCCTGCCATGAGGACCAGACCACTCGCTGCATTAGATGCGCCGCCTCAGCCCGCAGCGGCTACGCGCACTTGCTGTATCCGCACGAGCGGCATACCGCGCAGCCACTCTCGTGCTCAAGCGAGCCACCGCACTCTGGGCAGGCCCCCGAGAGGTTGTCCAGCGCGTTCACGTGCTTGCTGACGCCATGAGCAACCTCGCCAGTCTCGATAAACGACACAGCGTGCTCCATCACGATTCCGACGGCATCGGCACACGAAAGAACCTTCCCGCCTTCCGCCCAACATGGCGACGGGCAACGGATTCCGCGGAGGTGCTTGGTGATGGCCTCAGGGTCCACTCCAGCGCGGAGCGATACCGAGATCATCCTCGAAAGAGCTTCCGCCTGCGATGCCGCGCATCCACCCGACTTGCCCATCTGGGTGAACACTTCACACATGCCATCTTCGTCCCAGTTGACGGTGACGTAGAGGTTCCCGCAGCCGGTTTGGATCTTCTCGGTACGGCCGACGGTGACGGCTGGCCGAGGCCGCGGCTCAATCTCACCATGGCGTGCTACCGGTTCCGCAGTTGCGGCACTCGACTGGCCGCTCTTTCCGGTCGTCAGTACTTGGCCCTGCTTGCTGCCGTCACGATAGATCGTGACGCCCTTGACGCCCAACTCGTATGCAAGGTCATACACGCTGCGCACGTCATCTGCAGTCGCGCCACTGGCGAAGTTCACAGTCTTGGAAACCGCGTTGTCCGTGTACTTCTGAAACGCCGCCTGCATCCGAATGTGCCAGCTCGGAGAAATATCGTGGGCGGAAACGAACGTGCGCTGGATGTCGGCTGGCACCTCCTCCATGTCTGCAACCGAGCCGTGATCAGCAATCAGCTGCATGAGCTCTCGGCTGTAGAAGCCCCGCTTTACGGCGATATCCTCAAACAGTGGATTGACCTCGACCAAGCGGTCATTGTCCATGACCGTACGGACATAGGAGACCGCGAACAGCGGTTCGACTCCCGATGAGGCGTTGGCGATGATTGAAAGCGTCCCGGTGGGGGCGATGGTTGTGACGGTCGCGTTGCGGATTGCAACGCCATCAGGAATGTCGTAGACCGAACCTGAGAAGTTTGGAAACGCCCCCCGCTCCTGCGCAAGTCTCCGAGAAGCCGACTTGGCCTCCGCGTCAATGAACCCCATGACCTTCTCGCCGAGCGCTACGCCCTGCTCGCTATCGTAGGCAAGGCCCATCTTGATGAGCATATCAGCCCAACCCATCACCCCAAGCCCCACTTTGCGGTTGCCCCGCGCGAGATCACTAATCTGAGGCAGAGGGTAGTTGTTGACTTCAATCACGTCGTCGAGAAAGCGGACACCACGATCGACGACGTCGGCGAGTCGATCCCAGTCAACATCCGAGCCGTTCTCAGTCGGTCGCACGAATCTCGACAGGTTCACCGAGCCGAGATTGCATGCCTCGTAGGGGAGCAGGGGCTGTTCGCCACAGGGATTGGTGGACTCAATTTCCCCGAGCTGCGGCGTCGGATTGTCTCGGTTAATCCGGTCGATGAAGATGATCCCGGGATCCCCGGTCGCCCAAGCCATTTCGATGATGAGGTCCCAAACCTCCCGGGCGTCAAGTTGGCCCGCCGGCTCTTTGGAGCGAGGATTGATCAGGTCATACGCTGTACCAGCTTGAGCCGATTCCATGAACTTCTCAGTCAGAGCGACCGAAATATTGAAGTTAGCGAAATCCCCATCCGCCTTGCATTTGATGAAGTCCAAGATGTCGGGATGGTCGATTCGAAGTACGCCCATGTTCGCGCCTCGACGCGTACCGCCCTGCTTCACGGCCTCTGTGGCCTGGTTGAACACCCGCATAAACGATACAGGGCCGCTAGAAACACCCTGCGTGGAGCGCACTTGGTCCCCGCCCGGACGAAGTCTCGAGAAGCTGAAACCCGTACCTCCACCCGACTTATGGATAAGCGCCGTATCCTTTACTGCGCCGAAGATCGACTCCATCGAATCCTCGACCGGCAGAACAAAGCATGCCGACAGCTGCTGAAGATCGCGGCCGGCATTCATCAACGTGGGCGAATTGGGGAGAAACTCGAGCGAAGTCATGAGTTCATAGAAGTCGCGAGTCACCTCTGCAACGCGGGCATCATTAGCCCCCCAAGCACGCTCAGCCTCGGCGATGTTGCGCGCAACCCGTGCGAACATGTCGGAGGGCTTTTCGATCGCGCACCCATCCTCGCCCTTCAAGAGGTAGCGCTTCTCCAAGACCTTGAGCGCGTTGGGACACAAGATGTCATCAATTGCGCGCGAGTAGTCAGTTAGGCCAGTAGCCTCATGCATTGGGTTCCCCTTCTCCACCTTGAACATCAAATCGTCCAACGCCTAGGCGCGCTCTGAACACCATATATTGCGGCTGAGCCATCGTAAGACCGTACATCTTGTGCGTCAACGCGAACATGACGAGCGGCCGATGCATGGCGCCGTACGGCACTACGACCGCTCGGAACAGTATCAAGCCGCCCATCGAATAGGACCCCTGGCCCCATTCCATCACCGAAACACAAGAGGCGCGGGTCTGGGATTTCGCCCGAACCCGCGCCTCGGAATCTTGTATCAGTAGCAGAAAAGCCTAAACAGCCTCCACCCGCACAATCTCGGGGATCTGCTCCTTGAGAACACGCTCAACGCCGTTGGCAAGCGTGAGCTGCGACATCGGGCAGCCGCGGCATGCCCCCTGAAGTTGGACCTGAACGACTCCCTCATCAGTGATATCAACGAGAGCCACATCACCGCCATCGGCCTGAAGCGCCGGGCGAATCTGATCGAGTACCGTCTGAACTCTTTCCTTGTCCACAGTGACCCTCCTCAATTGAGCTTTACCAGAATCAGGCGCTGCTGCCAGCAGCACGCCGGTGTTTAAGCGAGAACTGTACCACAATCCTTACATAACCAGTCAACATTCAAGATTGAAGAACAAAGGGGCTGAAATGACCCCCAACGCAAAAGAGTCGTCGGATGTACTCAGCGGCGTCCTACTCTCCCACGGCCTACGCCGCAGTACCATCGGCGCTGGAGGGCTTAACTACCGGGTTCGGAATGGGACCGGGTGTACCCCCTCCGCAATAACCACTGAGCACATCCGACGACTCTCGTCGAACTGCGTATTCATTTGACAATGCCAAACAGAGGTACATTTCTGCACCCTGAATGCTGCATAGCGCGATCACTTCTCGGAATGAGATCAAGACCTCGGCCTATTAGTACTGCTCGGCTGAACACATTACTGTGCGTACACCTGCAGCCTATCAACCTCGTAGTCTACGAGGGGCCTTACCAGGTTAACCCTGTGAGAGACCTCATCTTAGGATGGGCTTCCCGCTTAGATGCTTTCAGCGGTTATCCCTGCCGAACGTAGCTAACCAGCGGTGCCGTTGGTCGACAACTGGTACACCAGAGGTTCGTCCGCTCCGGTCCTCTCGTACTAGGAGCAGCTTCCTTCAAGTCTCTTACGCCCACGGTGGATAGGGACCGAACTGTCTCACGACGTTCTAAACCCAGCTCGCGTACCGCTTTAAATGGCGAACAGCCATACCCTTGGGACCTACTACAGCCCCAGGATGCGATGAGCCGACATCGAGGTGCCAAACCCTCCCGTCGATGTGGACTCTTGGGGAGGATCAGCCTGTTATCCCCGGAGTACCTTTTATCCGTTGAGCGACGGCCATTCCACTCTGAGCCGCCGGATCACTAGAGCCTACTTTCGTATCTGCTCGACTTGTAGGTCTCGCAGTCAAGCCCGCTTATGCTCTTGTACTCTACGAACGATTGCCAACCGTTCTGAGCGGACCTTACGCACGCCTCCGTTACATTTTAGGAGGCGACCGCCCCAGTCAAACTACCCACCAGACACGGTCCCCTGCCCGGATTCACGGCGCAGGGTTAGATCGTCAATCTGCCGAGGGTGGTATTCCAAGGGTGGCTCCACCGAAACTGGCGTCCCGGCTTCATAGCCTCCCACCTATCCTCTACACGACAAACCAACGATCAATGTCAAGCTGTAGTAAAGGTTCACGGGGTCTTTCCGTCCTACCGCGGGTAATTCGCATCTTCACGAATAATACAATTTCACCGAGTCTATGGTTGAGACAGCGCCCAAGTCGTTACGCCATTCGTGCAGGTCGGAACTTACCCGACAAGGAATTTCGCTACCTTAGGACCGTTATAGTTACGGCCGCCGTTTACTGGGGCTTAGTTTCAGAGCTTCGCCTTGCGGCTAACCCCTCCACGTAACCTTCCAGCACCGGGCAGGCGTCAGACCCTATACGTCGTCTTACGACTTAGCAGAGTCCTGTGTTTTTAGTAAACAGTCGCTTGGGCCGTTTCACTGCGACCTCAGTCAGCTCACACCGCGAAGGTGATCACCGGCCGAGGTGCTCCTTCTCCCGAAGTTACGGAGCCATTATGCCGAGTTCCTTAACCATAGTTATCTCGATCGCCTTGGTATTCTCTACCTGCCTACCTGTGTCGGTTTGGGGTACGGGCACCAACAAAACTCCCTAGAGGTTTTTCTTGAAAGCATGGGATCACTGACTTCACTCAATCGCTTCGTCATCAGCTCTCAGGCATCGTGTGCGACGGATTTACCTATCGCACGCCCTACAGCCTTTCACGGGGACGTCCAGAACCCCGCTCAGCTACCCTACTCCGTCACCCCATCGGTGATAACGCGTTGTTAGTGGTACAGGAATATCTACCTGTTGTGCATCGACTACGCCTTGCGGCCTCGCCTTAGCTCCCGACTGACCCTGGGAGGATTAGCCTTGCCCAGGAACCCTTAGGCTTACGGCGGAAACGTTTCTCGCGTTTCTCTCGTTACTCATGCCAGCATTCTCTCTTCTGTACAGTCCACAGACGGTCACCCACCTGCTTCGATCCGTACAGAATGCTCCCCTACCACTCCACTTAGTGAAGTCCGCCGCTTCGGTACCATGCTTGAGCCCCGTGAATTGTCGGCGCATGTCCACTTGACCAGTGAGCTATTACGCACTCTTTAAATGAATGGCTGCTTCTAAGCCAACATCCTGGTTGTCTGAGCAAACGCACATCCTTTGCCACTTAGCATGGATTTAGGGACCTTAGCGGGCGGTCTGGGCTGTTTCCCTCTCGACTACACAGCTTAGCCCACATAGTCTGACTCCCGGGTTCTGGAGTACCGGCATTCGGAGTTTGGTTGATTTTGGTAAGCGGTGAAGCCCCCTAGACCATCCAGTGCTCTACCACCGGAACTGAACACCCGAGGCTAGCCCTAAAGCTATTTCGGGGAGAACGAGATATCTCCAGGTTTGATTAGCCTTTCACTCCAATCCACAGGTCATCCCCTCCGTTTTCAACCGAAGTGGGTTCGGGCCTCCACGAGGTCTTACCCCCGCTTCACCCTGCCCATGGATAGCTCACCTGGCTTCGCGTCTACCACATGCAACTGAACGCCCGTTTAAAGACTCGCTTTCGCTACGGCTCGCTTTCAGCTTAACCTTGCTGCATACGGTAACTCGCTGGCTCATTCTACAAAAGGCACGCCGTCACCCTGCCTTGATCCGAAGATCGAGGCTTTCCAGGCTCCGACTGCTTGTAGGCACACGGTTTCAGGTACTATTTCACTCCCCTCTCGGGGTGCTTTTCACCTTTCCCTCACGGTACTAGTTCGCTATCGGTCGCTAGAGAGTATTTAGCCTTGGAGGGTGGTCCCCCCAGATTCCTACCGGATTTCACGTGTCCGGCAGTACTCGGGTGGTCACTAATGAAGTCGCTGCACTTTCGTTTACGGGGCTTTTACCCTCTCTGGCCGGCTGTTCCAAGCCGTTCTACTAACACAGCGTTTTGTAACTTCACTCCAGGTCTGATGCCCTGAACTCGTGACTCCCACAACCCCACATGTAGCAACGCCATCAGGCTTACACATACATGGGTTTAGGCTGTTTCCCGTTCGCTCGCCACTACTAGGGAAATCTCGGTTGATTTCTCTTCCTCGGGGTACTTAGATGTTTCAGTTCCCCCGGTTGCCTCCAACCTGCCTATGTGTTCAGCAGGTGGTAACTGGGCATGACCCCAGCTGGGTTTCCCCATTCGGACATCCTCGGATTAGCGGTTGTGTGCACCTACCCGAGGCTTATCGCAGCTTGCCACGTCCTTCATCGGCTTCTAGCGCCAAGGCATCCACCGTGTGCCCTTAATATCTTGATCTGTATCATTCGCAATCTGATCTCGCGCTATGCAGCTTTCAAGGTGCAGACGCGCCCCATGAGGGCGCGTGCTGAGGGCCTGAGGCCCTGAAGACCAGATACTGTGACGTGTCTAATGACACCGAGAAACCAGATCA
>Ga0194044_10000467_pt1:10000-19818 | contig 19818 bp, 9 predicted proteins | sample JunL4417m_MetaG_FD_155460 | JGI IMG/M metagenome (GOLD analysis project Ga0194044, IMG submission 155460) | Anoxic zone freshwater microbial communities from boreal shield lake in IISD Experimental Lakes Area, Ontario, Canada - Jun2016-L442-17m | ecosystem: Environmental > Aquatic >...
GTCCTCTGGCATCGCGTGCTGCTTGAAGACCCGGTCGAACGCCGCCTCCGCCGCCTCTGCGTCGCCGGTATCGTGGTAGAGAGCAACAATCTCTCGGGCCAGCCGTCGTTTGGTCGCATTGGGGTGAAGCTCTCCCGCAGTTAGTCCAGCTTCGATGCTATCCACTTCGCTTACGTCAAGCGGCGTGCACAGTCTGAAGTACTTCACGGTCAGCGCATCCGGAATCGACATGATCTTGCCGAACATGTCTCCGGGGGCGTCAGTCAGCCCAATGTAGTTGCCGTAGCTCTTGCTCATCTTTTGGACCCCGTCAGTGCCCTCGAGAAGAGGCAGCGTTAGGGCGACTTGGGGTTCCACTCCCATCTTCTCCATGAGCTCCCTGCCTGCGAGCAGGTTGAAGAGCTGGTCAGTCCCGCCGATTTCGACGTCGGCTTGGACCGTAACCGAGTCGTACGCCTGTGCCACCGGATACAGGAACTCGTGAAGGGAGATAGGCTGTTGCGACCTGTAGCGGTTCGAGAAATCATCTCGCTCCAGAATGCGGGCGATGGTGAATCGGCTCGTCAGTCGGAGCAGATCAGCGAAGCCAAGCGGCCCGAGCCAGTCGGAGTTATGGCGCAGTTCGGTCTTGTCGGGATCGAGGATCTTGAAGGCTTGCTCTACGTAGGTTTGTGCGTTGGCCTCGATCTGCTCGGGGGTGAGGGGTGGCCGCGTGGAGTTGCGCCCGGACGGATCGCCGATCAGTGCCGTGAAGTCGCCGATGATGAGAACCACCGTGTGGCCGAGGTCCTGGAACTGCCTGAGCTTGCGCAACGGCACAGCGTGGCCGAGGTGCAGGTCCGGCGCCGTGGGATCCACCCCGAGCTTGATGCGAAGTGGCGTACCTTTCGCCAGCTTGCGCTGCATATCTGACGCCGGCACCAAGTCGGCTATGCCGCTTGAGATGACGTGAAACTGCTGTTCGGCGGGGAGCACGGTGATGGCCCTCCTCGGCTGGGTGGCGGGATGGTCGCGAAGCCGCGAGACGGCGCTCGAAGGCCCGTGTTTGGCTTGCAGTTTGCGTGTCATACTAACAGAGCGGGGACCATGAACTGCGTCACACGGGCCCGAGAACTGCGGTGTTCGCGTGAGGGGTTCTCTCCTACTCGCAGGGTGGATGACCGTCACCGATCACCTCGTAAGGACACGACACGATGGCTGTACGCCCCGGTCGGGATCGCGACGAACGACCTCGTTCACGCGCTCGAACCAACCGCTCCGGAACGTCATCGCCGGCGACAGGCTCCTCAGCCGCTGTCGCGCGCGGGGCATCGCGCAAGGGTGGACGCTCTGCGGCGTCGCCGCCGCGGAAACGCCACATTCTGCGCACCATAGCCATCGTCGGCGCTGTCGCAATCGTAGTGGTCGCGCTCGCGGGAATCGGTGGCTGTGCAGCCCTTTCAGCGTCGCTCCCTGACCCCAGCACCACCAAGGCGCGAGGCCGTGACCAATCCACTGTCATCCTCGATCGCGACGGCCGTTTGCTGGCACGCCTCTTTGCCGAGCAGAACCGAAGCGACCAACCGCTGCAAAAGATGCCGGCTACGCTCCGGCAGGCGGTGGTCGCGACTGAGGACCAGCGCTTCTACGAACATGCTGGCGTGGATCCGGCCGGAATCGCCCGGGCGCTCGTGGCAGACGTGGTTCTGGGCAAGAAGTCGCAGGGTGGATCGACAATCACACAGCAATACATCAAGAACGCATTCGGCACACCCGAAAAGACACTGAAACGCAAGGTCGAAGAGGCGTTGCTGGCCAACAAGATTGAAAAGAGCTACTCGAAGGACCAGATTCTAGAGCTGTACCTCAACACTATCTACTTTGGACACGGGGCGTATGGCGTGGAGGCGGCGTCACAAGTCTACTTTGGCAAGGGCGTCGAGAAGCTCGATCTCGCTGAATCCGCGATGCTGGCGGGAGTCATCAAGTCACCCGGGCACTACTCGCCGTACTTGGATGCGGTCGCGGCCAAGAACCGTCGCGATACGGTCCTGGGGCAGATGCGGGCCCAGTCCTACATCACCGCTGAGCAGCAGGCCACCGCGGTTGCCGAACCTGTAAAGACAGTCGGTCTGAAGAGCTCAGCGGCAGCAGCGCCGTACTTTGTCGAATGGGTCAAGGACCAGCTGCTCAAGCAGTACGGTGAGGATCGCTTGTATAGAGGTGGTCTCGTCGTTCGAACCACTCTCGACCTCAAGTCACAGGCCGCGGCCGAGAAGGCCGTTACTGGCACGCTGAACAAGAAGGCTGATCCCTCCGCCGCCCTCGTCGCAGTTAGGCCTGGCACCGGTGAGGTGATTGCCATGGTGGGCGGCCGCGACTTCAAGACGCAGCAGTTCAACGTAGCCGTGCAAGGTAGCGGAAGGCAGCCTGGCTCGGCGTTCAAGCCATTCGTGCTCGCAACCGCGCTTGCCAATGGAGTCAGCCCTGAGCAGACCTTCGAGTCGGGACCCATCAAGTTGCCGGTCGGCGACAAGACCTGGAGCGTTACCGGCGCGAGTGGTGGACGCAGCGGCCCGATGCGGCTCCGGGAAGCCACCGAGAAGTCGGTGAACTCGGTCTTTGCCAAGCTGATTACAGACATCGGCCCGGAGAAAGTGGTCGCCACCGCGGAAAGCATGGGACTACGCACGGGGATGACGCCGGTTCCGGCGATTGCTCTGGGTGGGACAGAGAACGGTGTGACCCCGCTGGAGATGGCGACGGCGTTCGCAACGCTGGCTGCTGGCGGAAAGCACGCTGCCCCCTATGGAATCATTGACGTCCGCGATGCTTCAGGGCAGACGCTCTTCTCGGCGAAGCCTAAGACGGATGAGGCGCTCGATCCTGCGGTGGCCTATCTGGTCACCGACATCCTGAAGGGCGTCATCGCCAAGGGGACGGGAACCGGTGCGCAAATCGGTCGGCCTGCAGCGGGCAAGACGGGCACCACGCAGGAAAACCGAGACGCCTGGTTTGTCGGCTATACACCGCAGTTGGCAACGGCGGTTTGGATGGGGTATCCGGCGGCTCAGACTGCGATGTCGGACGTTCATGGTCAGCAGGTGACCGGCGGCTCGTTTCCCGCTGAGATCTGGTCGAAGTTCATGCGTGCGGCGCTCAATGGACAGGCCAAGAAGGATTTTGAGAAGCCAGACGGCCTCAAGGAAATCAAGATCTGCCTCGATACCGGGATGGCTGCCGGGGAATGGTGCCCTCGAACCGGTACGGTCTTGGTTCTCTCGGGCACAGAACTTCCGAGTTGCACCAAACATGCAGCATCAGGAAAGACCACGATCCCCAACCTCGTAGGCATGAGCAAGGAAGCGGCTTTGGCGCTCCTCGGCAAGCTGAAGATGAAGTCCGCCGTTGCCGAGAAGGCGGCGAAAGATGTGGCCGCTGGGACGGTCACCGACCAGACTCCTCCGGCCGGAAGCGCGGGAACCACGCAAACGATTGTGACGATTACGGTCAGCAGCGGTCCAGGCTCCGACAAGGCGCCGATACCGGACTTCTCGGTACCGAGCAATGGAAAGGCCGGCCAACCGGTTTCGCTCGACGGATCGCCCACCAAAGACGACGGCAAGATCGTGAAGTGGTATTGGGAGTTTGGCGACGGCTCGACGGCCAGCACGCAGAAGGCGAGTCACGCCTACGCGACGACGGGGACTTTTGATGTCACGCTCTGGGTGACTGACGACGGCGGGCAGCAAGCTTCGACTACGAAGAAGATCAAGATCCAGTAGTTGGCGAAGCGCTAGAGCAGACCCCGGAAGAAGTGACCCGTGGTGGTCGGCGAGGCTCCGGCGTGCTTTTGAGGAACATCGCGACCTGCGGCCACTGACTCGAGTGTCTCGGCCACTCGTTTGACCTGAATCGCCGCCTCTCGGGCGGACAACATCTGCAGGTCGAGCCGCAGAACCGCTACTCCTGTGTCCGCGACCTCGCGAAGTGACGGGACCAAGTCGAGCGGCACTGAGTTGTAGACATGACTGCGACCCGAAAGGTCGGTGCGGACACCAAAACGATATCCCTTGCGATCTCGCAGAAACCGCGGAGCGGCTCGGCGCTCGCATGAACTGCACGCGCGCGTGCACGGACCCTCGGCCATCAGGATGCAGTGCTCCGTCACCATGACTTCCTGTGCTCCCCAGACGGCCATGCCGAGGGGTAGCGTTGAGCCAGCTGCGAGTTCTGCGATTTGGCGGCCCGACAGCTCCGGCGAGAGCCAGACGGTCTTGGCGCCGAGGTCCCCGAGCTGTTCAATCGCCATCGAGTTCACGGCGTTGAGCGACCAGTGGGCCTCGGCCATGGCCCCGCGTGCGGCTGCCAGGGCCAGAATGCCGATATTCCCGGCGACTACGCTCATGCCCGGCTCGCACCAAGCGAGTGCGGCCGCGACTTCCCCGTCATGCGCGATTCTGGGGAGGAGCGGTACGACTCCGGACTGAAGCGGCTCGGCGGTGTTGAGGGCCTCGGCCGGGACCTGCGCACGCTGAGCGCCAGCCGCGATGCAGGCAGCGGCGGTCGCGGCATCATCCACTGCGGCGACGATAATCGGGCGTGCGACACTCGCTGCTCTCCGGCGAGTCGGTCGCGGCATCGCAGGCCCGGTTCGCTCTCGACCTTCCCAGGGCGCGAGCAGCGCTCCCTCGTAGGCGGCCAGGGCCTCTCGGCGAACGCGGTGTAGGGCCGAGAACCCGATCCCGACGTCGGGAGACATCGTCAGATCCCAATCGCCGACACTGTAGGGTGTCCCGCCGAGCCGCCCGACGTGCTCGGCGACCTCCTCGGCGGTCACGGCCTTGGTGCGCGCACTCTCTACGACGTCGCCGGCGGCATCACCGGACCTTCCCCGGTCGTCGCAGACGCGAATGTGGAGTGGCTCGCCCACCACGAGGCGCACGTCGAATGCGAGTGGGGTGCTGTGCGTTTCGCCGGAGTAGGTGCGCTGAGCAGCATCAGAGAGCGCGGCGTTTCGAACTCGGAAGACCCGGTCCCCCGTAGTCACCGATCGCTCGATCGCAACGGTCGCCTTCACGCCCGCGGGCGCGACGTTATGCTGCGCGCCGGAGTGCTCAAGCGGCCCTGCGGGCTGCGCGAACCGTCCGGCCGAAGTCCAGAACTCGATGGTGTCACGACTGTCCAGCGGCGCGTCGAGTGAGAGTGTCGCCCTTCCCGAGGCAGTTGCAACGACTCGCCCCACGGGCACACCACGATTGTTAGGCCGCTGGTAGCTCATCATGTCGTTGCCTCGCTCGCCGACCAGGTAGGCCTCACTGAATCCCCGAGAAAACGACTCCCCGAGCACGGCAAGTTCGCCGTCGCGCACCAAGAAGTCATCCGGTGCATCCACGGCACGATCCAAAGCGGCACGATATACACCGGTGACGAGAGCGACATACTCGGCGCTCTTCATACGGCCTTCGATCTTGAGCGCGGAAACTCCGGCCCGCACGAGATCCGGCAGTACCGCTATGCCCGCGAGGTCCTTGGGCGACAGAAGATGCGCACCTGGGGCCTCAAGCACGCTACCGGCACTATCCACGAGTTCGTAGGGCAGCCTGCACGGCTGTGCGCACAGGCCGCGATTGGCGCTTCGGCGCCCGATGAGAGACGACATGAGGCACTGTCCCGAGTAGCACACGCAGAGCGCCCCGTGCGTGAATGACTCGACCTCGGTCCCACCCTCACGAGAGAAGCGAGCGATCTCTTCGACCGAGACCTCCCGAGCCAGCGTGACGCGCGACACGCCCAGCGCGGCGAGCGCCAGAAGGGTGGCCGTGTTGTGTGCGTTCATCTGCGTCGAAGCGTGGACGCGCACATGCGGCAGGAGAGATCGCACTGCATGAAGGAGGCCGAGATCCTGGATGATGACGGCGTCAACGCCGGCCTCCCAGGCACTGTCAACCATTTCGACCGCCTGCGAAAGCTCGTTCTCCAGCACCACGACGTTTGCAGTCAGGTAGACCCTCACGCCTCGGAGGTGGGCATATCGGCAGGTATCGGCAAGACCCGCAAGAGTGAAGTTCTCGGCTCCGCGACGGGCGTTGAGATTCTCGACCCCCAAGTACACCGCATCGGCGCCATTGGCCACGGCGGCTCTGAGCGCATCAGGCCCGCCGGCGGGCGCCAAGAGTTCTGGAAGAACTGGCCTGTTAGGCGGCACTGAGCGGCTCCTACACTGAATGACAAGGTGATGACGGATGAGGGCCGTTGGCACACCGTTCGCCCCTCGTGAGGCACAATGTACCATCACCTCGATCATCGGAGGGGCATGTCCAACCGGCGCGCGCGACTTCGTCGCACCAACAAGATATCCGCATCGTCCATCGCGCTGCGGGTGGGCGCGGTCCTGCTTTCCGCACTTCTGCTCTTCTCAGTAGTCGGCGTCGCCTCGGCATATGCGCTCGTGCGGTCTTGGCTCAAGGACTTGCCCGACTACAAGTCAAAGACCGCCTTCGAGGTAGCACAGCCGACGAAGATCTACTCGGCTGACGGCAAGCTCCTAGCCAAGCTGTACTTGGAAAACCGCGAAGTGGTACCGATTTCTCAGATTGCAACGTCGCTCACCGATGGCGTCGTGTCCATCGAGGATGAGCGCTTCTACGATCACGGCGGCATCGACCCCATCGGACTCGTCCGAGCGACTCTCAAGACCGCTTCCGGAACTCGACAGGGTGCTTCGACCATCACTCAGCAATACGTCCGCAACACCCTGCTCTTGGACGAGCGTACCCAGATGACCGCAACGCGCAAGGTTCGCGAGGCATACCTCGCGATGGAACTTGAGAAGCGCTACAGCAAGACCAGGATCCTTGAAATGTACCTGAATACCGTCTATTTCGGTGAGGGTGCCTATGGCGCAGAGGCCGCTGCCCAGACATATTTCGCCCGGAGCGCGAAGGACCTGACCCTTGCGCAGGGCGCCCTACTAGCTGGACTTCTCCAGTCGCCGAGTCGGCTGGATCCGTACAACAACCCCGAGGGTGCCACGGCACGGCGGAGTGAAGTGCTCGGCCGCATGCTCTACAACAGCAAGATCAATCTTGCGCAGTATGAGCAGGCCAAAGCTGAACCACTCGCTCTGATGCGCATAAAGGAGCCAGTAGACGGTGTCTACTCAGCCCCCTACTTCGTGGCGCACGTAAAGAAGGCCCTGCAGCAACAGTTCACTCCAGCCGTAGTGTTCAAGGGCGGGCTCACCGTCTACACAACGCTCGACACTAAGATCCAGGGCTACGCCGAGAAGGCCAGCCGAGAGACTTTCACCAATTCCAAGGATCCTGAGGTCGCTCTCGTATCCATCGACCCTCGGACGGGCTACGTCAAGGCACTCGTCGGTGGGCGCGACTATGCCAAGAACAAGTTCAATCTCGCGACCCAGGGCTACCGCCAGCCGGGCTCCTCATTCAAGACGTTTGTGCTTGCAACCGCAATCGAACAGGGGATGCCGCCTTGGTACGACATCGATTCATCATCGCCAGCTGAGATTCCGGCCAAACCCAACCCTTGGATCGTAGACAACAGTGAGGGTTCGGGCTCGGGCATGATGTCGCTGGAGAGCGCGACACACAGCTCGGTCAACACCGTCTTCGCCCGACTGGCCTACGGAATCGGCATCAAGAACGTCGTCAAGATGGCCAAGCGGATGGGCATAGAGACCAAACTGCCCAACTACCCTTCAATAGCACTCGGCGCATCCAATGTAACGCCTATCGAAATGGCATCGGCCTATGGCACGCTCGCTACAGGTGGCACGCACTTCCCTACCACGGTCGTGACAAAAGTGATCGATCGCGATGGGCAAACGGTCTTCGAGTCGGCACCCCAGGGAACGCAGGTTTTGAAGCCGGATGTAGCACGCGCGATCACCGACATACTCTCAGGAGTCATTACTCAGGGCACGGGAACTCGTGCCAATATTGGCCGCCCGGCTGCTGGCAAGACCGGCACTAGCCAGCTCAACCGTGATCTATGGTTCGTCGGATACACTCCACAGCTCGTGACTGCTGTGTGGGTTGGATACCCAACCGAGAGGACCGTGGAGATTGACGGTTCTCTGGGCTATGGCGGAACCGTAGCGGCTCCAATCTGGGCATCATTCATGGAGCGCGCTCTGGCCGGCAGGAACGCAAGTGACTTCCCAAAGGCCAGTGAGCCAACTTGGGATACCGCGCAGTTTGATATCCCAAAGGGCGACTCAAGCAGCACAACCCAAGACGTGGTCGGCGACAGCCTGAGCAGCGCGCAAGATGCCCTCGGCGGAAAGGTCTCCGTCACCTATGACTGGTCCTCAAAGAGAAAAGGTACCGTTATCGACCAGTCAACTCGAAACGGACGGACCACACTAACGGTCTCTAAGGGACCCAAACCCTCCTCCGGCAGCGGAGGCTCTTCCGGGACTGGAAGTGGCAACAGCGACAGCGGTGGCTCGGTCCCGACGTCCGGAACTCCCTAGCCGTATCGCAGACAATGCTGCTCGATACGACCGAGGCAGCTGGCCGAGATTGCGCCATCGCGAAACCCCGGCGAGGCACGGTCAGAACACTCACTCCGCCAGCGACTCGAGCCACGCGTGGTCGGCCTCGAGCGCATCTCGAACTTGCAAGAGCTGCACGCTTACGGCTTCGTGACCGGTGCCGCCGGCAGTGACCCGCCGAGCCACGACTGCTTCGATGTCGACTGCCGAGAGCACATCTGGCCCAAACTGCTCGGCGTGCGTCGCGAACTGCTCGGCAGTGAGGTCCTGGAGCGTGATGCCGTCCCGTTCGCACGCAAGCACGAGCCGGCCGACGATCTCGTGTGCCTCTCGAAACGGCACCCCAGCGCCGACGAGGTGGTCGGCTAGGTCAGTCGCGGCCATGAAGCCACCCCTAGCGCCGGCGGCCATGCGATCGGTGTTTATGTGCATCGAGTCGACCATGCCAGCCATCGCGCGGAGTGAATGGGCAAGGGTGTCAATCGCGTCGAAAGCCGGCTCTTTGTCCTCCTGCATGTCCTTGTTGTAGGCGAGCGGGAGACCCTTGAGCGTGACGAGCAGCGACTGCAAATCCCCAAAAACGCGCCCAGTTTTGCCGCGCACGAGCTCGGCGAAATCGGGATTCTTCTTTTGCGGCATGATTGACGAGCCGGTGGAGAACTCGTCGTCCATGGTGATGAATCCGAACTCGTCGCTCGACCACAAAATGAGCTCCTCGGCGAAGCGCGAGAGGTGCATCTGGCACACGGCGCACGCGTAGGTGAGGTCGAGAAGGAAGTCGCGGTCACTGACGGCGTCCATTGAGTTCTCGCTCACCGCCGAGAAGCCCAAACGCGCCGCCACGTACTCGCGGTCGAGCGGATAGGTTGTGCCCGCCAACGCCGCGCTACCGAGAGGAAGCACGTCAGCCGAGGTGTGGGCGTGACGCAGCCGCGTAAAGTCGCGGGTGAGCATCTGGGCGTAGGCCAGCAAGTGATGACTCAAGAGGACCGGCTGTGCCTTTTGCAGGTGCGTGTAGCCGGGCATGATGACGCCGAGGTTGTCCTCGGCGAGGCGGAGCAGGACCCGACGCAGGCCAAGAACTCGGTGGCCGAGATCGACGCTGGCGGCCTTGGCGTAGAGCCGCGTGTCGGTGGCGACCTGGTCGTTTCGGCTGCGTCCTGTGTGCAGGCGAGCGCCCGCGGGCCCGATGCGTTCGGTCAAAACACGCTCGACGGCCATGTGGACGTCTTCATCGGCGGGATCCCAGACGAAGGTGCCAGCACCCACCTCTCGGTAGATCTGGCTGAGGCCGGATTCGATTGCGTCGGCATCGGCT
>Ga0194044_10000469_pt1 | contig 19744 bp, 16 predicted proteins | sample JunL4417m_MetaG_FD_155460 | JGI IMG/M metagenome (GOLD analysis project Ga0194044, IMG submission 155460) | Anoxic zone freshwater microbial communities from boreal shield lake in IISD Experimental Lakes Area, Ontario, Canada - Jun2016-L442-17m | ecosystem: Environmental > Aquatic > Freshwater...
GAACGGAGTTCGTCAGATTTTTTACCCTTCATCATAGATTCCTCTCTATTCTTTTTTTGCCTTGTCGAATATTGCAGCAAGGAGATTCTTGAGTGTCTCATTGCAGCAATTTAAACATTACTATCTTTTACGTTGTACGCAATTCTTTAAGTAATTCAGGATGTGAATCTAACAACCGCAATAAAATGACTGTTGACTTATGTGGTTGAGTAACACCGCGCTCATACTCTGAAAATGAATCAATTTCATCACCAAACAATTTGTCAGCTTCCGTCTGTTTAAGCCCTAATTTATTGAGAACATTACTGATAAACGTTTTTTCATCTGTTTTGACGTTCGCAATTAAAGCACTAAGTGTGTCCATGTGGCGACGAGAATCCGCTTCATTTGCAAATTCACATTCGCCGCATATAGGACAATGCCAACCCTCAATTCCTGAAGCAACAGCCGTTTTGTCGTGAAACATTACGGTTATGTCTTGTTTTTTATAGATTAGTTCTGTACCATTATCACATTGCAAACAATAATGAGTCATGGTTATTTCTCCTTAAATTGAACTACTACAGTGCCATTTGATCGTAAAGTTATTTTGATGTAGGCAACTTTTCCGATCAGTGTAGGAGCATGATAAACGTCTTGCCACACATGGTGGTCAGTGTAGGTGGTCATACTTTTGTAAAACATGGTTTTTCTGAGGCTTAACATTACTCGTAACGCTTCTGCTTCGCTCAGGCCCATCCCGGAGAAGCCGACACGCGCCGTATGGGTAAAAGTCAGAATGCCTTTTTGATCAATCAAAGCTTGGATGTCGGCTAAATTGTAGTGAGGTGTATGTTTTTCCATTAGAAAAATAGTATCTCTTATCTCGTCAGCAGTAATCATTCTGTCATTTCAATTATATCACCTTAGCTTCCTCATGCAGAATTCTGACCAGCTCCGCGGCTTTTGTCTGAGGCGTAGCCGCATCAATGATTTTTGCAGCTTTTCGTTTTTCCGGCAGTTTCATCGCCACCACCCGTAGCAGAGGAGCTGGAGCTTCCATGCCCAGATCCGCCAGTGTTTTGATTTCTATCGTTTTCTTTTTGGCTTTCATCACACCGGGGAGCGATGCATAACGGGGTTCGTTAAGCCCACGCTGGGTCGTAAAAAGCGCAGGCAGGGGAGATTCGATAAGAGCAGTTCCCCCTTCGATGGTCCGGTGACACTTAATTTTTCCTTCAGCTATTTCCTGTTTGATCACCAGAGACATGAAAGGAATGTTTAGAAATTCCGCAACCGCTGCGCCAACCAGGAAGTTTTCATCATCGACAGCCCGCTGGCCCGCAATGATCAGGTTGTATGGAAGGGGTTTAATCACCGCTGACAAAATTCGGGCAATTCCCAGCCCGTCACAGGCTGCTGTCGCAGGATCATTCACCAGAATGCCCTTGTCCGCGCCCATTGCAAGCGCCGTCCGGATCGCCTCCACAGCCTTGGCGGTTCCAACTGAAACCAGGGTTACCGTTCCACCCTGTTTATCGCGGATGCGAAGCGCTTCCTCGACGGCAAACTCACAATAAGGATTGATCACCCAGTTTACATCATCGGTCTTGATGGATCGGCCATCTTCGGCAATCTGAACGATGGATTCGGTTGACGGCACCTGTTTAAGCAATACGATAATATCCATGTGTTAAGTCCTCACTTTTGTATCAAGTCTGAAATGACTGCAAATTATTGATAAACACTCACGACAGATCGGTTGCTCCCGCAACAAGAAATCCGGCATGGATTCTGTTATCTGTATTCACAACCGCCGCCAGTGTCAATATCTTTATCAAAGCCTGGATCAAATATTACAATCAAGGCAATTGCAGAGCTGCTACTTTTTCAATCATGGAGATCGCTGTCTCATACTCCGCTTTCCGAAAGCGCAACTTCAAAGCAGCTTTAAGCATATCCATGGTCAACACTTTATTTTGCTTCGCCAGAACAGCCAGCGCAACCAGAGCCCAGTCCTGGGGCTTGATTTTCTCTGCTTTAAAGTCGATTTCGATGACGGATGCCGGACTAATTGGTAGTTCAATGCCGAAAGCTTTGATAACCAAAGCTTTCGGTGAAAGATCCGCCAGCATTTTCTTTCGGCGACTAACTCCTTCCGGGGCCAGCGCTATGACAACCGAAGGGTTTTCAATTCCTGTGTATTCAATCTCGATATCGGAAAGTATGATTTCACTTACCGAGTGACCCCGCATGACGGTAATCGGGTAGTCACTTTTCTGGGCTGCGTGACATCCCGCTGAAGCCCCCGCCAGACATAGCAGCTCTCCTGCTGTAATAATTCGCTGGCCGGCGCTTCCCAGTACGACCACTTCCCTGCGGCCCTGCTCCGGGGACGTGCAAGTTGCTTCGATACGAACCGGCTCTGCTGCTGGTTGGAGCTTTGCAGACTCTTGCCGGTAAGCTTGGCCGTATTCCGCTCTGGCGTTTCGGGTCTTGTAATCACCCAAATCCGGAAGTTTCGCCATGTCCGCTTCGATGCTCTTGGGAGTAAGTTTATTGCGGCGGGTGTAGCGGCCGGGACAAATCCCCCAGATATCGAGCAGTGAAAAACCATCAAAGACTATGGCCCGTTTAAGACCTTCCACCAATCCCTTGTCATAAGTGGATGTGCGGGATACATAACACGCCCCTGCCGCCGCTGCAACCTGACAGATATCCAGGGGCTTTTCCAGCTTGTTTAAAAAGCCTGAACCTACCAATGCATCCTGGGGAGTTGTCGAAGAACACTGACCACCCGTCATTCCATAGTTAAAATTATTGAGAACCAGAAGTGTCAGATCAATGTTTCGCCGACAGGTACTCAATACATGGGCGCCACCTATTCCAAGACCTCCGTCTCCCATTGTAACGATCACCTTCAGGTCCGGCCTGGCCATCTTGATCCCGGTAGCGTAAGTAAGCGCCCGACCATGAAGGCCATGAAACGCATGGGTGTTAAAAAATGTGTCGAAAAGACCGGAACAGCCTATATCGGAAACAATAACAACTTCTTCCCCGGTGAGCATCATACTCGTCAAGGCTTGATCCAGCGCATGAAGAACTTGCTCATGAGAACATCCGGGGCAGAACACGGATGGACGGCTGCTGTTTAATAAACTATCCATTTTGAATCACCTCCTGAATCTGCCCTGGCTTGATCAGCTCTCCATTCATCTGTCCTATAAAATCAATTTTTTTACCGGTCAAAAGCCGTTGTATCTCCCGGACATACTGACCGAGATTCATCTCCGCCATGACTACACGCTTGTAAGGCGCAGCCTGTTCCCGAATGAACTCTTCAGGAACAGGCCACAGTGTTTTCAGTATCAGAAGCGATGCTTTAGCATTGCCATGCTGCATTTTTTTCACAGCAGTCATAGCCGCACGAGCGGTTACTCCGTAAGCAATAACCAATGTATCGGCGCCGGTGACCCCATATTCATCGTAGTAAGTAAAAGCTGAGACGGATTTTTTCAGTTTGGCATCCAGTCGCTCCTGCATTCGGGCGATTTGCTCCGGATCGGTCGTAATGTGGCCATCCATTCCATGGGTTGAGGAAGTTTGACGGACCAGGCGCTGTCCGCCAATGGCAAGAAAATCCGGTGTCAGTTGTTCGTCATTAACGCCAAAAGGCACAAAGGGATGATCAGCATCCGCCGTTCTACGCTCTTCTATCTGTGGCGGATCAAGTCTATCAAGGTCGATAGTCTCACGGGTCATGGAGACTTCCTTGTTGGATGCCAAAAATACCGGACACCGGTATCGTTCCGCCAGGTTAAATGCTTGCATGGTGAGTACATAGCAGTCTTTTACATCCACAGGAGCCAGTACGATCACTGGTAGGCCGCCGCTGTTGCCCCATTGCAGGAATTGTATATCCCCGTCAGCGCCTTTGGTGGCGGACCCAGTGGACGGCCCCAGACGCTGAACATCTACAATGACGATGGGTATCTCGCTGCCAATGGCAAAAGATATCTGCTCGCTATACAGACTAATTCCAGGACCTGAAGTAGCCGTCATGGTCTTCATGCCGGACATCGCAGCTCCCAGGCAGAATCCTATGGATGCTATTTCGTCTTCGCCCTGGAGACAAATCCCCCCCTTGGGCGGCAGCAGCTTGAGCATGGTATTGTAAATTGTTGTGGCCGGTGTGATCGGATAACCGGCAAAAAAATTGCAACCGGCAGCCATCGCTCCCCAGCCAATGGCCTCGTTGCCTTCCATTAAGGTCAGTCCCATAGTTTTCCTCTAACAAAATGGCGAAATTTCACCTTTCACCATTCACTGTTTATTTCCGTCCTAAATTCTTGCCGCCCATGACAACAATCCAGTTCGGTACGATTATGATGTTAGCTTACACGATGCCATTTTCATTCAATGGCCGATTTTCCAGTATCCGTGCCGGATTGAATATCGACAGATCCATGGTTCAGGTCCATGTATATGATACATTGAACCATGTGCTCACCTGTCTGCACTACCTTTGCATGATAGCGGTCTTCCCAATTTACGGTCAGTTCCCGTCCGGCCATTTCGCATGCCCCCGCCAAACAGGCATCCGCGCAGCTTCCGCACGCCATACATCTATCCGGGTCAGTGAAAAACTCAAATTTCTTGTTACGGATGGCATTTTCCGGACACACCGCAATACATTCCATGCAGCCAATACACCTGTCTGCGGCATAGAGCTTTTCCCTGGAAACAAGCCGGCTCTAAGGATTGTGGTACCACCAGCAGGACAAAGAACATCCTTTCATAAAAACAGTTGTCCGGATTCCAGGACCATCATGGATGGAAATTTTTTTTATCAAAGATGACTCCGCTTTCCATACTCTGCATGATATATGACAAGGCTATAAAAAGTCAAATTCCAAAAGGCGGATGCTGGATGAGATTAGCTTAATCTTAAACAATTCAAGCCCTTGTTTTTGAGGATTTGTGATTAAACGCCAAAAGTAAGTCAATTTCAGACACCACCAGAAATTTTACCTCTACTGTTTAGGACTACCCTTTCTTGTGACAACGATGTGTGATGTTCCACAAATGACCCGGCATATAGTAGCGATATACTCTTGGCATATTGTGAATATCCGCTTCCTGCTTAGCTTGGCCATTTTGATGCCCAATTAACACTTTTAAGCTCGAAAAAGACCCATGTCGTCAGGTGTTTTATGTTCTGATTCGCATAGTTGTCTTGGTCCGGCCCCACGCAAGACCCCACGCAAACCCCACGCAAACCCCACGCAAATTGTCAATAAATTGTCTGAATAAAAATATCTTGATTTATGATAGTGAATCCACTATCATTTGAACATGAAGAAAAACACATTAATCAACCCGAATAATGTTACGTTTGATGACTTAGTCACCATTTGCAAAAGACATTGTGGCGAACCCAGAATCAGGGGGAGCCACTTCATTTTTACAACACCGTGGAGTGGTGATCCACGAATCAATCTTCAAAAAGACGGTAATATGGCTAAACCGTATCAGGTAAGGGACGTAATAAGGGCCATCAAGAAACCTGAGGTACAACATGGAAAATGATATCAGTAAATACACATTTCGAATTGAATGGTCTGAAGAAGACAATGTTCATATAGCCAGGTGTCTTGAATTTCCTTCTTTGTCCGCCCATGGAAGCACGGTTTTAGATGCGCTGCGAGAAATTGAATTTGTGGTGAGAGAAGCCATTGCTTGGCTCATGGAAGAAGGCGCGCTAATCCCAACTCCATTTGGTCTTAAGAAATTCCGTGGGCATTTGACATTAAGGGTGCCTGCTGAAAAACATAGAGAGCTTGTAATCCGCTCAACTGAAGAGGGGGTATCAGTCAACCAGTTTATTTTGTCAAGGCTGTAATCTGAAGAACATCCTACGCCTCCGCTGTTGCTACGGCGTGGCAGGTGAGCTTGATCGTTATCTATTCACGGATGTCAAGGAGTTACATTGAATCACGAAAAAATCACCTTGTCTCAGCTTGAATCCTTTCTGCTGAAGGCTGCCGATATTCTGCGTGGCAAAATGGATGCCTCCGAATTCAAGGAATTCATCTTTGGCATGCTTTTCCTGAAGCGGCTTTCAGATGAATTTGATCGAAAACGGTACCAATTGCGACATGAAACCTTTGGTTACGCACATCTGAAAGATCAGCCAGATTTGGTTGATGAACTCCTTGAGGACAAGACATCCTATGGAGAGACATTTTATGTTCCCAAACGTGCCCGCTGGCACGAATCCTGGATGGATGAAAAAGGCGAGACCGTTCCGGCTCTGAAAGATTTAAAGCATGATATCGGCAATATGCTGAACAAAGCCATTGCCGCCATTGAGGATGAGAACGATTCGCTTGCGGGAGTGCTCAAGCACAATATCAATTTCAACGAAATCAAGGGAAAAACCAAGATCCCTGACCAGAAGTGGAAGGATCTGCTCGATCACTTTAACAAACCGCGCTTTGTCCTGGTGAATGACAACTTCGAGTTTCCCGATCTCCTCGGCGCGGCGTATGAATATCTTATCAAATATTTTGCCGACAGCGCCGGAAAAAAGGGCGGTGAGTTTTATACACCTGCCGAGGTTGTCCGCCTGCTCGTTCAACTCGTAAAGCCTCAGGCCGGGAATACGATTTACGACCCAACGGTCGGCTCCGGCGGCTTCCTGATTCAGGCGCACCAGTATGTGGAAGAGCAGGGCCAGGACCCCAACGACCTGGCTCTGTATGGTCAGGATTCCAACGGCACGGTCTGGTCCATCTGTAACATGAATATGATCCTTCATAATATCAGCCGTTTTACCATTGAGAACGGCGATACCCTGGAAGACCCTCAAATACTGGAGAATGGGCAGATTAGAAAATTCGACCGGGTACTCGCTAATCCGCCGTTTTCCCAGAACTACAGTCGCGCCAGCGTCCAATTCCCCCATCGCTTTGGGGAATGGTGTCCCGAGACCGGTAAAAAAGCCGATCTCATGTTCGTGCAGCACATGCTGGCTAGCCTCAAGAAAGACGGTCAGATGGCGACCATCATGCCCCATGGGGTGCTGTTTCGTGGCGGCAAGGAAAAGTTGATCCGGGAAATCTTTATCAATGATGATGTGATCGAGGCCATTGTCAGCCTTCCGCAGGGCCTGTTTTACGGTACTGGAATTCCCGCCTGCGTGCTGGTCTGCAACAAAAACAAGCCCGATCATTTGTGCAACAAGATACTCTTCATCAACGCCGACCGGGAGTTTGCCGAAGGCAAGAATCAAAATAAACTTCGCCCGGAAGATGTCGAGAAGATAGACACCATTTTCACCCATAAACGGGAACTCCCTAAATACAGCCGCCTGGTCGATGCGTCCGAAATCGTCGAAAAACACGATTACAATCTGAACATTCGCAGGTATGTGGACAACACACCGGAACCGGGGCCGGAAAATGTACAGGCCCATCTTATTGGTGGTATTCCGGAAGACGAGGTGACAGCGCGTCATCACGACTTTTCCCGATTTGGAATCACCTCTGAAGCACTTTTTCAGCCGAATCGACCCAAGTACCTCTCCTTCAAGGATGAGTTTCAGAACAAATCGGACATTAAAAACCTCATTGAAGCTGATCCGGCTGTTGTGCGGACGCTTTCCACTCACGCTAAGGCACTTGGGGATTGGTGGCATGTCGCCCGGAACGATTTTGCCAGGCTGGAGCGTGCAAACAACGGCAATGGCAACGGTCGCAAAATGCCGGATGTCCGCCTCGATCTCCTGACCACAATCAAAGAAAAATTGGTAGGGGCGACCGGCCGGTCGCCCGCACATGGCCCCCAAGCTCGGTCGCCCGCACATGAATCCCCCGGCCGGCCGCCCATCCTGGACGAATTCAAGAGCGCGGGCGTGTTTGTCAACTGGTGGCAGCAGATCCGCTACGACCTGAAGACCGTCGTTTCCACCGGATGGCACCATACTTTGATTCCCGATGACTATCTGATCGCGGAATTCTTTCAGGCCGAGTCCGATGCCATTGAAGCATTGGACGCCAAAATTAGCGAGCTGCAAAGCGAACTGGCCGAGGCAGTCGAAACCGCTCAGGAGATCGCCGCCTACGAGCCGGATGATGATGAGAAGGTTACCGCTGCTGTTATCAAAAAGGCGCTGAAAGATTTGATCGACGACTTGAATGGCAGCACCGGCGCGTCTGCGAGGAAAGAACTATACAAGCTGAAAAAACTGGACGATTCCATCAAGAAGATTGAAACAAAAATCAAGGATGCCAAGGCCACATTAAAGGAAAAAACCACCGAGCTGGAACTGAAGATTGAGCTGAAACGGCTTGGTAGTGAAGGGTTTAAGGCTGAAAATCTGGAACTGATTCGTCAGGTGGACAGGCAGATTGCAGAGATGAATACGGGCAACAAGACAGATCAGAAAAAAAGCGCTATCCTGCAAAAAGACAAGGCGGCACTGCTGGCGCGCATTGCCCGAACCGACACACTGATTGCGGAAATCGGCGGACAACTGACCGATGAGGAAGCCAAACGCCTGATTTTGAAAAAACTCTATGATATTGCCGGCCGGGAACTGGAGCGATACCTCAATGCCGAAAAGCGGGCACTGATTCAGGGAGTGGAGAATCTCTGGAATAAATACGCCATCAGCAGCCGTGAACTGGAGCGGAATCGGGACGAAACGCTTGGACAATTGAACGGGTTTCTGGAAGGGTTAGGGTATTTGAGATGAATGACACCAAAGATTGGAACAATGATTTTTTTGACAGCATCCGGACAATTCTGCGGGATGCGCGCCAAAAAGCCTACGCCAGCATCAATTTCATGATGGTGGAAGCCTACTGGAAGATTGGCCAAAGAATCGTCGAAGAGGAACAGCAGGGTCGGCAACGGGCCGATTACGGAGACTTTCTGATCCGGGAGCTTTCCCGCCGGCTTGGCGATGAGTTCGGCAAAGGTTTTTCTGTGGCTAACCTTAAGAATTTCAGGCAGTTCTATACGACATTTCCTGATTTTAACAAAAGCTACGCGCTGCGTAGCCAATTGACATGGTCCCATTATCGCCTGATTATGCGGGTAGAGAACTCAGATGCAAGGGAATACTACATCCGGGAAGCCGCCGAACAGAACTGGAGTACCCGCCAACTGGAGCGCAATATTGCAACCGTCTGGTATGATCGCTTATTGAAACCCCCCATAGCAAGTCAGCCTGTTACTGCTAAAGACAATGTTGTGCCGGAGTTTATCAAGGACCCTTATGTGCTGGAATTTCTGGGTCTGCCGGAGGGCGAAACAGTACACGAAAATCAGTTGGAAAGCGCCATTATCGCCAAACTGCAACACTTCCTGCTGGAGCTTGGCAAAGGGTTTTCCTTTGTAGGCAGACAGTTTCGCATCAGTTCCGAAACCAGCCATTTTTACATTGATCTGGTTTTTTATAACTATCTGCTCAAATGTTTTGTGCTGATTGATCTTAAAACAGGGAAACTCACCCATCAGGACATAGGTCAGATGGATATGTATGTGCGCATGTTTGACGACCTCAAAAAAGGTGAGGATGATAACCCCACCCTGGGCATCATTCTTTGCCGTGACAAAGACCATACCGTAGTGCGTTATTCTGTACTTCATGAAAGCCGGCAACTATTCGCGTCAAAATATCTGAGGGTGCTTCCCTCTGAGCAGGAACTCAGGTTGAAACTGGAAGCACGGCATGTGCTGGAACCTCTGGAAATAGATGGAGGCAGTGATGAATAATTATGCTGTTGGCGGCCGGGAACGGGAGCGGGAAAAGACGCTGACGGAGTTGAACGGATTTCTGGAAAGGTCGGGGTATTTGAGATGACTGTAAACATTCATATACAGCCACTACATGAGATCATTACCCTTGAAAAAGGTAAGCCACCGGCACAGTCAAATTATAACGGAAATAGAGAGGAATGCTATTTATCGCCGGATTATTTGCGGGGAAAGGCCGAGGCCGAGCTGATAAAACCGGCCACTAATGCAGTGCGCGTATTGGATGGTGAAACGATTGTATTGTGGGACGGTTCGAATGCTGGGGAAATTTTCAGGGCACGAAACGGAATCCTTGCCTCAACAATGATGCGTGTGCGGCACAACACTGATTACGAGTCAGAATACTTTTATTATGCTTTAAAAAGCTGGGAAGGCTACCTCAAGGGGCAAACATCTGGTTCGGGGGTACCTCATGTAGATAAAGAAATTCTCGGCAACCTTAAATTGTTCAACTGCGAAAAAACCGAACAATCCAAAATCGCTGAAATCCTATCGACTGTGGACCGGGCGATTGAACAGACTGAAGGCTTGATCGCCAAGCAGCAGCGCATCAAGACCGGCCTTATGCAGGATATCCTCACCCGTGGAATTGATGAACACGGCAACCTTCGTTCCGAAGAAACTCATGAATTCAAGGATTCGCCGGTGGGGCGGATTCCGGTGGAGTGGGAAGTTTTGACCACGGGAGAAGTGACTAAAAGTTTGGTGCCGGGACGTGATAAGCCAGAATTAGATAGGGGCGGTGTGCCGTGGATCACAATCCCTGATTTAATCGAACTGTACATCAGTACAGCTAAAAGTGGGCTATCATTATCTCAGCAATCAATAAGAGCTGCTAATGCTCGGTTAATGCCAACAGGTACTGTCTTAATGAGTTGTGTAGGTGAATTTGGTATTGCAGCGATAGTGGAGGTTGATGTTGTTGCAAATCAACAGCTCCACGGCTTCGTTTGTAGTGACAGAATTATGCGTGAATGGTTGGCTTTCCAGATTATAAATGCCGGTTATCGAATTGATAAAATGACAACTCAGACTACGATCAAATACTTAAACAAATCTGGTTGTGAATCCATTTTGATTTCTTTGCCGAGCCTAAGAGAACAGAAAAAAGCTATTGCAGTTCTGATGAACATTCAGAACATTTCGTCCCAATATGAGGCTGGTTTAGTTAAACTCCGCTCCCTCAAAACCGCCCTCATGCAAGACCTGCTCACCGGCAAGGTACGGGTGACACCATTACTGGAAAAAATGGAGGCCTGTCCATGAAAATCGATCCTCCTGTGCGGACAACCGTAGGGACGACCGGCCGGTCGCCCACACAGGCGCCCCGTGGCGACCGTCGATCAATCCGATTGCGCGGATACGATTATTCCAAGGCCAGTGCGTATTTCATCACGATTTGCACCCAGAACCGGTTGTGTCTGTTCGGGGATATCGTTGACAATCAAATGCGGTTGAATAACGCTGGGGAAATTGTCGCGAATGAATGGTTGAAAACCGCCGAAATCCGCAATGAAATAGAATTGGACGAATGGGTGGTGATGCCCAATCATTTTCATGGGATCGTGGTTATTACCAATTCCGGGAATATGGCGCATTGTAGGGGCGACCGGCCGGTCGCCCTGACGGACAAACCATTTGCCCAAATGGGGAAATCGGACGGCCCAACGGGCAAACCATTTGCCCCAACGGACAAACCTGGCGACGCAATTTCGGGCGACCGGCCGGTCGCCCCTACAGATAATCCTGTTGTCATAACGGACAACCGGGTCATTCCAACGGGTCCACGACCACGATCTATTGGGGCGGTGATGGCCGGGCTCAAATCTGCGGTTACAAAACGCATCAATGAATTGCACACCACCCCCGGCGTAAAATTATGGCAACGCAATTATTGGGAACACGTCGTCCGCAATGAAACTGAATTGGACCAAATCCGGGAATATATCCGTAACAATCCGGCCCAATGGGTGTTAGATACATTGTACAACGCGCAGATATGCATGAGGAGGGAGACGTATGAACCTTCATGAATACCTTCACATTCAAGCGGAGCTACAGGCTCTGGAACAAATGATAGCCTCCACGCCTGAAGATTTCGTTATCGAACGTATGGGGCTGGAGAGCCGTAAGGAGAAAATCGAACGGTTTCTTGCAACACATCCACCCCCGAAAAGCGAACCTGATCGCGTCCGTCTGACATTTTAATATCCATGAGGAAGAGATCAAATTGCGAGGAGTTTTTTAAGGATTTATTCCTAAGCACAGGAATTTTCAGTTTAAGGAAGATGGGAGCAATGAACCAATTACGGGAAAAGTTGGCCAATTGATTGACAAACCAGAAGAAATCAATCATCACCTTTATCGAGATATGATCGTGACGATGATTAAAAAGACAGTGGGTACAGGTAATCCACGGTATCATTTGAAGGAATATTGCTCTACCGTAACCATCGATATGGAATCATTGACATCGTAGGGGCGACCGGCCGGTCGCCCTAACGGACAAACCATTTGCCCAACGAACAAACCTGGCGACGCAATTTCGGGCGACCGGCCGGTCGCCCCTACAAATATCTGCGGATAAAAAAGGTGTGTCATGAACAGCAACACCGCAAAACAGATCAAACTTGATGAACGTAACCATGTCGAAAAACCACTGCTCGTTCAGCTTCATGGCCTGGGTTGGGATATCATCGACCTGACTAACGAGAAGCAGACACCGGCCCACACTTTTCGTGATAGTTTCACAGAAGTCGTCATCCCGAATATTTTGCGTGATCAGGTCAAGGTGATAAATCCCTGGCTGGAGGATGATCAGGTTGAGGAAGTCACCAAGCAGTTGACTGCCAACTTTCCCGGCACAGGCTTGATAGAGAATAACCAATACGCCCTGCACCTGCTGCTGGAGAACACCAGCGTCAGCGAAAACCGACAAACCGGCGAACAAAGCCCAACAGTACGATTTATCGATTTTGCGGAACGTGACAACAACAGTTTTATCGCGGTCTGTCAGTTCAAGGTACGCATCCTGGGTACAGAGCACCACATTATCCCGGACATCGTTCTTTTCGTTAATGGTTTGCCGGTGGTGCTGATTGAGTGCAAATCGCCCAAGGTCAATGACGCCATCCCCGAGGCCATCGACCAAATATTGCGCTACAGCGAGCAGCGTGGGGCCAGGGGTGAAGGCAGTGCGCCGCTATTTTATTTCAATCAGTTCATCATCGCCACCTGCCGTCAGGAGGCCAAGTTTGGGACCATCACGACCCACATCAAAAAGCATTTTTACCGCTGGTCTGATCCCTATCCGCTCACATTGAATGACCTCGACCATGGATCGGGCAGCCCCAACGATCAGCAACGCCTGGTGGCAGGCATGATGAATAAGGACAATCTGCTTGACCTGATTCGAATCTTTACCCTGTTTTCCACCAACGACAAAGGCCAGACTATCAAGATCGTGGGCCGTTATCAGCAGTTCAGGGCGGTAAAGCTGGCTGTGAAACGACTGCTGGGTGGCAAGAGTCCACGCGAGCGCAGCGGCATCATCTGGCACACTCAGGGGTCGGGAAAGTCTCTAACCATGATGTTCATGGTGCGGGAGATGTACCGGCATGCGTCCTTGGCCAACTGGAAGGTCGTCTTTGTGACCGACCGTACCCAACTGGAAAGCCAGCTCAATGAAACCAGCAAGAGCATCGGTTTTACTGTCAAGATGGCGGACAGTATAAAAAAACTCAAGGAACTGCTAAGCGCCGACACCTCGGACCTGGTGATGGCCATGATCCATAAGTTCCGTGAGATGGACCTGACCGAGACCTTTCCGCAGCTTAATACCAGTCCCAATATTCTTGTCATGAATGACGAGGCCCACCGAACACTATTTAAAATGCTCGGCGCAAACCTGGACAAAGCCATCCCTAACGCAGCGAAGATCGGCTACACCGGCACCCCAATTGACAAAACCGAACGGGTTTTTGGCGATTACATAGATAAATACACCATGCGCCAGGCCATTGACGACGGTGTGACTCTGGAGATTGTTTATGAAGGCCGTACCCATAACGCGGAAGTCCCCGATCAATCAGGGATGGATCAGGCTTTTGCTGACACGTTCAGTGATTACAATCTGAAAGAGCGATTGGAAATTCTCGGCTACGGTTCGCGGGATGCCTACCTTGAGGCGGAACCGACCATCGAAGCCAAGGCGAAGGACATGGTTGCACATTATCTGACCCATGTGTTCCCCAATGGCTACAAGGCCCAGGTTGTGGCGACATCACGCGAAGCAGCGGTTCGCTACAAGAAGCATATTGATGCGGCTCTTGATGCTGAGCTTGTAGAATTGCAACAGGCCAATCCGGGCGGGCTTGACCTTGAGCAACTGGAGAAACTGCAGACGGATGTGGTGATCTCCGGCGAACATAATGACCTGCCTCACCTGAAAGAATATTCCGACAAGTCACGGCACGAACGCAGCATCAAGAGTTTTAAGCTGAGTTTCGGCGGTAAGAACGAAGGAGCCACCGGAGATATGGGTATCCTCATCGTCAACAATATGCTCATTACCGGTTTTGATGCACCCGTGGAGCAGGTCATGTACCTGGACAAAGTGATTACCAATCACAACCTGTTGCAGGCAATCGCCCGTGTGAACCGTGTTGAGGGCGCTACCAAGGACAAGGGTTTTGTGGTTGATTATGTCGGTGTGGGACATCACCTGAAGAAAGCCATTGATGCGTATGACGAGCGGGAACAAAAGGAGATTATCGACACCCTGAGCTTTCCGGAAGAGGAGCTTCGGGTTCTCCAGAACAGTCATTCCGAAATAATGGGACTACTGAAAAAGCATGGCCTGACGGACCTCACGGATCACGATGCTTTTTTTGATGTTTTCTATGACGAGGATCTGCGCTTCGACTACATGCAGGCGTTCAAGGATTTTACCAAATGTATGAACCTGGTTTTCCCGGCTAGGCAGGCGTTGGATTTCATGGGAGATTACAACGCTCTTGTTGAAATAAATGTTTTAGCAGGCAAACATTTTCGAGACGAACGTTTGAGCATGAAGGGGATTCCGCCCAAACTGCGTGCAATTACCGACCAGTATCTGGCATCGAAAAGCATCGATCAGAAAGTCGAACCCATTTCAATTCTTGACAAAGATTTTGAAAAAAATGTCGGCAAGCGCAACCGCACCAAGACAAAAGCGGCCGAAGTGGAACACGCCATCCGGCACCATCTCAATGTTGAACTTAATGATGATCCGGAGTTGCAAGCATCATTTACCGAGGCATTGGCGCTAATATTCCAGAGGTTTCACGATAACTGGACAAAAATATATAAAGCATTGGAGAAGCTGCGGGAGCGTATCAAGAGCGCCAGCCAGGAGCAGACGTATGGCCTCCACCGTAAGAAGCAGATGCCATTTTTCCGGTGTCTTAATCGTGAAATTTTCGACTCGGTTTTTGATATCACATTAAAACCAAGTATAGTTGCCGCCCCACCGGCCCCTTATGGAATAAGCGAAGAAGACAAAATATCTATTCTCGTCGAACTCACCCAACAGGTTTTTCTGATTGTTGAAAGGGAATTGAAACTGACGGGTTTCTGGGAATGTACTCCCGCCCGCAATAAGCTTAAGGCTGATATTCAAATTGCACTGACACAGCCTGCCTATAAGAAATTGCCGAACCTGCTAAAGAAACGGGCCCAGATAATCAGCCGCGTGATGGAAATTGCGGAAAAAAATAATGATGTGATTCTATACACGGAGTAAACATGGAACTGGACTACACAATCAAGCGGTCATCAAAGCGCAAACAATTGACGATTACCGTCGAACGGGACCGTAGTGTGGTCGTGCATGCCCCCGAATCCACTTCCGAGGAGAAAATTAGAGATGTTGTTGAATCAAAACGGCAGTGGATCTACGAAAAGACAAGGCATGCACAGAAATACGGATTGCCTCATCCGCCAGGGAAAGAGATGGTAAATGGCGAATCAGCACTTTATCTGGGACGTCAGTATCAAATCGAAGTAATCCAAAACAGCTCTGAGGAGATACGATTCGAGCAACGTTTCCTGATCCCAGCGCGCCTTTCCAGTGAGCGCAAGAAGGTTCTGCGCAACTGGTATATGGAAAGGGCTAATGAAAAAATCCTGCCTCGCACCAAAAAGTTTGCCAATGATCTCGGTGTAGAATTCGCCAATGCCAAGATCGTTGATAACCGCTATCGCTGGGGTTCCTGCACAACCAAGGACAACATTAATTTCAATTGGCGACTTATCAAAGCGCCGATGTATGTCGTGGATTACGTGATTGTCCACGAGCTTGCTCATCTGTTGGAGGCAAACCACACACCACGATTTTGGACTATCGTCCGGGTACAGTCCTCCAAAATGGACAAGGCAAAACAATGGCTGATCGAGAATGGCCAGATACTTGAGGAGGATATCTGAACTGTACATTTAATTGAGGATGATAATCCCATGACGCTTCTTGGCCTCAAAAAGCCAGTTGAGCCAGCCCCGCCGATCCTTGGCGAACTTCATGAGAAATTCTTTCTTGTGACAACGATGTGTGATGCGCCACACATGCATGCAGTATGCGTCAAAATACTTGCAGGCTCCGTTGTGCTGTAAGTTCAGAAGCTTCCATGTTCAGTTCGGGCAATGATCTCATCCTGAAGCGCTTCGCCCAGATCGCAGAAATAATCGCTGTAGCCTGCAACACGAACAATCAAGTCCCGGTATTTTTCAGGATGCTGTCGGGCGGCGCGAAGGGTTGCCGCATCCGTCACATTGAACTGGATGTGATGCCCGTCCAGCTTGAAATAGGTGCGCACCAGTTGAACCAGCCTGTCCAGATCCTTGTCCGTCTTCAGAAGCTGCGGCGTAAATTTCTGGTTGAGAAGAGTTCCGCCTGTTCGAACGTGATCCATCTTGGCTGCCGATTTGAGAACCGCTGTCGGGCCATTTCGATCTGCGCCCTGCACCGGTGAAATTCCTTCGGAAAGCGGCTCGTGGGCGCGCCTGCCATCAGGCGTTGCTCCTGTCACAGACCCAAAATAGACATGGCAGGTTGTAGGCAGAAGATTGATGTGATAGGCGCCGTTCCTGGTGTTTTTCCGGCCATCAACAGCGGCAAAATAAGCATCAAAAATAGATTTCATAATATCATCGGCATAATCGTCGTCATTTCCGTACCGGGGGGTTTTGTTCATCAGCATCAGCCGGGTTCTTTCATGGCCGGAAAAATCATCCGCCAGAGCAGTCAAAAGCCCTGCCATGGAAAGATTTTTCTTATCAAAAACATGATACCTGATGGCCGACATCATATCAGTCATGGAACCCAGACCCACCCCCTGAATGTAGGAGGTGTTATACCGGGCGCCACCATCATGGTAATCCGTTCCAGTTAGCACGCAGTCATCGATCAGCAGTGACAGAAAAGGAGCAGGCATAAACCTGGCATAGAGCCGCTCAATGACGTTGTTGCCCCTGACCTTGATATCGACAAAATGATTCATCTGACGGACAAAGGCATTAAAGAATTCATCGAAATCAGCAAACTGTTCGGGACTTCCGGTTTCAATTCCGATTTTCTTTCCAGTCATGGGGTCTTTCCCGTTATGAAGTGTGATCTCAAATACTTTTGGCATATTGAAGTATCCGGTAAGAGTGTAGCTTTCCTTTCCAAAAGCTCCTACCTCCACACATCCGCTGGATCCGCCCCGGCGGGCGTCATCCAGCGATTTTCCCTGGCGGACCAGCTCCTGGACAATAAGATCAGCATTGAATAAGGACGGCTGGCCAAAGCCGGTTCGAATGATCTTGGCCGCCCGCTTGACGAACCTGTCCGGATTTTTCTTGCTGACCTGTACAGATGAACTTGGCTGAAGCAGGCGCATATCCTCTATGACATCCAGAAGCAGATAGGATACATCGTTTACCCCGTCAGATCCATCCGGCATCATCCCGCCAACATTGATCTGAGCAAAGTCCGTGTATGTGCCGCTTTCGGCCGCCGTAACACCAACCTTGGGAGGCGCCGGCTGATTGTTAAACTTGATCCAGAAACACTGGAGCAGTTCCTCGGCGGTTTCGCGTGTTAATGATCCCTTCTCGATACCTTTCCGGTAAAATGGATACAGATGCTGATCCAAACGCCCCGGATCAAAGGCATCCCAGGTGTTGAGTTCGATGGTTACCCCCAAATGAACAAACCAGTAATACTGCAATGCCTCATGCAAATCCCGTGGAGGGTTTTCGGGTATGTTAGTGCAGATATCTGCAATCCTTTCAAGCTCGGCCTTTCGCTCCGGATTGATTTCCAGTTCCGACAGAGACAGGGCTTTTTCTGCGTGCCGATGGCTGAACCGGATGAGGGCATCCACACAGATTGTCATGGCCTTGAGCTCTTCCTGGCGATCGTATGCCCTTGGATCGTTGAGATAATCAAGTCTGCTTAAAGCGGATTGAATCTCATGCCTGAATTCCAGAAAACCCTTCTTATATATCTTGTCATCCAAAACCGTATGACCGGGCGCTCTCTGCTCCATGAATTCGGTAAACACACCCGCGTCATACGATGCTTTCCATTCATCCGTCATTTCGCTAAAAATCATATCCCGCATGGATTTCCCATGCCAGAACGGAATGATGCTGTCCCGGTAGATCGCCATTGCTTCCTGGCTGACCGAAAAAGGAATTTTTTCTCTGGAATCCAGAATTTCCAGATCGCTCAAGGTGTGGCAACAGAGTTCCGGATAGGTGGGCGTAGCCTTGGGAAATGGCCCTTTTTCGCCGACGATAAGCTCGCCGTCATTGATACAGATAGCCTTATTCTCCATCAGGTATTTAAACGCAAGCGCCCGCCGGACAGGTGCGGACACTGGCGCAAAATTCCTGACGCAATATTCGGTCATTAGCTCTGCCCGTTCAGTTGAAAGAACTGGCTGAGTTTTCAGGCTTTGTTCCCGGAGCCGTAAAACTCTTTCAGAAATAGTCATGATAGATCAACCTCCCTCATTTACAGTCAGCCCAAACTCTCGCAGCAGATTAGCAAGGCGGGTAATGGAATCCGCCGTCGGGGGCCGCGTATCATGGAGCCGATACGATTTCCCCAGTCGTTCAAATTTAGCAGCCGCCAAATTATGATATGGCAGCAAATCAATCGGAGGGATGAACGGCAACCCGGCGACAAAGGCGCCGATAGCCGAAACATTATCGCTATCATCCGTTATCCCTGGAATGACCGGAAACCGGATACATATCAGGCGATTATCGGCGGACAGCGCAAGAAGATTCTCCAGAATCGGCAGGTTGGATACGCCGGTAGCCATCCGGTGTTTCTCATCATCCATCAATTTCAGGTCAAAAAGAAAAACATCCACATAATGCCGGATGCGATCAAGCACTTTCCATGCTGCAAAACCGCTGGTGTCGAGCGCCGTATGAATCTGGAGGTCTTTGCACGCTTTCAGCAGTGCAAAAAGAAAATCCGGTTGCGCCAGAGGCTCTCCTCCGGAAAAGGTTACCCCTCCGAAGGATTCGTCATGGAAAGCCGTGTCTTTTTCGATTTCATCCAACACCTGGTTTACGGTCAGTTCCCGTCCGGCCATTTCGCATGCCTCAGCCAGACAGGCATCCACGCAGCTTCCGCACGCCAAACATCTATCCGTGTCAGTGAAAATACCTGGTTCCTTGTTACGGATGGCATTTTCCGGACACACTGCAACACATTCCATGCAGCCGATACACCTGCTTACGGCATAGAGCTTTTCCCTGGAAACAAGCTGGCTCTCAGGATTGTGGCACCACCAGCAGGACAAGGGACATCCTTTCATAAAAACAGTTGTCCGGATTCCAGGACCATCATGGATTGAAAATTTTTTTATATCAAAGATGACTCCGCTTTCCATACTCTGCATGA
>Ga0194044_10000472_pt1 | contig 19700 bp, 16 predicted proteins | sample JunL4417m_MetaG_FD_155460 | JGI IMG/M metagenome (GOLD analysis project Ga0194044, IMG submission 155460) | Anoxic zone freshwater microbial communities from boreal shield lake in IISD Experimental Lakes Area, Ontario, Canada - Jun2016-L442-17m | ecosystem: Environmental > Aquatic > Freshwater...
CTCCGCGAGAAGGTGGTGGTCGGCGGCGTCTCACGCGATGCGCCGGTGAGCGCCATCATGTCCGCGCCCGTCCACACCATCGGCTCCGGCGCCGTCGCCGCCGAAGCCAGTATCGCCATGCTGACGTCAGGCGTGAGCCACCTGCCTGTGCTCGACGATGGCGGCGCCGTGGTCGGCATGGTCTCCGCCGGCGACCTCATGAGCCTCGAGGCGCGCAATCCGTTCGCGCTGCGCCGCGCACTGCATCGGGCCCGCGACGAGGACGAGCTCGTGGCGGCGGCCGGCGACATCCCCAGGCTGTTCGTCGATCTCCTGGACGCTCGCCTCGATGCGCCGCTGCTCTGCCGGGTGCTCACGATCCTGCACGATGCCCTGACCGTGCGCCTCCTCGAGCTGGCCTTCGAGCGCCACGGCGCGCCGCCGGTGGACTACGCCTGGCTCGTCTTCGGCAGCGCCGCGCGCCACGAGCTCACGCTCGCCTCGGACCAGGACAACGGGCTCGCCTACGCCGACACCGACGACCCCGCCGTGAACGACTTCTTCCGCCGGGTGGCCGAGGACGTCAACGGCGGTCTCACCCGCTGCGGCATCGAGCCCGACGCCAACTCCGTCCTGGCCAGCGCCGAGTGGCGCAGGACGCTCTCAGGCTGGAAGAAGATCTTCTCGGACTGCCTGGAAGGCGACGATCTCAAGCGCGTGCTGCGCGCCAGCGTGTGCTTCGACTACCGCCAGGCGGCCGGCCGGCTCTACGTTGAGCAGGCTCTGACGGACATCATGCGCGAGGCGTCCGAGCACAGCCAGTTCCTGCAGTGGCTCTCGCGCCTCGGCTCGGACCTTCCCCCATCCGTCGGGGGGTTCCGGCAGAAGCTTGACCCCACGGTCGACATCAAGAAGGGCGGCCTGCTGCCCATCCAGAACCTGGCGCGCTACCAGGCCTTGTCGCGCGGCATCACGATCCAGGCGACCCTGGATCGCCTGGCCGCGATCTGCGACCTGGACGCGGAGGCTGCCGAGTGCGGTCAGACGCTGCGCGAGTCGTACCTCACGATCAAGCAGCTCCAGCTGCAGCACCACGCAGACGCAGTACGCGAGGGGCGCCCGCCCGACAACACCATCGACACGCGCGCCCTGCGACCCCTCACCCGCGCGAACCTCCAGGAGGCGCTCCGCGAGGTTGCGGCGGCGCAGACGCGCTTTCCGCGGCTTGCCTCGGGATGGCGCGGCCTCTGAGCGGTTCAGGCGATGCTCGAACGCGCGCCGAACTCCGCCGCGGAGGTTCGAGACTCCTCCACTCAGGAGCGCCATTTGTCTGCTGCCTCTTCCCCGTCTTTCACGATTTGCGCATTTCGCCCGCCGTCCGAGTCTGGTGGTAGGGTCCTCTGCGGAAGAGGCGGGGCAGTGTCGGAGATCCAGGAGCATGGGGACGAACGCATGAAGGCAGTCGTCATGGACCGCTACGGGACGCCCGACGTCCTCGAGCTGAGGGACGTGGCCAAGCCCACGCCCAACGCCGGTCAGGTTCTGGTCCGCGTGCTCGCCGCGTCCGTCAACGATTGGGACTGGGGGATGCTGCGCGGGGCGCCGGAGAATCGCCTGCTCAGCGGTCTCTTCAGGCCGAGGGTGCATGTCCTCGGCTGTGACATCGCCGGGCGAGTCGAAGCCGTGGGCGGAGATGTCACGGCGTTCCAGCCGGGCGACGAGGTCTACGGCGATCTGAGCGGCAGCGGTTTCGGCGCGTTTGCCGAATATGTCTGTGCGCCAGAAGCGGGCCTCGCGCACAAGCCGGCCGGCATGACCTTCGAGCAAGCCGCCGCCATCCCGCAGGCAGGCATGCTGGCGGTGCAGGGCCTCATCGATGTCGGCCGGATCACGTCCGGCCAGAAGGTGCTCCTGAACGGGGCGGGCGGGGGCGTCGGTACGTTCGCCCTGCAGATAGCCCGACTCTACGGCGCTGAGGTGACCGTGGTCGACAAGCCCGGCAAGCTGGACATGTTGCGGGCCATGGGTGCGGACCACGTCATCGACTACCTCAAGGAGGACTTCACCAAGGGTGGCGAGCGCTATGACCTGATCCTCGACGCGAAGACCGACAGGTCGCCGTTCGCCTACGTTCGGGCGCTGAATCCCAACGGCACATATGTCACCGTCGGCGGCAGCATGCCGCGCCTGCTGCAGACCCTGGTCCTGGGTCCGTTGATTGCGCGGCTGTACCACAAGCACATGCGTATCGTCGGCCTGAAGCCCAACAAGGACCTCGCCTACATGAACGAGCTGTTCGAAGCCGGCGATCTGCAGCCGGTGTTGGACGGGCCGCACACGCTGGCCGATCTGCCCGAAGCCTTCCGGTTCTTCAGTACCGGCGATCACAGGGGCAAGATCATCGTCACGATGGCGTGAAGGCCGTGACGACGTAGTGGAGCGCGGGGGCGCGCGGCGCAACACGCCCCCGCTGAACCGGAGCGTCAGGCGGTCCCATTCACCGTCACCGCCACATTGCCCCGCTTGTGCCCAAGCTCCACATACCTGTGCGCGGCGACGATCTGATCAAACGGATAGCACCTGTCGGTGATCGGTGTGATCCGCCGTGCTTCTACGAGTCCTCTCACCTTGTCGAGACGCTGAGAGCTCAACTCGAGGGATCCATCGTCGATGGAGACGAAGGTGCCGCCATCTACCAGCGCTCGCCGGCACGCCTCCTTGAGCGCGGATGTCCTGCGCTTTCCCACCGCGTCGAGCACGACGTCATACCGCTCCACCTGGGACAGTGACTGCTCGTCTGTGTAGTCCAACGCTCGATCTGCTCCCAGCGCGGTGACGAATTCAGCATTCCGTGCGCTGCACACACCAGTGACGTCCGCGCCGAGGTGCTTGGCGTACTGCACCGCGATTGTTCCGGACGTGCCTGACGCCCCATACACGAGCACCTTCTGGCTGGGCTTGATGCCGGCCTTGTCGAGATACTGCAACGCCAGCAGACCACCGTACGCAGCCGAGGTAGCTTCTTCGTGGCTGATGCTGTCCGGCTTCAGCGCGATGCAGCCTCGCTTCGAGTCGCCTTCCTTCATGCACTTGTAGTCCGCATACGCGCCGAGAGAGAAGCCGGTAAGGCCGAAGACCTGATCGCCGGCCTTGAAGCGCCTGGTCTTGGCGCCTGCCTGCACGACTTCTCCGGAGAGCACCTCGCCGATGATGTCGTTCCTCGGCCTGGTGATGCCGATCATCACGCGCATCGGAATGCGAAACCGCAGTGGGATCTGTGAGCCTCTGATGAAGATGTCGCTGTTCGTCACGGATGTGGCGTAGATCTTGATGAGGATCTCGTCGTCCCGTGGCACCGGCCTCTCGTACTCCACGAGCTTCAGCACGTCGGGGGGGCCGTACTTCGTACAGGCGATGGCCTTCATCGTCTCCATGGGTACTCCTTCGTTGAGATGCCCGCTAGCTCGCGGGGCTCGGGTCGATCAGGCTGGGTGCTTCGGAGTCGACGACCTTCACGCCCATCACCAGGAGCCACAACGTCAGCCCTACTTCGGCGAGAAGGCTCACGACGATCCCGGGAGAGGTGATCGCGGGGTGGTCCGGGAGCACGAGGGCCTGGAAGAACCAGATCAGGACGGCGACCCCGTCGAGCAGCAGGAGGACGCCCAGGAAACGGGGAAGGTAGCCGGACTTGTAGACCAGGTAGCCGAGCGGGAACAGCCACGTGCCGAAGAACAGCTGGGCGGTGACGAAGCCCGTCTTGTACACGTTGGCCGACAGGAGCCCCAGCCCCTCCAGTTGGGCCGCTGAGTAGGCCTGCATGTGGCTGCCGGCGTCGCCCATCAAGAGCGCGGTCAGCAGCGGGAACATGCTCGCGCACTGAATGGCGACACCGACCGTGTTGAGCAGCAGGAAGAGCAGCGCCAGGCGCTCGTTGACCGGCCGCAGGAGGACGTAGAGGCTCCAGGCGGTGACCAGAAAGAGGAACGCCGAGACCAGCCCGACGACAAGAGCCAGGCGGAAGGACGAGGGGTTTGTGACGACCGACTGGTAGACCTCCTGCGCGCTGCCCAGCCCGATGTGCCCAAGCCTGTCGGCGAGCACGGACGTCAGGATGAATGCGAGGTAGCAGCCGCCGGCGATTCTGGCCACCGTGTTCTGCGCCAATGTGGCGGTCTTTGCTCTTGGGGCATCGGTCCTGGTGATGTTGCTGTGCGCAGTCATGACTTGCTCCCTCTTCGGCGCCTGACTACCTCTGATCCGCGCAGCTTCGTGTAGAGATAGCCGATGGCTATTCCAAGAGCGAAGAACCGCGGTACGTTCAACGTGGCCCCAATGAAGAAGGCACGCATGGAATCAAGACCTATACCGATCGCCGCCACCCGAAGCATGATGATGGCCGCGCCAAGAGCGACACAGCTGAGTATCAAGGACATCAGGAGTGGATCGCGTGCTGGCACCTTCTTGAAGAAACGAAGCAAGAGACAGCTGATGACGAAGGCAATGGCCATGCCGCCAAGTGGCGGTCCAACGAGAACGCCTTCACCATAGGAGATCGAAAACGAATCCCTGAACTCCGCAGCGATGGGCAGCAGGGAGAATGCGACGGTGGCTGCCCAGAATGCCAGGCCGCCGCCGAGAGTCAGCATGCACAGCTGCGCAAAGATTCCGTGTGACGTCACCTCGACATTCGTGTCGGTGTCGCGGAGCGCCGTGGCTGTTGAGCCGCTCCGACTCCGGGGATCCGGCAGCGTGGCGCCTTTGGTCGTGTTCATCATTCACTCCTTGCTTCCGATCATGGCGTTCAGTCAGGCTCGCCCGGATTGACCGAGATCAGGGGCGCGCCCAGGTCGCGCACCTTCTTGAGGAGCCCGTGGAGCGCGGCCTGGTCGGCGACCGGTCCGGTGAGACGCGTAGTACCGTCCTCTGCCAACGTGACGGCCAGGCCCTCAAACCAGTCCGACCACTCCCGATCGAGATGGCCATCGATCCGGATCTCGTAGATCGTCGGCTGTGTGTTCGGCATGGGCCTGTGTCCGTTCTCGCGGGTGATGACGATGCGTGCCACCAGCTCGGTGCATAGACAGGATAGGCGTGCCGGAGTGCCTTCGGTAGACACTTCGGTGTGGGGCGGAGTGTTGTTGTGAGTGTTGTTCTGCGGTGGTGAGGAGAAGGGCGCAGGAGGTCGGCGGGGCGCGAGGGGCTGCGTCTACAGCAGGCCCAACTCCCTGGCGCGGGCGACTGCCTCGGTGCGCCGCTGTACTCCCAGCTTCTCGAAGATGCGGCGGTTGTGGCCCTTGACGGTGTCCAGGGCCAGGTAGAGCCGCGTGCCGATCTCCTGGTTCGAAAGGCCCTGGGCGATCAGCCGCAGGACTTCAAGCTCGCGTGGGCTGAGCGGATCGGCCGACGACGAAGGACCGGCAGCGGGGGACGCCGGAGCGGAGGCTGCCGGATGTTCGCCCTCCGCCTCCCGCCGGAAGGCGGCCAGGAGCCTGCCTACGTAGTCCGGTCGGATACCCTGCGCGGCCGCCACCGACAGGAGGTCCGCCATCGGCGCCCCTTCGTCCACGAAGAGACGGATGAAGCCGCCGGGCTCGGCCAGCGCCAGCGCGTCGTCCAGCGAGTGCGCCGCCGCGCCCTGTTCCGCCCCGCCTTCTTCGTCGAGCGCGTGCTGGGCGACGGCCTGCAGCACCAGCGTCCTCAGCCGCTCGTCCGCCCAGCCCCGGGCCTCCAGGCGCTGGCCCAAGGGGGCCAGCACCGCCAGCGCCGCGCCCGGATCGCCCTGAGCGATGAGCACGCGCGCCTGGCTGAGCGGGAGGTCGTACTGCCCGGCCAGTCGAGCGGCAGCGGCCACCTGGCCCTGTCTGATCAAGATGAAGACCTGGGCGGCGGCGATCTCCGGGAGCCGCATGATGAAGGCGTTGTCGTGCGCTGATCGCTGTGCCTCGGCCAGCATCGCCGCCGCGCCTTCCACATCGCCCCGGGCCAGCGCCACGCGGGCGAGGAAGACGTCACTGGCGACGGACCGGTCGATCGCGCGGTCATAGAGCCGGGCCAGTTGCCGGCTCTGCTGCGCGTGCCGTTCGGCGGCATCCAGGTCGTTCCACTCGCAGGAGATGGCGGCCAGGCTGAGATGTGCTTCCTCCACGTTCGGCAGCGGGTGGGCGCCGGCGAGCTCCAGCATTCGCCGGTAGCTCCCGGCCGCCTGGTGGAGCTGGTTGTCCAGCTCCTGCACCTTGCCCAGGGCCTCGGCGGCCAGCATCCTTGAGAACACGCTCCCCGATCTCTCGGCGAGCTCGACACACTCCCGGCAGTCGCGAGCGGCGGCGACTCGATCGCCCCCGAAGAGGTGGGCGTACGTCGCCGCCCAGGCGGCGGTGAAGCGGAAGGGCAGGTTCTCGGGGCGCAGGTACTCCTGCGCACGACGCGCCTGGGCGGCCATCGTCTCGACGTCGTAGCGGGTGAAGGCCAGGGTGGCCCGGGCACAGGCTATCTGCCCGATCAGGTCGCGGACCTCCTCGTCGAGCTCGACGCCCTGCAGCGCGCGCTCGGCCGCCTGCAGCTTCTCCTCGACCCCCGTCGTCTGCGCAGCCATCAGCGTCAGCGTGGCCGAGCGCACCAGCAGCCGGGGTCTTGCATCGAGCACCGTTCCTGGAAGAGAGGCCAGCCAGTCGAGGATGGGCATCAGCACACCGCGCAGGTGCAGGTTCATGCCGTCGCTGTCGATGAGACGCTCGGCGCGCTCCACGTCGTCGGCTGCCGTCGCGTGATGAAAGGCCTCCAGGAGCTGGCCGTCGCGTTCGTACCATTGGCTGGCCCGGAAGTGCAGGTCGGCGACCTCCTCCGCCGGGAGACTCTGCCCCAGCCGTCGTCGCAACAGGTCGCCGAAGAGATGGTGGTAGCGGTACCAGCGCCGTTCGTTGTCGAGGGGGATGATGAACAGGTTGGCGCGCTCGATGGCCTGCAGGGTCTCGTCGCCCGAGCCGGTCGGGGAGCTCAAGACCGCATCGCACAAGGGGCCGCACAGGCGGTCCAGGACGGACGTGCGCAGCAGGAACGTGTGGACCTCGACGGGCTGTCGCTGCAGGACCTCCTCGAGCAGGTAGTCGAGCACAAAGCGGTGGCTCCCGGTGAAGGAGCGGATGAAGCCGGCGGCATCCGGGAGTCCCTGGAGGGAGATGGCCGCCATCTGCAGGCCGGCGATCCAGCCTTCCGTGCGGGTCTCCAGCGCCTCGACGTCGTCTGCCGAGAGGTCGAGGCCCGCCGCCCGCTTGAGGAACGCGGTGGCTTCGGCGGGCGTGAACCGCAAGTCGGCGGCGCGTAGCTCGGTCAGTTGGCCCCGGGCGCGCAGCCGGGCGAGGGGCAGACGTGGATCCTCGCGGGTGGCGATGACCAGGTGCATCCGCGGCGGCAGGTGCTCGAGCAGAAACGCGAGGGCCTCGTCATCCGGCCTGGAATCGAGCACATGGTAGTCGTCCAGGACGAGCACGAAGTCGTCGGGGACGGTGCTCAGCTCGTTGACGATGGTCGTGAGGACCGACTCGGTCGGCGGAGGCTGAGGCGACTGGAGCGCAACCATCACGCCGCTGCCGATCTCCGGCGCGATCGTCTGCAGCGCCGCGACGAGGTAGGTCAAGAAGCTCGAGGGGTCGTCATCTCTCCGATCGAGCGACAGCCAGGCGACCGGTCGCCCACACCCGGCGGCCCACTCGGCGACCAGTGTTGTCTTGCCGAAGCCGGCGGGGGCAGAGACGAGGGTCAGCCGACCGTGCGTGCCCTCGTTCAGCCGCTCCGTCAAGCGCGCGCGGGCGACAACGCCGGGCCGGGGTGGCGGCACGTACAGCTTCGTGAAGAGAAGTGGGGCAGGCGCTCTACTTGTCACAGCCGCTCCGGGAGCCGCGTCACGGCACACTCACATCCAGTCTATCCGTTCTTGCCGTGCCGGTCCCTCCGCGTGGGTGGAGCGCGTGTCGTTCCGCTGAAGTGATCGGGCGGTAGTGCGGCCCGCCTCTCGGGCCGTGCAGAGGCCGTGCCCCGGAAGCGTGCTCGCGCTTGTCGCGTCGGAGTAGACTCCGATTGTGATCCGACGCACGGAGCTGCGCTCTGGCTTGCCGTCTGTCCGCTGTGCCACACTGTACACCGTGGCAAATTGGGAGGGCTGAATGTCTCAGGTGCAAGAGTACGGCGCCGTCTTCACCAAGTCCTGGGTGGTCGAGTTCATGCTCGATTTCTGTGGCTACGTGGCCGGCGAGGACCTTTCTCGTCGGGTCGCCGTCGAGCCTTCGTGCGGCGACGGCGCCTTCTTGCTGCCCATGATCTCGCGGCTCTCATCGTCGCTTCGTGATTGCGGAGTCGAATTGGCCGAAGCCCGGGGCGCCATCAGGGCGTTCGACCTGCAGGAGCAGCATGTGCAGCGGGCGCGATCCGCCGCTCGCGAAGTCCTGGCCGCCGATGGTTGGCCGGCGGACGACATCGAGCAGGTCGTCGACGGCTGGATCACGCACGGCGACTACCTGCTCACCTATCACGCCCAGGATGCGGACTTCGTCATCGGCAATCCGCCCTACATCCGCAGTGACGACATGCTTCCCGAGCTCCGCGAGGCGTACCTGCGCCGCTGCAAGACGATGACCGCGGGCAGCGATATCTTCGTCGGCTTCATTGAGGCGGGCCTCAGGAGCTTGCGCAAGGGTGGGGTCCTTTGCTTCATCGTTGCCGACCGGTGGATGCACAACAACTACGGCCGCCGCCTCCGCGGGCTTGTCGCTGACTGCTTCTCGGTCGAGGCCGTGATTGAGATGCACGGCATCGACGCCTTCGCTTCGGAGGTATCGGCTTATCCGGCAGTGACGCAGATTCGTCGCGATCGGCAGGGCGAGGTACTGTTCGCCGTAGCCCGCGAGCACTTCGGCGAAGCCGCAGCACGGAGACTCGCTGATTGGGCCAGTGAGGGCGCGCAAGCGCAGCTCACCACGGGCGATTTCCGCGCCGCTCGCCTCCAGCAGTGGTTCCAGACTGAGGCCGTCTGGCCCTCGGCGAGCCCCGCTCGTCTGGCGGTGCTGGAGGATCTCAACGAGCGACTGCGTCCCCTGGAAGACAGCGCGACCGGTACGCGGGTCGGCATCGGCATTGCGACGGGCGCCGATGGCGTGTTTGTGACGGGCGACGGCGATGTTGCCGAGGCCGACAGACTGGTGCCTCTGATCAAGACAGAGCACCTTCGGTCGGGGGCCGCGCGGTGGCACGACACCTGGCTCGTCAACCCCTGGGCCGACAACGGCTCCCTCGTGGACCTCGCAGACTACCCGCGCATGGAGAGCTACTTCGAGGGCAGCGTGCTGCGTCTCAAAGATCGGCACATCGCCAAGAAGGACTCCGCCGAGTGGTTCAGGACCATCGACAAGGTGTATCCCGGACTGCGGGAGAAGCCCAAGCTCCTGCTTCCCGACATGAAGGCGACGATCGAGCCGGTGCTCGACGAGGGTCACGGGTACCCGCACCACAACCTCTACTGGGTAACGTCGGACGTGTGGGATCTGCGCGTCCTCGGCGGCCTGCTCCTGTCCCGAGTCGCGCAGATGTTCGTCGAGGCCTATGGCGTGAAGATGCGGGGCGGGACGCTGCGCTTCCAGGCGCAGTACCTGCGCCTCATCCGCGTGCCTGATCCCGCGTCGATCTCAGAGGAGCTGAAGATGCAGCTCGCGCAGGCGTTCGACGCCCGCGATGTGACCCGCGCTACGGACCTGGCGATAGCTGCCTACGGCCTAACCAGCCTGCCCGACTGACGGAGGATCCTGTGGAGTTCGAGAAGGCGGTTCTCAGCTGCTGGAGCCTGCGTGAAGAGGCTGCGCGGCAGGCTCAAGAGCGCGGCAACACCGACCCGGGTCTGCGCGCCGGGGTCACCGGCGGCGGCCACCTCGACCCACTCGCTGCGCTCGTGAAGAACGTGCTCGTTGACGCAGGCATCCCTGCCGGCGAGATCCACAACGACCGCAGCCGGCTCGAGTTGCCGGGCTACTTTCGGGCGGAGAAGAAGTGGGACGTGGTCGTCGTGCACAAGGGCGAGCTTGTCGCCGCGGTGGAGTTCAAGAGCATCCTCGGCTCGTTCGGCAACAACATGAACAACCGAACTGAAGAGGCCCTGGGCAACGCCACAGACGTCCTCCACGCCGCGGAGAGCGGACTGCTGGGCTTGCAGCCACCGTGGCTCGGATACGTGTTCTTGATGCAGGATGAGCCGGCTTCTCGGTCGCCGGTGCGCGTGAAGGAGCCGCACTTCCCGGTTGACCGCGACTTCCAGGGGGCCTCCTACTTGAGGCGCGCAATGCTGCTCTGCCGGCGGCTGCTCATGAAGAGACTCTACGATGCGGCGTGGTTCGTGCTCGGAGATCCGGGCGCCGACACGGTGTGCGAGCCCGCGGTCGATCTGAGCTGGGCGAAGTTCGAAGCAGCCCTCCGAGGCCGCGTGGGCGAGATTCTGGCGTAGCCTCCAACATTGTTATCGCACCCGAGCTCGCGCAGTCTCGTGTCTGCCACTCGGCGCGGTGTCGGCGACGAACGCAGAGCTGCAGCACCTGCGACGCTTCCGATCGCCGCATACGTCACCTGAACCTGTGGCGCCGTGCGATCGGTCTCTGCCCGGCAGCATGTGAGCGGCGCCTTCAAGGGCGACTTCTGATGATTTCGCGAGTCTCCGGAACCTCCAGCAGCAGCCTCAGGACGACGATCCGTCTTCTGCTGCCGTCATAGTGACCATCATCACTACCTCGCTCAGACTGGCGCCCGCGACTTCCGCCAACGGCAGGTCGCTCGTGCGCAGGGTGTTTACTGAGGCAGCAGTGTCGTCGCGCGAACCTCAGCGACGGGGTTGCGGGCCGCCGCCGCTCCTCGCAGCGCGGCCCGCGGACTTATGGCGCTGACGGCCTCTGACCGGAGCCGGACCTGACTGCGTCCCGGACCGTGACGAAGACGCTCTCGTCACCGACCGCCTCCAGCGTGCCCGCGCGGCGCAGCAGAGCCAGCCTCTCGCTGTCGACGCGAGCCAGCAGCAGTCGTACGCCTCTGGACCTGAGCTGCACGGCCACCTTCGTCAGGGCATCGGCGCCGTCGAGGTCGATATCCGGAGTGGTCCCGAGGTCGAGCACGACGACGGACGGGTCGGACTCGCCGACCATGCGCAGGATCCGAGCCTTGCAGGCGGCCGCATCGGCGAAGAAGAGCGGTCCGAGTATCGCCGCCACCAGCACCCCTTCGTTTTCGGCCGCGTCGGGGTGGGCACGCGCATCGACCCAGGTGTGCTCGCCCTTGTCGTAGGCCATGCGCTGGACCGGAGATCTTGAGGCGGCCGAGATCAGGAGCAGCAGCGAAAGTACGACGCCGACGATCACGCCGGCCACCACACTGACGAAGAAGAGGCCGATGCCGGTGACCACGAACACGGCGAACGATCGCCGGTCCACCGCCAGGAAGCGGGCGGGCGCCCTCCAGTGCAGCAGGCCGGCGGCTGCGTCGATCACGATGGCGCCGAGCACCGCCTCCGGCAAGGTGGCGAACAGCCCCGTGAGGAAGAGCAGCGTGACGACCGTCAGAGCGGCGACGACGAGCAGGCTGAGCTGCGTCTTCTGCCCCGCGCCGTCGGCGACGCTCGTCTTGCTCAGGCTCCCCGAGACCGGAAAGCCGCCGAGCAGCGCAGACCCGACGTGTGCCCCGCCGAGAGCGATGAGCTCCTGGTCCGTGCTGAACTCTCCACCGTGCCTGGCAGCCATCGCGCTCACGGCGGCTATGGACTCGCTGAACCCCACGAAGACGACGGCCAGCGAGCCGGCGAGCAGCCCGCCCCACTGATCGAGGCTGAGCCCGGTCGGCAGCGTCAGGGACGGAAGCCCCGACGGCAAGTTGCCCACGACGGTGACGCCGCGCGACGTCAGGTCGAACAGCGGCACGACGATGGCGCCAAGGATGACGACCATGATCGCGCGCGGGAGTCTCGGCGCGAAGAAGCGCATGACCAGCAAGAGCGCGACGGCCGTTCCACCGACGGCCAGCGCGTAGAGATCGGTCTGCGGCAGCGCCGTCAGCGTGCCTATCAGCTTGTCCCAGTAGGAACCCTCGACCTTGGCGATGCCGAGGATCTTGTGGAGCTGATCGGCGATCAGCCCGAGGCCGAAGGCGAACACGAACCCCTCGAGCACGGGGGAGGCGAGGAAGTTGGACACCCATCCCATGCGGAACACGCCGAGCAGGAGGTAGACGATCGCCGTCGCGGCGCAGAGCCCGACCATCGCCGCCAGGTACTGGGGCGAGTCGGCGGCGACCACGAGCGCGCAGACCGAGGCGGCGACGGCCGCGATCGGCCCGCTCGGGCCGGTGATGACCTGACGCGTACCGGTGAAGAGCGCGAACACCGTCGCGGCGCCCAGAGCGGTGTAAAGGCCGTACTGGGCGGGGACGCCGGCGATCGACGCGTACGCGATCGACTCCGGGACGAGAACGGCCCAGACCGTGACGCCCGCGATCAGGTCGCGCGAGAGCCAGGCGCGCTGGTAGTGCGGCAGCCAGTCGACGATGGGCACGGCGCGCGCGAGCAAGCTTGGCGCACGCGCGCCGTGCGATGAACGCCCTGTCACGGCTTCGCCCCTATCCCCTGCTCTATCGTCTTCGCGCGAAGCACCGCATCGACTGAATGCGCTCCTACCTCTCGCCGTGGATGTCGCGCTGCCAGTAGCACTGCTCGAAGGAGCCGAGCTCCTCGTAGTGTTCGACGACGTCGTCGCCCCGGTAGACGTCGAGAGCGACGGGGCCCGAGAAGCGGAGGTAGCCGCCTGGATATCTGATGAGCTCGGCCACGAGCTTCTGCACGCCCGAGGCGAAGTCGACGAGCTTCTGGCTGACGAGGGTGTGCTCGCGCGAGAAGGTCAGGACGTAGCGCGTGTCGCCGTCGCGATACTCGAAGCGGATCGCGTCCGGGACGGACTTGCCGGTGTGCTCGTCGGTCTCGTCCCCGCTCCTCGAGAAGCTCACCTTCGCGCCGTCGTCGGCGACCACCTTGCCGTCCCGCGCGAGCATGAAGTAGGGGAACTCTGCGTAGCCGTACTTCTTGGCCACCGTGATGTAGGCCGTGACGAACGAGTAGGGGCCTACCTGCCCGCGCCCCCAGTACCAGTGGTCGACGAGGTGCCCCATCCCCTGGTTCATCCAGTTGTGGTCGTGGTAGCCCATGCCGGTGGTCTCGTGGACCTCGGTGCCGATGCGGTAGGTGGCCGTCACCTTGCCCATGGGCACGAACGGCGCCCAGGCGAAGATCGTCTCGCCGTCGGCGCCGAAGACGAGGTGCCCTGTCTCGGGGCGCCATGGCTCCGTGACGGACTCGAGCCGGACCTCGGCGGAGAGGTCCTCGGCCTTGCCCGTGATGTGGTACTCGTGCAAGTCGCCGGCGAAACGGTACTCGCCGATGCGCACGTCGCAGCCGTCCTTTGAGGCGGCGAACTCAGCGGCCTTGAACCGGCCGTACTTCGACATCCTCCTGCCGTCCGGGAGGTCCAGGTCTATCTCGATGAGAGGCTCGAGGGGCTGGTGGGGCCGGGACGCGTCCTTGGTGCAGAAAATCACCGAGAGCTTGGCGCCGTCGTCCAGCAGCGCGTCGAAGTACCACCACTCGATGTTGGGCGCGCCCGTGTCGAGACGAAGACCGTCCTCCCACGGTTCGATGTGGTCCTTGGCTAACCCGAAGCGCGCGTAGTCATCGGGGTCGGCGGCCAGACGGGCCGGTTCTGTGTGGGCATGAGTGGGGTTCACAGTCCTCCTCCTTGTCCTGGATCGTGGGTGCGATGGCAGATCACTCGCGCATCAGCATCGCCATCGCCTCGCGCTCCAGGTCGAGGTACGGCGCGCCGCTGACGTTGACCCTCACCTGCTTGATGACGCCGCCGGTGAAGCGGTACGGCGACTCGCCGGGGTAGTCGTCGGTGACGGGGGCGCCGCCGTCGCGCCCGACGCAGAGACCTTCACCGGCGATGGCGAACTCCCCGGGCTGGGTCTTGATGCGACCCTCGCCCACCTTCTTGTCGCCGTAGAACAGCGAGAGGATGCCGGTGGCGACGCCGGGCGCGTCCTCGCCGTCCTTCTCGAAAGTGGCGGCCAGGATCACATTCTCGCCGGTGGGGACGTCCTCGGTCGCGTCGATCTTTTGCTCCATCAGGCCCACGAAGCTGTTGACGTAGTGCAGCCTGTCGTCCTTCACGTAGAGGGCGTGTCCGCCGAAGCGCGCGCCGTGCGCGAACAACACGCCTTCCGCACCCCGCGCCGGGATGTCGACGAGCGCGCCGAGGGAGTAGGAGCGGTTGCGGATGTTGACGCTCTGCTTCTCGGGGACCTCCGCGACGTCCGGGTAGTAGACGTACTTCTCGCGCGGCGCCGAGAGCTGCGGCCGCTCGGTGAGCGCGATCTCCAGCATGATGCGGTCGTCGAGCGGGAAGGCCCCGTTGCGGCCCGCCTCGGCGAACCAGAGATTGACGAGCTCGCGCACCTTGTCGGGCATCTCGGCGGCCAGGTCGTGCAGCTCCGCGCGGTCCACGTCGGTGTGGTAGAGCTCCCACTCGTCGGCGTTGAAGTCGCTCCAGCCGGCGAGCGGCGGGTGGGTGGTGACCGCCTTCCAGCCCTCGTGCCAGATGCCGCGCTGGCCGAGCATCGAGTAGAACTGCGTCTTCCGCGTCCCCTTCGCGCCGGCGTCGTCGAAGCTGTAGCGCATGCTCACGCCGTCGAAGTGGCTCTGCACGTGCCCCTTGATCGTCTCTGGAGCCTCGACCCCGAGGCAGTCGAGGATCGTCGGGACGAGGTCGATGGCGTGGTGGTACTGCTCCCTGATCTCGCCCTTCGCGTTGATGCCGGCCGGCCACGAGATGACGCAGGGGTCGGCCGTGCCGCCGTTGAAGTTGTAGCGCTTCCAAAGCTTGAAGGGCGTGTTGAAGGCCATCGCCCAGCCGTTGGGGTAGTGGCCGTAGGTCTTGGTGCCGCCGAGCTCGTCGAGCATCGCCAGGTTGTTCTCGAGATTGTCGGGCATGCCGTTCAAGAGCAGGGACTCGTTCACCGACCCGACGGGGCCGCCCTCGCCGCTGGCGCCGTTGTCGGAGACCACGATGACGATGGTGTTCTCGCGCAGTCCGGTCTCCTCCAGGTGGTCGAGGAGCCTGCCGATGTGGTGGTCGGTGTGGGCGAGGAAGCCGGCGTAGACCTCGGCCATGCGCGAGAAGAGCCGCTTCTCACCCTCCGACAGGGTGTCCCACGGTTTGGTCTCGTCGTACTGCGCGAACGGCTGCCCCTTCGGTCCCCGGTGCGTCGCCGGCGTGCCGATCGGGTTCACCAGCGGCAGCCCGGTGTCGGCTGGGACCAAGCCCATCTCCTTCTGCCGCGCCAGGGTCTGCTCGCGCATCGCCTCGTAGCCCATGTCGAACTGGCCCTTGAACTTGTCGATCCACTCCCTCGGCGCGTGGTGCGGCGCGTGGCAGGCGCCGGGAGCGTAGTAGAGGAAGAACGGCTTGTCGGGCGCGATCGCCTTGGCGTCCCTGATGAACTCCAGCGCCTTGTCGGTGATGTCGTCGGTGAGGTGATAGCCCTCCTCCGGCGACCTGGGCTGGTCCACCGGATGGTTGTCGTGGATCAGATCGGGATACCACTGGTTGGTCTCGGCGCCGAGGAAGCCGTACCAGCGCTCGAAGCCGCGCCCGGAAGGCCAGTTACGGCGCGGCGCCGCCAGGTTCATCTCGACCGTCGGGCAGAGGTGCCACTTGCCGACCATGTAGGTGTTCCAGCCCAGCTCGCCGAGGATCTCGGAGAGCATGCCGTTCTCGGGCGGGATGGTGCCGCTGCCGTTGGGGAAGCCGATGGCGCCCTCGGTGATGCAGGCCATGCTGTTGCGGCTGTGGTTGCGCCCGGTCAGCAGGCAGGAGCGCGTCGGCGAGCAGAGCGCCGTGGTGTGCCATTGGCTGTAGCGCACGCCCTCGGCGGCGATCTTGTCGATGTTGGGCGTCGGGATGGGGCCGCCGTAGCAGCTCATCGCCGAGAAGCCGACGTCGTCGAGCACGACGTAGACGACGTTGGGGGCGCCGTCCGGCGCCTTCGGCGGCTCGAACGGCGCCCAGTCCGGGATCGAGTCCCTGATGTCGACGTTGATGACGCCTTTGAACGGTTTGCTCATGCTCCCCACTCCTTCCGTGTTCGTGCGTGAGCATCGATCCGAAGCTCACGTCGCTCGTGCCGGTCAGAACACCGTCCTGAAGTCCTCCTTGACGCTCACCACGGTCCAGCCGTGGGCTTTGGCGGCGGCGAGCGCCTTCTCGGCCCCATCGTCGTAGACGAGCTCGCGCTGGGCGCCTTCATCGCCAGGAACCTCGCCTTCCATACCGCCACGAATCAGCCGCGATGACCGCACATGTCGGCTGTCTTCGCGATCCTGTCTCCTCACAGGAGCACTTCGGACTCCGAGAGGAGCGGCGCAAGTACACCGTCGACTACATTACGCCCGATGGTGCTACAATGCCAGGGTCAAGCAGACCCTCATGATGTGCGGGGGACCCACGTGGAGCTGACGATGAAGCCTTCAGGCGAGAGGGCGGAAGCCGGGCGAACGAGACCGCGGCGTTCACGCGAGCAAGTCAGCCAGGCCCTGATCGATGCGGCGGCCGCGCTCCTGGCCGATCACGCGTCCGGCCGCGTCACGGTCCGCGACATCGCCGCCCTGGCCGACGTCAACCCCACCTTCGTGCATCGCTACTTCGGCTCCAAGCGCAACCTGATGCGCGCGGCCTTCGAGCGCGCGGACCACCACGTCATTGCGCGGATCGAGGAGATGCCAGATGTCGTCAAGGGCGGGCCGGCCGTCTTCCACGCGGCGCTGCAGGAGAGGGAAGTAGTCGCCGCGCTCGCGCGAGCGAGCCTCGACGGCGTTCTCGACGACGTGCTTTCCGGACGGCCGGCGGTCGGCGCGCTGCTGGAGCGATTCCTGACCGAGCTCGAGGGTGGTCAGATCCGAGGTCGCCACGACCCACGCGTCATCGTGGCGTGCCTCACTTCCGCCACCATGGGCTACGCGCTGTTCGGCGAGTTCGTCCGGCGTGGAGTCGGCCTCGACGACCGTCCCGCCGAGGAGATCGAGGCAGCCCTGGTCGAGGTATTGCGCCTCGTCGCGAAGTCGGCGTTCGCCGGCTGACCGGAATCTGGCGTCCTGGTGGCCGAGCTCATGGGCCTGCCGGACCGGTACGAGTGTTGGTTCAACGTCGTGACGCCGTCGGTGGCGCCGAGGGGACTGACCCGCAGTGAGTCGGCCGGCTACTCCGGCGGGTCGGGAACGCCGGGCAGACGCGCGACCTCGTCGCGAGAGCTCGAAAGCCGTCTGGTCAGGTCCACCAGCTTCATGCCGACAGGGGCGCCGCATGCACGCGCCCGAACGCTTGCGCGGTGGGCGTTTCCGGGTAAGGGCCTATCCCAATGGGTCTGCACGCACGGATGCGCCCGTGGACACATCGCGGATGCGGCCCCTCCCCGGATCCCCACGTAGCTGGGCTACGAGGGAACCGTCTCGTGACCGCCCCGCTCGGTCCACGAACGCCCCGCACGCACATCCCTGGCGGGATAGGCCCCAAGTGGCGCCGCATCAGGCCCGAGGCCGATGATCTGCTGGTACGACGACAGCATCGCCTTCTTGTCGATCGACGACAGATGTGCCGATTCCTCCAGCCAGCGGTCTGCCAGCTCCCGGAATCGTTTCCGTCCGCGTGCTGATGGGGACCTGGCGCACCTCCGAAGACGCGGGATAGACCTCTGGCGCGGCAATCGGCGTGAAGGCCCGCTCAAGGTGTTTCTCAACCGCGGGGCGCGGTCCGCCGATCACGATTCCGTCACCACCGGTGATCGTCCCGGATGCACTCGGGAGGTCGGGAACCGTGTCTCCAAACACCAGGGTCGCACTCGCCCCTGGCGTGTCACCGACATCTGTGCTGGACGCCGTGTCCGTGAGCGCCACGCTCATGTCTCCCTTCGCCGCAAGATGGAGGCAATGTACTCCGAGACGTCCGTAGGCGCACTTGCGAGGTGACTGCTGAGTAGTGATTCCAGATGCGTCTTGGCTGTCTCCAGGTCGAAACGAGCCTTTTCGGGGCTACCACCCGGCCGGATCTCATACCGACGATGCACAAGGAGCAGCGTCTGCGGATACGCCTCAAGATCCGGCTCGCCGTCATTGAGGGGATCGAGCTCGCGCCGCCTCATTGGCCCCGGCATCGTGTGGAATGGGTTTGGTTCAGTTTGAACACCAATGCGACGGACAGGTCTTCGAAGACCGCGAGGTTGGCTGGAGGGTGCTTGTACTGGCCTCCGAGAAGCTCAGATGCGACTGCGTCCCGCACGGAATCGAAGCTCTGCGCAGGAGAGTAGAGCTTGAGGTCGGCATAGATGACCGATACACCGACGGGCTGCAACGTCTTGAGACAGTCGGTCGGGAGCTCCGCGGAGGAGGCCACGAAATCGTCCCACTCGGGATGCGGTCCCGCCGAAACGAACCGGCCGTTCCGCAGGTTCGCGTCAGCAATGCGAGAAGCCTCGGTGTTGGTCAGGCGCAGGCTATCGACGCCGATCGCGTGGCGTCCGAATCCCGGCGCATGACCCCAGCGTTCTGCTACCGCACCGCGATCGGTCAGGTAGAGGAAGGCGGCAGCCCATCCACCGGCGCCGGTCGGCAGGCGGCGTATCGCAGGAGGAGTTGAACGACTACGCCCCCGGGGGTAGTTCCCCATCACGCAACTGCGACTGACAGCGGCGGTGGACCATGGACGCGGCGGTGACGATCGAGAAGCTGACGAAGTCGTTCGGCGGCACGCGGGCGCTGGACGGCCTCGACCTCGAGGTCAAGGTCGGCGAGATCCACGGCCTGCTGGGTCCGAACGGCGCCGGCAAGACGACCGTCATCCGCGTTCTGCTGGGCCTGCTGCGCGCCGATTCGGGCGTGGCTCGGCTGCTCGGCGGCGACCCCTGGCGCGAGCCGAGCGGCTGCACCGCCGCCTGGCCTACGTGCCCGGCGAAGTGACCCTGTGGCCGAATCTCACCGGCGGCGAGGTGATCGACCTGCTCGGGCGGCTGCGGGGCGGCCTCGACAGGCAGCGGCGCGCCGATCTGCTGGAGCGCTTCGAGCTCGACCCGACCAGGAAGGCGCGCGCCTACTCCAAGGGCAACCGGCAGAAGGTGGCCCTCGTCGCCGCCCTCTCCTGCGACGTCGAGCGGCGCGCTGGCCACGTTCAAGATGGGCATCATGGGTGCGGTCGCTGTCGCGGTCCTCGCCCTGTTCATCGTCGTCAGGCACACGCGCGCCGAGGAGGAGACGGGCCGCCTCGAGCTGCTCGGCGCGACGGTCGTGGGTCGGGGCGCGCCGCTGACCGCCGCGCTGCTCGTGGCCGGCGGCGCCGGCCTCGTGGCGGGCGCGGGCACGGCGCTGGGGTTGATCGCGGTCGGGATGCCGCCCGCCGGCTCGGTGGTCATGGGCCTGGGCTTCGCCTGCCTTGGAGTCGCCTTCGCCGCCGTGGCCGGCGTCACCGCGCAACTGGTCAAGAGCGCGCGCACCGCCGCCGGCCTGGCCGGCGCCGTCCTCGGCGCCTCCTACCTGGTGCGCGGCATCGGCGACGCCGCGGCCGCGAACGGTCTCGGCTGGGTGTCGTGGCTGTCGCCGCTCGGCTGGT
>Ga0194044_10000473_pt1 | contig 19693 bp, 20 predicted proteins | sample JunL4417m_MetaG_FD_155460 | JGI IMG/M metagenome (GOLD analysis project Ga0194044, IMG submission 155460) | Anoxic zone freshwater microbial communities from boreal shield lake in IISD Experimental Lakes Area, Ontario, Canada - Jun2016-L442-17m | ecosystem: Environmental > Aquatic > Freshwater...
GGGTAGGAGTCACCACTTGCGACCCGCTTTGTTTCGCGGGTCGCCTCTTCCTCATTTCGGAGTTGGCGATACTCCGAAATGGTTCCACGGAATGCCGTGGCTGTTACCGGCTCAAGGCCGGTTTCGTGGTAGCTGACCCACCCGAAGGTGAGGCAACTTCCACTGTTAAAATTTCCCCACGGGCCGTCAAAAACGACCGACCCAAGGGAAACGTTGCAGGGGGCATCCACCGCGAGAACTTCCGCGGTGAATATACAGCAAGTCGTCCCCATGACGACTTTGTCCCCCACGGAGATGCGGTACTTCCGCATCCCCGTGTAATAAGACCGGTCAGCGGGGGTACCGCCGCCGTCAAGCATTTCCACAGGGAACCTTTCGGTTCCCTCGGGGTCGAAGACCTGCAGGGACGAGTTCGTCCCCATCTGGTCTTCGTGAACAGGGACGAGAAATTCGTCCCCTCCCACAACCTGCATTTCGTCGCAGGTGTGTGGGGCGAAATGGGCATCAAGGTCGTAACCGACCCGATACCCGATTCGCAACGTGGCCTTCGCCACTTTTGTTTTCATCTCGTTTCCTCCTTTCAGAGTTCGCGGTCGAGATGCGACCGTCTTCCCTTTTCCCAGCACAGGGTCAAGGGTCTTGCACCAGCCGTTCCCGCAGGGAACGGCTGGTTGTTTGTTCCTCAAGATTCACAAAAAATTCTTGCGAATCTAATTGGAAGGAGAAGCATCAAACCACGATGCTTCTCCGTAAACCTTATTGGATTGAGTGGCCTAGGCCACAAAATCCGTTGACCAGTAGCTGATGCTCCTGGTCACCAGCCATGCTACAAAACTCCTCCGTTAACCAATTGGAGGAGTTTTCGAAACTCAGTTGTGGCTCTTCGCCATAACTGAGTTCGGAGTCAAAATTCAAGTAGCTCTCCGCTACTTGAATTTTTTTACCCGAGTGGTAGTACCGAAGTACTACCGCCTCTTCATACCATGCATACTCCTCATGCATGGCGTTTAACCCCATGAAAACCAGGCTGTGAAGCCTGATTTCCCTATCCCCCTGCATATCGCAGGTTATGTCCTCCCATTCAATCTTCATTGAATGGGCAACTTCCTTTAAAACATCGATGACCTTTTCGGCCATCTTTGCCCCAAAGGTGCCCTTGTGTGGATGTTCAATTCCCCATACGAGCGTGGTAATAATCATTGTTATTAGATAATTCATAGCTTCCTCCTTTCGTGAGGGTTACGGCCTGCTATTTGGCCGGTCTCTCTTGGGTTTCGTGAACCCTACAAACGAGAGACAATTCTATTTCCCTTTTCCCGACAATCGGTCCAAGGGTATTACTCTTGTCGCCTCACATAAGGCAACAAGTTTCTCTTTATCTTCAGAACTAATAAACATTTTGTTTACAAGTTCAATCGGATGGACAAGTTACTAAACCGCGTACTTATCCTAAAACCGTTCAATGGGGACTACCCTACAACTCGCGCGCCACGGGCTCATCCCCTAGGTTGTGGGTCGCGGCTACCGATTAAGCTCGTAGTCAGCTGGTGCCGTTTCCTCAAGGCCAACAAAATATTTTTGCAGGTCTAATTGGAAGGAGAAATTACTGTACCGCAGTAATTTCTCCATAAAAAACCAGCGTTTGTATTAAGGTCGCCACCTTGGTTGATTTAACTTCTAACCAACCTAAAGAGTGTTCGGATTAAGACCCAACACACAAGGCCTTCAGTTTAGGAACTGGTATTGTTCCCTGCGGTCTCATGTCATGTTGCCATGATATTTTCCGCTCTAGCTTGCACTGATTGCAAGCGAACCGTTGGCTTTCGCCCGACGGATGTCCCAGTTACGCTGGTCCGTTTAATGTCCATGCCGGATTAATCCGGTTTAGGACTGGGGCTGCTCTGGGTCTTCAGAGTCATCCGAGAACTCATAATCCTCGGGATCGTCTTCTGACTCGTCGCAGGGCCCGTAGGCGAACTTGTCAAACCCGACCTTTGTCGCCTCCTCTATCTTCGCAATTGCTTGCTCGATAGGGAGTTCGCGCAACAAGGTCAAGGCTTTTTCAAGTCCGCCTACGTGGCCACCCCATTCAGCCATGTCTAGGCTGAAGCTCATATCAATCACCTCCTTTCAATGGGAAGTGTTGCTGTAATTTCAAGGTATACAGCCTAAACCTTTATTATCCTCTCACCGACATCGGCAAGAAGTTTTTATTCTTCAAGCTCCACAACCGCAAAGTTGCAAAGCTAGTCAGAAGGAGAAATAAATTTCTCCAATCAACCCTTCTGTCGGCCCAAGCCAAACAGAAAGACTGTATTTAAATAAAATAACAAAATAAAATTTAAATCTAGATTCCTGTTTTTACAGGAATGACATCTATATATTCAATTGTCAAAGTTCATCTCTTTAACCCTTAAAGTAAACAAGGGCTAGTCAAGACAGTTTTTTCAACCAACAAGTGGTTAATTCGCTGATTGAAAATGTCTGTCTTGAATAGATAGACATGCGACAAAGGATAAAATGTTCAGGGTGTTTACGCTGACAAGTATGTCGCATAACTCACCGAGCCGAATTATTTTTCCAACTCCCGTCACTCAACGGGGATTTTTTGTCTTTGGAGTGATATTTAGCAGAATTTGGATTTCTCTCTTCAATAGTCCAGATTCTGTTAAACATTTATAATGTGCGTTTAATGTGCTATCAAGCTTTTAGTTTTATACCTTTCATCAGCTTGATAAATTATTATAGCATGTATAATATAATTTGTCAATAGTGCGTGGCAATAATTATTATAAAATACATATATTATCTAAAATTAAACATTACAATCTAGTAAATTTAGATAATATTTTGTCACGATAATTTGACAAGTTAATAAAATAGGAGTATAATAAAGACAGTAAATCTTTAAAAACTTTATACTTTATAACTTTTAACTATTAACGTATGTACGAACAATCGCTCATTCAAGCCGGTTTGTCAGCGGAAATGGCTCAAGTTTATGAGTTATTGCTCAAAACAGGACCTCTTCCAGCCGGTAAAATTAGCAAAAAAACCGGCTTAAAGCGTGGTTTGGCCTACAAAACACTGGATAGACTGCTAGAAAAGCAATTAATAACGAAATTTGAGGAAAATGAAAAAGTTGCAGTTTTTACCGCCACTCACCCTTTAAAATTACAGGACTTAATTGATTCTAGAGAGCAAAAAGTCAAAAATGCCAAGTTAGCCATGGAAAATGTCCTGCCCAATTTGGTTTCTGACTTTAATTTGTTGCTTGGCAAGCCAGATGTGGTTTTTTATGAGGGCGAGGCTGGTATAGAAAAGGTGGTTTTTGATTCCTTAAGCACTAAAGGCGAGATTTACCAATATATAGACAATGAAGCGGCTAATAAGTATTTTTCGGAAATTAATGCTCGTTATACCAAAAAACGCAAGGAATTAGACATTAAGAAAAAAATGATCACGGTTGACGGCGAATATATCAGAAAAAACAAAAGTAATTACGATCGCGCCATCACCGATATTCATCTGATTGATGGTAGTCGGTTTCCTTTTGCTATTGCTATGCAGATTTATGACAATAAAATCAGCTATTTAACGATGACGGAAAATAAAAAAATTGGCATCATTATTGATGACCAATTTATTAGCCGTATGCACAAAACTCTTTTTGAATACACTTGGGAAAAAAGCGTGTCCTTATTTGCGGATAAAGCCAAAGAAACAAACAGCTCAGTTTAGGCGGCTTTTAATTTTTCCAGTTGTTGGGCGATTTTACGATTATGCAAGCTGTCTTTTTCTATTTTGACAAATTTTTCGCCGGCAATTTCTGTTTCACCAACTTCTCTAAAACCAAATTGTCTTTTGTAGAAGGCGATTAAATCCGGTTTTTGGCTATAAGCGACGGCTGAAATTGTGTTTTCTTCGGCTGCTTTGTTAAGTACTTCTTTCATCATAGCATTGCCAATCGCAAAACCTTTGGCTTCCGGTCGAGTGTTAAAAGAAGCGGCGTATAATCTGTTTTCTCCTGTTGGCTCCAAACGTAAAAAACTTATAATGGCATTATTATGTTTTAAAATTGTAAAAGTAGCCGTTGCTTTATTAGATCCCTTGGCTGGAGTTAAGGCATTTTCAAAATCAGCTGAAATTGTTTGCAATAATTCTTCTGTGTAGCCAATCTCACGATTAGCCAAAAAAATCCGCATCATTTCTTCTCTTTCAGCCGGTGATAGTTCCGCCGGTTTTTTGGTTTCCATTTTTGTATCAGTTGCTTCTTTAAAATCAACTTTTTCTCCCGAATTAGTCAGATTTTTAAAAGTGGAAGCGAACAGAATAATGTCGGTATTAATATTGTCTAATTTTTTCAGCATTTCTTCGGGCGTAATATTTTGGCCGGCTTGAAGATAAAAGCTTTGCAGAAGTTCTTTGGCTTTGAATAATAAATTTTCATTTATTTTATTAGCAACTTCCGGAGTGGCTTCTTTTTTAAAGTTTTGTTCAATTTCGCTAATAGTCTTGTGGCATAATTTTACAATGGCTGAATATTTGTCAAAAATCTTTTGTGCCACTTCCGGTGGTAGTTTTTCTCCCAAATCTATTATTTGATCGCCGGCCTCAAAACCGTATTCGCAAGCCAAAAAAGTCTTTAAGCCGTTCTCGCCGAATTTTTTGGCGAAATTAACCAATGACTCACGATTGCGACTGGAGCTAGACAAATAATAATTAGTCAGACTGGCTTTTTCACGAAAATTTAATTTATCGATATTTACTCCTGCACCATATTCAAGACGACTGCGGACTAAATCAATCCTATCAACCGCAGATTTAGCGTCATCCAGAAGCATTGTTCTTAACTTATAATTATCAGTAGTCTCATTTTCTCGACGCGGGAAAACCTTTTCAACTTTATATCCACTTATGACTTCTGACTTTATCTTTTCTAACTCAGTAGACCTCACCTGCTCTAGATTTTTTTCCTGAACTGGCTCGATTTTAGGTTGTGATTCTCTTTTTGTCATAAATATATTATAGCAAAAAATTGTCATGAAAGGCGATTTTTTATCTTGACGCCAAAACCAATCAGTGATAGCCTATTCGCATAGGAGGACATGTTGTCCTTTAACAAACGGGCGCCTGAGGGTGTCTAAAACTCAATCTTCCTGAGGGAAGGTGACAATTCCGACCAAGGTCGGAAGGAGGTTATGATGTATAATGATGGCAGATATAGGACTCTGGAGCATTTTTTGACTAATAGTAATCAGTTGTTTTTTTGGCAAAGTTTGAAACCATTAATGCCGGCAGAGCGCATTGATTATTCGCGCAAGATTTTGCTTGATTTAATATCATCTGATTGCCAACGAGATATCGAAGTCGCTTTTGGCTGGCAGATTTTGATGCACGCGATTGATGATTGCCAGCTAGCTCCCATTATGGTCAAAGGAGAGTTAAAAACCATTAATATCCGTAATGCTTGTCCGGCTGATCCGGAAGCGACCGCTATTCACGAAACCAACCGGAAGTATAGAGCTGATTTGGCGCGGGAAATCTACGCGTTAATTCCCGCCTTTACGGAAAGGGACCGAAACGACCGAACGATGCAGATGCAGTTTGGACCGGAAAAAGTCCAGGTATTATTTTCCTTAAAGCAATTATTGTGGGAAGAAGCGACTAGTTTTTGGAGTAAGACTGATAATGATCAATCTTCGCTGGCCATGTTTGATTGGCTGTTGGGGTTGGAACTTTCTTTCAAAACAGAACATGAAGCTCTACTCAAAAGCATTCGTGAAAAAACCAAAAACCAAAAACCAGAACGGATAATAATTGCCATACTACGGATCAAGCAATTTCGCGATAATGGTTGGTATTTTCCGGAAGGCGGAAAAATGCTTCGGTTGAAATGCCAAAGCGAGGATTGGTTGAAAGAGTTGTCTCATGCCTGGATTCGCGCTCAAAAGCCATATGATGTCACTGATCAATTGGCAATTATCGCGCCAGTTTTTCCCTATGGTCAAGAGGCTTGGAAATTATTACAACAAGAAGCGGAAATAATCGTCGCCTTTTGCCGGCAGGTGCAAGAATTGCGCGAAGCTGTTAAATCATGGAGCAAGTTTTATTCATGTTATGGGTGGTCTAAGGTAGAAGTTGGTGTAAGATACTTTGGCACAGTAGAGGTTTAGATAGGCTTTACTCATCAAGATCCTTTAGAAGATCATAACAATATTGATCGGCAATGTGCTAGGGATGCTAAAGAAGAGATTGACCAATGGATCAATGGCCGAAAGGATATTGAAGTCTATATAGTTGTCGGTTTTAAACGTGGCAATGGGTTTGTAGTTAGGACTTGTCTTATGGGGTAATTCTCACTGTACAATGGGTGTCTTGTTTGCAAGGCACCCTTTTTTATTTGTTTGACCCAAATTCAATTTTATGGTAAGATGATAATGCTATTAAAAATTAACAAAAGTATGAAATTTAGCCGTTTTTGAATGAATTAGGGGCTAGTATAGCAATTATTTTAAGATTTTTACGACAAATTGTGAACTCAATATCAAGAAAAACAAGCCAAAATTCTCTTCTTAGTAAAACTAAGAAATTTTAAACGTGCTGAATTTCTCTATTTAAACAGAGAAATTTATGGAAAATTTAATTATGTATGCGGTTATCGCCGTAATTTTTTTGGTGGGCGGAGCTTTCGTCGGCTATCTAGCCAGAAAGCAATGGGCCAAAAATCATCAGGCCAGTATTGAAAACAAGATAGAAAAAATGATCGCTGAGGCCAAGACCAAGCAAAAGCAATTGTTATTGACCGCTCAAGACAAATCAATAAGTATTTTAGAAGAAGCCAAGACTGATGCCAAACAATTGCGTCAAGAAACGGAAATGGCCAAACGGCATTTGGAAAAACGCGAAGCCATGTTTGACCAAAAATTAATGGATTTGGAAAACAAAAAGCAAGAGTTGGTTGAAAAAGCCGAGAAAGTTAATTCCATTAAAGAGCAGGTTAATAAGATCAGGGAAGAGCAAGTGACTAAATTGGAAAAAATTGCTGGTTTCAATAAAGAGGAAGCAGGCAAAATTTTGATGGAAAATACAGAAAAAGAAATTGCTGACAATTTGGTACAAAGAATTAAAAAGTTAGAAAATGAATCTTCTGATGTACTAGACAAAAAAGCCAAGGAACTTTTGTCATTGGTAATTGAGCGTTGCGCTTCGTCTCATGCTCAAGAAAGCACTTCCACGGTTTTTGATATTCCTAGCGATGAAATGAAAGGCCGTATTATCGGTCGTGAAGGCAGAAATATCAAAACTATTGAACAAATGACCGGTGTGGAAATTTTGATTGATGATACTCCCGGCGCTATTACTCTGTCATCTTTTAGCCCGATTCGTCGCCAAGTGGCCAAGCGCGCTTTGGAAAAATTAATTTTTGACGGCCGTATTCATCCAGCCAGAATTGAAGAAGCTATTATTGAAGCCAAAAAAGATTTGGCCATAGAAATAAAAAAAGCCGGTGAGGAAACCGTGTACGAAGTTGGTGTGGCCGGACTTGATCCAAAGCTTGTTCAGATTATCGGTCGTTTGAAATATCGCACCAGTTATGGCCAAAACATTTTGAACCATTCTATTGAAGTGGCTCACTTGTCAGCCTTGCTCGCTGAGGAATTGGGTGCTGATGTGGCTATTGCTAGAAAAGCCGGCTTACTGCATGACATTGGTAAGGCTGTTGATCATGAAGTTCAAGGCACACACACGGAAATTGGTCGTGATATTTGTAAAAAATTCAATATCAGCGAAGATATTATTAAACCAGTAGCTGAGCATCACAATGATCACCCAACCACTCTTGAAGGTATTATTGTTAAAGTGGCTGATGCAATTTCTGGCGCCAGACCTGGTGCCAGAAAAGATACTTATGAGCATTATTTGCAACGCCTTGATGAGCTAGAAAATATTGCCAAGAGCTTTACTGGTGTGGACAAGGCTTATGCTATTCAAGCTGGGCGTGAAATTCGCGTTTTTGTCTCGCCAGATGAAATTGATGATTTGAGCGCCATCAAGATGGCCAAAGAAGTGGCTGAAAAAATTGAAAACGAACTTAAATATCCCGGCGAAATTAAAGTCAATGTGATTCGGGAAAAAAGAGTAGTGGAGTTTGCTAGATAATTTTTTAAAGATGATAAAAATAATTTTCATCTCGGATATTGTGGGTAAAATCGGGCGCCAAGCTGTGGCGCAGTATTTGCCGAAATTAAAAAAACAATATGCGCCGGATTTGGTGATTGCTAATGCAGAAAATTTGGCTCATGGTATCGGCTTTACCGGCAAGACTTTAGAAGACGTTCGTTCCGCTGGCATTGATATTTTTACTTCTGGCAATCATGCTTGGAAAAAAGCTGGAAGTGATGAAATTTTAAATGATCCAAATTGGAATATTATCCGCCCAGCTAATTATAAAGCTAAAAAGTCTGGTGTTGGTTTTAAAGAGGTGACCTTGACAGGCAAAAAAAAGTCTGACAAGAAAATTGGCGAAATTAAGCTGTTTGTGGTAAACTTGTTAGGAAGAGTGTTTATAGAAGAAAAATTGGAATCACCATTTGTGGTGATGGAGAGTATTATTAAAGATAATCCTGGCGCTTTATTTCTGGTGGATTTTCATGGAGAAGCCACTTCTGAAAAAACTGCTTTTGCCAATTATTTTGACGGCCAGATTACGGCAGTTATTGGCACACATACTCATGTGCAAACTTCCGATGAACGAATTTTGGGTGGCGGTACAGCTTTTATCACCGATGCTGGCATGGTGGGTTATCATGATTCTGTTATTGGCGCCAATAAAGAACAGATTTATAATTTGTTTTTAGAAACCGGTAAAAGCTCCAAAAAACATGATGTGCCAGAGGCAGGTGAATGCCAATTCAATGGAGTTTATTTGGAGATAGATGAAAAGAACGGCAAAGCTAAAAAAATTAAACGATTAAATAAAATCTTAAAAATTAAGCAATAAAATTTCATTTCCATCTAGGAAATAAATTTTACGAAAGGATGGCAATATGAATAAAGCCGAATTGGCCGACAAAATTGCTGAAAAAGTCGGTCTCAATAAAACTCAAGTAGAAAGCGCTTTAGAAGCTATGACCGAGATCATGACCGCCGAATTGGAAAAAGGCGGAGAAGTGACACTCACTGGCTTTGGCACTTTTTCCGCTCGGCGTCGCAAAGGTCGCGAAGGCATTAATCCGAGAAATGTCTCGCAAAAAATCACAATTCCTTCTGTGGTGGTAGCCAAATTTAAGGCTGGCAAAAATCTTAAAGAAACTTTAAAGGGCAAAAAAGCCATGTCAGCTCCGATCTCAGAAGAAACTCCAGCCGAAGAAGTGGTTGAGTAAAAAAATTAATTTAATTTGTCTTCAACTAAAAAAAGACGATCTCTATTGGGGTCGTCTTTTTGGGTAATTATCTTTCTCGCCTAGCGCCAGAATGCGCCAAGCCTGTTTCGCTTCTGACCCGCGCATAATTTAAAAAAGACGGGCTAGCCCGTCTTTTTTAAATTATGCGCCCAGCGGGACTCGAACCTGCGACCGTATCCTTAAGAGGGATCTGCTCTACCAACTGAGCTATAGGCGCGCGCGTTTTTAAATTTTTAATGCACCCGGCAGGATTCGAACCTGCAACCTCCTGGTTCGAAGCCAGACACTCTATCCAGTTGAGCTACGGGTGCTAAGGCTCAATTTACTTCATAAATTTCTTTTTTAGTTTAACAAAAAGAACAAAAAAAATCAACCCCGCCATCAAGACGGGGCTGACTGAAAAGTTTATTTCATTTTTCGTTGTACGGCCATATTATTTTTCAAAATCTCTTCAGTGATCAGGCCTCGTTTATACAAATCCATGAGTGAATTATCCATGGAGATCATGCCTTCGCTGGCGCTGGTTTGGATATTAGTTTTAAGTTGGGCCACTTTATTTTCTCTGATCATGTTGGCCACAGCTGGAGTATTGATGAGAATTTCTCTGGCAGCTACGCGTCCGCCACCATTTTTTGGTAAAAGTTTTTGAGAAATAATACCTTTTAAGGTGATGGAAATTTGAGTGCGGACCTGGTTTTGTTGATGAGGTGGAAAACCGTCAATGATACGGTCAACTGTTTGAGGCGCGCTATAAGTGTGCAGAGTGGCAAACACCAAATGACCAGTTTCGGCCAAGGTGATGGTAGTGGCAATAGTTTCTAGATTTCTCATTTCGCCTACCATAATAACATTAGGGTCTTGGCGCAAAACATGGATAAGGCCGTTTTGAAAGGATAACATATCCGTGCCTAATTGCCTTTGGCGAACCACACTTTTTATTGGTTTGAACATGAATTCAATCGGATCTTCAAGAGTGACAATATTAACATTTTTATTTTTGTTGATATAGTCAATCATGGCAGCGAGAGAAGTGGATTTACCACAACCAGTTGGGCCTGTCACCAAAATTAATCCGCCAGTATTGGCATTGCACAAGTCATAAACAGTCTGAGGCATGCCGATTTCTTCCATGGTGGGAATTTTTGAGGGGATGGCTCTGGCTGACAAACTCATGTTGCCTTTTTCCCAAAAAAGGTTGACACGGAAACGCGAATCAGCTGAGGTTTCATAAGCGAAATCCAATTCTTTTTCAATCTCAAATTTTTTCAATTGATCAGCGGTGAGCATTTCTTTGATAATGCTTTCAATGTCTTTTGAAGACATTTCTTTTTTGTCTGCTGGTTTTAATTCGCCATCAATTCTCACAAAAGCCGGCAGGCCGGCAATTAAATGAAAATCAGACGCTCCACTAGCTATAGCGCTTTTAAACAAGGTTTCTATGACCATATTTTTTGTATTTTAAATATTCCAATTTTTGGTAATGAGTCCTTTTTTGGCAGCCTCGGTTTGGGCTTCTTGTTTGCTCATGCCTATACCGCTGGCAACTAGGTCTTTGTCCAAGAAAACTCCCACCGTAAAGGTTTTGGCATGATCTGGGCCAGTGGAAGATAATACTTTATAGACTGGCGTGACACCCATTTTTTCTTGAGCTTTTTCTTGAAAATGGCTTTTGGCGTCAATATATAATTTTTTGGCAATAATGTTTTCTAATTTAGCCAAGACGTTTTTTTTGATGAATTTTTTGGCTTGTGGCAAACCGCAATCAAGATAAATAGCGCCAATAATAGCCTCAACAGCATTGGCTGTGATATATTCTCTGGCTTTGGCGTTTCTATCTTGAGTTTCGCCTTTGCTCATTAAAATATCTTCTTCAAGATCAAGTTCGCTGGCAATAATGGCTAGGGCATGACGATTGACCAAGCTAGCGCGCCAGTTAGTAAGTTCGCCTTCTGGATTTGGATAGTTGTTATATAAATGTTCGGTGACAACCAATTCCAAAACTGCATCACCCAAAAATTCCAAACGTTCATTATGTTCAAGATGAAATTCTGGATGTTCATTTAGATATGAACGATGAGTGACAGCTTGAAGCAAAAGGTCACTGTTTTTGAAATTGGCGTTTATTTTTTTTTCCAATTGAGAAATATCCTTCATAAGTATTATTCCTGTGGGGTTTTTGTTTCTTTATCTGTATTATTTTGTCTGTCTATGTCTTTGTCGCCCATTTCTTTGTAAATGGCGCCCAGCACTCCATTAACAAATTTTCCAGATGATTCGCCACCGAAGGTTTTGGCCAGTTCAATGGCTTCATTGATGGCTACTTTGGCTGGCATACTATTGTCAAAACGAAGTTCAAAAATTCCTAAGCGCAAAATATTGCGATCAGTGAGAGTTATTTGTTCCAGTGGCCACTCTGGAGCGAATTTGATAATAAGCTTGTCAATGTCGCGGATGTTTTCCATTACACCTTTGATAAGATGGGGAATAAAACCGCCATCGTCAAATTCCGGCGCAAACATTTGTTTGTCGGAGGCAATTATGCTGAGAGGGTCTTCGTTTTTGCCGTTAAAATCCCATTGGTATAGGGCTTGGACGACAATGGTGCGGGCTAAATGTCGGTTGGACATATGTTTTAAGGAAAGATCTATTTTAATGGTTTAAATTATTTGGTGTCTTTCTCTTTGGCTTTTTCTTTGCGTTCCTGAGCTTTTTGTTTGGCTGTTTTGGCCTTGGTTTTGATGGTCAAAACTTGGCGACCTCTGTATGTTCCACAAAATTCGCAAGCGCGGTGTGGCAGAGCCGGTTTTTGGCATTTAGGGCAGGTGACAAGAGCTGTTGGTTTTAAAGCAAAATGAGAGGCGCGTTGTCTTTTTGATCTTTTGCTTCTTTTTTGTGCTGGTAAACCCATATTTTTGGTCTAAATTATTATTCGTAAAGATTGTTATTATTCTAACAGATAAACCGACTTTTTGCAAGTTAAGCAGTTTTTAGGTTTTTTAGGAAATTATTCAAGGTTTCTGGTAAAGGGCTGGTGAATTCTTGTTTTTGACTTTTTAAATCTATAAATGACAAAAAGAAGGCATGCAAGAAAATTCTATTTAGTGGGTGTTTTAGAACCTTGATATTTTTGTGTCTTGGTAGATAAAGCGAGTCGCCAACGATTGGATGGCCATAGGCGAGCAAATGCACACGGATTTGGTGGGTACGGCCGGTGAGAATTTCTACTTCCAATAAAGTGTAATTTTTGAATCTCTGGGCTATTTTAAATCTAGTCAAAGCGGTTTTGTCCTTGTCGTTTTTTTGGCTCATGGGCTTGGCAGCATATAAGCCATCTTTATTTTTGGAGCGCCCAATAGGAAAATTTATTTCACCTTCTTCTCTTTCTACTTCACCTTCAACCAAGGCTAGATATTTTTTGGTGAGCTGGCGTCCTTTAAATTGGCTTTTGAAATAATCAAACGCATCTTGGTTTTTGGGAATGACCATAAGTCCGGAAACATCCTTATCTAGTCTATGCACAATAGCTGGACGCTGAGGGTCTTCGCCGATTTTTTTAAGTTCTGGATATTTGACTAGTAGCCAATCAACGAGCGTGTCATTTTCTTGTTTTTCGGTTGGGTGGACCAATAATCCAGCTGGCTTTTCAATAATCATGAAGTCGTCATTATCTTCAATGATTTTTATTTCTTTAAAAAGTTCATTTTTTGTTTTTTTTGTGGCTTTTGGCTTAGTTGGCGTTTTAATTTTTTCTTCTGGATTTATTTTTTTTACAGTGACAACAGAAACAACATCATTTTCTTTTAAAAAATAATGCACGGCCGATTCTTTTTTATTGACTAAGATTAAACCTTCTTTGATATTTTTTTGGATTTGTGAACGTGATTTTTCAGGCCAGGCGTTGGTTAAAAATTTATCCAAACGCTGGCCTTGACCTTCGGTATTGATTTTTATAATGTTTAGTGTCATAATATTGGTTAGTTGATTTTGGATATAATTAGGAGGAAGGCTAGAGACGCACATTAAAAAAGGAGAGAAAAAGACAATGAAAGGGAATAATGAGTATGATTACTGACATCAAGAAGTTGGAAATCGGAAAGTACTATTGGCTGTGGTTTCGTGATGATAATAGAGAAGTGCAAGCTTTAAAAATCATGAAAGTTTTAAGCTTTGCCGACTCTGGTCATGTTCTTTATGCTAGAGTACTTGATGTTAGCGACGGTAGAATCAAAAACAGTTGTTTTGCCTTTGGTCATAATATAATTGTAGCTGATGGTCCAATTCCTCTTGATGATGAGGTTTTTGTTGGTAGACCGAAAGGTTTTTGAATTAATGTTCATTTAGTCATAGCGCGCGCAGTTTACTGCCCGCGTTTTTTTATTTTTCTTGGTGCAGTAATCTTTTCCTTTCTTCATTATAAAATTTTACATCCGGATTTAGATTTTTTAACTCGGTTTCTTTTAATTTATTTAATTCTTTAATTTTTTTGGCCAAATATTCTTTTTCATTTTTTTGTGGATCTTCTAAAACTTCGCCTAGTAGCGCATTTAAAATCAAGCCAATTCTTGGACCTGGTAAAATATTTAAAATTTCCATTAGTTCGGTACCATTTAACTTTAGCATCTTGGGAGTGATGGGATCAAGCTGGACTTCTTTTAATCGTCTTTCAAGTTCAATTAATTTCCAAGGCTTGGCTTTGGGTCGGCCCATGCCTAAGCGATCACAAATTCTCATATCAATGAAGTCTTGGATATTTTCTTTGCCTAGTCTCGCTAGTAGTCGTCTCACGCCTGCATCGGATACTGTGTCCAGAGCATAATAAAACATATGGAAGCGAACTAAATGGACTGTTTGATCGATAATATCATTAGAAAATCCTAGTCGTCGTAAAATAGTTTTGGTCATTTTAGCTCCCACCTGATCATGATTATAAAAAGTGGAATTTTCTCCTTGACCTTCTTTAGTGTCTGGCTTGCCGATGTCATGAAGCATGGCAGCCAAGCGCACATGAAGTGAAAAGTTTTTTTCTGCACCGGCGCCAAGTGCTCTTACACTATGTTCAAACACATCATAAATATGATGTTTGTTTTGACTAACGCCAACAGCAGAATCTAATTCGGGAATGATTATTTTGAGTAGTCCGATTGATTGCATTAGCCGTATGCCATCCTCGGCTTTGGCTGACATGATGATTTTAGTTAATTCTTCATTTAATCTTTCTTTAGCAATAGTGGAAATTTTGGTGGCCTTGTCATTAATAGTTTGTAGTGTATGTGCTTCAATTAAAAAATCTAATTGGCAAGAAAAACGGATAGCGCGCAACATGCGAGTGTAGTCTTCTTGAAATCTGGTTGTGGGATTGCCAATGGCTTTGATGGTTTTGTTTTTTAGATCTCCCAGGCCATCAAATTCGTCTATGAGTTTTTGGTTTTTGATATCCCAAGCCAGGGCATTGATAGTGAAGTCGCGTCTTGATAAATCTTCGGTAATAGGCAGATTTTTGTCGCTTTGAATTTCAAAATCTTTGTAGCCACCACTCATGCCAGCATGTTCGGTGCGAGGCAGGGCAATGTCTATTGGTTCAAAAAAGTTGTCATCCCGGGCTTGACCCGGGACCTCATGTTTTTGAGCTGAGATCCCTGCTTCCGCAGGGATGACAGTGCTAGGTACGAATTTAAACACGCCAAAACTTTTGCCTACTAAGTTTATTTTGCCAATGGCAGATAAAAATTTTTCCAGTTCTTTGGCGTCAACTTTTCCTACTACAAAATCAAAATCCTTGGTGTTTTTTTCCAAAATTAAGTCGCGAACAGCACCACCAACCAGATAGATTTCAGCCGTTGGAAATTTAGCTATCAGTTTTTTTACAAAATCAAACTCAGGCGATTTGACCATCACTTTTTGCCAGGAGATTAATTTTTTGGTTGCGTCTTTCATAACTTAATTTTAACACAAAATAGCTCTCAGAAGTAGGTTGCATCTTAGCAGAAAACAGGATAAATTTCAACCCGTCAGCTTTGACCGCTGGCGAGTAATCTTGTATAATATTATTATGGCTAAACTTAAATTAAGCATTATTATCCCAACCAAAAACGAAGAGCGAGATTTGCCCGTTTTGTTGGCTTCTATCCAGGATCAAAAGTTCACTGATTATGAAATAATTGTGGCTGATGCTGGCTCCACCGACAAGACCAGAGAGATTGCTAAAAAATTCGGTTGTCGGGTGGTTGGTGGAGGTATGCCGGCTATAGGTAGAAATATGGGCGCCAAAGAGGCTCAGGGAGAATTTTTATTATTTCTTGATGGTGATGTGATTTTGTCGCGTAATTTTTTGTCTCAAGTGATTTATGAAATGGAAGCCAAAGAAATTGACGCGGCTTCTTGCGGGGTAGTGCCACTAAGTGAAAAAATGATTGATTTTATTTTGCATGAAGTGGTAAATGCTTATATCTCGGTCACCCAATACTTTTATCCGCACGCACCCGGTTTTTGTATTATTATCAAAAAATCTTTGCATGATAAAATTGGTGGTTTTAATGAGACACTAAGGCTGGCTGAGGATCATGACTATGTAAAGCGTGCCAAGGACAAGGGTAAGTTTAAAATTTTAAAAAAAGCTAAAATTTTTGTTTCAGTCAGGCGACTGGAAGAAGATGGCCGGTTTAATGTTTCTACTAAGTATGTTTTGTGCGAACTTCATCGCATGATGGTTGGAGAAATAAATACTGATATTTTCAAATACAAATTGGGACAGCATTATGACAAAGTAAAAGAAAAAGTTAAAAAATAAAAACTCCACTTGGTCCATAAGTGGAGTTTTTTATTTATATCGGTAGGGCTTGAAATATTCTGTGATATATGCTATATTAGTTTGTTAGCTTAACCGTACTTTCAACCTAAAAAGGAGTTTTGATAATGAAAAAGCTAATGGTAGTAGCATTGCTAACATGGGCCATGGCTGGCTGTGTTCATGATAAACAGAAGCAATTCGCTTATAGAGAAACAATTGCCAAAGATTTTTTTATGAGCGAACTCGCCAAACCAGTGACCGATCCATTACCATCGCCAGAAACACAAAAAGTTGCGAATCAGGAATTGGCCGACAAACTGTCTGCTTGGTGGCGTTATGAACAAATCTATCAACAATGCAGTTTGACCTCCAGACAAAAAGAGCAGGTCAAGATATATGAGGCAATTGTTAACAATGCCTTGACCGATAGTAGCTGTTTGGAATTTATGAACTTTTGCAAGAATTTTGTTTGGCTGGATAAATATCCGCTCACTAAACGTGATAAAGCCTTTCTCATTAACGAATGCGAATTGTGCGTAGCCGAGTTATTGCATCAAGTCGGTTTCGCTGCCATTCACTAGTTTACAAAAAACAATCACCCCCGACATTTTTTGTCGGGGGTGTTTTTTAAAAAATCATTTATATTTCTTAGTCATCGCAATAGGGGGCGCCATCTGGATGATGGCCACATTTTCCAGCTTTGCAACACATAGTAATAGTTCCACCCGCTAATCCTGATTTTCCTGAACAAAAATCAGGATAGTTAGTGTCGGGGCAATTATTAGGTTTTGGTTGACAGCGAGGCATTTTGTCACCCCCATCTGTTACACCGCATTCTTGATTGGCCGGACAGCAGATTTTTTTACCTTCAATTGTTGTGCCACATTCAGTGCCAGAAGTACAGCTACCAGGTGGCACGCAAACAGCCACTTCCACAGAAATTCCCATTCTACTTTGTAGTATCTTGCCACAACCATTATTTGTTGGGCAACATTGTGACATATCTTTGGCTGGGCAGTATACGGTATTGGGTGCCGTGCATGTATCTTTTTTTGGTTTACAAACCCAAGGTCCTATATCGTGTAGTGAATTAACTTTGGCTCTCCCACAAGTTTCTTTTACTGGATCGCAACAAAAATCACCGCAGGGTGGCTGGCGATTAGCTGGGCAACAATTTTTACCTTTACTGCCTGTAATAGGAGTGGCTACGGTATTACTATTTTTTAAATTTGAATATGAAGTGTCACAAATTTTCCAAGAACCGGGCGCATAAAAGCACAAACCATTGGTTATTCCTCCATAACCGATGTTATGACAACAAAGCAAATTCATTGAATAGTTATCCTTACAGATATCAGAAATTGTTCCATCAGTCCAAGGATCATTTGGTGCTATATTTACGCAAGTATCAACGAATTTTTCTTCGGCATTACTGACGCCGACCGCATTGCGATACAAGCAATTAGGCCAATCGGGATCATTATTTGAACAGATTTGATCAGCGCCATTACATTCACCGACAGTATTAACTCCCCATGGAAGTGATCCACCATCTGGTGAATGACCACCAAAAAAATTCATGCATTCATAGGGGGAATATTTACTATTAGTTGGTGGTTTTAAATTAGCGCCAGTGATTTTATTATAACAATTAATGTAGGTAGGGGAATTAATATCAACTATGTTAGGAAAATTTTTACATGCGTAGCTGATGGTGTTAGTAGGATTAGTCGTGCTCCATAAAAATCTGGTGCAATTTGATGCAGTTGGATCAGTTATGCAATTTTTATTCATTTATTGCAAACTGTATATGACAGAATTAACAAGATAATCGTGATATTGAACAATAACATTAATGGCCGCCGCTTGATATTTTGGATCGATCGTTGCCGGTAAATTTAAAGCGCTTAAATACCAGATAGGAATTTTCATTTTACAATCAAAAGTACAGCCACTGATAATATTATTGACACCATCATCACAAACTTCACCTCTGACTGAGTCTACTATTTTATTACCACAAAGATTGATCCAATCAATTAAAAATCTTTTATAACCAATATAACCATCAACGGTCAGTGTGAGTGTACTTAGAAAGTTGATCACATTATTAATACAGATACTATACCAATTATGAGTGGTTGATAAACCAAGTCCAGTCATAATATTGGCGCAATAAGTAGAAGCTTTGGTGGTATTAAAAGTTATGTTTAATGGATTAATTTAAAGCGGATTGGTAAAATTTTGATTGCCATCAAAAACATCCGTCATTACTGGATTATTAGTTATGATATTAGTATTGGTGGCGACAGCTGTAAAATTATAAGCCGCACCTTGACACCAAGCGGTATTAGGCAAAGCAATGCCGGGTTTGTTAAAATAGTTTTGGCAAAAGCAAGCGCAGGGCGAAGTGAGTCTGGAAGCGTCAAAAATTAATGGGTTTACTTGCGCATAGTCTGTTTTTTTAATAGCTATTGGTTGAGAGCAAGAGAATTTGTAATAAGCTTGATAGCAAGCTTTCTGTCTGTCGCCGGTAAAGGTGGTACATGGGTCAACGATCGCGCAAATGCCAGGATTGTTGGCAAGTGGTAATCCTGGTGTTATTGCCGCCAAATTAGCAACAGGGCCAACCGAAGATGTTATTAATAAAATTCCGACATAAGCAATGACACTGACCACTGCCACGATTGATAGTAAGACGGCACTACTGACTGAACTGGTTTTTAATTGGAGCATAAAAGCCATTAGCTTAGTTTGTTAATTGCTAATATTATAATACTTAAAAAAAATATAACAAAAAACTCCGCCTCAGATGAAGCGGAGTTTTTTATGTGTGGAGGATAATGGACATAGCTCGAACGCATTTTCGGGCCGTCGCCGACGGCTCTAATATTCCCCCCAAAATTAAGCCCGAATTCTGAACTTTGACAATTTCCAGTTTTTCAATGATTTTTATTTGAAAATCATTTCAGTAAATTTTCAAACTAAACTCATTTGAAAATTTATTGATTTGGCGGCAAATTATTGATAATCAGTATCAAATTTCTGAGCAATTTTACTCTCTACTTCCTAGAATCCTCTACATTTCTTCTTTGAGTAGTTTCTTTTATGGCTCTTTCTAATTCTTCACTAAAGTGAAAATACGATTCAAAACCCATAGACTCATTGGCCCGTCCTTTCATAAGACTAACAACCCTTGGAATTGAGAAAAGTTCGGCAATAAAACTTTTTTGTTGATCGGATATAGCAACAGAACCAAAATTATCATAATGGGAATAGGACAGTGCCTTTTCAAGTCCGTTTGCTTCAATAATGTCTTCTAAGATTTTTTTACTTTGTTCCCTATTTGCTTTTCTGAAAAGTGTCTCAAAAAGACTGATGTTATTTTTTAAATCATCCCGAACCGTAAGAATTTCTAATAACCTGTGACTACCAATATTGGAATTTAAAAAATCTAATACAGATCTAACTATCTCATTTTCACTTAAGATATTAATTT
>Ga0194044_10000476_pt1 | contig 19646 bp, 17 predicted proteins | sample JunL4417m_MetaG_FD_155460 | JGI IMG/M metagenome (GOLD analysis project Ga0194044, IMG submission 155460) | Anoxic zone freshwater microbial communities from boreal shield lake in IISD Experimental Lakes Area, Ontario, Canada - Jun2016-L442-17m | ecosystem: Environmental > Aquatic > Freshwater...
TCTTAATCCAGAGACCTTGGCGGATTTCTTGGATTTGGCCTTCATTGGGGAGATTGTCGGAGACATCAATGAACCCGGTGGCTTTTGGGCCATGATGCGAGAATTTAAAAAATCAAAAACAGCCGCCCATGATCGCAAGGAATTTTACAAGAGCTTTTCCAATGTCGATGGCGTGTATGTTCCGGAAGCATATAGATTCGATTTTAGGGATAACGGGGTTTTGTCGGAAATAAGACCAGACCAAGGGTTTCCTGCGAGAGTAAAGGCTGCCAAAAGGCTTTCCTCCAAAGAATCTCCTCCTTTTGCCGTGGTTCATGATCTGCAGACCCAGTTCAGGGACTCCTGTTTGGTTGAAATCAATCGTGGATGCGGCAGAGGTTGCAGATTTTGTTCCGGAGGCTGGATTCATAGACCAGTAAGACATTTCAAATATCCCAGATTTCGGGAAAGTATTGATCAAGCCATAACTGACAAAAGGACCATAGGCCTTATTGGATCAGATTTGGCCTCTCATCCTGAACTGGATATAATTTTAGAAGATATTATTAATAAAGGTGGAATTTTTTCACTTTCTTCCATACGACCAGAAGGTTTAAATGACCAAACCATTGAATTAATTGTAAAGTCTGGACAGAAAACGGCTACGCTCGCCCCAGAAGTAGCCTCGAATCGTTTGAAAAAGGTGATCGGGAAACAGATACCGAACGAGCGTTTTTTTGAATTGATCGATAAGCTTGTAACTGCTGGAATCCCTAACATCAGGTTTTATTTTATGATTGGACTGCCCACCGAGGTCGAAGAAGATGTACTGAAAATTGTACAATTTGTAAAGAATGCCCGGGAAATATTCATGAACGCTTCTCGAAGTAAGGGAAGAATAGGCAGAATTGGAGTGCAAGTTAACGCTTTTGTTCCTAAGCCATGGACTCCTTTTCAGTGGGCGCAGGCTTTACCAAGGAAACAATGGGAAATTCGTGTAAAAATTATCGAAAATGGACTGCGTGCGCTTAATAATGTCGTGGTCAGGCATGAGTCCGTCAGGAGTTCGGAGGTTCAAGCGATTCTAAGCCGTGCAGACCGTAGAATTTCCCACAGCCTACTCGAAGGCGCTAGGCGAGGAAAACTTGCCGCTTCTTCCTTTTTAGGTTCCCATCCCAGCGCCAGTTTTTTTTCTGAGCGTTTACGAGATCGTGAAGAGGTCTTTCCATGGGATGTTGTAGATCATGGTATTAAAAAGGCGACATTAAGAACGATTTATGAAAGAGCTATGTTAGCTTAAAAGGTTGGAATATTATGTATTTGCCCATCATTGACCGAAACAGATGCACGAAATGTTATTTTTGCGTTAATATATGCCCTAAGGATGTATTTGAAGTTAAGGAATCAGAGGTAGAAGTGGTTAATTCATTGCTATGTAACGGATGCGAAGCCTGTGTGGCTGAATGTCAGGACGAAGCAATAATAGTTCGTGAAGCGTGATAATGATCAATATTTCCAGGCCAAATTTTAATAAAGATTTACCTTGGGGGTGTTTTTTCTAAATGGATCACCAGAGAGTTCAATTTCAGACAAAATGGAGGTTGGAGATGGACGATAAAAATTCTGTTGTCGGCGTTTACAAGAGCCATTCTGACGCTGAACAGTCAGTCAGGGAATTGCAGAAGGCCGGATTCGCCATGAAAAAGCTCTCCATAGTCGGAAAAGATTATCATACGGAAGAGCACGTAGTGGGTTATTATTCGGTCGGTGACAGAATGAAGGCCTGGGGCAAATTAGGATCCTTCTGGGGTGGACTTTGGGGCCTTCTTTTTGGTTCCGCCTTTTTCTTTGTTCCTGGAATAGGACCGGTTGCTGTAGCCGGACCACTTGTGAGCTGGATAATTGCCGCTCTTGAAGGGGCTGTGGTAGTTGGAGGTCTAAGCGCTTTAGGGGCTGGATTATACAGTGTGGGGATTCCTAAAGACAGTATTGTCAATTATGAAACCCAAATCAAAGCGGAAAAATTTTTATTGATTGCTCATGGAACAATGGAAGAGGTTCAAAAAGCCAAAGAATTATTAGCAAAGACTCCAGCCCAGGAACTCAATATACATTCGGCAAATGAGGCCTAGAACTAATTTTTGTCATGTAATTCTGATCCGGAGCCTCGGTTTGATACAAGAGACGCTAGTTTTCAGGCGTCAATTGTTACAGATTTCTCTTAGCAACGCTATGTCGTCAAGCATCATGCCGGCCCCTCTGACAACCGTGGTCAGAGGGTTGTCAGGCACAACCACAGGAACTCCAATTTCCTGTCGGACTCTCAGATCCAGGTTTTTCAGTAAAGCCCCTCCGCCAGTTAGGACTATTCCAGTGTCAATTATGTCCGCAGCAAGTTCTGGAGGGCATTGTTCAAGGGCGGATTTAATATTGTCTACAATTGTATTGACTGAATCCATTATAGCCAGGGTAATTTCGCTTGAATTGATCGTGATGGTCTTTGGTATACCATCCATCAGATCTCGACCCTTCACGTCGATTTCATCATCCTCATCGTCTTCCAAATAGGCCCGACCCACCAAAAATTTGATTTGTTCCGCAGTAGAAGGACCAATTGCGAGGCTGTAGTTTTTTCTCACAAAATTTAGAATATCTATGTCCAATTTGTCGCCCGCGACTTTGATGGAATTACTGTAGACAACTCCCGTTAGGCTAATGATGGCAACCTCCGTAGTGCCGCCACCTATATCCACAATCATGTTGCTCATCGGCTCCGTGACGGGCAGTCCAGCTCCCATGGCTGCGGCCATTGCTTCTTCTACGATAAAAACCTCTCCTGCCCCCGCATTCAAAGTCGCGTCTCTAACAGCTCTTCGCTCGACAGGTGTCACGCCGGATGGAACTGATATTATTACTCTTGGACGAACAAAGGCTTTTCGTTTATGCGCTTTATTAATAAAAAATTTCAGCATAAGACTGGCAATTTCAAAATTTGATATTACCCCGTCTTTTAAAGGCTTGTATACTTCGATTGACTCTGGAACGCGTCCTATCATTTTTTTTGCGTCGGTGCCCACCCAGACTTCTGAACTCCTTTTATCTCTCTTCCTTATAGCTACAACAGAAGGTTCATCCACAACTATTCCAGACCCTTTGCAGTAGACCAGGGTATTAGCGGTCCCTAGATCTATGGCTAGGTCTTTGGAAAGTTTTGAGGCTAAAAAGTTAAAAAACATCTATTAGATCCACGAAAATTATTAGCTTGCAAGAAAAGGTTAAATCCAGCCAAGGTCTTGGCGCTGAATGTTTATCTGTTTGACTAGTTCATAAGGAGTTTCAAATCAAATAATCCAGCTAGACAACTTTTCATAATTTGACTTCAATTATAGAATTACGTTTTAGCTCATCGATCCATTCTTTCATTCGAGATTGTATCAACTCGGTTCTCAATATTGTGATCACTTTGTTTCGAACCTTCTGATATTCCTTTGCCTCTTCGGGATTCAGAATCCCGAGCGATTTTATTGGCTCTGAATCAGAAGTCGTCTGGCTTGAATCCGCCTGTCTGTTTTCTTGTTCCCTCCTCTGGGTTGATTGAGCTTTTTTTGCGGCAGCCCGCTTTTCATGTTCCTGTTTCCAACGTTGTTCTAGTTCCTTACGGGTCTTATCAGGTATAGGAATACTTTTCCCCTTACGATTTTTGGCGTCATCTAAGTAAAACATAACAACTGAATCGGCTGACTTAAGTGGAGGAGTAACGTCTCCGACTTTCATGCGCTGAACCATTTTTTGTAGTGCGGGAACCATGTCTTTGTAATCCATGAATCCCAGATCTCCACCGCTTTTGGCCAGAGGATCCTGAGAGTATTTTTTGGCCAGTTTTGCAAAATCCTCTCCAGTCTGGGATTCTCTGTAAATTTTCTTGGCCGTTTCCATAACATGCTCAAGATCTTTACGTTTTTTCTCTTGAGGAATTTTAAGAGTTATCTGGCGGAGTCTTATCTTTCCCCCAAGAAAAACTTCCTCGTGAGTTGGGATGTTCGGGGCCGCTTCTGGTTCCGGAGGTTGCGGAGGCGCTGTGCTTTCAAGCAGTTTGTGATATTCGTCACTGATCTCTGATTGATGTTTCTTAAAATATTTCTGAGCGTCTTCTTCACTTATGGGAGTTTTACGGGTGACTTCCGAATCAATAAGTTTTGTAAGTCGGAATTGACGCATCATGAGTTGTTTGTAATCATTATTACTCAGACCGTTGGACGCGAGGAAAAGCACAAATTGTTCATCGGTCAGGTTGTTACGTTTTTTTATAGATTCTATACTCGACTCAACCGCTTTGTCGTCAAGCGTTATCCCTCGTTTCGCCGCTTCTTGTTCCAACAAATGAATTACTACCAGTTCATCAAGAATTTCTCTTTCAGTAGGCCACTTTCCTGGTGGAACTATACCTAAAGGCAAATTCATTAAATTTCTTATTAATGGTTGTTTTTGTTTCTTTACATCTGACTCCAAGATCACATCAGAATTTACAATAGCCGCTATTTTGTCACTATAATTAGCCGATAGAGCCTTTCCATCAAAAACAGGAAGAGACATGACAAAAATTAGAAGGCTTAAAACAAATTTAGATTTCATTTACTTCATCCAGAAACCGTTTGCGGTTCAATTTCAATCATGTTTATTGAGTTTTCAATTATTGGAAAACACTTTTTTCTTGAACAATTTGTATTTTACTTTTGGTTCTACGGAATTTCTATTTAAAGATGTTTCGTCTATTGTCTCATCTTTTGTCAAGTTGAGCAATTCTGATAGAATCTTGAAGCCAACATTTGCCCTTTGCGTGGAATCAATCAAGCCAATTTGATAAATTAATTTATCTCCAGGAGCCAGTTGTGCGCTAGGTTCTTTTTGAACCCATTTTATAAGGGACCCTGGTGTTACAGTCGTTGATTGATCAAAAGAGATCACCAAACTCCCTTTTACATAATCCAGTTTCAGGATTCTAAGTTCTTTCATGACCAATCTGAGCTTCATTATGCCGAACAGAGCGTTTACCTGTTCAGGACTCCTCCCGTACAAATCAACTATCTCCTCCTCTATACCATCAATTTCAGCGTGACTCGAAGCTCTGGACAACCTCTTGTAGAAATTCATTCTCTGGTTTACCTCAGGAATATAATCTTCTGGAATGAATGCTTCTACCTTGAGATGAATCTCTGGATCAACCCTTTCCTCAGGCGGTTCACCTTTTATTTCACGAACTGTTTCTTCCAGAAGTTGTAGGTACATTTCATAGCCAACCTGGTTAACATGCCCTGATTGGGAAGCTCCAAGGATGTTGCCCGCTCCGCGTATTTCCATGTCTCTCATCGCCACCTTAAAGCCCTGTCCCAGCTCAGAATGCTCTTGTATCACCGCTAATCTCTTTACGGCGTCAGAGGTCATCAAAGTTTCAGGTGGAGTTAATAAATAGGCGTATGCTCGAACGTTGGATCTTCCGACACGGCCTCTCAATTGATAGAGGTCGGCAAGTCCGAAAGTATCGGCTCTCTCTATGATAATGGTGTTGGACCTGGGTATATCCAACCCTGATTCGATTATACTTGTACAAACTAGAACATTTATCCCACCAGTGACAAATGCCAACATGACTCGCTCTAGATCACCATCAGACTGCTGGCCGTGAGCCACTCCTATTCTGGCCTCCGGAACCAGTCTCTGCAATTTTGAAGATCGCTGATAAATAGTTTGAACCCTGTTGTGCAAGTAGAAAACTTGTCCCCCTCGATTCAATTCCTTGACTATGGCTTCTCTTACAACATCGTCGGACTGTTTCAGAATGTGGGTTCGTACAGCTTGACGATTGGTAGGAGGAGTTTCAATTATCGACATGTCTCTTAGTCCGGTAAGAGACATATTTAAAGTCCTGGGTATAGGTGTGGCTGTGAGAGTAAGAACATCCACGTGAGTTTTGTATTTTTTTATTTTTTCTTTATGCGTGACCCCGAATCTCTGTTCTTCGTCCAGAACCAACAAACCAAGATCTTTGAATTTTACGTCTTTTTGAAGCAATCGGTGCGTTCCTATGATCAAATCTACTTTGCCGTGTTCGAGTTTCATCAATATTTCTTTTTGTTCGGCAGAGGTCCTGAACCGGGATATCATTTCTATATTGACTGGATAGTTGGAGAATCTACGTGAGAAAGTGTCAAAATGCTGTTGAGCCAACACGGTAGTAGGCACGAGAATGGCTACCTGTTTTCCATCCATCATCACTCGAAAAGCCGCCCTTATAGCTACTTCAGTTTTTCCATAACCCACATCTCCACATATTAATCTATCCATGGGGCGATCTGAATCCAGCGATTCCATGACTTCTTGAATTGCTTTAGACTGGTCCATGGTTTCTTCAAATTCGAATGAAGCTTCAAATTCAGCAAAATTCTGATCCATAGGAGAATACGGCGGCCTTGAAGAAAGTTGTCTGTGTGCAAAAATCTCTAGCAATTCCTTTGCCATTTCACGAATTGACTTTTTGATTTTTGCCTTTGTCTTTTCCCATCCCTTGGTTCCAAGTCTATCTACACGAGGAGGAGATTCCGACCCTGATATGAATTTTTGAATGGATTGAAGCCGTTCTACGGGATGATAAAGTATGTCACCTCCCGCATATTCAATGACCATTACTTCACCGATCACTCCTTCGAATTCTTTTCGTGTCAATCCTCTGAAGATACCGATTCCGTAATTTTCATGAACAACGGCCTCTCCCTCCAAAAGATCCGTCAGTGAAGAAATGAAGACCCCCTTGGCATGTTTCCTCACAGTAGCTCTTACTCTGGGCCCAAAGATTTCCTCTTCAGTGAGAGCGACAATTCCTATTTCTTCGATTCTGAAACCAGACGTAAGCGGGCCCACGTAAAGATAAACTCCCGGAGCGGGGCTTGATTCCAGTGTGGATGCTTGAAAACCGGCTCCCTGATAGTTCAACTTGACATTGTATGGTTCCAGAAGTTTTAGAAGTCGTTGAGCCTGTCCTTCAGTATGGCTGATAATGTAAACCTCGTTGCCCAGATCACGCCAATCCGACATCATTTGCACAAGGCCTGCCATTGCTCTGTCATAAGCCTTTTCCTTGAACAAGGCCGGTCTTATATCGACATTGGATGCGCATGGTATCCTGAAACTTTTAACTTTTTGGTCTCCAATTTCCAGATCAGCCACCACCACGGTCCGAAAAGCCTCAAGTAATCTATAAAAATACCTTTTTGAAATATACAGGGATGATGGTTCCGGAACCGGTAGACCATCCTGGGTGGCGGATTCAAAACCATGAAACACTTCTTGTTCATGGTCTTCGAAAGATCGGTTCGCAGTCTCTTGATCAGGGACTATAACCACCGTTTCGGCCGGAAGATAATTTAGTAACGTTTCCAGATGTTCTTCGAAATAGGGTAAATATAGTTCAGATCCTGGAAACCGTATCCTATGCCTAAAATCATCTAACAATCCTTGTCGAATACGTTTTTCAACTCCACGGGATTCACAAACCTCCACAATTTTTTCAAGCCCTTTTTCGAAATCTTCATCACTAGTGGGGGACATTTTTACCGGACAGATCATTATCTCCGACACCCAACCCAATGATCTCTGATTCGAGGGATCAAAAAAACGCACGGATTCTATTAGATCACCCATCAGCTCGATTCTTATTGGATTTGGGTACAGAGGAGAATAAATGTCGAGAATTGAACCTCTTGCGGCAAAATCTCCCACATCTTCAACGAGTGGAGCTCGGGAATAGCCTCCATTAACCAAGTTGAAGCATATCGAATCCCGATCTATTTCCTGACCTACTGAAAGATTATGGCTTAAGGAGTCGAATTGTTCCCGAGGAATTATTTTTCGGCACAATGACGGAATGCTTATTGAAATTATCTTCGGAACTGTTTGCGATCTTAATCGGGAAAGACACGACATCCTTTCCGTCCAGATGTCTGATTCAAACCCAGCCAAAGAATAAGGAATCGAGAGTGTCTCCGGGTAATGAACGATTGGAAAATCGGAGTTAGTTGAATTCTTTTCATCCAGTCCAAGATAAAAAGACAGATCGCTTGCTGATCTTGAAGCCGAATCATCGTCAGGATGAATCCATAAAATTGGACTGGAGCTTCGCTTTACGGCCATGGCTATAAAAAAAGCCACAGCGGAACCTTTCAGGCCATAAATCCCTCCGTTTTCACTCGACCGACACAGAAAATTGAGAGCTTGGGGAAAAACACTTTGCGGGAATGTTTGCAAAAAGACTTTTTCTCCATCCAAAAAATTAATTTCGAATCTTGTAAAACTATCACATCAGTGTCGATAAAAAAAGATCATGTCTCAAGTTATAGGAATTCATAGCCTTGACTTTATTCTGGGGTTCAGGATGTTTCAATTATTTTACGATTTCCGTTTACATTGACTTCAAAGGCCATATCAGTTAGTTATTATTGTTAACTTGTACGGCCCTAAAGTTGAATCGGGCTGAGTTATGAGGTGTATTGTGGCCGATAAAAAGCCCAAGAGAAAAGAACTGCTTAAAGAACCTGATGAATTTATCACCTGGTCCGCGATAGCTGTCGAATTTGCCCGCAGTAACTATCGTTCAATGGTTATAGGACTTTCCATTTTTGTATTTGTCGGGTTGCTGTTGTTGGGTTATTTTGCTTACCGTAGCCATAGGCAGACGACAAGCCACGAAATCCTCGAATCAGCGCTCAGAGAATATGGAAACATATCCATTTTGATGGATGACAAGACCACAGCTCAGCAGGATGAAGTTTTTAATTCTCTTGACAAGATTTCTAAAGATTACGGAGACTTGCCCACTGGAGAAATAGCGCTTCTCTATTCCGCTCATATTCTTTATAACAAAGGCGATTTTAAAGGCGCTCTGGAACGGTATAACAGATTTCAATCATCGGGTTTGGCTGGGCAAAGCCTGGGACCACTTGCTATTTACAACATAGCCCAATCTTACATGGCGCTAAAAGATTTTGAAAAGGCTATGAATATTTTTGAACAGCTCTCAAAAGACGTCAACTCGCCATACAGACGTGAAGCCTACTCTTCAATTGCTAGAATATATGAAATGATGGATAAGAAGAAGGAGGCGGCACAAGCCTATAAGCAGTATTTAAAGGTCTTTCCGGAAGCTCCTGACGCAGACTTTGTTAAGGCCAAAATTTCTCAATTGCTTGCACAGGGATGAGGTGAAATCCCCGAGCGAATTTATAATCCGGGCTTTTATAAAAGCTGTTCTCTCTGGATAATCACCTCCATCTCCACTACCCAGACTTTGAAAACTTCTTCGTCATAGTTAATATGGTAAGGCTCGGCGTATTTTTGCGCCTCTGAGTCAAACGCGCTTGAATCAAGTAATTGATCCAGGATGGATCTGACTATAACAAAGGCTAAGTCATCTTCTAACGTTATGGTGAACATTTTGTTGGCATGTAAGAAAGGAATTGATTCCAAAACGTCTCTCCTTGATAGATACTTAGCCGAGAAGTTTATTTTAAATGATGTGACACAGCAAGCAACCGGTCATAAATTTATTAATCTCACTACTGGAGAAATACAGATATTACCCAGTAAATGTTAGGAGGCGAAGGGGCGATGAATAAAACAGATCCGTGGGTTCCATTTGCTGACATTATTAGAGACCCATGGTCTAAAATAAAAGCCACAAAAGCCAAAACCGGGAAAAAAATCATTGGTCACCTACTTCCTGATGTTCCTGAAGAACTGATCCACGCCGCTGGAGCAATTCCAATTGCGGTGGCAGGGGCTGGAATCCCCATAAGCCGTGCTCAGGCCCACATTCCCGGCTATTCTTGCAGTCACGCAATGGGTGCCCTGGAGTTGCGGCTCAGTGGCGAACTTGATGTTCTTGATGGGATGATCATCCCTTACGTTTGTGATACGACCAGGAATTTGTACCATCTATGGAGAAATCTGTTTCCCGATTCTCCGTGCGAATTTCTCCGACTTCCCAAAAAGATCGGGGATTCTAATGCAAAACATTATCTTAAAGAAGAATATCTTCGTATTTCAAAATGGCTTGAGGGAATCACCGGGAACAAAATAGTCGATGATACGCTCGTTTCGAGCATTTCGATTTACAACAAGAGTAGAGATCAATTGCGTTCGGCCTATCAAATGATGGGAACATCTCCATCCTCTTGGACCGCCAGTCGCGTGATCTCCCTGTTCGAATCAGCCGTCAGGGTTCCGAGAGAAGAACATCTGACTATGCTGGAACGTTTGCCTTGGAATGTATCTGCAGACCCAGAGACTGATCATTCCAGAATCTACGTTAGAGGAAAAGTTTGGGACCCTGCGGAGATCACGGCATTATTCGACGAATATGGTTTTACTCTTGTAGGTGACGAAATAGTCACAGGCAATAGATCTGTAGTCATAGATCCGATAATTCAGGAGGATCTTTTACAGTCGCTTGTGGATAGACACATGTCATTGATCCCGTACACTGGTTATCATATAGAACCAAGTCAAATGATTGATGACTTCCTGGCGAGAATTAAGAATAGTAAGGCGCAAGGAGTTGTTTTCCTGAACCCGAAATTTTGTGAAGCCGCCGCTTTTGACACCCCAGACCTGATATTCGCTTTGCAAAAAAACTCTATCCCAAATCTTGCGCTCGAAACTTCAAGTCGTGGGACTTCGCTCAGCCAGATCAGATTGCGATTAGAAGCGTTCAAAGAGATTTTAGCGGGCGATTTGCCTTAATTTGAGTTAAGTCACATGGAAGTTTCATTGACATTGCTGACAGGTTTAGAACTCAATCGTCATAAAGCGTAATTAACTCATACCAACAAGGTTTAGAGATGGAACCAATCAAGGCCCTCAAAGAAATCAAGAAAATTACCATGGATTATTTCACTGCCGCGCACATGGCTCCTAATAACCATAAACCAGTAGTGTACTGTAATGTTTTCACACCGGTGGAACTCATTTACGCCATGGACATGTTCCCTGTTTACCCGGAAAACCATGCGGCAATAATTGGGGCTAGAAAAATGACGACTGAATTATCGGCCGCCGCCGAGGGCATGGGTTACGTCATGGATCTCTGTTCTTATGCAAGGTGTGACATCGGGTCCATAAAAGCCGGCGTAAGTCCTACCTGGGGGTTGCCCAAACCTGACCTGATTCTTGTGATAAACTGTCAATGTGGGACCCTCACAAAATGGTTCGAAGTGTTAAGTAGAAAATATAACGCGCCGATGGTTCTTATAGATGTTCCTCATTCCGGAAATGGTGAGCAAGATGTTTGTGCTGAAGTTTACGTCAGGAAGCAACTGGAAGATTTGATAAAAACTCTAGAAAGTATCTCAGGCAAAAGTCTGGATGAAGCAAAATTCAAGGAAGTCATGAATCTCTCAAAGAAGGCGTCTGAGCTTTGGACAAGAATGCTCATAATGGGAGAACAGATTCCTGCTCCAATGACGGTTTTTGACCAGTTTGTTTCAATGTTTCCAATTGTTTCACAGAGGGGAACAGAAACCGCGGTAAGTTTTTATGGAAACCTTGTTCAAGAATTAGAGGAACGCGTCGCCAAAAAGATACCGGCGGTAGAGAATGAAAGGTTTAGATTATTTTGGGATAATTTACCTATTTGGTCTGAGTTAAGCAGACTTTCAGGTTTTCTTGCTGATAGGGGGGCGTCAGTCGTCACTTCCATATATACTTGGGCATGGAGTCAGCTTGCGGTAAATGAACAGGACCCCTTAACTGATTGGACCCGGCAATATTTGTATACCTTTAATTTAAATTTTGACTACAGAGTCGAAAAATACATTGAGCTAGCCCAACGATACAGGGTTGATGGTTTCTTATTTCATTCGAATCGTAGTTGCAAATGGATTTCCCAGGATGTATTTGCGCTAAGGGACGCTATTACCAAAAGCACAGGAATACCTGGGGTAATCTTTGAGGCGGATCAAAATGATCCCAGGCTTTATTCGTTTGAAAATTTGGAAAAACAGATTGAAAACTTTTTAGAGTTACTGGAATTCAGGGGTCGACATGTTTAGTGGAGGTTATTCGCCTTGCTCAATTAGGGGATTTCTAGCCAGACGACATGCACAGTTACCTTCATCACCATTATTCCATTCGTTGATTTTTAGTCGTAGTTCCTGGCGGTCCAGTCGTAGGTGTTTCTTCACCTCTCCCTGAGTAATAAGCCTCATTTTGTAGGCGAAAAACAAGGCTTCTTCCAGCAAACCTTTTGTAAACGGAAGCCTTTCTTTTAACAGGTTATGATGATCCAACAAGTTGAGGACTTGGCGGTAAGAACGTTCAAAATAAATGGTGTCGGATTCAGTCATCATTTGGAATAGCTCCTAAACACTTTATATTCTCTTTTTTGAATAACCATTGATTTGAGATCTATTTTCAACAAACCGAAAAGGATTGCAAGCTCAGGAATAACATCATGAAAACCATATTCACGGATGATATTACAAGCGCCGTTCGTAATCTGTGCATTCAAGCGTGTACGGTGTTGGGCAATGACGTAATCCACCAGTTGAACTTCGCTCTGGAAACTGAGGAATCAAGCATTGGTAGGATGGTTTTGGAGAAAATCATTCAGAATGCGGAAACAGCGGCTACAGAGCACATCCCTCTCTGCCAGGACACTGGCATGGCGGTTGTTTTTCTTGAAATTGGTCAAGACGTCCATATTGTAGGCGATTTGTTGCCAAATGCCATCAATGAAGGGGTCAGGCAGGGATACAAAGACGGATTTTTAAGAAAATCGACGCTTGATCCGATTACCCGAGTCAATTTTGGCGATAATACGCCGGCGGTTATCCATACCGAAATAGTGGCTGGAGAAAAATTCAAGATCACTCTGGCTCCTAAGGGTTTCGGATCTGAGAACATGTCGAGGGTTATGATGTTTCCTCCCTCAGCAGGTATTGAAGGCGCAAAAGATTTTATTGTCCAACGGGTCCTGGAATCGGGAGGTAATCCTTGTCCTCCTGTTGTGATAGGTGTTGGTCTGGGGGGTACTTTTGAGAAATCGGCCTTGATTGCTAAAAAGGCTCTTTTGAGATCTTTGGGGTTACAGAATCCTGATCCGGTTCTAGCTTCTTTGGAAGCGGAGCTTTTAGGGAGAATCAACAGTAGTGGTATAGGCCCCATGGGATTGGGAGGAAAAACTACCGCATTAGCGGTCCACATAAATTCCTACCCCACGCACATTGCAAGTTTACCGGTAGCTGTAAATATACAGTGCCATTCATGCCGCCATGCGGAGGTTGAATTATGAGCGCTCAGCCACGAAAAATCTTTGCGCCTCTTGACAGTATTGTTGTCAATAGTCTTCGGGCTGGTGACGTGGCGCTGCTCTCCGGGGTCATAATAACTGGAAGAGACGCCGCTCATAAGCGGATGGTTGATCTGATACAAGCCGGCGAGCCCTTACCTTTTCAAATAGAAGGCGAGGTGATCTATTACGTTGGCCCCACTCCTGCGCCTCCTGGACGCCCAATAGGCGCTGCCGGCCCGACCACGAGCTATCGCATGGATCATTACGCTCCACTGCTCATCGAAAAGGGATTAAAGGGTATGATTGGTAAGGGTCAGCGTTCCAAGGAAGTCAAAAACGCCATGATCAAATGGGGCGCCGTCTATTTTGCCGCAATCGGAGGAACCGGGGCCCTTATGTCTCGCTGCGTGAAAGAGGCTGAAGTGATCGCCTGGGACGAATTAGGGCCTGAGGCTGTTAGAAAGCTTCTTGTTGAAGACATGCCATTGATCGTGGCGACAGATGTTTTGGGTAATGACCTCTACTCGACGGGGCCCGCTCATTATAAAACTGCAAGTAATGCCCTGAAATAGTTAATATAAGGATGACTTGATTCTTATACTCCTCGGAAAAACAGGTTCTGTTTTTGACTTTCAAACATTATAGGGTAATTAAAGGACATGTTCTTGTTGTGGCCGCTACGGCAATATGGTCCGGCAATTTCATTGTAGCTCGGATCCTGGCGGATTCTACGCCGCCTGTCATACTTGTTGTTTTGCGTTCTTTTATAGCAGCGGTTTTTTTGTTTCCTTTTGTGATACGTCCGGTCTGGAATTGTATACCACTAATTCGGAAACATCTTGGTTATCTGGCGCTCACTGCGTTCCTGGGGCTGACGATGAGCAATATGCTCATCTATGTGGCCGCCACATTTTCACCTGCATTAAATATGTCGCTGATCGCAATCTTTTCACCGGTTTTCACGATCATATTCGCAAGAATATTTCTGCTGGAGGCATTAACCTTTCGTCGAGCTATTGGTCTGTCAATAGCTATTTCGGGGGTGGTTTTCCTGTTAAGCAATGGACGGATTTCCAACCTAAAAGATTTGACGTTTTCAATTGGTGACGTTTGGATGTTGGGTCAAGCGGCGTCATTTGCTTTATACAGCATTTTGGTTCGAGTCCGACCTCCTGAATTGCATCCTCAGGCTTTCCTGTTTTCACTGTTTGTTTTAGGAACGCTTTTCTTGGCGCCGTGGTTTTGCTGGGAACTCTCCGGAATGACCTTGGGTGATTTTCCTCCAAAAACTATTTGGGCTATTCTTTATCTGGGAATTGGCCCATCTTTGCTGGCCTATTGGTTTTGGAATGAATCAGTAGGGATTATTGGTCCTGCCAGGGCGTCATTGGTTTATTATCTTCTACCTTTGTTCAGTGGAGTGGAAGGGCTTTTCCTTTTAGGTGAACCTGTTACCTGGGTGCACATTGTAAGCGGGATAATGATTTTGGCCGGTGTGATTTTCGCTACATGGGAATAAAAACTTTTTTGACTGCTTACAATCTACAATCGATATTGTCGGGCGCGCTGTGGTGTGATAGCATAAAATAGTTTTGATTGGTTAACAAAGATGGTCAAAAACTTCATGCACTGTGCATACATGTTGTAAAGATGGAATCGGATAAATTCTGTCTCTCTCAAAATATCTTCCAAATGGAGGCTAGGACATGAAAGCGCGTTTTTTTTCGTTTCTGTTGATTTTGACTTTAGTAATCGCTGCTAACTGCGTTGTTGACGTAAGTTCCGCCACTGCAACGAGCACTAACACTCTGACGGGAGAAATTCCGATTGGGGCAGTCTGGTCGATGACCGGAGCCGCCGCGATTTACGGCTCGTCTCAGAAAAACGCCTCAGAACTCGCAATCGAACAAATAAATAAGTCCGGAATGCTTGGAGCAGCCAAGATCAAACTGATTACCGAGGATGATCGCTCCACTAAAGAAGGAGCCATAACAGCGTTCGACAAACTGATCAAGGAATACAAAGTCGTCGCTATTCTCGGCCCAACACTTTCTAATTCCGCAAAGGCGGCTGATCCTATAGCCCAAGCGGTAAAAGTGCCGGTCTTAGCGGTATCCAATACTGCCGGTGGTATCGTCGAGATGGGAGATTTCATTTTCCGTGATAGTCTTCCCGAAATGTTGGTCCAACCCAATACCATTAGAGAGACAAAAAACAAGCTGGGATTCAAGAAAGTGGCCATACTTTACGGAAATGACGATGTTTTTACTAAAGGTGGATATGACGCTTTTAAAAAGGCCCTCAATGACCAGGATATCCAGGTCCTGGCCACTGAAACGTTTAACAAGAACGATAGTGATTTTTCCGCACAGCTAACAAAAATTAAAGGCCTCAAGCCTGACGCTATTATCGTCTCCGCCTTGGCTGAAGAAGCGGCTGGCATTATGAGCCAGGGCCGACAACTTGGCATTCCCGAGTCTGTTCCCTTTATCGGTGGTAACGGTTTCAATTCGCCAAAATTGGCCCAGCTTGCGGGACCTGCCGCTGAAGGCGCTATTACAGGGGCTGCCTGGTTGATCAGCAATGATACACCGGGTAACAAAGCTTTTGTAGAAGAGTATAACAAAAAGTATGGGACCAATCCCGATCAGTTCGCCGCGCAGGCTTACACGGGGGTTTATATCCTGGCTAACGCAATCAAGACCGCTAACTCAAGTGACTCGACCGCGATCAGGGACGCCATGGCCAAAATCAAGGACCTTGATACGGTATTGGGAAAGTTCTCATTTGATGCTAATCGCGAACCGGTACATTCTCCCGTTGTTCAGGTCATCAAAAACGGGAAATTTGAATTGTACAAATAAAAGAAACGTCTGGACAAACTAAACCCACATTCGGTTTAGGCCTGTGCGCCTCCATTGAAGGTTCATGTATGACAGATCTCCCTCAGCAATTGATTAATGGTTTGTGGCAAGGGGCAGCCCTTGCCCTTTTTGCCATGGGATACACCTTGGTATTTGGCGTCCTCGACATCATTAATCTTGCTCAGGGGGCCACCTTTATGTGGGGAGCGTTTTTCGCGTTTCTCTGTGTAACGAAACTTAATTGGCCGCTGTGGTACTCAATCCCTGTAGCAATGGTTGGAGCAGGGTTTCTGGCGGTATTACTTGACCGACTTGCGTTCAAACCGCTGCGCTCTCTTACCTCGGGTGGTTTAGTGTTATGGGCTGGTTTCATCCTGTTGCTATTAGGGATGGTTGGACACTGGGACTACTCTGTCAAGATCGGGATTACGCTTGCGGGAGCGTCAATCATGCTTGTCGGGTTTGTCCTGGATTACAGGAGCATCAGGCCCCTACGCATCCGGGAGGTCCCTCACCTGGCCCCTATGATCTCATCAATTGGTGCTACCTTCATCCTTGTCAGTCTGGCTATAAATGAATTTGGCGCACAGGTTTCTCGTTTTCCAGCGAATCTGTTTCCTGTAAAGCCATACCAGATAACTGCGGACGCTGTAATATCACCCATTCAGGCGCTAGTTCTGGGCCTGTCCCTAACGCTCATGCTCGTTTTAAGCCTGCTGATTAACAAAACGCAAATGGGCCGCGCAATACGAGCGATTGCTTGGAGCGAAAAAACATCCCGGCTTCTTGGGATAAATGTGGATTATGTCATTGCCCAGACATTTTTTATTTCAGGCGCTCTAGCTGGAGCCGCCGGGGTGCTTCTAGGCCTCGCCTTCAACCGCTTGGAGCCTACTATGGGCAACGAGGTGGAGCTGGCTGGTCTGACTGTAATTATTGTCGGAGGGATGGGGAGCATTGGAGGCGCTGCTATGGCGGCGTTTCTCGTAGGAATGATACGAGTTCTCAGTGTCGCTTATATTGATAGCAGTTTCCGTGACGCTTTTGTTTTTGCGCTACTGATTCTGGTCCTGCTCGTACGACCTAGCGGCATCTTTGGACGCAGTAAAGCCGTACGAGCGTAATAATCGCTTAACTGAACAGATAAGTAAATCTCATGCCGGAATTTGTCACCAACAATATCTCAACGATTAATTTCGTGCTGATTAATATCGCCTTGGGCCTGAGCATCTATATCACCTTGGCCACTGGCCTTCTGTCCTTGTCCAACGCCGGATTTATGGCGATAGGGGCGTACACCGTAGCTATCATCCTTGCCGAGGCGCATATGCCTTTCGCCCTGGGTTTCGTGTTGGCTATCGTGCTTGGAGTGGCGTTGGCTATCCCAATTGGGATGCTTGTTCTGGGACTGCGTGACATTTACTTGGCCATTGCTACACTGGGTTTTGGGGAGATTGTCAGGATCATCGCCCTTAATGGCGACAAGGTGGTTCGACTTTTTAGCGAAAACAAGGACATTACCGTCTTCAATGGCGCTGAGGGCATAACGCTGACTTATACAACGCCTAAACTGCTACTAGGTTTGCCTGACACTACCTGGCCTATCCTGATTTATGTGATGGTGGTCATCTATCTGCTGGCTACACTCCATAATTCCCGGTATGGCCGAATACTGGCGTCGATCAGACAAGATGAAACAGCGGCTTCAACCTTGGGCGTCAATGTGGTTCGCTACAAGCTCTTGGCATTTGTGTTGGGTTCCGCGATTGCGGCTGGCGCAGGCGCTCTGAGCGCTCCGATTGTCCGGGTGATTGATCCGCATAATTACGTGTTTAGCCGTGGTGTTGATATCCTCGCCTATGCCGTGCTGGGTGGAATGACTCACTGGGTGGGACCGATACTCGGAGCTACCGTGCTTACGTCATTGCCTGAAACACTGCGTTTCCTTAAAGACCAGCGCGATATTGTTAACGGCCTGATCATCATGCTGTCGATAATCTATTTACCATTTGGTCTTGCAGACCCGAGAATCATGGTTTTACTGAGAAAGATATTCGCATTCCAATGGCTGTCGCGTTCCCATACTCATAAATCCGCCAAGGACCTTGAATGATATGAACCGCAACAAGAATGGAGAACGACTTCACTTGATTGAGGGCCATCAGCCGTATGTCTTCAGATCATTTCAGGCTCATAGAAATGTCGACACACTCAGTGAAAGAGAGTCATGACACAGGAATCAGCCACACCACTTCTTGAAATTAGGAATGTGACCAGGATGTTTGGCGGTTTGAAAGCGCTCGAGAATGTTTCATTTGATGTTCCTAGGGGGACAATTTGTGGCCTGATTGGTCCGAACGGAGCCGGCAAGACAACTCTTATCAACATTATAAGTGGACTGGGACCGCTTTCGGATGGTGACATCCTGTTCGAAGGACACACGATTAACGGACTGGCGCCCCATCGAATAGCTGAGCGCGGGATTGGTCGTACTTTCCAAAATATTCGGCTCTTCGGTGATCTCTCGGTTCTAGAAAATGTGGTTCTGGGACATCACTTGAAGCAGTCCGGAACATTGATTGAAACACTGTTGCGCCTACCTCGGAGTAGGGCCGGTGAACAAGCCTCCCGTCAGGCCGCCTTTGACCTGCTGAAGCGTTTGCGCATGGAACATCTCGCGAACGTTCACGCCCGCGCTCTCTCCTATGGCGATCAGAGAAGAGTCGAGATCGCAAGAGCCTTGGCTCTCCAACCATGCCTCCTGTTGTTGGACGAGCCCGCCGCGGGTATGAACAGCGCTGAGACTGATCAGCTTTCCGAATTCTTACTGGAGCTTAGGAACAGTTCATTGACTATCCTTATCATAGAGCATGATATGGACATGATCATGCGTATGAGCGATCTGGTGATAGTTTTGAACTTCGGATTAAAAATCGCTGAGGGATCGCCAGATTTTGTTCGCAATGAGCCTCACGTAATCGAGGCGTATCTAGGGAAAGAAAATTAATAGAGAGACTCCGGTTGTCAGTGGAATTGAGTAGGAGATCGATTTCTATGCTTGTTGTTAGGGATCTTTATACTTCATACGGGGCAATTGCGGCGTTGCGCGGCATCAGTTTCAACGTTTCTGAGGGAAGAGTGGTAGCCCTTGTGGGGGCAAATGGAGCCGGTAAATCGACAGCGCTCAATACAATTAGTGGGATACTCAGACCGGATCGTGGATCCATTACATTTGGAGATCGCGAAATAGCCGGTTGGCGAGCTGATCGCGTCACAGCGCTAGGGTTAGCGCAAGTGCCGGAAGGAAGGCAGATCCTGGGAGGATTGACTGTCGAGGAGAACCTGCTCCTCGGGGCCTATACACGTAACGATTCCGAGATTGGCAGAGATCTTGAGGAAATTTATTTGCGTTTCGCCATATTGAAGAATCGTCGTCGGCAGTCTGCTGATTTATTATCCGGGGG
>Ga0194044_10000477_pt1 | contig 19645 bp, 19 predicted proteins | sample JunL4417m_MetaG_FD_155460 | JGI IMG/M metagenome (GOLD analysis project Ga0194044, IMG submission 155460) | Anoxic zone freshwater microbial communities from boreal shield lake in IISD Experimental Lakes Area, Ontario, Canada - Jun2016-L442-17m | ecosystem: Environmental > Aquatic > Freshwater...
TGCACCTATAACTAAGACACCTTCATTGATATCATCTGCGGCACCTATGCAATGAAATCTTTCTATAGATTTTACCAAAAAAAACAATCTGAAAACTCCTTTTAAAGGGAAGAGACCTCTTCGTCCTCAAGGTGAAAAAATGAGTTCTGAAGCATTTATTCGTCAAAATAAAGTTTCAACACTTGCTGGAGTGAAAGACCTCAGAAAACTTATCAAAAAAGATGAAATACCTGTAAAAGTAGGTAACCTTATTGGTTTGGAACAAGTAGGTCAATGTATGTTTATCGAATATAAAAATGATATCGTTATCGTCGATGCAGGAATGGAATTTGCTGCTAATGAAGAATTGGGAGCAGATTATATTATTCCCGATATCGCATATCTCAAGAAAAATAAAAGTAAAATCAGAGGTATCCTCATCACTCATGGACATTTGGATCATGTCTGAGCTATAAAAAATATTATAGAGGAACTATGATATCCTATTATTTATACGACACCATTGGCTTTGGGAATCATCAAGAAAACTTTTGATGACATCAAAAAAGCAAATTTGATAAAATATAAAATCATCAATCCTGATCAAGATTTGATAAAATTAGGATGTTTTACCGTAGAATTTATCAGGGTAAATCACAATATCCCTGAAAGTATGGCTTTGGCTATCTATACGCCAAAAGGAATAATCTTTGATTCGGGTGATTTCAAGATCGATCATACACCATCGGTTGATAGACCGACTGATTTAGCAAAAATCGCAAGAATCGGTACAGAAGGCGTAAGACTTTATACCTGAGATAGTCTTGGAGCACAAACACCTGGACGAGCAAAATCTGAAAAAGTCATCTGAGAAACGGTTGATTCTGAAATCAAAAATACCTCTTGAAGAATGGTTATCGCTACCTTTGCTACCAATATCGGTAGAGTCATTCAGATTGTCAATAGTGCTATCAGATACAATAGAGTAGTCTTCCTCTCTGGGAGATCTATGATTAATAATGTTGATATCTGTCAACAACTTGGCTATATCAATGCCCCTAAAGGTATGATCCGCAAGCTTGATAATGAAGTCAACAATATGCCTAATGAAAGAGTTCTTATCCTTTGAACATGAGCACAATGAGAAGAATTTGCTGCGCTCACTAGAATGTCTAGAGGTGAACATCCACAGGTGACACTTAAAAAATGAGATACCATTCTTCTCTCATCATCTACTATCCCTGGAAATGAACTTGCTATCGATAAAATGCTTAATAGCTTACTTTCTAAATGAGTGGATTTGATTACCAATAATGAAATGGATGTACATACCAGTGGTCATGGATATGCTGAAGATCATAAATTGTTCCTCAGTCTCATCAAACCTGAATACTTCTTGCCAGCATTTGATTCTATGAAACATAGATATGCACATAAAAAACTTGCTTTGGATCTTGGTATCCCAGAAGAGAATATCATTATGCCTGTAGAGAATGGTTCTATTATCGAAATGTATGATGACGTTGTCTTGATATGAGATCAGAAACTCAAACTAGATACTATCATGATTGACGGAAAATGACAATGACATATGTCAGGTGAATATGTTATCAAAGCTCGTCATATTATGGCACAGAACTGAGTTGTTGCTCTTATCTTCAAGATAGATACCAAGACCAGCGATCTTATTGGAAATATCCAGATTGAATCCAGAGGATTCGTTTATTCCAGCGAAGTGAAAACTATCCATACCCAGATTGTCGAATTTGCTAGAGCAAAATATAACGAGAACCAGAAGAAACGCATGGATATCAAAGAGAATCTCAGATTGATCAAAGAGGATCTTGGCGAATTTATCAATAAGATTATAGGTAGGATCCCTATGCTTATGCCTATGTATGTCTATATCAATAGAGATGCTCAGGCAGGAGATATAGCTCCAGATGAAGCAGTCCTCGGTATGACGCTTGAGGAACAGTGATATGATGACTAGTCTAGTATTTGTTTACATAGAGAAAAAATCCCGTATAAACGGGATTTTTTTTATTATTTTTATTGTTGTATATCGTTGGATTCTAGAATTTTCTTCAATATTACAGCTCTGAATCTACTTTCTTCCATCATCTTACTGATATGTTTATGTTTCATAAGATCTTCAGCTTTGACTCATGATTCTTTGAGTCAGAATGCGTTTACGAATCTCTGTGTTCATTCTTTGCAATTCCCTACCGCGTAAGAATCAGTCAAATCAAACTTTTCCTTAGGATTTGTTTTTAGGAATTCCAAAGCAATCTCCTTCTGTATCTTTTTAGAAGACCGACTCAGCGTGTTTGTTCGCTCATTAATTACTTTCTCGTGAAGTTTCCTTTCCATATATGCTTCCCGGTAAGATCTCGGGAATTTTTCAAATAGCTCAGATGGTAGAGTTTCCTCGTATTCCATATATTCCTTATCCAGGATATCAAATTTACTATTTATGTCTGATACTCTCTTTTCGTATATCATGCTATGATATCCTTGGACTCTCCTGTCCATGTGATTATCAAATTCTTCATATAGTTCATTAGTATCTACATTGTGTTCTTTGCATATCCTTTCAATCTCATATCAGAATATCATCCACTCCTTCTTATTTTCTTTGCATGCCAGATCATTCTTTATCTCCCATCCATTTATCATGTTCGGGTATCCTGATACTTCAACTTCTATTTTTTCGTGTTCGATCCTGTTTGCTGATCAAATTGCTATCTCGTCTATATAGAGTTTATCTTCTGTTTTCTGTATAGGATGTTCGTCAAATACTTCCTTGATGAGTCAGAATGTTCAGAGACGGACGTATTTATCCTTATATTTTTTTATACCTACTTTTTGATCCGTGAATCTGCCTGTATCTTCTACATCAAATCAACGATTGATACCTAAGAATACTTTGCCTATTGCATTGAAGTTGATCTCTTTAGGATCCATATTCGTCCTATAAGTGAAGGATACTTCTTGTTGTTCGAGATTCTCGTCATAATAGGTCGTCCTAAATGTCATCAATGGTAGCTCCTCTATATGTGCTCATTTAGTTTTTATGACTTCTCACAAGAACTTTCCTGATCCATCAGGAGAAAGATGATCTTTTTGGCTCAACAATACCATATCTACTCAAGCGCAATCTTTTATCACTGTCGGATGCTGTTCATCTACCAATCATCTATGTGTCAAAACTGCTATATCCATTCAATTTATTTTTTGTCTTCCTCATAATTCAGGATGTGCAACATCCATTCTTGTTGTCGGTAAATATATGAGACTTGTCTTGCCTGCAAATATATATCCGGCTCCTGATGCTCAGGTTCTTGAACTATAGTATTGTTTTCCCTTATAATCCTTTAGTAATTCTGCGTTTCCCGCTCAATCTACATCGTACATTTTTCCTGTGTTTACTGATAATATAATATCACCTCATCCCCCCCCGTATTCTCGATTACGCTTATTGCTCTCTGCTATCACACTTCAGTATTTTTCTACTTGCTGCATGATGTTGGTATATTCTTTTTCTGTCATGTTTCTCTCGTCTATACGTTTTTGCAATGTGCTCTTAGCTCATGAAACAAGATAATTTGGTATGTCTTCATGTTCTCATTTGAGCTGATCTCTTGGTAATAGATTCATAATCTTTTTACTGGTCTCCTGGAGATCATATTCATCTTTATTGCTGAATATAAATTCTTCTCATTGAGGTCTATATTGACTATCATAATATCCTTCTTCACTGAGTCTATTGATTTTGTGACTCATATATTTGCTTAATTTTTCTTTTGAGATTGTTTGTCTCGTGGTGTCTGTCTTTTCCATGTTGTGTTGATTATGATTAAAAAATTTTTGCTTAGCATCTACGATGCTTTCTTATTTTTGGTATCCTATCGTACTGGCAGGCAGCAAAGATATACAGTGCTGCTGCCAGATCTTTAGGATTATTGCATACTTTCCCTTATATACTTCTGAATTTCTTCATGTTTGGGATATCCACCTCGGTAGGCGTTTCCTCATTTTGTTCCTAATCAGGATCATCCGTTTCGTCCTTCAAATTTTGTTTTGAGTTCTTCACAGACCTTTCCGTCTCCAAAGAAGTTCACCTCTCCATCTCATGATAAGATCAGTAAATTCTTGTACTGACCGAATAATCTATCGGTTATTGTAGCACATTTGCTATGAGGAAGATGAACGATGGTAAGCTGATCAGATTTTTCTACTTTGCTTAAGGCTTCCATAGCTTCTCTTTCCTGTTCCTGAGATATTCATTGTGCTTGTCTGTCCTTGAATCTGATGAGTCCTACGATCTTTGTGATTTCGTCTTTGTCACGAATTCACTCAGATAATAAGAGCTCAACCATAGCAGGTATATACCCACTATCATTTGCGGCGATGAGTTTGTGCTCTAGCGTAGGCTCCAATCATAGTACGTCCAAAACTTGGAGTAATGTCGCTTTTTCATGAGCTCTTGCTCAATGGTGATCTAATGATTTTACATGAGCATACGCTCATTCACCTGCTCATGCTAATTCACACGCATAGATATCTTGATCACTTGGACTTGGAATCTCTTCCTGGTAGTCGTCGATTTTTGCTCATCGTCCTAACTGTTTGTCCATAACCGTCTCTCAATGGTCATCTAAGACATCTTTAATTGTTTGCATTTCTAGGTCTTTACCTCACATAAGGAACTTTCTGTTTTTCATTTTCGTAAAAATAAGATATAAAAACTTGTTTTACACCCTATTTTAGGAAATCTTTTCTTTGTCTTTGTATAGGTATGCCAATGCTCTTGCAGTCCGTCGCAGATATACACTTTCATACACATTCGTTTTGATGGTTTTTATATCAGTGGCCTTGCAGTCCGTCGCAGTTAATCCACTCTTACAAAAAATCCACACTAGCTCTCGATAAAATATACAAGAAGACAACCTATCCTAATATATATAGGGTAGACTGTTGTTTTGCATATTGCACCGTCAAGCAGTGTGGATCCAAAAAACAGTTCTCGAAAAAATTTTGAGCATGGGACGAATAAAGTTCTCTTAACGATTAGCTATTATTCATCTGTGCAATAAGAATTATATCTAATTACAACATAAAGTCAATAGAATATGTTTCTATTTAATACTATCCCTATTCCTTTGCTTCATCCTTTCGTATGATGCTGGTGTCGATATCTGCCCACTTGTGTCATTCTCTCTCGATAAAAAATTGCAATGGCTTCCCATATCCATATATACATCCTTATAAGCAATCGAAAGTTCGACAATTCTTTTTTGTCAATGTATATTTTAGTTGCTAATCATATCTCATGAGAAGAGAGTTTAACCATTCCTTGACCCGATCAACGACGAGAATCACTATCCTCGAATATTGCAATAAGAAATACTATTTCAACTACTATCCTCATGCCTTGAAGCCAATCGATGAAAAACTTTGGCTAGACACCCTTCTCCTCAAAAATCTCAAAAGCATAGATATGCGGGTAGGTGAAAAGACGCATCATCTCCTCTCAGATTACCTGAGGGCTTTGAAGAGATGACCTTTGGATGTATCCCAGATCCAGAGTCTCAAGGATGTTGTAACGACTGAGATGAACAGGGATTTTGAGATATCCAAGACTAGAGATTATACAACGTATGATAGAGACCGCAAATTTGGACTTTCCGAGCATTATTATGGTGAAAGTATTGATGAAAAACTTCCTTATGCGATAGAAAAGGTCGTCCACAACCTCGATGTTTTCCTTGAAAGTGATCGGCATCAGAAAGTCCAGCATTATTTCACGACTGCAAAAACTGTTTTTGTCGAGCATCCGAGGGAAAAAGACTTCGAGAATATGAAACTCAATCTCGCTTCTATCCCTGAACTCCACAATCTCAACGTGATGGCTGCTCCAGATTTTGGTGTCGTATTTTCTGATAATAAATATCTGATTATAGACTGGAAAACCTGACAGGAGAAAATGGATATCGACTGAACCTCAGATCAGCTCAAAATCTATGCCCTCAAGACCATTCTCAAATCAAGGACCAATATCGATGATATCGAGATAGAAGGATATGAAGTCTACTTACCGAGTCTCAACAAAATCGGAGGAAAGATTCAGAAAGTTGATATCGATTATATCGTCCAGAAACTTAAGGACGATATGGAGTATCAGAAACAATTTGTTGTCGATGGTGATATCCTCAAGAACGAGCCCTTGCCACATCAGAATTTCCCTAGGACTACTAGTGCTAAGAAATGTGCGAACTGTACGTTTAGGAAGGTGTGTGAAGACATGAAAAGTTTTGAATAACATTAAAACTTAATACCAATGAATAATGAATATATTTGCAAAATAGTGGAGGATAGTTTCAAACTATCCTTTTCTTTTTATCAATAAAAAAACCCGTTTCAAAACGAAACGGGATAATTTTTTGATTATGCATAGACGATTTCGATTCCGCAGAATTCTGCCATTTCTTTGAGTGTTGTTTCCCAATCGGAATCTTCCATAGCGTCGTTGAATTTGCTGATGTTGATGCTACGGCCGATACTTTTGTTTGCCCAATCTACTATCTTTTGGATAGTGGCTTGTTTGTCGATTCTTTCATCATGTGCCATGTCTTATACTTTTTTACGTTTTGATTTACCGTTTCTTTTTCATGTACTTTCGTATCGCTTTGACCAGATCTTTGCTAGTAAATGGTGTAGTCAAAAACTTCATTGCGCGTGAAGAATCTTTGCAATATTCAAACTCCTGTTTTTCATTGCACTCTCTGAGGAGTATCAATTCCCATATATCAAAGCTTTCATTTATTTCAATCAGCTCGATTGTGGTTTTTGATCTTTCTTCGATATGCTCTAAATCTTTTACTATCATGGTGTGTTTTTCCCCGGTTCTTTGTGTTCCGATGATTATCGCACCTTTCCTTAACTCATGTAACGAGGTTATTGGTTTCTTTTTCATATTTTTTTCTTTTGCGTATTTTTATCTAATTATCATTAAATGTCAATCTTTTTATTTAATTGACTTTCTATGTTAAATATATATAGTATATTTTATAAAAACATAAAAAAATCATTATATGAAAACAATTTATTATGTTCTTGTTCTGCTTTTTATGGTTGGAACCATTGCCTGTAATGATTCAAAGGTAGAAGTTCGTACACCTTCTAACGATGCTGGTGCTTTCCATCTTAGTGCTAAAGAATCTCAGGGACAGTATTTGGAGGTGACTATTATCAACACTCAACCTGATGCTAAAGGCTTCGCGTATGCGGATTGTACTCAAACGCAGGGTTTCAGTGTTCTTCCCGAACAGTTACGTTTTTGCTTCCAGGATACATCAACCATCAAATTATTGATTGGTCATACCCTGAAGCTCTATCAGATTAAAGAAAGAAAGGATGGAACCGGTCTTGCTTTGCAAGATCAACAATCTATCTATCTACAAGTTTTTTTTGGGATTCATTGATTACTTATTTCTAACGGCGGGTATACCCGCTTTTTCTATTCTTGGATAAAGTGTGGAAAGATTTTTATTTTGTCTACTTGAATTTTATATGATTTGTGAAGGATGTCTTTCATAAATCCGGATGGTACCAGGAAAGTCTCTATGTTTTTTTGGAGCTGGTTTCTGATGAGCGAAAGAGATATATATTTACCTATCATCGCTAGTTTTTTTATGGGATTTTTGGTAGGGGAGGATGCGAGGAAATGGTTCAAGGTGAATGGTGTTTTGATTTGATGCTCGTTGGTTAATTGGCTTGGGAAGGGAAAGAAATATCCTAAATCATGGAACATCATCCGTTTCTTCGCTGTAGTGTGTTTACTTGCTTGCAATGGTGCCCAGCCGAGATATCTCATGACGCTGTTGTATCGGATGAGATCAGGTTTCATCTTTTGTATTTTTCTACGTAGCTTAATCGCTTCCCAAAAATTCCCTATGCCTGTCAGAATGCCTATATATTTTGCTAGTTTGCCTCGTGGTCCCGATGGGACTGTTCATCAGCAGAGCTGGACTTCATAGCCATGCTGCTGGAGTAGTTCTTTTGCATCATTGATATACGTCTCTATCCCGCCAATCTTATTGATGAAATCAGAGACTATGAGTATCTTTTTGACTTCTTTGCCTGCGAGTGCATGAAAACCAACGATTCGACTATCTTTACTATAATTTTGGATGTTGAATTTTGGATGTTGAATGTCGGAATTTTTTTTATTTATTACTTCTTGTATCAGGTGATGAAGTTTCTGTCCTGTAGTGGTTCATGATTGGTGGGTGAGATCGAGTTGGGGTTCAATAAAATCTTTGAGCCCTCATTTGGCGTATCAGATGACGGGAAGTCATCGCTTGATTGCATTCAAAGCAGAAAGACCAAATGATTCCAGGCATTCTGATGGCATGAGGCAGTACTGACAATTTCCTACATATCTTTTGATCTCTTCTATGCTTTTTCGTCAGAAAAAATGGATATTTGCGTTTGTGTTTGCTAATTCTTGGATTTTTGTTTCTCCACTTCATGAGCCGAAGATAAAGAGTTCGAAGGGTAAATTTTCTGAGAATAACTCAATCATTTCGATGATGCCATCGAATCATTTTTCCTTTTCAAGTCTGCCAAAGTAAAGAAGTCACAACATAGTTTATATAATTTTTTAAATCCTCCTTCGTTTCCTCCTTTACCCACATTCGTGGACAAGGCAAAGGAGGGCCTCAGTACAAAACATTTCCCTCTTTGCTAAAGAGGGGTAGGGGTGATTTTACTTGATATGTATCCGATATCTTTCTTTGATATCTCATTCGTGTTGGTATTCAGAATCCCATATTCCTCAATTTTTAATCATGGTTTTGGATGATCAGATATTGTTTTTGCCACAAGTGAGCAATACTTGATCCAATCAAAGATCCTTGCATTTCTGTAATGCTAAGCTCAGTCATATTGTCGCATACCCCTTTCTTCTTTCACTTGGTCTGATACCATATCCGATATTTCCTCCATCGAATCTCAGTTCGTCATTGAGTTCATGGCGGATATGCACCGCTCAAACAATTTTTTCGTCATCATCAATGATAAAATAGAGTGTTGAATGTCCTGTATGTTTTGGATTTTTCCCTTCTGTATTGTCTTTTGTCCTCTTGAGAAAATTCTCATAGTTTTCTCCTTCTTTGAGGTTAGTTGCTCAAGGAATGATTTTTTCTCCTCTATCGGCAAATTCTTGTACCATCTCGAGATAGTCTTTTTCATGTTTCTTTTCTGGGAATTCTAGTTTCATGAGGTTTCATGATGTGGTAAATATGTTTTCTTACTTTATTTCTTTCTTATCGTCTTGGTCTTTTTGGCTCTCCGTTCATTAATTTTGGCATGGTGGCCACTGAGGAGGATCTTTGGGACTTTGATACCGAGAACGTCTTCTGGTTTGGTATACTGGGGATATTCCAGATTTTTCATCTCCTTATTGATGCTATAGCTTTCATCCTGTCGGCTCGCTTCTTCTTTGATAACTCACGGGATGAGTCTGCTTATCGCTTCGATCATGACCATAGCAGGAATCTCACCACCGAGTGTGATATATTGTCCGATAGAAATCTTTTGGAATTGTTTTGGATATTTTTTTTTCATATATTGCTCGAAACGATAGTCGATGCCTTCGTATCTCGTGCAGACGAAAATTAGATGTTTTGTGTCGCTGAGTGCATGAGCAGTCTTTTGGGTGAATGTCTCTTTTGAGGGTGATGGTAGTATAATTTTGAAATTTTCTTTTTTCAATTTTTTGATGATGGATTCTACTGCTTGTATCGCAGGAAGTGCTTTCATGAGTAATCCTGCTCCTCCTCCATAAATACTATCATCGACTGTTTGGTGTCTGTCCGGACAAAATGTCCTTGGATTAGTAAAAGAGAAGCTGAGAATTTTCTTTTCCTGAGCTTTTTTGATGAGTGAAGTTTCCATGAAACTTTTGAATATGTCTGGAAAAATGCTGACTATGTGGATATGCATACTCTATGAACAATTGATAAATACTCACTACGTTCGCGATAAAAATCGTTTGTTCTTGGATGATTGGTTTAGACACCTTTTGCGATGTATTGGACTAATCTTATGATGGCATAGGAAGATGCGACTATGAGCAGTCAGATTAGTGATCCGATGATTCCTTTTTTGGCATTTGCTGGATCCTTTCCGGAACTTGCTGCGAAGATATACATCAGCCCTGAGACAATGAGCGCTACCGTTACTATGGTTCCTATAAAGACGGTCGAGGATAATACTATATCTTGGACGAAGAGTCCTACGGATGTTACATCACCTGCATTTCTCGATACGGTCTTGATGCCTAAGGTATCGTAGATACTGAGTTTGCATTGCCCGTTGACAAGTTTCGTTTGGTCGCAATCTATACCCATAGGTGCGGGTGTCTGTGCGTATGTGAATGTGAGAGGGATATTCAATACCATTAGCAAGAGTGCTATATTTATCAAAAATTTCATTGGTATACTGATAGACTAAAAATAGACTAATGATTGCCCAAAAACAGACAAATGCTGACTTTTGTCTAGGTATATCAATTCTGCTTGATTTTGCAAACATAACTACTAACGTGAAGCTATGGTACTGGACGGTCAATGTCTGCCTTCGGTAGCTCCACTTGATGTATGAAATCATTTATTTTCCTTCTGCTCCATGAAATCACTCAAAGATTCTCTCAGAAAATCATTGGCACATAGGCATCAGTGAAGGGCTATGGTTGGTGCGCTTGCATTGAATGCAGTGAGATCGTATTTGGGCATCCCTACATTGGAATGATATGTTAGCTTCAATGTCTTTTTTCTCAAGACTGATGATCAATTCCTCAAGATAGAGATTTTCAGACAAAAAAACCAGATCCTCAATGAAGTGAATCTGGCGTTGGAGAAAGTGGGGTATACTACTAAAATAGATGAGATACGTATCAAGACATAATATATCTTGTTAGAAACTATATAACCTCTGATTCATAGCTTTCATCAGTTTACCCATGATGAATGGATTTTGGTATAATTCTTTTTGTGCTTGCTCTTTGGTCAGCATCATTCTTCCTGTACTCGGAAGCCTCTTTATGGTTCCATATTCGTGTTTGAACATCCTAGTGATGGATTTTGCTATAGGATTCTTGTTATTCGCTAATGATATATATCCTACTTCTCCTGCTTTATCTAAGAAATAGATTCTGTTTTTGACCGGGTCTTTTACTCAGAAATTAGTATTCGCTAATTTTACATTTTTGCGTAAATTACCAATCATACTTTGATAAACAGTTCCTGAAATCGCACGTTCCATACCGTCGAATATACGTTTTCCGTCAATCCTCGTATTGAGTAATGTTCCTAGATTCTTCGAGGTGACTGGTTTCTTTAGTAAATCACTGGTTATCGTGAAGGTATTTTTGCTGAAGCTTATCGAAATGTTTTTGTCGATTCATTCTATCTTGATATTTGGAAAATCGAAATTGAGTGTTCTATTTTTGCGTATGTTCATAAGTTTTTTGATTGGGCTATCGAACCGTCCGACAGGAAATTTTGCTCTTGAGAGACTGAAATATCCGAACAGCTTTTTGTCGGTCGCTTCCTTGTATTGGTCATGGACTTTTTCCATGGACTTATTGAATTGTCCAAGACAACCCTCCAATCATTCCCTAAGTTGATGCATATCGTTTTCTGCATCGAATTTTTTTTCGGAGAATAGATTGTTTCTGCTTCTTTTGCCTGTTGTGTCATCTACGGTTTCCAATATGATATCATCATTTTTGTCTACAGAGATTGTATGGATAATATTTCCTACGGCATATTCTAGCGTCACGTTGTTTTTATTCGCCATTTTGATCATTGCTTTGATCATATTATATGCCATATGGATTCTCATTTTCCCGTAGGGAATTCCTGGTTGCTTAAGGATGGAATCTATTAGTGCTATATGATTTCCTGCTTTGAGTGGTATTTCTTCTCAATTATCCATCTTGATTTCCATGGTGAGATTGTCTACGCTGCCTACCTTGAGTGTTGCATCATATCCTACGAATTCTACCTTATTTTTGTTTTCGTCGGTCACTAATTTCATTTGTTGCTTTCCTATCTCTTGTGTTTGATTAGTAAAGAACCTCATATAGCTTACGTCTTTCTTGCCCAATAGCCGAGGTCTGGTCAATGATGGTGATCGTCTTTTTTTGTTGGGTGCAATACTTGATGATAATGCTGCTTGTTCGGTAAAATCATCTCTTCCATGATCTTCTTGTTCTTGTCTATATTTTAATATTTCCTTGGTGATGACATCATGTAGTTTCCTTGTGGCAGGGAGATATGGCGCTACTGTCCCTACTGGTTTGATTTCTGTACTTTCCATTTGTCTTTTCAATTCTTGGTCTACATATGTTTTGAGGTGGTTTGGTATAGTCTTTTTGAGAAAATCGTTGAATTTTGATGTTGTCGAAATATCGTCAGCAGTAGGTTTTGTATTTGCGAAAAAATGTTCCTTGAAATTTTTATTGATCTGTATCTGATTTTTTACGAATGGCGAGACTTCCCTTCCTCCTGCTATCAGTTTTTTTATTCTCTCTCTTAGTACTTTTTTGTTTTCATCCGTCGCTGCATCGCCTATCGTTTCATCCAAAAGTTTATCCTCTACTTCCTTATAGGTGTTGTCGTAGAAATCCTGGATATACTCATTGATTGGCTTTCCTCCCATATTGAAGATGTCGTAACGAGTTCTTTCTTGAGATCCATTTAAGGTTCCAGGCTTCGGACGCATAACTTTCAATGGTTTCATATTTACTAGAGGAACTATTGGTGCTCATGCGAGATTAATGATTGCTCATATATTTATAGAAAATTGATATCATTGTGCTGGAATAAGTGGAAGCCCGGTTCTACTATCTACAAGCGTTATCGCTGAAACATCAAGTGTCCCCGGAGCCTTTGGTGCAGCTGGAGGTGCTATATATGTCAGTCATGATATAATAACATTTTTTACTGTACCATCTGTTAATATTATATCCAAGTTTATTGGTAATGCTAATCTACGTCCTTGATTATCAAAGAAACCGTATTCATTTGCGTCTTTCCCTGGTATCATAAGGTCTGGATATACTGTCAAGGTATCTGAAGTCATATCGGGTATAGTTGCTGTAAGGTTGAACTCTCTGACTTTTTGTGCCATATCCTGGTATTCGATTTGCCTTTGAGGACGATTTGCAGGAAGTAATAGTGTATCCAATCTAGCAATTAAATTAGTTATTTCTAATTGTCTAGTTGGTATTCTTGTCCATTCTATTTCTTCTGCTGGACTTCTTCCTGGAGGAGCTGGAGGTACTGTCGGTGGTCCTTTTGCAGCAAGTGTGGCTAGAATTATAAGGTTATTTGCATGTTCATCACTCAATAACTGTTTTTGATTGCGAAAATCTGTTTCTCTGGTAACGATATTTCACGCGACTTTTTCTACATTTGTGACAAAATTTTGATCTACAATAAAATTATCTGGATTAAATGAATTCAACAAATTATTTCTGGTCACATTAACAACATTTCCAACGGTGGCAAGATTTGCAGCTGTTGAAATATTTGCCACATTTAATGGTATATCTACATGTTGATTAAATTTGTCGGTATTTGTTTTTGTCATTTCTTATCCTAAATAGATAAATTTTTTTAGCCTTCCATTATCTCTTCACCGACCATATCCGCTACGATATCGGTAAGCAGTCCTTGGTAATCAGGTATTTTTCTTTCGAGATATTCTTCAATCGCTACCAGATCTTTCTCGTTGTCTTCAAAAAACCTTTCATCTTCATCCGTCATGATGAATTCTGCTGATTCCATCACTTCATCTAGGATGGTATCGAAGACATCGTCCTTTTGGATCTCAGGATTGACCTCTTTGAGCTCTTTGTACACGTATTCAGTAGCTTGTTGCATGTTCTTAATCTTTTCCATTGTTTGCTATTACATGATAAAATAATTAGTACGATAAGTATTCTCATAGGAATTCTGCTGTAGTCTCTTCAAGGAGCGTCATATAATTGGGAAGCTTATGGAAGAGATATCCTTCCACTGCCTCAGGCGTTCCTAGATTTGCTTTTTCTATTTCTTCATCGCTTATTTCCTCACTTATTTTGTCGAGGAATTCGTTTTCGAGTCCTGTCTCTATGATTGCTTTTTCTGTCTCTTCTATTTCCTCTCCGGTCAGTTCTATTACTCTTCTGACTGCGAAGGTCTTGGCTTCTGATAATGATTGTAACATGGTAATCTCCATTGATGATATAAAACTATTGGGCATTATTATACTCCTACTTGCTTTCTGATATCTTCCACATATCTCATTTTGGCGTCATGGACGTATTCTGCGATTGTCGTCTTGAGCACTTTTCTTGTAGCGTTGTCATCTTCATCAATTTGTAGTATTTCTTCCAGATTCTCTATATTTTCCTGCATATTCTCTGATTTTCGTTTTCGTGCTAGCGTTGTAAATCATCTTTTGATCATCTGTCTGGCCCCAAAAACCTTGAGTTTTGTAATGGACATAGCATAGATGAGGACGTTTTTGGGATAGTTATCAGTGTCATTCTTGAACTCTTCCATCTTGTTTCTTATGCTATCTAGTCTCATTCTTGCTGGTGAGAGCATTTCTTTCAATGAAGTCGACTGTTTCATTACGTCTTTCAACTGTTGCTGGAGCTCGTCTATTTTTTTTTGTTTATATGTGTCAGGTGTTTTTATCGATCCTCTGTATTTTTTAATATCTTCACTGAAAAAATCTCTTAGCTCGTCTCCTGTAGCATTCCCTGCTAGTACTTTTTCTTTGATCTTATTGTGTTTTTCTTCATATGTTTCGGCAAAAGAAAGGTTAGGTGTTTCTCTCCTTTCCAGCTCGGTTGTTATGTTCGTTGCCTCTTGCCATTTCTTTTGTCCTTGGGCTTCTGTCAATCTCCTTTCCAGCTCTTTGGTATTCATTCTGCTCAGGGGACTTGGTCATGACATGGTATTGGTGACCATAGTGAACTTTTAACGGGTAAAAATTTCTCTTCTTAAGTATATTGAGAAATGTTATTTTTGTCAAATATTCGACAATCGAATATTTCATCCATTCTTCAATGGAAAACTAAGATTTTTCCAAGGAGAATATATCAAATATTCGACAATCGAATATTCCATCCATTCTTCAATGGAAAACTAAGTTTTTTCCAAGGAGAATATATCAAATATTCGACAATCGAATATTCCATCCATTCTTCACTGGAAAACTAAGATTTTTCTCTATGAAAATATATCAAAAAAATGGGCACTTTTTTGTGTCCATTTTTGTTATCTTATCTTATTTATTTCCATTCCTGGCTCATCTGTTTTTTCCTATAAGAATTGGCGAATCTATGTGCCTCGTCTCTAGCTTTTAGAAATATTTTGTCTGCTTGGTCGTAGACCATAGCTATTTCGTTGATTTTGAGTTTGTCGTCCAAGGTGTAGATTTTCTCTCAAATCTGGCCTTTCTGAGAAGATGTTCAGATAGAAGATTTTTTTCTTGCTTCTCATTTCCCCAAAGACACGATATCAATCTGAGCGACTATTTTTTTTCGTTTTTGATCTTTGCAGAGTTTTTTGACTACGCCCAACTGTCCTTTCCCTCCATCAATAATTAATAGATTTGGTAATTCTCATCAGCTATTTTCTCTACGTTCCAGGAGTTCTTGGAGTGCCTCATAATCATCTGATTTTTTGGCTTTGATCTTGTATCTGCGATATCATTTCTTGTAGGGGAGTCCTGCCATCAAACACGAAAGTCAGCCACTGGTCCATCATCCGCTCAGATGCGAGATATCGATACATTCGATTCTATATGGGATATGTTTTAGTCCGTATCTGGTCTGCAGCGTTGTGAACATATCATTGATCATTGTACTCTCTTCTTGGAGCGATTGGGAAATAATATAGGAATCCAGAAAGCTCTCTGCGAGTTTTCGCAGTTCATTGGCAACGGTTTTTCCTAGTTTTGTCAGACTTTTGCTCGTGATTTGGACTCCCTGGTCATATTTTTCCTTGTTTGCTTCACCGAAGGTCCTTTGGATAGCTAAGGTTAGACTATCTTCGTCTAGGTCACTTTGTTGTTCTTTGCTCGTGATTACGTCACTGAGCTTCCCTTGGATAAATATCAGCACCGTGTAGATGAATTGAGTTCAGACGGTTTTTACTAACGATAGGTAGCCATCTTTCACTTCAGGCAATACTACATTTTGTCTTTCGACGAATCATTGCAAGGATTGGTAGATATCCCTGAGTTGAGCAGCCCGTTCGAAATGCTCATGAATGATAGCTTCCTGTATCTGATGATGTATCTCGTCTTCGATGGGTTTGATGTTCCCTTTGAAAAATGAGGTGATGATATGGATGATTTCCCTATATTCTTGAGGTTGTTCCAGGAGTGGGGCTTTGCATCGACCTCTACAGAGTCAGAAGTAATAGTCGGAACAGAGCTTCCCTTGTCTGAATTGGGTTGTTTTACAGCCTCTAAATTTGAGTATCTGTCTCAGATATTGGAGAAATTTCTTGAGTTGTATCGTGTTGTTCTTTGGTCCGATGTATATCGATCCATCATTGATTTTTTTTCTGGTCATGAAGATCTGGGGAAATTTCTCTTTGGTGATTTTGATATATATGTAGCTATTATCGGCTTTGAGTAGGTTATTGTATTCTGGTTGATGTTGTTTGATGAGGTTATCTTCCAAGTAAAGCGCCTCACTCTCGTTCTTGACCATGAGAAAGTCTACCTTATCGGCTTTTTCCAGCATTTCTTGTTTCCGGAGTGAGTTTGGCGAGAAATATTGGCTTAGTCTCTTTTGGAGGTTTTTCGCTTTTCCGATATATAAAATAGTGTCTTTCTTATCTTTGAAGAGGTAGACTCAGGCATTGGTCGGTATTTTGGAGATATCAGTGGTAAACATAGTAAGGTTGTAAGGTAAGCGGGTAAAAATTCAAGTTTTCCTGGTGTGTCTTCTTTATCTTGAATTTTATAGGGAAATGATTATGTATATTCAAACAAATATATTGACATATGAAAATATTTTTTGATCGATGTATGGTGGGATCCATGAAGGTTATGGTCTGGATAGGTATTCCAACATTGTTATTTATGGGTGCTTGGTTAATCTATGATGCATGGTTTGGAGTAATCACTGCAAGCTCATTTCAAGCCTCTCTGTTTTTGACTGTTATGGGAATACTAATAATGTTTATCGGAGTTCTTGCTTTTGTTTTCCGTAAGAAAATCTGGAGCATCGACGAGTAAATCATTTCTTTCATTCCATAAGCTGCGAGTATCCTCGTGGCTTTTTTTAAAATCCTCCACCACTTCATTTTAAACATAATCAAAAAACCCTGCTGGAAAGCAAGATCTTTTGATTGTATATAGAGTATAGTTTATGACTATTTCTTGGATGTTTTGACGAGCTCATATACTCCTTTTTCAACTCTCTTGAAGAGATCTTTGTATTTTTGGAGATTGAGCATAACGGTATTTGGACTTACCATTTTTTCCTTGAGCATTTCTTTGCAAAGTTCTTTTACGTTCATAGCTCTGTCATTCCTTTCGAATATCCTTACGAGAATTTCTTTGACCATACCACCTTCATATCCCCGTTCTTTGAGTCCGTAGATTCCGAGTCCGAGATTGACGAAGAGATCATTGTTTTTTACCAATTCGTTGTGAACGGTATTTATCTTGACCGCTTTTGCTGGAAACCATTCCATGATTTTGGAAGGAAGTTCCTGGTAGTGAACTGGTTTATTTATTCTTCTCATAGTGTAGAGAATCTTGAGTTTGATAGTCTTTGGATTTACATCAGCAAAATTAGGTAATCCGATTTTTCCGTCAAATACGTTTATCTCTCTGATAGATTCAAAGAAATTTACGTAGAAGAGATCGTTTTTCATATAGTGAACATCTTTGTAATCTTTTGCGAAATTCTCCTTCATCCATCCGATAAATTCGTATAAGTCTTGGCTCTTTGCTCTTTTCTCGAAGTATGAGCTGATAGTGAGTACCATCTTAGTCAAAAGATCTTCATATAACGGTTCAAGATAGAACGCTTTATTGAGATATTTATTTCTTTTGAGATAGGTCACATCAAAGTCAGAAACGAGAATCAATTTGAGCTCTTGTTTGGAGAACTTAAATATATTCTTGTTTACGAGCTTAGAAATCAATATGTCTTCACACAGTAATCCTCCATGGACATCAAGGACTTTTTTTGCCTCTTGAAGCACTTCCATGTATGTTTCGTTACCGACAATAAGCCTTCTGAATCTCATCAGCGCTTGTGTTTCTATTTGTCTGATTCTTTCTCTTGTCAGGGAATATTCCTTCCCGATTCTTTGGAGTGGCGTCTCTTTGGAGCCATCTAGACCGAATTTCTTCATAAGTACCAACCTCTCTTTCGGCTTACAGTAGATCAATATATCCTTTAAATTCGTCTTCTCGATATCCACCTTGAGTTTTTTGTCGTCCATCTTTACATTAAAATTCATGGAGTTTTGATTTAATCATGTAAAATTGAATTTTATCCCAAAATTGCAGTGTATGTGAATAGATTTTTACTAGTCCAAGTATTAAGAATTTACTCGTCAATGTCAAGAGATTATTCTTATAAATATATTTAACATTTCTCTATGGAGACCTCTATTATACATTAAACTTGAAGATGATGCAGTCCCCATCTTGGACTATGTATTCCTTTCCCTCCAATTTCACTAGTCATTTTTCCTTGGCTTTTGACCAAGTACCGTTGCTTAGGAGATCATCATATTTCACGACTTCTGCTTTGATGAACCCTTTCTCGAAATCTGTATGGATTGCTCATGCTGCTTGTGGAGCACTTGATCCAATCGGAATTGTCCATGATCTTGTTTCATCTTCACCTGTCGTAAAATAGTACATTAGTCCTACTTTTTCAAATCCTAATTTAATAAGGTCATTTAATGTTGGGATATGGGTCACTTTATCGATATCGAGCATTTCTTTTATAAAATCATCTTTTTCTTCATCATCCATCTCCATCATCTCGGATTCTAGTTTTGCGCATACGATAGCAACCGGACTCTGTAGTTTTATCATAAATTCTTCAGCTATCTGGTGAGCGTAGGGGATATCATCTTGTCCGACATTTATCGCGTATATGATAGGTTTCGTCGTGAGGAAATTATATGATTTGATCAATTTCTCATCATCTTTGGTCAGTTTATCTTTTATATTATGGGCTATCTTGCCTTGGATAAGCGCATTTTGTATCTCCATAAGAATCTCTACCAGTCTTACTTCATCTTTGCTCGCTTTCCCCATTTTTGCTTTCTTTGCAAGATTGGGAAGATTTCTCTCAATAACCTCCAAATCAGCGAATATTAGCTCTGTATTTATAATCTCTACATCTCTCATCGGATCAACTTCTCCTTCTACATGGACGACTTCACTATCTTTGAAATGCCTCAATACTTGCACGATAGCATCGACTTCTCTGATATGAGAGAGAAATTTATTTCCTAATCCTTCTCCCTTGCTCGCTCATTTCACGAGACCTGCGATATCTACAAATTCTATACTGGAATGTATTCTCTTCTTGGAGTGTGACATCTCTGCTAGC
>Ga0194044_10000478_pt1 | contig 19627 bp, 18 predicted proteins | sample JunL4417m_MetaG_FD_155460 | JGI IMG/M metagenome (GOLD analysis project Ga0194044, IMG submission 155460) | Anoxic zone freshwater microbial communities from boreal shield lake in IISD Experimental Lakes Area, Ontario, Canada - Jun2016-L442-17m | ecosystem: Environmental > Aquatic > Freshwater...
GCCGCTCAGGTCAGCGTTGCATCTGTCGATAATGGGGCATCTGCTTAGAGGAGGAGTCATGCTGGTCGGCACGTTCCGGTCGGGCAACGCGGTCACTTTCAGCCGCTGCAGCTGACAGTCAGAATCCTTGCGGGTCTCCCCCTATTGCTGCTTGCTGAAGTTGAAGTTGACGACCTTCTGTGCGGTGGTGGTATAGCGCACACCAACGTTCTTGTCGCCCACAATGGTGAATCTCATGGGGCTGCCGGTGCTGTGGCTCGTGACGTAGACGCCGTCGCTCTCCTTCTTGATGTAGAAGGTCATCGGCCCAGACGCAGAACCCGCGCCGTTGCTCCAAGTCACGGTGTATAGGTCTTCGTCCCCCCGCCCCGTCACGCTGAACACGATCTGCGCAGCGTCGGGGTCGGTGATTCTCCAAGAGCCCACGATGGGGTCTTTGCCGCAGCCGGTCGCTGCCAGAGCGGCGGCGATGCAGACGGCGACTGCAATGATGGCTAGCGCCAATCTCTTCGCCACTCGCGCCTCCTCTGTCAGCGGGGACTCTGCCCGGTGAGTCCAAGCACAGTCTACTCCCCGCGATGACGTTGCGGGGGTAGCCGTTGCCGTTAACGGGGGCCGCCACTTGAGGGGGACCATGATCCGGACTGGCGTACGGAACATTCACCTTCTCCGTTGCGAATGCCGACAAAGAGACCATCAAGCGAACTCCGGAGGGGGAGCTATGGGTTGGGTCGTCTTCTTCGTCGGCATGGCCGTCAGTGGCTTCTTCTTGTACGACTCCGCCATGAACGACGTCGGCTTGAATGGGCTCTACGACTCCGATGCCCACTCGTATTTGTACGGCTGGCGCGGCTGGCTCATCTTGTTCATCCTCCTGCCGTTTCTCTCTCATCTGTATTACATCTACATACGCTTGATGTGCCATCTATGTGACGAAGTGTCCCTTGCCACACTTCCGGGCGTGGGCGCAATAGCAGACGTCTCTTGGGAGCGGAGTCGCAAGCCTAAGCCTCTCATCAGCGGCGGGCTCGCTTTCGGCGTCTGGATAGCCGTGGTCATCTTGGGAACGCTCGTGGCTGGGCTGGCGGCCGTCCTCTTCGGTGCTGTTGCTGCGATGGTCGTGGCCCTCCTGCTCGGCGTGTCTGCGTCCTTCATCATCTCAGGCATCAACAAGGCGCACGAACGCAACAAGTAGGCAGGCGGAGCCGGTGTCTACCTACCTATAGGGTTCCCATGCGGTTCTTCTGAACAAGATGCAACTGTGCGGAGGACATACGTTCGCGCGGTCTTCTTCTGGCAACGCTGCAACGTCGGCCTGCGTGTCGATGAACGCGGCACTCCCGGTGACGCGCTCTTGCCCTATGTCGATGAACGCCAGAGACCATAGGAAGCCTTCTGGGGCGCTTCCACTGACGGGCTCGGGTGGTGGTGGCCCCGCGTGCCTTCGACTTCTCTACGAACCTTCTAGGAGCTTCTGCGGGGCTCTGTGCTCGGGGCGTCTGAGCCACCTTCCTCGCAGCCATTAGATACCTGTGTATGACCAGGAGCTAGAGGTTGAGATAGAGTAGGAGGTTGCGCAAACCGTTCTGGCATCAGTTCGCGCAACTGTTCTGAGAAGACAGGTGCGTACTCCACGGCCGCCCTGAAGAGCCCGTCAAAGAGAGGCGTATCGGGTACTTCTCGAAGGCGCTTGACGGCGTGCTTCCCACCGTTGGGGTTGTCGGGCCGCTGCCACTTCAGAGCCTTAGGGCCTATCCCAATAGGTCTGCACGCACGGATGCGCCCGTGGACGCATCGCGGCTGCGGCCCCTCCCCGGATCCCCACGTAGCTCGGCTACGAGGGAACCGTCTCGTGACCGCCCCGCTCGGTCCACGAACGCCCCGCACGCACATCCCTATCGGGATAGGCCCTTAGCGACCAAGACCACGGACGCTTTGTCGTCGTATTTGATGAAGCCGGCCTTCAGAAGCTCTGCGAACGGCGCGGTCATCTGCTCAAGCGTCCATCCGAGATCCTGGCAGATGTACGCCTTCGGCAAGCGGTACAGGCCCTCGGTAATGCGATGCCGGTTGACGAGGATGTAGATGGCGAGCACCTTCGCGGGCTCGCTCCAGGGCTGGTCCCATATCCGGGGACTGAGCCTGAAATAGGCTAGATGGTCTTTCATTGCTGCCCTTTCTTGTGTGCTTGTCTCGGTGTCTGGTGCGCGCCCTTGATACCCTCCGCCGCGAGCGGCGACGTACTCGCACGCGCTATCGATGGTCCGCTCCCGGTAGTCCTCCCGGTCCATCTTCGCCCGCTGGAGACCGGACCGAGGCCACAGACGAGCGACCTGCGCCCTGTCGCAGTTGCTCCACCAGACAAGGGACTCCACGAGCGCGAGGTCGGCCTCTGACTGACTGGCGTAGCCCGACCAGTCCCCCGTCCAGAGGGCGGCGAACTTGGAGCCATTGGCCGCCGCCGACGCCTTCTCAATCAACTTGTGGTCATCAAGACGCACGGCGGACGCGGGCCGCGCGGGCGTGCCGGGGTCGGACGGGGGCTGCGGCCACAAGCGCCGACAGAGCCCCTCGAGCTGCCGCTGGCAGTCCTCCACGGGCTCTCGGCGGATAGCGTTGCCTGTCATCACCAAGAACCGGCCGGTGTAGTAGATCTCCACGCCGACCTCAGTCAGCGTTCTCTTGTTACCTGCACCAGCCGGCCGCTGTCCGCGCAGAACTATGTGCGCGCCTATCCCCGATACGCTCGCCTCAACATACGTGGGGAATCTCTCCACGAGTGCCTCTGCCATTTGGGTCAGGGCACCCGTCTGCGGGTCGCGGCAGTCGTCCAGGTCGATGCCCACGAGGTCGTCGTCGCCGGACAGGACGAATCCGATGCCGTCGTGTCCGAACTGGAGGATGCCCGCGACCGCCTGCTGGTAGGTGCTCCAGGTCGTCGGGTCGGTGCTGCTGGCGTTGCCGCGACTTGTCGCACGCTTCGGCACCTTGGCGGGCCTGCCGCCCTCGTGTGGCTGATAGCGCCAGCACACCCACCGGGGGATGGCGCGAAGCTCCGCAGGGATGGCGTCGAAGGCGGTCGCGGACGTTGGCGGCCCAAGGGGGATCTTCACCGCCGCCCACCTCGTGCAGTCGTCGCCTCAGGTAGCGACGCCACGAAGTCTTCAAGGTCCTGAGGCCTGTACAGCTTGCGCCGGACGCCGCCAGGCAGCGTTACCGGGGAGATCAGTCCGAGACGGACGAAGCCTCTGAATGTGGGCTTCGATATGCTCAGGAGTGCCGCAGCGTCGTTCTCGCCTACGACGATCCGGTCACGGACGGGGATGGTGTCTCGGGCATCTGTGGATCGAACTCGCATACTCCTTATACCGGTTCGACCCGATTCTCTGCAGTAGAAAGCGCGTGGCGAGCCTGAGCAAGTGTTGTCCGATAGGACAACGAGGGCCTTCCAGCCCTCAGGGACACCCGCACGGGAACGCGACTATCGGCGCGAGCCCCCCTGCGCGGGACCTCGCGGCGGACCTCGGAAGACCTTCAGGTCAGGGAAGACCGCCGCCCTGTGCCAGCGCCTCGTCGGTCACGTCCACGCCGTCCCGCCTCTCATCCTCCGTGGCGTGGCTGTAGACCCTGCGCGTGACGAGACTTGAGGAGTGGCCCAGTCGGCGCGAGACGACTTCGTCACGCACCCCCGCCCGGAGCTGCATCGTCGCGTACGTGTGTCGGAGCGCGTGGACGCCGACACCCAGAGGCTCGAAGTCCTCCGCATCTCCCCCGGCCGCCACGTGCGCACCCATCAGGCGACCGTTGGCGACGTCCATCGCCCGCCGCCAAGCTTGGGCGAAGGCGTTCGGCGTCCAGCATCGGCCCGCCCGGAGCACGTCGCGGCTCCTGTCCAACGACACGTTCAGGCAAGGGAAGACCCACCCTTCATCGAGCCAAAGGTCTTTCCGCGCGGCGGCCAGCTTGCACTCCGCGATCCACGCCTTCTGGGCCTTGAACACCGCCCCGATGGCATCACTGAACGGCACCGTGCGCCTGCTCCTCCTGGTCTTCGGAGCCTTCCGCTCCACGATGCGGCCTACTTGCTCAAGCTTTCCATTGACGCGGAGCTCACCCGCCTTGACATCGACATCCCGCCAGCGGAGGGCCAGTAGCTCTGATCGGCGCAGGCCCGTGCCCAGGGCCACGCTGGCTGCTGTAGCAACCTCGGTGCCCTGCAGGGCACTCAGTAGGCGGCGGGCGTCCACGGGGTCGAGACCGCGCTCCGCGTCCTCCTCTTCGTCGTCGTCCCTGTCGTCCTTCGGGGGCTTGGCGACCGCGCACGGGTTCACGTAGAGCAGGCCGTCCACGGTCGCCCGCTTGAGGACCATCGACAGGACGCGGTGCACGCCGTGCACTGTCGCGGTCGATATCGGAGCGGCTGGCACGGCGCTGCCGTCCTCGTCAACGGTGTCGCGGCCCTCTCCGTCCAGCAGGTCGGCGTAGAAGTCAGAGACGGTGGTCACGTCCATGCCGCCGATGCGCTTGCCGCCGATGGCGTGACGGTCGATGTACCGCTGCACGTACTCAGTGTAGCCGTTCAGCGTCTGGCGGCTCACCTCCGCTCGGCGCGATCGCAACCAAACGGCAGCATACTGCGACAGCGTCGCGTTTCGGCCGATGAGGCTGCCGCGATCCCGCTGGTTCTTGAGCTCGCGCTCTACGTCCTGTGCGGCCCTCTCACCCTTCACGCGGCGGTCGATTGGCTTGGGCCGCTCACCAGGGTTCTGCACGCGGTCATACACGCGAACGTCATACACACCGGGCTTGCCCGGCACCTCGCGAATCGACACGGCGAGCCTCCCTCCGACATCCACTTACGGACTAAGGGCCTATCCCGATAGGGATGTGCGTGCGGGGCGTTCGTGGACCGAGCGGGGCGGTCACGAGACGGTCCCCTCGTAGCCCAGTTACGTGGGGATCCGGGGAGGGGCCGCATCCGCGACGTGTCCACGGGCGCATCCGTGCGTGCAGACCTAACGGGATAGGCCCTAAGTATCGGATGAAGTGTAGGACAACTCAAGGACGGATAAAGAACAAACCGGCATTCTTGGCCGGTTCGAGCTTCAGATGTTGGTGGCGAGGGTCAGAATTGAACTGACGACACCACGATTTTCAGTCGTGTGCTCTACCAACTGAGCTACCTCGCCACCGAGAGAACGCGGCTCTCGGAAGAGCGCGTTCCATGCTACCCGCGAGGCTGTGGACGGTCAACCTTCGGCAGGCTCCGGCGCCGGGCGCCGGAGCCTGCCGGGGGCGCCGGCGGAACGGCGAAGGCCGGCGGGGGCTGGGCGGCCCCCTCCGGCCTTCGCGCGCTCCCGGGTTCGCCTCAGCCCTCGGCGGTGTCGAGCTCGGACTCAACTGCACGCGCTCGGGCTCTTCTTCGGGCAAAAAGACCTTGATGAGCTCCTTCTCCTTGCCGGGTGGCAGGAGGCAGAGCACGTAGTCGCCGGGCAGGATCTCGGTGGAGCCGCGGGCCACCAGGGCGTGACCGGCGCGCACGATGGCCGCGAGCACCACGCCATCGGGGAGAGCGATGTCCTGCACGTAGGTGTGGGCGAACGGCGAGTTCTCGCCGACTTCGAGCTCGACGACCTCCACCTGCTCGCGCTTCAGGGAAAGGAGATGCACGAACTTGTGCGTGGGCAGCTCGTGCATGATGAGGTTGAGCATCGCCGTGGTGGCGCACACCGTGTTCTCGACGCCGAGCAGGTCGAAGGTGGGCTGGTTGAACGGGTTGTTGACCCGGGCCACGACCTTGGGCACGCCGAACTTGAGCTTGGCGACCTGCGAGATGATGATGTTGTCTTCGTCGTCGCCGGTGACCGCCACGACAAGATCGGCGCGGCCGATGCCGGCCTTCTCGAGCACCCATATCTCGGTACCGTCGCCGAACACGAGAGCGTCTTCGCCGAGCCAGCCGGCGATGAGATTGTAGCGCGTCTTGCGCTGCTCGACGAGGGCGATCTCGTGGCCGAGCTGCATGAGCTGACGCGCGGTGTTCAGGCCGACCTTGCCGCCACCGATGATGAGCACGAACACCGCTCAGCCCTCCTGGTTCGGCAAGGGAAGCTGACAGGAGCGTACGGCGTCGAAGAGCGACACGCGGACGTCTCGCGTCGGGCACACCGTGTTGATGCCGATCTGCGCGAACAGCTCGGCGCGCAGCGGATCGTAGACGCGCGCCACCACGCAGCGGATGCCGTACTTCTTCTGCGCGATCTGCGCGATGACGATGTTGGTGTTGTCGCCGTCGGTGCAGGCGACGAACGCCGCGGCGTCCTCGATGCCGGCGCGACGCAGGACATCCCAATCGAGCGCCCGTCCGACCACGAACTCGCCGGGAAAATCGTCGCCCAGCAAATGGAAGGCATCGGCGCTCTCGTCGAGGATGGTGACGTCGAACCCCTCGGTCACGAGGTCGCGGGCGAGGCCGGAGCCGACGCGCCCGCAGCCGGCGATCAGTACGTGCATGGTTCACCTCTCACTTGGTGGCCGGTGGGCCCTGGCGCCCGCCCTCGGAGGCGGGGGGCTTGGGCGCCGAGGCCTGGGGTTCGCTCTCGAGGACCGCCGAACCCTCGGTAGGATAGTCCCTGGGGACGAGATTCAACAGCACCTCGCAAGGGGCGTGGTCGAGGACGAAGTCGGAGGTTCGACCGAACACGATGTTGCCGATGCGGCGCTTGCGCATGGTCCCGAGGATGATGACTTCGGAACGGCGCTCGATGGCCTGTTCGACGATGGCCTTCCCGGCCTGCCGCGCGGTGATCACGTGTGGGGTGAACTTGACCTTGAACGCGTCGGCAACGCGAGCCGCCGTGGCAAGCACCCGGTCGGCCTTCTGCCGGTCCACGGTGAGGCGCGCGTCGAGAGGCAGATTGAGCGGCACCTCGATCACGTAGAGGCCGTCGATGGACGACTTCTTCTCCGTCGCCAGCTGGCAGGCGAGCACCATCATCTCATCGGTGATGCGCGAGCCGACGATGGGGACGAGGATCTGGTTGTAGTCGATGTCCTCGTTCACCGATGCCGGCAGCGGTACGGTCTTCTCGGTCTTCGTAAGCGAGTAGCCCTTGGCGCGGCGGTACAGGACGTACATGACGACGCCCGCGACCATCCAGGCCATGCCGACCGTGCGGCCCGTCGCGTGCGTCATCACGACCACGACCCAGACGGACGCCGTGCCGAGCCCGCCGAGCACCGCCAGGACGGGAATGCTCTTGCCCCTGAAGGGGATGTTGATCGGCGTTCGCCACGGGCGCTCAACGTCGGGCATCTTGAAGCGCAGCGTAACGACGCACACATGTGCCACCGTGAACGAGATCATGGCACCGAAGGCGTACAGGTCGGCGAGCGCCGCGATGCTACCGGGCGCGACAAGCAGTGCCGCGATGCCCCCGAACAAGGCGATGGCCACGTACGGCGTGTGGCGCTTCGGGTGCACGCGACTCAGGATCGGCGGCAGCTGCTTGTGACCGGCCATCGAGTAGGCGAGCCGCGATGAGCCGATGATGCCGGCGTTGGTGCCGATGACCAGGATCGTCGCCGCAAGGATGGCGATCCAGGGGCCGAGGATGATCTTCATCCAGTCGAGCTTGGCGGGAAGGTTCTGGACGATGCCCTGCAGCGGATCGGCCTCGTAGACGTTGCCAAGCTGGGTGCCCCACAGTCTGGTCACCCAGCGCCCATTCTCCTGGAAGATCTCTCCCGTCGCGGCGACGGACTTGACGACGAGCGCGTGCAGGTCGGTCTTGTCGACGCGCACGTACACCTTCTGGCTGGGGTCGCTCTTGAAGACGTAGGGGCCCGTCTCGGCCAGCTTGCCTGGCTCCGGCTGGACCGGGACCGGCGCCGTCATCCTGGTCTGCGGATCGACCGGCAGCACGTTGTTGTTCACGGTCATGGCCGAGAGACCCACCATCGAGATCGCGAAGTACACGCCGAGGACCGCCACGAGTACGTACTTGACCGCTCGCGGCACGTCGCGCCCGGGATTGGAGGACTCCTCGGCCATGTTGGAGATGGTCTCGATGCCCGTGTAGGCGACCGTGCCGATGGAGATGCCGTAGATCAGCTGATGCCACGTGGGAGCCGTACCAACGTGGATCTGGGTGATGAGGATCTTCGGGGAGAGGAACACGAAGAGGCCGACGATCGCGAGCAGGACCTGCGTGCCCAGGTCAAGGATGGCGAGGAGGATGTTGATCCGCGCAGCCTCCTTGATGCCTACGATGTTGATAGCCACAAGGAAGGCAATGACGAGGATGCCGCCGATGGAGTTGTAGGGCCACGTCTTGAGCAGCGGCCAGAAGGTGGCGAGGTAGTTGGGCACGAAGAACGCCGAGATCGCGATGGTGATGATGTAGTCGAGCATCAGCGCCCAGCCGGCGAAGAAGCTCACGAACTCGTTGAAGGTGTGACGGGCGAAGCTGGAAGAGCCTCCCGCCTCGGGGAACATCGTCGTCGCTTCCGCGTACGAGAAGGCGGTGGTGACGAAGAGGAGTCCGGTGAGCATGAACACAACCGGCGTGAGGCCCATCGCCGAGGCGGCGACGACGCCGAGGGCGTAGTAGATGGACGAGCCCACGTTGCCGTACGCGGTGCTGAACAGCGCCGGGACGCCCAGCACCTTGTGCAGGCTCTGTCCTTCTCGCTTCTTGCGTCGTGCCATGTGAGATCAGCCCCGGGTCAGAGGACGAAGCGCCAGCGCAACACCGCGAGGGCGAGGAGCAGGATCCCGGCGACAAGCTGCACCGACAGCGGCCACACCCCACCCCAGATGCCGCGGGCGATGAGCGCCACCCCGATCGCTCCCATGATAAGCGTGATGATCCTGCGCGTGGTCCACATAGTCCAGAATCCAGAAAGGCCGACCCGAGAACGAGCCGGCCCAAACACGGACAGTACCACCGGGAGAAACGCCGCACAAGCGGCCTTCATGGGTTCTTAACGCGCTACCGGCGTGGCGCATGGCGCAGGCGCGGCGGGCGGCCGAAAGGGCCACCCGCCGCGCCCTCAGCGGCGGAGCGAAAGCTCCGCCGTGACGTCTACTTGACGAGGAACGGGATCACGAGCAGGGCGACGATGTTGATGACCTTGATCATCGGGTTGATGGCCGGGCCCGCAGTGTCTTTGTATGGGTCGCCGACCGTGTCGCCGGTGACGGCGGCCGCGTGGGCGTCGGAGCCCTTGCCGCCGTACTCACCGTCTTCGATGAGCTTCTTGGCGTTGTCCCAGGCGCCGCCGCCGCTGGTCATGGAGATGGCGAGGAACAGGCCGGTGATGATGGAGCCCATGAGCACGCCGCCGAGCACCAGGTACGCATGGTTCCAGAAGACGAGGGCGATGATGATCGGCGTGAGCACGGGGATGGCGGCCGGGAGCATCATCTCGCGGATCGCCGACCTGGTGACGATGTCGACGGCCGTGCCGTACTCGGGCTTGTCGGTGCCCTCCATGATGCCGGGCAGCTCGCGGAACTGGCGGCGGACCTCTTCGACGACCTTGCCGCCGGCGCGCCCCACGGACTGCATGCAGAGCGAGGCGAAGAGGTAGGGCAACAGACCGCCGATGAGCAGGCCGACCAATACCCAGGGCTCACTGACCTTGAACTCGTTGATCACCCCGGAGCCGAAGCTGTCTTTGAGGTCGTAGGTGTACGACACGAAGAGGATGAGGGCGGCAAAGCCCGCAGAGCCAATGGCATAACCCTTGGTGATGGCCTTGGTGGTGTTGCCGACCGCGTCGAGCGGGTCGGTGACCGCGCGCACGCTTTCGGGCAGGCCGGCCATCTCGGCGATGCCGCCGGCGTTGTCGGTGATGGGGCCGTAGGCGTCGATGGCGACGATGATGCCGGTCATCGAGAGCATGGCCATGACGGCCACGGCGATGCCATACAGGCCGGCGGTGCCGCCACCGGCGGCCGTATAGCTGGCGAGAATGCCGGCGGCGATGACGAGCACCGGCAGGGCCGTCGACTGCATGGACACGGCGAGGCCCTGGATGATGTTGGTGGCATGGCCAGTGAGGCTCGCCTTGGCGATGCTCTTCACCGGGTTGTAGCGGGTGGCCGTGAAGTACTCGGTGATGACCACGAGGAGGGCCGTGACGACGATGCCGCTGACCGCGCAGAGGAACAGGCGGCCGACGCTGGGGATGCCGGCGATACGGTACTTCTCGGCGCCGAGCATCCAGTTGGTGAGCGGGTAGAAGAGCGCGATGGCGATGAGGGCGGCGATGCCGAGGCCTCTGTACAGAGCGTTCATGATGTTGGTGCTGCCGCCGCCGAGGCGCACGAAGAACGTGCCGATGATCGAGGCGATGATGGACGCGCCCCCGAGGACCAGCGGGTAGGTGAGAGCGGCCGTGACGTGTGGCCAGAAGAGATAGGCCAGCAGCATGGCGGCGACGGCCGTGACGGCGTAGGTCTCGAAGAGGTCGGCGGCCATACCGGCGCAGTCGCCGACGTTGTCACCGACGTTGTCGGCGATGACGGCCGGGTTGCGCGGGTCGTCCTCGGGGATGCCCGCCTCGAGCTTGCCGACCAGGTCGGCGCCGACGTCGGCGGCCTTGGTGAAGATGCCGCCGCCGACGCGCGCGAAGACGCTGATGAGGCTGCCGCCGAAACCGAGCCCGATGAGCGCGCGCACGGCGTGCTCGGGCCAGAACTGCGTGCCCAGCCAGTAGTACACGGCCACGCCGAAGAGCGCGAGACCAACGACCAGCAGGCCCGTGACGGAGCCCCCGCGGAAGGCCACGGAGAGCGCCGGTCCCAGACCCTTCTTGGCGGCCTCGGCGGTGCGGATGTTGACGCGCACACTGACCATCATGCCGATGTAGCCGGCGGCCGCCGACAGGGAAGCGCCGACGACGAAGCCCAGGGCGGTCTCCCAGCCGAGGCCCCAGCCCTGCTTGACGCCGAGGGCGACGCCGATGATGACGAAGACGACGACGCCGACCATGGCGATGGTGCGGTACTGACGCCCAAGGTACGCCTTGGCGCCCTCCTGAACGGCTCCCGCGACCTCGCGCATCTTCTCGTCGCCCGACGGCAGCGCCAGCAGCCAGCGGATGAGCAGCACCCCGTAGACTACTGCCCCGAGGGCGCAGATCACCGCGATCAGCACCGCATTGTTGGAGAAGAACGAGCTCACCTGGCAGACTCCTTTCCTGGCTCCACGTGGTCGCGACGCAGCCCCTGAAGGCCTCGCCGCGCCACCCCTGACTTCGTGGGCATCTCCCCGATGCCCGTCACTCTCCTGTCCCGCGCACACGCCGCCCCGAAAACGGGCGGCGGCGCCTCAGTGCAGGTACTTGCCGATCAACAGGTCGAGCTTGTCTTTGGTCGCCGGCGGGATGACATCGGGCCGCGTGATGATGGCAGACTCCACGGCATGGCGGCAGCCGCAGTCGCACTCGAGGTCGAGAGCGGGGACAGCACTGCGCACGATCGCCTGCGCCGCCTCCACGTTGCGCCTCATGTTCGACAGGATCTGCGCCAGCGTGACGTCTTCTTCACCTTCGAACCAGCAGTCGTAGTCGGTGACCAGCGCCATGGTGGCATAGCAGAGCTCGGCCTCACGGGCGAGCTTGGCCTCCTGGAGGTTGGTCATGCCGATGATGTCGAAGCCGAGCCGGCGGTACGCCTTGGACTCGGCCCGCGTGGAGAACTGCGGCCCCTCCATGCACACGTAGGTCCCGCCTTCGTGCATGGTGGCGCCGACCCGGCGGCCATGCTCGACGATGACCGTGGAGAGCGCCGGGCAGAACGGGTCGGCGAACCCCATGTGCACCACGACGCCGTCGCCGAAAAAGGTGCTCGGCCGATTCCTGGTGCGGTCGTACAGCTGGTCGGGAACGACGATGTCCAGTGGCTTGAGATCCTCGCGCAGGCTGCCGACGGCGCCGGCGGAGAGCACGTAGTGCACCCCCAGCGCCTTCATGCCCCAGATGTTGGCGCGGTAGTTGACCTCGCCGGGCAGGAGGCGGTGCCCCCGCGCATGCCTCGGCAGAAAGGCCACCGGCACGTCGCCGATCTCACCGAGAAAGTAGGAGTCGCTGGGCGCCCCGAACGGCGTGTCGATGGTGACTTCGCGAGCGTTCTCGAGGAGCTCGTAGAAGCCAGATCCGCCGATGACACCGACCTTGGCAGAATCCTTGATAGCGGACACCGCACCCTCCCTTTGGACCACGCGCCGCGGGAAGTATACAGGATGCGCAGAGTGATACTCTTCCGTCAGAAGCGCGTACCAGGGAGGCCGGCTGTTTTACGATGCCCCACTCCGGAGCTCCGGCCCCCGGTATCTCTCCCGTGCAAAGGAGCGCAAGGTGCCCAGGAACAAGGTCGTACCTATCGAGGAGGCGATGTCGCACGTCAAGAGCGGCATGAGCATCGCCGTTGGCGGTTTCATCGGACAAGGCGACCCCCTCACCCTCATCGACTACCTCAAGACGATGGACGTGAGGGATCTCACGATCTACGAGAACGACGGCGGCTACCGCGACCGCGGCACCGTCGAGCTGGCGCTCCAGGGCAAGATCAAGAAGATCGTCGCCAGCCACGTGGGCACGACCCCCGACTACGCCCGGCTCATCAACGAAGGCAGGATAGAGGTGGAGGCGACGCCGCAGGGCACGCTCGCCGAGATGCTGCGCTGCGGCGGCGCCGGCCTCGGCGGCTTTCTCACCCCGACCGGCGTGGGCACGGTGGCCGAGGAAGGCAAACAGATCATCGAGCTCGACGGCCGCAAGTACATCCTTGTGCCCGCGGTCAGGTGCGACATCGCCATCGTCCGCGCCCACGCCGGCGACACCTGGGGCAACCTCATCTTCCGCGGCACCTCGCGCAACTTCAACGTCCCGGCGGCGATGAACGCGCACTTCACGATCGCCGAGGTCGAGAACCTCTACACGCTCGGCGAGCTCGACCCCAACGCCATCCACACCTCCGGCATCTTCGTGGACGCCGTGGTTCGCTCGAACGTGGAGTACTGCACCATCAGGGAGGAGGCGTTCAATGACTGACGCCAAGACCACCATCGCCGCGCGCGCCGGCCGCGACCTCAAGGACGGGCAGATCATCAATCTCGGCATCGGGCTGCCGACGCTGATCGCCAACTACGTGCCCGAGGGCGTCGATGTCATCATTCAGACCGAGAACGGCGCCATCGGCGTCGGCCCGGCGCCCGCGCCGGGCTGCGAGGACCGCGACCGCGCCAACGCCGGCAACCAGCCGATCACGCTCCTGCCCGGGGGCAGCTACTTCGACTCCGCGACCTCCTTCGCGATGATCCGCGGCGGCCACACCGACGCGACCTTCCTCGGCACGCTCCAGGTCGACGAGAAGGGCAACATCGCCAACTGGATCATCCCCGGCAAGATGCTCGCCGGCATGGGCGGCGCCATGGACCTCGTGACCGGCGCCAGGACCGTCTACATCGTCAGCGAACACTGCGCCAGAGACGGCAGCTCCAAGCTCATGAAGCAGTGCACCTTCCCGCTCACCGGGGCCGGGGAGTGCGACGTGATCATCACCGAACGGGCGCTCTTCCGGCGCTACCCGGACAAGGGTTTCGTGCTCGAAGAAGTGGCCGTGAGCTACACCCTCGACGACATCGCCGCGTGCACCGACATGGCGTACATCGTCGCCGACGACGTCAAGCTGGACGCCTTCGGCGAGTAGCAGGACCGACAGACCCGACCAGGGGAGCCCCGCGATGCCCGACCTCAAGAAGAAGTTCAGCCGCAAGGAGTGGAAGGACTGCTGCGGCAAGGGCTGCAGGAAGTGCGCGCTCGCGCAGACCTACATCGGCGTGTACGGCAAGAGCAAGGGCCTCGACAAGCTGAACCAGGACCGCAAGGAGGTGCAGGCCAGGAAGGGCGGCAAGAAGAAGGGCGGCAAGAAGAAGTCCAGTTCCTGAGCGGCGCGGCGCTCACGACCGCACCGCGCTGAGTCGTCGATGAGCGCCTCCCGTGCAGACGCCGGGTCCGCCTTCAGATCTCGGCGATCACCGTGGCCAGCTCGCGGCTGAAGCCGCTGCCGGAGATCGTCGGCCACACCTCGGGGAAGGTCAGGATCAGCCGCTCCATCTCCTCCTGGCGCGCGGCCAGGTAGTGCGCCGCCCCCGGGGAGACGATGACCTCGATGGGCCCGGGAAGCTCGTGGCCGCCGTGGCGCCACGTGCCCCAGGTGAGGTAGTCGCGCAGCACGCCGCTGGTGACGACCGCGTCCTGCAGATCGCCGAGATGGTCCTGGAGGCCCTTGACCGTCTTGATGAGCGGCCGCGCGCCGGGGCCGAGCACGTCCTCAAAGAACTCGAGCGTGTAGCGCAGCCCCTTGCAGCCCTTGCGCAGGGCGTGAAAGCGCGGCAGCGGCGTCTCGAGGCCGCCCAGCTGCCCCTCGAAGGCCCACACGATCGCCATGTCCTTGTAGAGAACCCCAGGCAGGACCTGGGAGACGCGCTGCGGACGAGGCTCGGCCGACGGAGGCGCCGAGAGGGCCTCGAGCGGCCCGTCCAGCAGCTCCGCGAAGCGCTCGACGAAGGCGCGGTAGCGGCCACCGGCGAGATAGTCGACGAGATGTTCGCGTTGACGTTCGCGCTCCGCGCGGCAGGCCGCGAGCAGGCCGTCCAGATCGCCGGCGCGCTCCGGCGGCAAGCTGTCCAGGTAGCTCTGCGTCTTCTCCTGGAAGACGTCGAGATCGCGTACCGCGCCGAGGACGCGACCCGTGCGGCGCAGCCCTTTGAGGACCGGGCGCAGCGCCTGGCCGTCGAGATACTCCTCGAAGACCCGCAACGCCATGCGCATGCGCCGCGTGGAGACGCGCATCACGTGCAGCTCCTCGGGGTCTTCGCCCAGGGCAGTGCCTTCCTCGTGCTCGAGCATGCGCGCCAGGTGGAAGCGCAGCGTCTTGACGGCCGCCTCGGCCATGGTGTCGGCGGGCAGGATGCCGGGGCGCTTCTTGCCGAGGATCTCAGCGCCCTCGTCGACGAGGCCCTCCGCGGAGGCGTCGCCGGCGGCGGGGGCGGCGGGCTTTCCGTAGATGCCCGTGCCCTCGACGCGGTAGCGCCGCAGCCAGTAGCGCACGCGGCGGCTGGAGAGGCCGGCCCGCGTCGCCGCCTCACTCTGCACGAGGCCGTCGTCGAGGGCCAGCAGCGCCGCCGCGCGACGCGCGCGCACATCCTGGCCGCCGGCATAGGCCTCGTGGACGGGGCGCTCGGCCGGCGGCAGCAGGCTGCCGTCGCCGCCGGCCTCCACCATCTCGAGAGCGCGCGTGAACTTGGCGCGGCACTCGGGCGTCAAGCCGGGCTCGGCGCGCAAGGCGGCCGCGAGCCGCTCCAGGTCGTCGTCGTCGCCCTCGCCGCGCAGCTCCAGCTCGGCCTCGAACCAGCGGCGCGCGCGCCCGCCGGCGGCGACCGTGACGTCGTCGAGGCTGAGCTCGGCGACTTCGCGGGCGCCGTCAAAAACGCGCCGCGCCAGGCGTTCCTGTTCGAGAAAGAGGAACGGCTCGAGCGGCGCGCCCTTCGCGATGCCCTCGACGCGCGCGCGCAGCTCGCCCTGCGGCCACTCGGCGGGCGGCGCGTCGGCGGCGACCAGCGCCTCAAGCTCCTCGCGGCGCAGCACGCCGGCCTCGGCGGTGACGAGCTGCTTCAGCGTGAGGCGTACCCCGCCGCCGGTCTCGCGGCGCCGCAGGTAGTACCCGGCGGCAAGAAACCCGCGCCCGGCCGTGTCGAGAAAGGTGTCGCGATCGCGGCGGCGCTCGCCGGCCTCGACGTCGTAGCCGGCGAGCGCCGGCGCGTTCGCCAGGCGGGCGAGCGCCGCCGCGTCCGCCACGGTGTACTTGGCCTCTACTTCCACGCCTTCACGCTCCCGTGATCAGGGCAGGCGTGAGCAGCCACGCCAGGATGCCGTCGTCGAGCTGGGGGCCCTGCACATCGACACGCGCCAAGGCCCCCTTCTTGAAATCCACGCGGCCGCCGCCGATGAGCGCGGCGACCGTGGCGCTGAGATCGGGCTCGTGGCCCACCACCATGAGGCTCGCGGCGTCGCCGTGACGCGCGACGATCTCGGCGAGCCCCGCCGCGTCGAACCCGCCGGCCAGGCGCGCGTCCTCGACCAGGCGGTCGCTCATGCCCAGCTCTTCGGCGACGACCTCGGCGGTACGTCGCGCGCGCGCCAGGGGGCTGGTGACGATGACGTCGGGAGCCAGCCCCATGGCTTTCATGGCGCGCCCCTCGGCGCGCACCAGCGCCTCGCCGGCGGCGGTGAGCGGCCTGAGGTCGTCGTCCTCACGCCAGTCGCCGCGCGACCACGCCTTGCCGTGGCGCAGAAAGTAGAGCCTTGGCGTCACTCGTCCTCCTGCTTGCGCACCGCCTCGCGCGCCTGCGCCACAAACCACTCCTGGGCGTTCAGCGGCTCTTCGTCGGCGCTCGGCCAGATGTGCTCCCAGGAACCGTCCGCATGCAGCACGCGGGTCTTCATGTTGTCGTTGAGGTAGACCGTGAGGATCTCGTCGCGCAGCCGCCGCACGATGGCGGGATCCTGCACCGGGAAGAGGATCTCGACGCGCCGGTTGAGGTTGCGCGGCATGATGTCGGCGCTGCCCATGATGATCTCTTCGGCGCCGCCGTTGCGGAACCAGTAGATGCGGCTGTGCTCGAGGAAACGGCCGACGATGCTGCGCTCGGTGATGTTGTCGCTGACCCCGGGGACGCCGGGCCGCAGGCAGCACATGCCGCGCACGTTGAGCTCGATCTTGACGCCCGCCTGCGACGCCCGGTACAGGCGGCGGATCAGCGGCTTGTCGACCAGCGAGTTCATCTTGAGGATGATGTGCGCCTCTTCCCCACGCTGCGCGTGCGCGATCTCGCGGTCGATGCGCTCCTCTATGCCGCGGCGCATGGTGGTGGGCGCCACGAGGAACTTGCGGTAGTCGCCGCTCGTGGAGTAGCCGGTGAGCTGGTTGAACACCACCGAGGCGTCGGCCCCGAGATCCTCGTCGCAGGTGAGATAGCCGAGGTCGGTGTACAGCTTCGTGGTGACGCTGTTGTAGTTGCCCGTGCCGAGGTGCACGTAGCGGCGGATGCGCTCGCCCTCGCGGCGCACCACGAGCATGATCTTGGAGTGCGTCTTGAGGCCCACGAGCCCGTACACCACGTGTACGCCCTCGCGCTCGAGGGCCTTGGCCCAGCCGATGTTGCTCTCTTCGTCGAAGCGCGCCTTGAGCTCGAGGAGGGCGGCCACCTGCTTGCCGTTGGCGGCGGCCTCCATCAGCGCTTCGACGACCGGCGCGTTGCGGCCCACGCGGTAGAGCGTGGTCTTGATGGCCAGCACATTGGGGTCGGCGGCGGCGGCGCTCACGAAGTCGACGACCGGATCGAACGAGTCGTAGGGGTGGTGCAGCAGGATGTCCCGGTGGCGGATGGCGGCGAAGATGTCGGCGTCTTCAGCGCCTTCGAGCGCCGCCGGCGTGGACTGCACCAGAGGCTGATACGACAGCTCGGGGCGGTCGATGCGCTGCAGATCCCAGAGGCTGCTGAGGCCGAGCGGCGACTTGACCGTGTAGATGTCGGTCTCGTCGAGCTCGAGGTTCTCGCTGAGGATGTCGCGGATGCGCTCGGGCATCTGCTCTTCGATGGTGACACGGATCACGGAGCCGAACCGGCGGCGACGCACAAAGCGCTCGATGGTCTCGAGGAGGTCGTCGGCTTCGAGCTCCTGGATGGCGAGCTCGGCGTCGCGGGTCACGCGGAAGGGATGCGACTCGAGGACCTCCATGCCCGGGAAGAGGGACGGCAGGTTGGCGGCCATGACCTGCTCGAGCCAGGTGAACCAATGCCGCGGCGGCTCGGCGGGATCCGTGGCCGGCTCCGCGGCCGCGCCGGCTGGGGCGGGCACGGGCACCAGGCGCGGCAGCGAGCTCGGCACTTTGACGCGGGCGAAGCGCTCCTCGCCGCTCTGGTCGCGGATCAGCACGGCAAGGTTGTGGCTCATGTTGGAGATATGGGGGAACGGCCGCCCGGGGTCGAAGGCCAGCGGCGTGAGCACCGGGAAGACCTGCGCGGCGTAGTACGCTTCGAGGGCCGCCTTCTGCGAGGCGTCGAGCGCGGCGTAGTCGACCATGTGGATGCCGACGGCGTCGAGCTCCGGGCGCAACTCGCTGAAGCAGGCGCGCGCCTCTTTCATGAGGTTCCAGGCGCGCTCCTGCACCAGCGGCAGGAGCTTCTGCGGGGTGTACCCGTCCGCCGAGGCCTCCACGACGCCGGCATCGACCTGCTGGCGCAGACCGGCCACGCGGACCATGAAGAACTCGCCGAGGATGGAGCCCAGGATGCCGACGAACTTCAGGCGCTCGAGCAGCGGGTTGTTGGAGTCTCGCGCCTCGTCCACGACGCGCTCGAAGAAGTCGAGCAGGCTGAGCTCGCGGTTGATGTACAGAGAGGGGTCGCGCAGATCGGCGTCGGACTTCTCGGCGGCAGGCGCCGCAACATCTGTGGAGAACTCCTCGTAGGCCGCCTCGGTACTGAGCTTCACGGCCTTGCGGCCGTGGTACTCGTCGGCGCGAGAATGGTCGTCGGTGCCTCGCATGCAACCCCTCCTTGGCGGCCCGGCTCACCGTGATCCGGACCTGTGCTCGTAGAATCAGTAGTATACGCCCAACTCCGCACGTGAACGCACATTCCACAACAAAGCGGCCGGCGAGCCACCGAAGGGTGACTCGCCGGCCGCGGTAACACAGTCGGGCGGTCAGCGCGGCATGTTCTCGACGCGCTCGACGCCCGGCACGACGTTCTTGAGGTGCCGCTCCACGCCGTTGGCCAGCGTGAGCTGGGACATCGGGCAGCCGGCGCAGGCGCCCTGGAGGCGCACCTGAACCACACCGTCGTCCGTCACGTCGATGAGCTCGATGTCGCCACCGTCGGCCTGCAGGGCAGGACGGATGTCGCCGAGAGCCTGCTCGACCTGCTCCATGATCTCAGTCATCTGTTGTCACCTCCTCGTCGCTTGCGGGCGGCCGCCAGTACCCGGCGCTCGGCGCCGGGGATCGGCCAGGGCCGCGAACGTCACTGTCTGCAGCTCCTCGGTGAGAAGCGTCTCGACACCGCTCCAGAACGCGTGGGTGTCGCACACATCGTCGCCGCACGGTTCTACCCGCTGGCGACAGCGGCAAAGCATGATGGGGCCCTCGACCGCCTCGTACACGTCGCGCACGGTGATGCGCTCGGCGGGGCGCGCCAGCATGACGCCGCCCCGCTGCCCGCGCTGGGTGCGCACCAGATCGGCGCGCGCCAGCTCCTGGACGACCTTGGCGAGGCGCGCGCTGGGGATGTGCTGCGCGGCGGCGATGTCGCCGGTGTGCAGCACCGCGCCCGGCTCGTGCCGCGCCAGCTCGTAGACGGCGCGCACGGCGTAGTCGGCTTGGGTGGAGAGCTTCATGCGACCTTTATACACTAAGTGGAAGAGAATGTCCAGTTTGGCCGCACGCGCCCCGCCGGCTCAGACGTCGTCCCACGCCCAGGCCAGGTCTCAGACGTCGTCCCAGGCCCAGGCCAGGTCTCAGACGTCGTCCCAGGCCCAGGCCAGGTTGCCG
>Ga0194044_10000479_pt1 | contig 19577 bp, 18 predicted proteins | sample JunL4417m_MetaG_FD_155460 | JGI IMG/M metagenome (GOLD analysis project Ga0194044, IMG submission 155460) | Anoxic zone freshwater microbial communities from boreal shield lake in IISD Experimental Lakes Area, Ontario, Canada - Jun2016-L442-17m | ecosystem: Environmental > Aquatic > Freshwater...
ATACTGAATATAATGGTAACTAATATCTAAAATAATCATATGCCAAATAAACTGGAACAAAAAAAGCGCTATATTAGGTGTAAAAAATGCAAAGATGAGGTCTTTACCAATACCCGCAGGCGATTAATTGACTGTAAATGCGGCGCCATTTCTGTCGATGGTTGTGATGAGTATGTCCGGGTAAATGGCGATCCGAGTGATTATGAACAAATATCGAAATAGAGTGCTATGCAAGTCAATAAATTTCTCAAGGATGAAGAGTATTATAGCGAACAGTATGATCGGGGCACAATTGAACGATGCCGAGCTTTAGACGATTATGATCCTGAATTTTATAGACAAGAGGCGGCCAAGGGACAAGAACAATTGACTGAGGAAGCTAAGAAACATATTCACTTAGATACGGCGTTTAATAAATGCATATCGGACATGGGTTGTTACTTCACTAAAGGCCTCAGATACTCAAAAAAAGCCGATACGATTAGGCAGTGGATGAAGAGAGACAAGGAACTTGATGATTTACTCGAAGCCACTATCGAGCCGGAAGTTTATTGCACTCATTGCGGCCAAAGAATGTCTTGCACGAGCAAACACTACCACGATTTTGACAGTAAAAAAATCGTCTTGATGTATGACTGTCCGGAATGCCATCGAGCCAGAGCTTTTTACAACGATGGTAAAGAATACGAGTCAGAAACTAGATGTTCCAAGTGTTCCGGTTTGTGTATGGTTAATCATACCAGAGAACCTCAAAAGATTATTAGCATTTTTACCTGCACCTTATGTGGAAATATTGAAAACTATGAATTAGATCTTAGACCGGCACCACCCAAAGATCCAGAGAAAGAGCAACAAAAAAGAAAACGATTTATTGCTGAGAGAGATAGGTATTGCTTTAATGAAGTTGAAGGCCACCACTACATGGATTCTATGATAGCGCTTGAGAATGTCTCTAAGTCATTGAAGGCTCACCAAGAAAAGGAAGCTAATAAGGAATTATATGATAAAGTAGCTGAAATACGGAAATTAAATGTTGCCGGGTTAAAAGAATTATTAGATAAGGAATTAGCGAAAAATAATTATGTCCAGTTAGAATTATCGCAGCCAGAAATAGGAAGGATTACTGCCATAAGTTTTTCTGTTCAAGATGCCAAACCTGAACGAAGTGAATATAACAGCAAAATCACTTTGCAGAAGCTAATTAAAAAGACACTGGATACAACGAACTGGCGCTTAATGAGTGATGGCCTCTATTATCGCCTAGGCATCATACAAGGCAGATTAAGGGGTCATGAGAAGGAAGAGGAGTTGCTGAGTCTAATTGATCCAAAACTAAAAAATAAAAAGCAATCTTAAGAATTAATTTAAGAAATATCTCCTACCAAACCTTGTCTTGTTCGCATCTGGGATTTTTGTGCCCAAATAGTGCCCAAAGTTTGGTAAAAGATGACTTTTCTTGACGACGGATGACAACGGATGAGAATCGTAATAAGCCCGTGTTTATTGACTAATATTAACTTTAATCAATATTTTCTGGATTTTCTAAAACCCCAAAAGCCGTTTTCGAGTCCCGTCCGGTCCGCAGAATGGAACAGATTATAAAAAGTCGCCTAAATGGCGATTTTTTGATATACTAATAAAAAGAGCAATAGGACTAATAAATATATGCTTAAACAGAGGGGCTATTTAGTCAGTTTAATCTCATTTCCATTTTTAATTTGGATTTTATTCGCTTTTATTGGAAATGGGCGTTATTTATTTAATTTTAGTTTTATATTGGATCCCATCGCTTTAATTTTCTTTTTTATCAAAGGATTGCCTGTTGTTTTACTGATTTTATTAGGTTGTAGTTTATTTGCAATTTTTGTGGCAAAAAAAACTAGTCAATCAATTAAAAAATCAATAGCTATAATTTTATGTGCCTTAATCATTACACCGATCGCGTTAATCCCAATTTTTTCTTTAGTTAGAATTATGGCTCATCAAATTGGTTTACAGACAAATAATCAATATTTTTGTCAATTAGAAGCAGAATTAAGTACAAGTTACGAGAATGATCAATCTAGCAATGAATGCTTATTTAAATTAGCACTTAATAACAACAATGCTTCAGTATGTGAGTCTATGGGGTCTGGCGACCTTAAATTAGATTGCTATAAAAATCTAGCTTTCAAAAACAATGACTCATCTATATGCGGAAAGTTGGTAGAATTATCAGTAGGAGAAGGTGCTGAGTATTGGATAGGCGGTGCTAAAATTGTTAATGATTGTTATGAGGAAATGGCGATAAAAAATAATGATCCGTCGCTTTGCGATAAAATGAGAGACGGTTTGTATGCGGAAGGAGTAAAGGCTGAAGATTATAAAATAGAATGTTTATCAAAAATTAAGTGATATTATTTATCCCAATTTAGGTATATAATAATAGCCTCTATTCTGTTTAAAAAAAGTTATAATCTCGCCTGCCTGCCGGTAGGCAGGTCCACTTTCTCCCGCATTTTCCAGAAATCGCCATTTAGGCGATTTTTTGTTATAGTAATAAAACTAATAAATTAAACAAATTATATGGAACAAGATAAGATTAAGGACATCGTTAAAAAAAGCTATGCTAACATAGCTACTTCGCAATCTAGTTATGGTTGTGGTTGTAAATCAGCTCAAGATATTTCAAAAAGCATTGGTTATTCTGATGAAGAAATAAATTCTGTTCCTGATGCCAATCTTGGCTTGGGTTGTGGTAATCCTATCGCCTTAGGAAAAATAAAAGAAGGTGATATTGTTTTGGATTTGGGAAGCGGAGCTGGTTTTGATGCTTTCCTGGCTGCCAAGAGAGTCGGCGTAAGTGGAAAAGTAATTGGCGTTGATATGACCGAAGAAATGATTGCTAAAGCCAAAGAGAATGTTCAAAAATATAATTATACTAATGTTGAATTTAGATTAGGTGATATTGAAGCATTGCCACTTGACGATGGTTCTGTTGATATTATTATTAGTAATTGTGTTATAAATTTAGCACCCAATAAATTAAAAGTGTTTAAAGAAGCTCATAGAGTTTTGAAGTCTGGGGGCAGAATGTATATCTCTGATATTGTCTTATTAGATAATCTATCAGAGGAGCAAAAAAACGATGAAGCATTGATCGCTGGTTGTGTCGGTGGAGCTTTATTAAAAGATGATTATATTTCGATTATAAAAGAAGCCGGGCTTGAGGTTAATATTTTGGGTGAAAATAAAGAAATTAGTAAGCAACAGTATCAAGGGATGCCTCTAGAAAGCTTGGCGGTTGAGGCGGTTAAACTTTAATTAAATTTGGAATACCAATATAACCTTTATTTAGGAAATAAGTTCTAACATCGTCTATTACCCCCCGCATTTTTTTAAAAGTCGCCTAAATGGCGATTTTTTGAGTAATAATAAAGAATTGTAAATTTATTTGCACTAATCGTATCAATATGATATGATTAAAAGGTATAAATGATACGAATAAAAATATGACTAAAATAGAACAAAAACAGCAAAAGATCATTAAACTAATGTTGGGTGGCGGTATTTTGTCATCTTCAAATATTCATCAAGAATTAATAAAAATAGGAGAAGATGTTTCTTTGGTGACAGTTAAGAGAATTTTAACCCAAATAGTTAAGGATGGCTTATTGAATAAAAGTGGCGCTGGGCGTACGACTGGCTATACTTTGAGTATTAAAGGAAGATTATTGGCTGATATTGATGCTAAAGAATATTGCAGTGTAGATCCTGATAAGCGTATAGGATTAAAGCAATATAACTTTGAGTTATTAAAAAATATTCCTTCTGATATTTTTACTCCAGAAGAATTGAGGGTTTTTAATAATAGTACCGTTGAATATCACAAACGAACAAAAAATTTGTCATCAGTGCTTGAAAAAAAAGAGCTTGAACGCTTAATTATTGAGTTATCTTGGAAATCGTCTAAGATTGAAGGTAATACTTATACTTTATTAGACACCGAAAAATTGATTTTGGAAAATAAAGAAGCGCCAGGCCATGATCGTAAGGAAGCACGGATGATTTTGAATCATAAAGAGGCTTTTAACTATGTTAGAAAATATGCTAATAAGTTTAAGACTTTAACTCGAAAAAATTTGGAAGAATTGCATTCTATTTTAGTCAAGGATTTAAGTGTGGAATTGGGTTTGCGAAAAAGACCCGTTGGAGTTTTAGGCTCTATTTATCGGCCATTAGATAATAGTCAGCAAATTCTTGAAGCAGTTGAATCTCTTAGTAAAGCCGTGACAAAAATATCTAATCCCTATGCTAAGGCGCTAGTTGCTATTTTAGGTTTGAGTTATATCCAGCCCTTTGAAGATGGTAATAAAAGAACCTCACGCCTTTTGGCTAATGCCATACTTTTGGCTTACAGTTGCGCGCCGTTATCATATCGTAGTGTTGATGAAAACGATTATCGCGAGGCGATTTTGGTATTTTATGAGCTTAATTCCATTATGCCATTCAAGAAAATATTTATGGCGCAATACGAATTCGCAACTAAGAATTATGCAGTTAAATAAATATCTTAGTAGATTTTTGGTATATAATAACCACCTTTATATTCTTTAAAAAAAGTTATAATTTCGCCTGCCTGCCGGTAGGCAGGTCCGCTTTCTCCCGCATCATAAAAATAGTATCGTGTGACCCGAAGACCCGGCATCTTGCTGGGTTTTTTGGTTGCTCATAAAACTTGTCCACAGAGGGTATATGGGATTCCAGAATCGGGTGCGCTAATTTATTTTTTGGTTTCCGTCGTATCGGCAATATTTTTTATCTTGGCATACTCGCTGATCATCGCCAAGAAAATTTCTCCGAATTGTTCAAGTTTCTGCTCGCCGACGCCGGTGATTTTTAATAATGATTGCGAGTTTTGCGGGTAATAGGTTGCCATTTCTTGCAAAGTATTATTGCTAAAAACAACATAGGGAGGAACACCCATCTGATCAGCTAAACGTTTGCGCAAGATGCGTAGTTCTTGGAATAATTCTTCGTTATATGCTAAATTGTTTTGCGTCGGCTCGCTAGGGTGGCTGACAGTATTCGACTCTATTAGTTTAATGCTAAGTTTTTGTTTTAAAAAAATTAAAGCAGAATTAGTCAATTGCAAAACAGGGTATTGTCCGTCGGTTTTTTGCAATAGACTCTTATTGATTAATTGGTTGATGATTTGATTTAGTTGATCCCGATTGAAATCTTTAACAATACTAAAAACAGACAATTTGTCATGGCCAAATTGTTCGAGGCGTTCGCTCTTGCTACCTATTAGTATTTTGGCAATATGCCCCGCACCGAATTTTTGACCGGTACGTATGACTGCTGATAATATTTTTTGAGTGATTTCCGTCCCGTCAAATTCCTTGGCTGGTTCAAGGCAGAAATCGCAGGCGTCGCAACTATCAGCTTCAGATTTCTCACCAAAGTAATTTAGTAAATATTTATGCCGGCAAGAATCTAGTGAACTATAACGCATTATATCATCTAATTTTTTCCAAGCTCGATTTTTTTCCGCTTCATCATCAATTTCGTTGATAAAATAGGCATGTTTTTGCCTATCGCCGGGAGAGAAAAATAATACGCATTCGGCCGGCAAGCTATCGCGTCCGGCACGGCCGGTTTCCTGATAGTAGCCCTCAATTGATTTAGGCAAATCTAAATGGACAACCAATCGGACATCCGGTTTATCTATTCCCATGCCGAAAGCGATGGTGGCGGTTATAATGTTTATCTGATCTTTAATGAATCTGTCTTGAACTCTTTCCCTTTGGACTGCACTGAGTCCGGCATGGTAGGCGCCGGTTTTAAAGCCCGCTTTTTGCAACTTATCCGCTAATGCATCCGTGCTTTTGCGGGAAAAACAATAAATAATGACGCTTTCATTCTCATATTTTTTTAGCAGTTTTAATAATTGCGGAGTAAATTTCTTTTTGGGCAGGACTTTGTAAGTAAGATTTGGCCGATCAAAACTGGAGATAAATATTTTCGGCTCTCTCAGTGATAGTTGCGAGAGGATATCCGCTCTGACTTTTCCCGTAGCTGTGGCTGTCAGCGCCACAATCGGCACAGTAGAAAAAATATCTCGCAATTTTCTTAAATTACGATAATCCGGACGAAAGTCATGGCCCCATTCGGAAATACAATGCGCTTCGTCAATGGCGATGAGAGAAATCTTGACTTCCTGAAGAAAATTTATAAAGCTTGATACAGCCAGACGTTCTGGAGCCAGATATAAAATTTTGAGTTTGTTATCCTTGGCTTTTTGTTGAGTAGCCGTTATTTCCGCCGGAGTCATAGTACTGTTAATCAGGCCGGCGACAACGCCATTAGCTCGCAGTTGATCAACCTGATCCTTCATTAAAGAAATAAGCGGAGAAATAACGATAGTTAATCCGTCCAGCATTAAGGCCGGCAATTGGAAACACAACGATTTTCCTCCGCCGGTCGGCATTAGCACTAGGCAATCACGGCCACTTATTATTTCTTGAATGATTTCCTGTTGCCCGGCTCGAAATTCATCATAGCCGAAATATTTTTTTAATAATTCTTGCATGGGAAGTTAAATTTATTGTCCATAATCTTATATTGGTTATATGTATGATTTATTGTATCTAATTAATTTTACTTCATCAAATCATCAAGTTCGGAAGACATCAGAGCTGATTTATTTAGAACGATCTGTTCTTTTTGATTAAGATTATCCGCTGTCATCCGGATAAGTTTAGTCACAATTTTGTCGCCTAACAGTACTCTGTTGGTTTTTTTGAAATAGGCTTCAATCTTATTATGAAAGAGTGTGGCATAAATTTTTAATTTATCCTGCGAGGCGGGCTTACTGCTAGATCCATTGCTTTGAAATATTATTTTATCCTCTAAACTTTTGTCCGCTTCAATTGGCAAATTGCCATCACCAAAATCAATCCAATATTCACTTAAGGGACAGACGATGCTGACAGCTCCTCCGTCTTCTGTTTCATACCAATGCGTGAAGTAAAAAATACCTCTGCTAAAATCTTGGTATATTTCAATTTGTTTTAGATTAGTCATGGTTTGAATTTTGTAGTCTTCTAACAAACGCAAATAACTTTCGTGCCAATTCGTTAGCCAATTGTTAATAAATGTCTGATCAACAAATAACGGAGAAAGATCATTTTTTAGATTCTGGTCGCTGACTTTGTTCATCTGAAGAGTGAGCTTGTCAAACAATGCTCGCGGATTCTTTGCATCAATGCCCTTGGCTATAAGATAATCAAAATCTGGTACCACTTTTTTGCCCATATACCAGAGTAAATCATAAATATCGCGGCCCTTCTCTTCATAAATAGCTTCGCCAACGTCGCGAGTGCCACGCAGAAAAATAGCCGCCAACTTGCTGGCCATCAGCGTACCCATATTATAAGTTAAAATTACAAATGACATTTGATCATGGTTAATTGGCCGGCGTTCTGAGACGGTCTTGGGGGCGACAAAATGATTGAGATCGATTTTTACATGGACTTGTTTTGAAGGATGGCCGGAGCTTAGTTCTTCTCCAACATGGAATTTTAATAATAAGCCTCTGCTAGTAGTGATCTTTGTCGTCAAAAAGTCTGGTCCGGCGCTATAGGTATTAATGAAGTAGTCTTCAACTTCTTTCTTTAATTCTTCTAGAAATTTTTCTGACACAATATGGGAGATTTCAAAATCCAAGTCAACTGACATCCGATTGAGATCATGAATAATGCGAAGCGCTGAACCGCCATACATAATCCATTTGCTGTATTTGGGATGATGGTAAATAAAATTGAGCACGAAATACTGCAATTCTTCCTTTAGTGCATTCCGGCGTGTTTCCGCATCAACTCCGCCATGGGCATCAAGGTCGTCAAACTTTCTTTTTAGGATGGCTGATATTTGTTCGCTCATATTAAGTATTTTTTAATCATTGAATAAAATTTGTCCTGTTCTGCTTTGTCCATTTCGTCTATGTCTATTCGCAGTTCTTCAACCAGTCCTTTAATTTCTTCAAATTTGGTACCGCGAAACTGGCGGGTTCTAAAATATAATAAATCAAACAAAGCCTTTGAAGGCGAGGCAATAAAGAAATCAAACTTGCCTTTGGCGAGTACGAAATCAGAAAATAAGTCTTTCTTGATCGACTGATAAGCAAAATTACCGGCCTTAGTTTGGTACTGTCTGGTCACTTTGGGTGTGACTGAAGTTATGGAGTTAATCGCCTCGGTTGCAAGGTTGTAGTACTGGAGAGCGGCCCAGGAGCTGATATAGGACGGCTTGCGAATAATATTGGCCAGGTAGAAGGAATAGGACACATCATTTCTGTTCTTCTCTAAAAAATCGGCCGAGACATACAAACCACCCTTAAGTGGGATAATTTCTTTGTATTTCAAGAATCGGCTGATATAAGTGTCAACCGTGGCGTCCTTGAGTCCTAACTGCAACCCCAGCTGGCGAACTGTGGTTTTATTGAAGTGGGGCAGGGTATTCAGTTGTTCTAAGAGGTTATTCTTGCTTTTCATATATATAACAGTATTGTATCATATATGAAATATGGTGTCAAGAGTAAATTAATAATTGGCTAAAATTAGATGTTTTATTATAAAAAATTGTTTATTAATTAAAGTTTTGTGATATAATAATCCTCTCTATTCTCCTTAAAGTAGGTTATAATACCGTCCACTTTCTCCCGCAGAATGGAACAGATTATAAAAAGTCGCCCCAGTGGCGATTTTTTGGTATAATGTTAAAAATAATATAAAAATAACCAATATGTACGGACCAATTTTAAAAGGTAAAAAAGTAATTCTACAACCAGCGAAACTTTCCGAGGCCAAACAATATTTAACTTGGCTAAATGATTATGAGGTTACAAAATATATCAGCAGTAAAAGTGACTTAACACTGGATCAGGAAAAAGAATTTCTTAAAAATAAAAAAATAGATAACGAAGTTTATTGGTCGGTCTACACCAAGAGTGGCAAACATATTGGCAGTACTGGTCTCCATAATTATTCACCGACTCATAAACGAACAAGTTGGGGAATTATGATTGGTGATAAATCGGAGTGGAATAAAGGTTATGGTACTGACATTTTACGAACCGTTATGGCCTATGCTTTTAATAAATTAAAATTAAATCGTTTTGAATTGGAAGTTTTCCATAAAAATATTGCTGGCCTTAAATGTTATGCTAAATGTGGTTTCAAAAAAGAAGGTGTGCGAAGGGATTTCTTTATGAAAAATAATGAAGTTTATGATTCTATTATGATGTCTGTCCTAAGAGATGAATATAAAAATTAAAAGTATGAAGATACAATTTAATAAAGTGACGTGGTATTCGTGTCTATTAGCTATTATTATATATGTAGGCACTTTTGGGATTGCTTTTTATTTAGGCTGGCTTTTTGGAGGAATAAAATAATTATCTATGTTTAAGCGCCAAACATCAGAAAATAATAAATCCCAAAAAAACCAAGCACCAAGCTTGGTTGGTTTATTACGCCGATATGCAGGTATTATAATTCTGTTGGTAATACTCACTATTATAGCGAATGCTCTAAGTATTGCTATCCCTAAAATTATTTCGGTTGCCATAGATACTTACACAAATGGCAAATTTTCTATCACTTATCTGGTTATAGAATTTTCTATTGTAGCTGGTCTAATTTTTATCTTTACATATTTGCAAAGTATTGTTTCTGTTTACGCCTCCGAGCGCGTGGCTCGCGATTTGCGTAATGAGATTGTTGCCAAAATATCTGTTCAGCCATATTCCTATATTGAAAAAGCAACGCCTGCGAAGCTTTTAACCAACCTGACGTCCGATGTTGATTCTGTTAAAGTGTTTGTTTCAACTGCTATTGTCGCTCTCATTTCGTCAATCTTTTTAATTATTGGTGTGTCTGTTTTACTTCTAGTGACCGATTGGCAACTGGGGCTGGCCGTGCTTTCTGTTGTACCTTTTATTGCAGTCACTTTCTTTTTTGTTTTTAGTAAAGTACGCAAACTGTTTATAAAATCACAAGAAGCGATTGATTGGCTTAATAAAGTTATTAGTGAAAGTATTTTAGGCGCAACCCTTATTCGTTTGATTAATTCACAAGATTCAGAAACCAAAAAGTTCGTCAATGCTAATACCGAAGCGAAAAAGGTGAGTTTAAAAATACTTGGTTTGTTTGCCAGCTTGGTTCCTGTTGTCACCTTTTTTACAAATGTCGCTACACTTGTCATTGTTCTTTTGGGCGGTCATTATGTTATTTCTGGTTCAATGTCGTTGGGCAATTTTACGGCTTTTAATAGTTATCTAGCGATTCTAATTTTCCCCATTATGATTCTCGGTTTTATTAGTAATCTTATTGCTCAAGCCCAAGCTTCCTATGGACGTATATCTTTAGTGCTAAATGCGCCGGTTGAGAAAAAAAATGGCGGACTTAAGGTGGTTTTGCGTGGCGATGTTGAGGTAAAAAAAGTGATGGTTAAATTTGATGAAAAGTTGGCGCTCAAAGATATTTCTTTTTCTGTTAAGGCTGGTAGCAAAACGGCCATTATTGGTCCAACTGCTGCAGGTAAGACGCAATTATTATATCTAATGGCCGGCCTATTAGAACCGTCAATTGGCGAAATTAATTTTGACGGTAAAAATATTAATAAATACGACAGAGAGAGTTTATATAGTCAAATTGGTTTTGTATCTCAAGATAGTGTCATGTTCAATTTGAGTTTGCGTGAAAATATTGCTTTTAGTAATACCGTCAAGGATGAAGACATAAAAAAAGCAATTGCCACCGCTGAGCTGACAGACTATATCAAAAACTTGCCACAAAAATTAGACACTATTGTTTCAGAAAGAGGCACCAGTCTTTCGGGCGGACAGAAACAACGCATTATGTTGGCGCGCGCCTTGGCCATTAATCCAAAAATATTATTGCTTGATGATTTTACGGCGCGGGTTGATGCTAATACCGAGCGCAAAATTTTAAGCAATCTCGCCAAAAATTATCCTGGATTAACTCTTATTTCAGTGACTCAGAAAATTTCATCTGTTGAACATTACGACCAAATTATTCTTTTGATGGAAGGTGAATTATTAGCCAAAGGCACTCATCAGGAATTAACGCATTCATCACCAGAATATGTCCAAATTTATCAGTCGCAACAAAGTATAAATCAATATGAATCAAGCAATGAAAAATAATCTATGAATTACTCTTTAACTAAAACTGACATAAAAAAAGAAAAAGAAAAAAGCGTCTTGTTGACAGCCTGGCGTCGGTTGGTGCCACTACTGGCGGAAGAAAAGCGTTTTGTGGTGTTAGCGATGGTTTTTGCTCTAATAAGTTCAGCCACTACTTTGGCTGTGCCGATAATCATCGCCCATATTGTTGATGTCTATATGGTAACTTTTGATTTCCATGGCGTGTTATTATTTTCCGGATTATTGGCAGTTATATTTATTTTGGGGGTCATTGCCAGCTACGGCCAAATTAAAACCATGGGTGGTGTGGGCAGACGATTACTTTTTAATTTGCGTAATAAAATATTTAATAAACTTCAAGAACTGCCCGTAGCTTTTTTTAACCAGAATAAGGCCGGTGATCTTATTTCGCGCATCAATAATGACACTGACAAACTCAATCAGTTTTTTGCTCAGGCCTTGATGCAATTTATTACTAATATTATTTTAATTATCGGCGCTGGAATTTTTTTGGTTGTGATTAATTTTAAGCTCGGCTTGGTATCTTTGGTGCCGGCAATTATTGCTCTTGTTTTTACTCAGCTACTTTCGCCCTGGGTCAAACGCACCAGCCTGACTAGTTTGCAAACTTTGGGCGCCATGAGCGCGGAAATTCAGGAAAGCATTAATAATTTTAAAGTGATTGTGGCCTTTAATCGCCTTGATTATTTTCGTAATAAATTCAAAGAAGCCAATGAGCTGAATTATAAGGCATCTATATCGGCTGGTGTGGCCAGTAATATATTCAATCCAATCTATATGCTGGCTTCATCTTTGGCGCAGTTGGCTGTTTTGGCGTATGGTATTTATTTAATATCAGCGGGCAGTTTTACTGTTGGATTACTGATTGGATTTTTGCTGTATGTTAATAGTTTTTATAATCCACTGCGACAATTGGCCTCGGTATGGTCGTCGCTTCAGCTGGCCTTAGCTGGTCTGGATCGTATTTCCGAAGTTTTGGCATTAGAATCAAATCTAAAAATAATAATCAAAAAAAACACCAAGACGATTACTTCGTCAACTGTAGTTTTGGAATTTAAAAATGTATTTTTTCATTATGTTGAAGGTCAAGATGTTTTGAAAGATGTAAATTTTCAATTGGAAAGGGGCAAGACTTATGCTTTGGTGGGGCCGACTGGCGGTGGCAAGACAACAACAGCGTCACTGATGGCGCGACTTTATGATCCCTGTCATGGCACGGTTTATTTGGAAGGGAAAGATATTCGTTTTTATGAGTCAAGTGAACGGGTAAAAAAAATTGGTTTTATTCTTCAAGAGCCTTTTCTTTTTAATGGCACAGTGCGCGAAAATATTTTATATGGTAATGAAGAATATCAGGCGTTAACAAATGATGAATTATTGTTAATATTAAAAAAAGCCCATTTAACAAAATTATTTTCAAAATTTTCAGACGGCCTAGAGACGAGCGTTTCTTCCAGTGGTGATTCTGTCAGTTTAGGTCAAAAGCAATTAATTGCTTTTATTAGAGCTGTATTGCGCCAGCCGGATATTTTAATTTTGGATGAAGCAACAGCCAATATTGATACAGTGACCGAACAGCTATTAGAAGATATTATTAATATCTTGCCAGAAAAAACTACTAAAATAATTATCGCTCATCGCCTTAATACGATTGAAAATGCCGATGATATATTTTTTGTCAACGCCGGTGAAGTGACTAATGCCGGCTCAATGCAACATGCTGTTGATTTGCTTTTGCATGGGGAAAGACAAAGTTAGGGTTTAATTCATTTTTAAAAATAAAAAAACTACATTTTTTTGTTAACAGTTGTGCTATAATAATATAAACAATCAAATTTAACTATATGCGGGAAATAAAAACTGTGCAAAAAGTTAACATTTTCTCGGTTATAACTTTAACTTTTATTGGCTTATTTACTGCACTTAGTCTAGCTTTTTTTACTATCATTCTTGGTCAAGGTTTGGTTTCAATGATGGCTGTTATTATACCGCCACCCATTACTAGTCCGAATTTTCCAGGCTTTAGTCTGGGGACAATTGTTAGTCCTTGCAGTAGTTTGTCTGTCACTGATAAGTTGGCTTGTAATAAAGCTTTTTTTCGTTTTGCTTGCTCGGAGCCAGTGGCAATTTATGCCACCGACTATGCGGTGTCAATCACAAATCCGTTTATTGATGCTAGAATTACCGAACCCTGCTCATCTTTTTGTAATAAATATTTTTCCGCGTCCGGCTTTGCTTCTACTGTCGCTTGTCGTCAATCTGCCATAAATTTTGTTTCTGGTAATAATGTTTTGGCATCCAGTACTGACGGTACAATTAATCTGACTAATCCTTATGCGACTGATCCGTCGCTATTTTCTTTTAATCCATCAAAATTGCAGAATTATTGCAATAGTTTAATGACAGCGATGAAACTACCACTAACGCATAATTGGAATACCACCTGTTATTCTGCCATTAATAATTTTATCAATGCCTCCACCAAGACTCCAAACGGGTATATTGGATTCAAACGCTGGTTAATTGATCGTCTGCGACCCTGCGGTAACGGCATTACTGATGGAAGTTTGGGCGAAGAGTGTGATGATGGTAATTTTGTTAATGGTGATGGTTGCAGTAGTCACTGTATTTCTGAAATTTCCAATGTGACGACTACCAATAATTTGTGGGTTGCCAACCTGTCTGATAGCTATTTAAATATTAGTACTAAATTTAATATTCAATATACTTATAGTAAGTTTGGACGCAAATTAAATTTGAGTTTAATTAATGTTTCAACTAGTAAGGAATATTTTATTTTACCTGATATTATCAATAATGGTCCAATTATCGCCACCATACCGACAACTACTTGGGGTGGGTTAAATAAAGATTGTAATAATTTGCTTCAGCCGGGAGAATACAAGCTAAAAATTTGTGCCACCAATGTCTCTGCTTTTTCTTCAGTTTCCAGTGCTACGGCCACGCCTATAGTTGAGTCATGTGGTTACTCGTCAATTATTACTTATGCCTTGTCAGGAATTTCACCGACGGAAATTCAACGTGATCCTGATGTTATGCTGTTGGAAATTGGTAATAATGATTTTTGCAGTATAATTGATAATTATGATGAGACATTAAAAAAGTATTGTTTGGATAATTGGCAGAAAAATTTAACCTCGCAATTTTGTGTTGATATTATGCAATCAGTTCATTCTCGTTTTTTCTTTGTTGATGGTTATCGTAAGATTGTCAATGATGTTGCCGATGCTGCTTATTGGAAAGTTGTTTCTCCATTAAGTACTTATAAGGGTATCTGCGAAGATGCCAAATACAACATAACAATGGTTCAATTGGTGATTAAATTTACCAGTGATATTGCTAAACAAAAGATTTTCATGGATTCTGTATGTGGTCTCACCAAAGAAAGCAAAAAAATAGTTGTGTTAATAAATGGTAAAAATGAAGTTATTGATTATAAAAAGAAAACCAGCGCCGATTTTATGTGGTGCAATGATACTTGTACTGGAGATTGTACTTGTTATCAGTTATCTGATGAGTATAAAAATAGTCAGTATTATAGAAAGGAGTGTGTTCCAAATATTTCTGAACCATTAGTACTTGGTGGAGTTGCAACTTCTAAAAATCTAAACGATGAAGTAGCATGCAAAGCTGATGTGTTTTTTAGGCAATTTAGTTCTTATTCATCTCATATTATTTATGATGGCAGGCCACATGACGGCACTAATTTGGCAATTGATTTGCGTGTGTCAGGCAATGATTATGATGCTATGAGCACTGGTTATAGTTTTATAAAGATCACTGGACCGACATGGGCATTGGATAGAAGAAATCCTTATGCTTTAAGAATATTTCCTGAAATTACTCCATGTGCTAAAAAGCAATTTCAACAAGCTCACGGTGCTACAAGACCAGCATCAATTATTCATTTGGATGTAAAAAGAGACAAAGGAAAATTTCCTTGTATTTTTTATAATAATGTTTGGAATTCATGCGCATATGGCTACAATTCTGATTTTTTTAGAAGTCCGCTATCTTCAGTGGACTGGGCAAAAGAAGTTGCAGATTGTCCAGCCTGGTAGTAATAAAAACAACCCTTGACGTAAATCGTCAAGGGTTTTTAAAAAAAGGTCGTCTTATTTGTAGTCAGCAATGTCCTTATGATCTTTAAGGGCTTGCCAGACTTTTTGCAGAACATGTTCGGCTGATTGGTCACCGAGTGGCACGATTATGGTTAGATAATCGCAGTGTGACTTGTTGGCGATAATTTTGTCATTAATGACAACTTTTTTGCCAACGATTGTTTGCCACTCCTCAGTGTTGATTGAAAGTTTTCTGATTTCTTTCAATTGTTCTTCGTCTAGTGGGCGATTGAATGTTAATCGTAGGTCGTCTTTGTCTTGCCAAGCGAACCAGTAGTACTGGCAACCTTCGCCGTAGTAATCAATTGGTATGCACCAACCCTGACTGACTTCATAGTGGTTGGCTGGCAGATTGTGCCGCATTTCTTTGATGAAATTTATTCCATCAGTATTACTGAACTCATCAAATCTATGATTGACAGTAATATTGTGGCTGGTGCATCCGGCCAAAACGACAGCCGTGATAAAAAGAACTTTTTTCATTATATTCTCCTTGCGACAAAGTCGCAGTTTTTTGCTTAAATTAACATTAACTCATTATTATATAATATCATGTATATTAATTTTTGTCAAGTAAAAAAAATACCCTCTCAGTATTTTTAACTGAGAGGGTTTTATTGTCTTTAATTTCTTATTCAAAGAACTGGTTAAATTCTGCTTGGGTTATTTTTAAATCATCAAGAGTGATGATGTTTTTTTTCAAAAAATAATCCAAGTCTTTGAGTTTTATGACTGTTTCAGCGCAACAGGTTGGACTGTGTTTGCCGGAGCGAAAAGTATTTATGTCTTGTTGCGCATAAAGTATAATTCCGATTTTGACTAACTGTGCAAAGTCGGGATCTTTTTTTTCTATGGCTTGATAATCCAAAAGTCCTTTAATAACAGCCATCTCAGCATAGGTTTGGGCGTTATATAATTCCTGTTTATGGCTGATAAAAAAGACAGCAGTTTTGTCTATTAGTTTTGTTTTTTCCTGTTCCGTGGCCGTGGCTTGTTGACTGCGGAATTTGCGCAGTTGGTTTGGTATACTGATTGTAGCCGGAATATCAGTGGTTGTTTGCCAATTTGTTTTTTGGTTCAGTTGATTGTTGTTATAACCTGTAAAAATCAAACCGACTAAAGCAAGTAGAAAGATTAGGATTGGCACAAACCAATGTATAGTTGGTCCTGCTTCTGTTTTGGTAGTCATGAATTTTCTCCTTTTTGTTGAAAGATCAAAATTGATTATATTATTATAAGTTGTTTTGTTGCTTATGTCAATGGTTATTAAAAAAAATTACCCCTCAAACATGTTTACATATTTGAGGGGTTTGGTTATTGTTTGCGGACTTATTTATCCGCGGTTGTTGACGGTGGCGGGGGAGGAATTGGCGCATCCAGTTCCAGTGGCGACTCCTCTTTGATATTTTTTATTTCTTTGACCGTCCTTTTGGACAGTCCTTTGCGCATGAAGCCTCCTTTGGCTTGAGCTAATACATCAAGAGTTTCGCCAATTTTAGCATCGGTCTTGGCAAGACTTTCTTTAGTCTCTTTGGACCGAGCATCAATTGTATCAATGCGTTTACCCAAAGTTTCTTGGGTTAGTTTACGCTCGGTTTCAGCCGAGTTAATTTTTTTGTCTAGGCCTTCCATTTTTGTCTTTAGCTCCGTTAATGTCGCTAAAGTCGCGTTAATTTCGGCAATGGTTTTTTTAGTCCCTTCAATGGACTTTCCCACTAGCGCCGCATCAAAGAGCGATTCTTGCGCTCCTATTTTGGATTCAGTAGCGCTTTTTGTGGCTGATGTTGCGCTGTCTATGGCTATCTTTGCATTCTTAAACACATTGTCAGCGCTAGTACTGACTGCAACGGCATTGGCTTTGGCTTCTTCGGCACTGGCCTTGGCCCTATCAGCATCTTTTGCAACTTCAGTTGCCATGCCTGCAACGGCTTCTTTGACTCTGTTATTAACAGAGTCTTCAAAAGCTTTTTGTTGCTGGGCTTGAGCCTTGGTGTCTTTGGAGCTATTGTATGTGCATATCCAGATAGTATATCCGGAAATACACACAACTGTCACAATAATAGAGGTTAACAATACATTTTTTGCACTCATGGTTTTCTCCTTGGCGCTAGGCGCACCGTTGTTTTTTTACCTTTTCAATCACCCACATGGGTAATTGTCCGTCTTCAAATTGAAAATGATCTATATTAACCAGAATTTATCTGGGATATTTAATTATAGCATACTTAAAAAACATTGTCAATCTATTTTGTTATTATTTGTCTTATTTTAGCTATTTTTATTATAATTTTAAATTAATAACATGGATTATGGTATAATTAAACCATGAAAAAGCTTGTCATCTTTACTTTTGTGATTTTTGCGTTTTTATTTGCCATGCCTGCTTTGGCCGTGGAGAATTTTAATTTCTTAAGGTTTTTTAATACTCAAACTTTCACCCAAGACAAGGAAATTGCCTTGCCAGCCAGTTTGGCTCTTTGGAATTTGAGCGCCATTGATCTTGGCGGTGATGGTACTTTTGAAATTTTAGCCGGTTCGCCCAGTGGCGTCAAAACAACAGTAAAAATTTTGCGCAGTGATGGTTCAAAAATTAATGAATTTTCGCCTTATGATAAAAATTTCAAAGGCGGAGTTTCTGTGGCCAGTTGTAATTTGGACAATGACGGCCAAAGTGAAATTATCACCGGACCAGCTTCTGATGGCGGACCGCATATCAGGGTTTTTGACGGTTATGGCAAAGAAAAAGTAAATACCGGTTTTTTTGCTGGAGATAAAAATAAAAAAATGGAAACGTCTGTTGGTTGCGCTGATATTAATGGTGATAAAAAAGATGAAATTGTAGTAGTGGCTGGCGAGCCATACAATCAAAAAATGATTGGAATTTTTGATGCCAGCGGAAATAAAATTGCGCAAGTAAAAACCGATTTAGTGGGACGAGGCATAAAAATTTCCAAAGTTGATTTGGGTGGTGATGGCACGGATGAAATTTTGGTTTCCGGCGGATATCTTGATGGTTTAAAACTTAGAATTTATCGTGGAGATTTAAGTTTGCTCAGTGGGTTTTTGAATAATGACTCAAATCTTAAAGACGGAGCCTCAGCTATTGGCGCGGATATTGATGGTGATGGCAAAAGTGAAGTTATATCTTTTGCTGGTTCGCTTTTGCGTCCGAGCGTAAAGATTTTTGACGGTTATGGCAATGAAAAAAATTCTTTCATGGCTTGGAATGAAGATTTTTTGGGCGGAGTTTCTGGATTAGTCGCTGACTTTAATGGCGATGGCAAAAAAGAAATTTTAGTCACTCCCAAAAGATTGGTCACTGGCCGGACAGATTTGGGAAAATATATTGAAGTCACACTTTCCACTCAAAATTTTAAATATTTTGATCAAGGCATAATGCTGGGTGAATTTTTAACTTCCACTGGCAAGCCATCAACTCAGACACGACAGGGAACATTCACTGCTTTTTCCAAATATGAAATGGCTTATGGTGGAATCAGCGGACAGACATGGGGCATGCCATATTTTATCGGATTTTATAAATCAGGAGCAACAGAAAATGGTATTCATGAGTTGCCATTTTTAAATGGTTTGCGCGAGGGCAATGGTGATTTGGGTCATGCAGTTTCGCACGGCTGTGTCAGGCTAGGTATTGGGCCGGCCAAAGAAGTTTTTAATTGGGTGGAGATAAACAAAACCAAAGTCTGGGTTCATAGATAGATTGATAAATATTTGTAAATAAAAAAATCGCCATTGACGGCGATTTTTTGTATTTTTATAAAGCGAAAGTTTATTTGGCTTTGGCTACGATTTTAGCAAAGATATCCGCATGGTTTTTGGCTAGTTCAGCTAGTACTTTTCTATCAAGGTCAATGTTGGCTTTTTTAATACCACCAATGAATTTGCTATAGCTCAGGCCAAACGGTTTCAAAGCCGCTGACAATTGAATTTGCCACAAGCCTCTGGCTGTTCTTTTTTTGTTTTTACGATCGCGATAAGCATAAGCGCCGGCTTTGGTGACGGCCACCTTGGCTTTTTTGATGGTATTGCGACGTCCGGCTTGAAAGCCTTTGGCGCGCTTCAAAATATTTTTTCTATTTTTACTATGGATGACTCCTCGTTTTACTCTTGGCATATTATCTAGTTAAAAGTTAGAATTAGTTAAAAGTTTATAAAGTAGAAAGTTTATAAAGTTAGAAAGC
>Ga0194044_10000480_pt1 | contig 19558 bp, 20 predicted proteins | sample JunL4417m_MetaG_FD_155460 | JGI IMG/M metagenome (GOLD analysis project Ga0194044, IMG submission 155460) | Anoxic zone freshwater microbial communities from boreal shield lake in IISD Experimental Lakes Area, Ontario, Canada - Jun2016-L442-17m | ecosystem: Environmental > Aquatic > Freshwater...
AACCAATGCTGCACCGATGCTTTTTCCCAGTACATCCGGTGGTTCGGCAAGCTTCCCCATGGTAAGAACCACACCCAGCACACAGGCAACAATCCCCAGTGCCGGCAGAGCGTCCGATACTTTTGCCAGCGCAGTAGAAGGAATCATCGCATCATGCTCCTGGGCCGCAATATCGTTATCCATTAGCGTTTCCAGTTCATGCGGGGTCATGTTGGAAGAAATAATGGTCCGGAAATTATCACAGATAAAATTCACGGTCGATGCGCTGGACACGACAGTAGGGTATTTTTTGAATACATCGCTCTCATCCGGGTGATCAATATCCGCCTCAATAGCCAGAAATCCTTCCCGTTTGACTTTGAAAAAAATTTCATTCAACAGCAACATCAATTCTATATATGCTTTTTTATCAATGTCATGGCTACTGAAAATCTTGGTGACGGTTTTTAGGGTCAGGAAAATTATTTTTTTTGAAGAAGCTATAAAGAATGCGCCCAGAGCTGCTCCGCCGATGATGAACAGCTCCACGGGTTGAAACAGTACACTGAATTGGCCATGTTCCAACTTATAGCCAACACCAACGGCGGCAAACACGATAAAAATACCGATTGCAACATACATGGGCTAAAAATATCCTGTTTGATTATTTTGTACCGTAAGCGATAAGCAGTCAAGCACTGGATGACCTACGTCTCACGGTCTTTTGGGCTTGACGGCTGATTTTTCGGAAGCTGACCTTAGTTTTCGGACAATTTCCCGTTGTCGGTTAAACAGGTAGTACCCCATTATCTGTTTAACATCATCGGCCATTTCTGATAACCGTATCCATACTTCGTTTTCTTCCGATACAATAATTCTGAACTGTGAAACCATGCCGTATATAACAACCCATACTGGCGAATTGAAGGGCAGCAAGATTTTAATTTCGACAAGGTCGCCGGTTGCAAAAACATCCGGTGTCAAAATTCGGACATCTTCTTCGCTTAAGGACACTTGCCGGTTTTGGGCCCGGTTGAATCCGTCACTATTTTGAATAAGTTTCTCCAGGATCAAATTCAGTTTCGCGTCAATGGAAATCAGTTTTTTCCATAATCTGGGATTAATCGTTTCATCCGGCAAATCTTCTTCCAATACAGACAGACCTATTCCTGAATAAAATCCGGAATAAATCATGGCTTTGGTACAAGAATCATCCTCAATTTTTTTTAAAGCAATCAAGAGGACATCTTCGACACGTAAGGATGACTGATGTTCAACAGACTGGACACACATAACAATTCTCAATTACCGACAAAAGGACCAAAACAAAGAATTCATAATTCATAATTCATTATCATACCATATTGATGACGGTGTCCATCATCTGCTTGACGGTATCAACCAGTTTTGCGGCTGCGGAATACCCTTGCTGAAATTTAACCAGATTAACCATTTCTTCATCCAGGGAAACCCCTGAAATAGACTCACGGTAATTGTCCATCTCACTAACGGTGAGAGCATGAATCTCCAGATTTTGCGAAGCATTCTGCACATCACCACCTGCTTGGGAAACCAGGGTATTGAAATAAGTATCAAATGTGGCTGAATTACCATCCATCGACAGTTTATTCTGAAGTCCGGCAATGGCAATGGCCTGGGTGTTGTCCCCCTTTATTAATTCGGATGAGACAGACCCGGAGGCGGCGGCAATTTTATTGACATCGGCAATAACATCCGGATTCACCTGAATGGTTGAAGCGGAATTGCCGGAAAAAAAGGCATTTCCGGTTGAACCATCCAACCCCTGACCTGCAGCATGAATCGTGTTGACTTCCTCAATGATTTTCTGGGCCAAAGAATCCAGGCTGTCTTTGTATCCCGGAACCAAAGAATCTCGAACTTCCATCCATCCTTTTAAATTCCCTGCGGAAATATTTGCGTTGATTGATGTTGATGTCGCTGAATCCCATACTATGTCCTTGTACCCGGAAGCGTTCACTGCGGTGGTCAGTTTCCCAAATGCCGGAGTACCAACCAAAGCATTGCCATCCCCAAGCGTCAGCGTCATCCGCCCCGCCGAATCTTCACTGGCGGTAAAATTGATTTTTTCAGAAAGCTGATTCATCAGCACATCCCGCTGATCCCTGAAATCATTGGCCGAGGCGCCATTCATTTCCGTCTTTACAATTGAATCATTGAGATCGGTAATCTGCGATGCCATGGAATTGACTTCAGCGACTCCATTCGTGATAGTGTTATCCATATCTTTTTGTATTTGATCAAGATATTTATATTTATCCTGAAAATCAGCGGCCATGTCCCCGGCTGAAGCTACCAGCGCATTTCGCTCCGCATAACCTGATGGGGTCAACGTCAGGTCCTGCCAGGAATTCCAGTACTTACTCATATTCTGGCTCAGACCGTTACCGGAAGATTGATCAAAAACGATCTCCGTTTGTTGCAACGACTGACTCTGAGCATCCCATCTGCCTTTTTGCTGAATCTCATTATTGATATTTGCATTCAAAAACTGATCATAGATTCGCTCAATTCCCTTTGCCTTAACGCCGGTACCCACAGGCCCTTCAGAGGAAAGAATGACCGTACTCTCAAGATTCACTCGTTGCCTGGAATATCCAGGAGTGTTGACGTTGGCAATATTTTGTCCGGTTACGGAGATTGCCAGTTGCTGGGTCATCAGGGCATCTCGTCCGATATATAACGCCGAGTTTATGTTTAGCATAGCAAATGACCTCTTAAGTAAAACGTTTTAAGAGTTAAGTATTAAGTGTTGGGTTATCGCATTGATGCATTTAAAACTTAACACTGCTCCAATAACGGACTATGAAATATCTTTTTGCAGTGCCAGGATAATGGAACGGGACACATCCGCTAATCCAACGATTTTATCAACCGCCCCCATCTTGATGGCTTCCTTGGGCATTCCAAAAACGACGCAGCTCTCTTCATTCTGCGCCAAAGTATAGGCGCCAATCGTCTTCATTGCCAAGAGCCCTTTGGCCCCGTCTGCTCCCATTCCAGTCAAAATAACCCCAACGGCATTTTTGCCGGCGCTGGCCGCAACAGACTGAAAGAGGACATCCACACTGGGACGCTGATAGTGCACCATGGGACCGTCCTTGATTTTGACCAGGTAATTTCCTCCGCTTCTGTGAAGGAGCATGTGATGATTCCCCGGCGCAATCAAAGCAACCCCGGGCACAACAGGATCATTATCCCGCGCTTCGCGGACTTCCATTTGGCAAAGTTCATTCAATCGTTTTGCAAATGATGATGTAAAATTTTCCGGCATGTGCTGAACAATGACAGTTCCAGGAGAGGAAACCGGCATGCCGCTCAGAACGACTTCAATTGCCTTTGTTCCTCCAGTTGAAGCCCCGATGGCAATAACTTTATGTGTTGTATGGGTCAGAAGCACACCCAAGCCTGCCTGAGATTGAAGAGCATCGGTTTTTTCAGGTATTCGCTGAATCCGTGCTGATGCTGCAGCACGGATTGCACGAACCAGATGCTGGGAAATGTTTTGTGTTGAGTAGGCCGTCCCCGGCTTCCCCAGCACCTCGACAGCCCCCAGTTCCAAAGCCTTCATCGCCATTTCGCTGTTTCTGGGAGTCAGAGAACTTAACACCACAACCGGCATGGGATAATGCTTCATCAATTTGGCCAGAAAAGAAAGCCCATCCATTCGCGGCATTTCCAGATCCAGCGTAATCACATCCGGACGAAGCTTGACAATCTTGTCCCTTGCAACATACGGATCAACCGCTGTCCCGATAATCTCGATGTCTTTGTATCTGGACAGTTCTTCGGTCAATATTTTTCGCACAACCGCTGAATCGTCAACAATCAGTACCCTTATCATTTTGACCTTATAGAAGGGATCATGGTTCAGGAGCCAGTAAAAACACCGTTCCCTGAACCCAGCCCCGATCCCTATTGAGAAATGACCGTCTAACTCCTGTCATACAAATATGCCAGAATCATGCCAGTCAGTTGTCCCTGAAAAAATAAATATCGCAGGGTTCTTCATCAACACTCATTTTTTCCAGAATAGATGGCGATTGACCGGTTAAAACGGCTGCAGCTTCTGATGGACTCAGTACCCTTGGGGTACCAATATGAAATACCGCCTCGTCTCCGCCTTCTATCGGAAGCCAGTTTCCGCATATAATGTTTACGGTTTCCTTCAAAGCATCGTACAGGTGATTCTGCTCGACCTCTTCACCGTCAATCCCCAGCATATTTTCCGCCAATTCATTTAAGGCGGATTCAGTAATCACCATCACCAGGCTACCTGAAAAAACGCCTGTAAATGACACTTCAGCAGTCACCGCATCCTGAAATAAAATTGGTTCTCTAAAAGCATCGGATGCAAAAAACATAAAAGCCAGTTTCTCCAGGGAATCGCTGACAACCTTGCCCAATGACATTTTCTGAGAATTACCCATAACTTTCTCCTGTATTGAGTTTCTGATTGATTGCATCGCGAATGATTTCAGGGGAGAATGGTTTGCGAATGAAGGTGGCGCCCATTTTCACCAGATTTTCAATCCGTGTCTTGCTGCCCTCGGTAGATACGACAATAACGGGAATATCCCGGGTTTCCGGATATTCCCTCATGCGGATCATCATATCCTCTCCATTCATCACCGGCATGTTAATATCCAGAATTACCAGGTCGATCCACTGCTGACTGAGAATTTCCAATCCTTCGACTCCATTTGAAGCCTGATTTACATCACCAAGAGAAAGCCCGCTCATGCGGAGCGTCTTAAGGATCATTGTCCGCATCACGCTACTGTCATCTACAATAAGGATGTTCATCCCCATAGCTCTTAACTCTCCCATCAAAAAAGAAGGGTTCATGGGCAGGTAAATCAACTCTGTCCCCGTACCCGGTACCCTGTAATTATAAGTCAGATCAGGAATCCGCCTGAAGTGATGCAGCAAGTTGATTTGCAATTTGCAGTGTCTGACTCGCCACCTTTTCAAGATGTGCTTCGGTAAGCCCGATCCGCTCACAGGCTGTTTGAGATGGCCGATATTGCAGTCCTTCCCTGCCCACACCAATCCCTGACATCAAACACAATACATCCGCCACATGAACCACATCAATCAGGTGGCTGGTTTTGGGAGCGCCATCCGGATCATGATGCCAGCGCACCACGGTGACCATACTCGGAGGAAAAGACCAGCGTCCCAGGATATTGGCTCCAACTTCAGCATGGTCAATTCCGAATATGCTGCGTTCGACCTGCTCAAAAGGCATATCCTGCAAATTTTCCCGATCTATCGCGGCGATATCATTTTTCACATACCTTCCCAGCACCATTTTACCGACATCATGAAGCAGCGCCGCCGTAAACACTTCCTCAGAAACCGAAAGATTCAGCTCTTCCACCAGAATTTCTGAAGCCACGGAAACTGCGATGGAATGCCGCCACAAGTCTCCGGACGACAAATCATAGCCATGAACCGGCTTGTCAATAATGGCGCTGACACATGATGTAAGCACGATCTGGATCAGTCTTTTCCAACCGATCATAAGGATGGCCTGCCGGATTGAACCAATCTGCTTGGAAAGGCCAAAAAAAGCCGAGTTGGTCAGCTTCAAAATGTTTGCGGTCAAACCGGGCTCATATCGTAAGAGCTGTTCGATTTGCGCATTTGACGAATTCTCGTCTTTCAGCAGCGTCAGCAGTTTCAGCGCCGCGGCAGGCAAGCTGGGGAACGACTTTACATCGTCCAAAATCAGGTTGAGTTCTTTTTGGTTCACAGCTCTTTTTTTACTCCTTTACTGCTGATAATCACTTGTCCTGTTGAGATATCAAAATATACCGTACGGCTGGCAACCCCCCCCACATCTTCAGCTTCAAGCAGAATATTGTTTTTCCAGAGCAGTTTTTTAAGTATGGTGTGATTGCGTTCACCAATTTTAAACATTTCGCTGTTTCCCAAGGGCTGTCCGCACCCAGCAGCTTTAACCACCATCCGGCTTTTCTGGCCGCCTAAATCATACAATTGCCGGAAAAGCTCCGGTACTCCAGTATCTACAAACATATAAGGGTTTTCAAAAGCTTTTTGCAGATTGATCTTTGAAAGCGGCAGCATGGCATGGAGAAGTCCGCCAACTTGAGCTGCAGGATCATACACCATCAGTCCCAGACAGCTTCCAAGTGCATGGGTGACAATCATATCTTCCCTGCACCCCGTTTTCATATCCCCTACAGCTACTACATGATTCATCTTTGATGTTCCCGTAAATAAGAATCATTCATACTTATTTTCGATATGTCGCCGGTCTGATGTATTTGAACTTATGCGTAATAGCTGATAACCCTTCGGAATGCCCCACAAAGAGATAACCGCCAGGCTCAAGAAGCTCCCAGAAACGGTTAATCAACCGCTGTTGAGTAGCACGGTCAAAATATATCATCACATTGCGGCAGAAAATCACATGAAATGGCCCTTTCATCGGCCAGGAATCCATAAGATTCAATCTGGCCATACGAACCATGGATCGGACATTATTGACAATCTGATAGGCGCATGCGACATTTTGCGACTTGACAAAGTACTTTTGCAGATATGACGGTGGAAGGTCCTTCAAGGTATCTTCAGAATATAAAGCTTTTGCGCCTTTTTCAAGCATTCTTCTGGAAATGTCCGTGGCCAAAATCAACACATCTCTGCGATCAACGTCCGCCAAGTGTTCTCTCAGCAGCATGGCCAAAGAATATGGCTCTTCACCCGATGAGCATGCCGCACTCCAGAACCGCATCCGATTTCCCTTGAACTGAGGAAGCACTGTTTCGCACAAATATCTGAAATGTTCAATTTCCCTGAAAAAACTCGTTTTGTTCGTCGTCATGGCATCAATCATTTGATCGAGTTCATGATCACCTGCTTTGCTATTGATGAGTTCCAGATAGGATTCGACGGAATCCATACCGATGGCGCGAAACCGCTTCATCAGTCTTGCCCTCACCAATGCTTCCTTGCCATCCTTTAGGTCAATTCCACAATGCCGATACACCAGATCCGATATTATACGGAATTGTTTGTCATTCAGTTCATGGGATGCTCGCATCATTGATAAACCTCATGTAGGGCGGGTTCCAAACCCGCCCGCCCGTACGGCGGGTTCCAAACCCGCCCCTGTCAGCTTCATCAGACCAGCGATATCCACTATCAGCCCGACCCTTCCGTTTGGCATAATGGCGCCGCCGGAAATACCCGGAATCTTCTGCATGGTTTCCCCAAGTGTTTTTATCACCACCTGCTGCCTGCCAACCAACTCGTCAATGATCAGCCCTGCCTGATTGCCGTCATCTTCAATCACTACAACCAGTTCTTCATGATCTTTGCTGTTTTCATCTATTTCGTAAAGATGGGTCAGCCGATACAGGGGAATCAATTTTCCCTGAAGACGCAGCACCCGCCCCATATTGAAAACCGTTGAAATGTCCCTGGGATCGGGCTTGATAGATCTAACAATAGAGACAGTTGGAATAACATAAGTTTCCTGGCCAGCCCGCAAAACCATTCCATCAATGATCGCCAGCGTCAGGGGAAGGCTCATTCGAAAAACAGACCCTTTGCCTGACTCGGACTGTATCTCGACCTGGCCGCGAAGGGATTCGATATTTTTTTTCACCACATCCATTCCAACACCCCGACCCGAAACGTCAGTAACCACTTCAGCCGTTGAAAATCCGGGTTCCAGAATCAGGTTGCAAACATCTCGATCACACACAGCCGAGCTGTCTGTGATCATACCCCTTTCAATTGCCTTTGCCAGAATAGCTTTTCGATCCAACCCCTTGCCATCATCAATTATCTGAACCACCACACTGCCTGCAGAATGGAAAGCCGATAGTTTCACCGTCCCATTGGGGGGTTTTCCATTTTTCTTTCGCACTTCCGGAGACTCGATACCATGATCCACGGCATTTCTCACCATGTGGATCAGGGGATCATTGATTACATCCACAAGATTTCTGTCAATTTCGGTATCTTCCCCTTCCGTAACAAATGTCACATTTTTACCTACTTTTCGGGCGACATCCCGAACCAGCCGCGCCATTTTCTGGAATGTCGCCTTGAGCGGGACCATTCTCATCGACATCGACAGGTCCTGAAGTCCTCGAACGATTTTGCTGGTATGATTCACTTTTTTCAAAAGTTCGTAATTGGCGGCCTGAATGACCACATTGTCCTGCGCCACCATGGAATGGGCAATCACCATTTCGCCCACCATGTCAATCAAACGGTCCAGGCGATCCGTACTGACCCGAACCGATGTTTCGACAAATTGATTGGGACCCTTCATGCGTTCCTGGGTGCGAAGGGCATGCGCCACATCGTTTACCGATGCAGTTCCGGTTTTGATTGCCGCCATGCCCATGCGTTCTTTTGAATGATTCTTTGCCAGCATCTCAATAGACTGCCTGTTGGCTTTACCCTGGGCGACCAGAATATCTCCGATTCGGGGAGATGCCATGTCATCCCTTTCTTCTGATACACCCGCCACCTCCGGATTCATCAAGACATCCATCAGAGCATCATATCCTACGGGTTTGACCAGCGGATCTCCGCCAAGCGCCTTTTCAACCGAATGCATCAGGGTTTTAAGCATATCAAGAGATCGCAGGGCAAGATCGGCATAACCACCCTGGTAGCGGATTTCTTTGTCCCGAACCCGGCTAAGCAGTGATTCTGCATGATGCCCCATTTCTGAAAGGAGAGACAGATCCAAAAAAGCAGAGGTTCCTTTTATCGTATGAAAAGCGCGAAATACCGTACCCACTGCATCCATATCTTCCGGGTCAACTTCAAGTTCGAGAAGCGCTTCCTCAGCTCGAGCAATCAGGTCGTTGGCCTCCGCAACGAATTCGCCGATAAGATCGGAATCAGGATCTTTGGGCATATAATCATGCAGCGCATCAACTTTTTTCTGGGAAGGTTGTTTGATTTCAGGCTGCGTGGGCTGAATATAATCAGGGTGTTCCATCAGTTGACTTGCCAGCTCGATACAGATACCCGCTTCGGCCCAGGAATCCGCCAGGCTGTCCACTTCAAGCAGCAGAATCATATCCAGAATTTCTATTGATTTAATTATCTGCTCCTTAACAGAAGCATAGAGACCGTCATGATCAGAGAAAACGGACAATAATTGTTTGATTCTTGAAACACCATGGGCATCATCAGGTTCAAGTTGAACCCATAACGCCGCAATATCGTTCAAGTCGTCCTGAAGCACGATATTGCTTTCAGAATCAACAGGCAAGGGATACGGAGCAACCGTGACACTGGAAATAACCTGATTCAGGGATTGGATCGCCGTATCAATAATATTTTCAGAAAGCGTCTCCTCCTCCAGACATTGTTTGCAGACACAGATGCCTTTGCTCACTGCCTCAACGGCTGCAAAATTATTGCAGGCCGTTTTAAGAACAATGGCGTTAATCCCCTGAATAGACAGATCAATGACCTGAGAGAGAACGCTGAATTCATCGGGAATGCACGGTAGGATGTCATGCAGATCTGAGCAGACAGCATTCCACCCATCGACATCATTCAGGCAGATGGTTTCAACCGTGTCAATAACCGGCTGGAGTTTTTGGGTGATTTCTTCAATTGGCTTCATGGAATTGACCATAGTTAGGGATTAAGAGAAAGATTCGAAAGACAGAAGCGTGTTTGCTGGTAAAACCGTTCAGTATGTCATTCATTGCGAATAGACATCCATAATGGAGTTATAGGGCTGTTTATGCACTGCTGGAAAGAACCGTACCGCAAACTTCCCCCTGATACATTTTTCCGGTACGGAAATATACCGGAGGCGGAGTCACCAATTGCACAATCAGTTTAATTGAAGATCGAATCAGATTTAACGAGTGCGCTATCAAAGACTTATTGATTTCATTCTCCCTATGAATGTCCTGAACAAGTGCAGAAATATCCGCAGCGCACTGGGTCAGCTTTAAAGAAAAATGGACATCCACCCTCTGAGCCAGTTGCGTCAACGTCAGGCCAAGAGGCGGGCATCCCAGACAATCGGATATCTTCCCCACAACATCCTTTCGCTTCTCCTCTTTTTCATGAATTAACGACAGTACCATTTCTTTCTTGATCCGGGCTGCATTTACCGCATCCAGTTTTGCACTGACAACTGCTTTTTTTTCACTTTGCAAAATATCCAGCAACGACCGGTAAAGGCCTGCCTGATCCTCTAATATCACGAATAACTCCTTTAGCATATTTTCCATATTATCACCCGATTTTTTTTAAGTAAATGTCATGTTTATATCATTGTGGTCGCCCCCAAATAAAAAATACCCTGGAAGCGCGGGCTTCCAGGGTATTTTCACGGTAACCTGTCATGAGCCGCCAATCGCAATCACAGTGCAAACGAAAGCTTCCACGCAATCTGACAGCCTGCCCACAGAAACCCGAAAAAAATCAACTTTCCAAAACAAGAGAACTATAACAGCTCATTCAGCAGTGATTCACCCATCATACGGTGAGCAATTCTCTCTGAAGAAATCTGGTACGCCCCCTGGGCAATCTGATTTTTGATCTCTGTCACTTTCTCGACCCGAACATCAGGGATTGTCTGCAACCAATTTTTCGCCATCTGGATTTCCTTGGCCATCGGTGAAAGCAATACCCGATCTTCACTGGAATCCAAAGTGAAATCATTGCCGGACACCTTCTCTTTTCCCTTAAGTCTGGAAGCTTGGCTGGTATAGGCTTTTACGTCTGCAGGACGATTTCTTTCAATGAAGTTTATCATAATGCCTCTCCTTCATGTGTTGATGTTTACCCTGCATAGAGTATCAGCGTTTATCAGTCAAAACTTTAACATTATTTCTCACCCTTTGGTATTGTCGATTTCTGGAACCGCTTCCACTTGCCTTCGAACCATAGAAGACAGCCCTATGCCCCCGGATGCGGAGAATGTTTTTGCCATCTCCGCATCCAGCATCGATGTAAACATTTCTTCCGCCTTTCCGCCGCTCGTAAGCCCGCCTTTGGGAATTGATGCTCGCATTTCCTTGAACATATTCTGAATAAACAGGGCCTCCATGTCCTCGCATGCCGAGTTTATTTTGGAATCCTGAGAAACAGAGCGGGTTGCACTTGGGTTCGTCCCCGTCCCTGCAATGCCATAACCGGTTGTTGTTTTAAGTGATATATCCATTTCTGGCGCCCCCTTTTGACAGCGTTATACCTAATTAATAACGATCCTTACAGCTTAGGTGATTTCCAACAAAGAATACCCCATTGTCTGAGTCAGATTTTTTCTATGCATTGATCATCGTTTCGGCCAGGCATTTATCCGTGTAGCGCCGCCATCAGGCAATAGTAGGGGCGAATCTTGTATTCGCCCTTTCGATAGGGCGAATACAAGATTCGCCCCTACGAAATAAACCCAACTGGCCGAAACGCTGATCAAAGCCGTATATTCTTTATTGGAAATCATCTTACGAGTTTACATGAGTTCCAGCTTGGCCTGCAACACACCGGCAGCTTGCAGGGCCTGAAAGATGGAAATCAAATCGCGCGGTGTGACCCCCAGCGCATTAAGCGCTCGGACAATTTCTCCGATACTGGCGCCAGACTCCATCAGATAGATTGGGGATTTTTCTTCTTTAACCGCAATATTGGTATTGGGAGTTACCACTGTCTGGCCTTGGGAAAATGGCATGGGCTGAGAAACATCGGCCGATTCTTTAATCTGTATGCTCAGATTTCCGTGAGCAATGGCGACTTTCGAAATCCGGACATTTTCGCCGATCACAACAGTCCCAGTCCGTTCATTGACAACTACCCTGGATACCACATCCGGAGTTACGCTAAGGCTCTCAATGAAGGTTACAAACCCAACCACATTATCCGCATATTTGGGAGGAACGCGCACTTCAATACTGCCCGAATCCGAAGTTCTGGCGATCTGAGATGAAAAAGCAGTATTGATGGATTCTGCAACCCGCGTAGCCGTTGTAAAGTCCTGATGGTTTAATGTGAGCATCAGACTTTCCTTGTTCTTGAAACTGTATGAAACTTCCTTTTCAATCAGGCCGCCTCCTGCGACTCGGCCCACAGTGGGAAAGTTTTTTTGAGTGCCGGCCCCGGCGCCCTGAACAGAAAATCCGCCGGTGCTTACTGGCCCCTGAGCAATGGCATAGGTCTGGCCGTCAGCAGCCTTCAACGGAGTAAACAACAGCGTTCCCCCCTGTAGGTCTTTTGCATCGCCAATCGAGCTGACCGAAACATCCATTCGCATACCTTGTCTGGAAAATGGCGGCATATTGGCGGTAATCATCACTGCTGCAACGTTTTTCACCTTGATATCTATTGGGTTAACCGTCATCCCCATTTTTTCAAGCATACTGGCCAGGGACTGAACCGTGAATTTGGCTTTATCCCCATCGCCCGTTCCATTTAGACCAACAACCAGACCGTAACCGACGAGTTGATTTTGACGAACACCCTGAATTTCAGTTATTTCCTTGATCCTTACCGCATGGGCGGTGGCAACCAGACACAAGAGGATACCCAGTGCAATCACTGCCTGGATCAAGATCAAACGATTGTTCAAGCATATTTTTTTCATGGAATCACCGTAATAAAAGTTATCTGTTATGGTTTGATAGAGTCCAGTCACCATAACCGGATACCTGTTTTTATTTGGTTAGAACGGGGAGATGACATCAACAATATTGGCCAGCCAGCCTTTGCGCTGCTGATCATTCACGATTCCCGAACCGCTGTAAGCTATTTTGGCATCAGAAATGAATGTTGATAAAACTACATTTTCAGCAGAAATGTCTCTGGACCGGATCACGCCAGTTACCACAATCAGTTGTTTTTCATTATTGACAATGACTTCCCTGGATCCGGAAATGGCCAGGTTCCTGTTCGGCAATACCCCAATCACCCTTGTGGTGATATATGCACTCAAGTCGCCGCTTCGGGTCGTTCCGCCCTGGCCGGTGAATTTGGTGGTTGCCCCGCCTGCGATTTTCCCAAAAGGATTAAATCCCGACGTAGCACTGAACCCATTATTTTCAAGACCTAAAAACTTGTCAATGCCAACCGTCACAGATGAATCTCTGCCGGTATTGGTTGTAGCGTTGTTGGAGGCTTTTGAGGATTCCACGATTTTGATGGTCACAATATCCCCAACCCTTCTGGCTTTTGGGTTAACAAAGAGTTCTCCCATTGTGCCATTTTCCTGCCACAGAGACCCTTCAACAGATGCCGGAGGTGATTCCGCCGCCATAAATGTGGGCTGCAGTTCGACCATCGGCTGAATCTGCCTTATCGTCGGGGCGGCGCACCCCCAGAGAAATCCTATAGCGAGAAAACACAGACATCCCAGTTTGATAACCGACAAGCCCCATGTGCGCAGATCGCAGGTTGATCTGCGAAAGTCGTTTGAAATATTTCCATCTGGCTCCTCACATTCAGTACTTATCGTTTGTGTTTTTATACTTTGTTTTGATTTAAAGACCAAAAGCAGTTGATTCATCATAGCCCCTCCTCTATCAATACGTTCATAACACCTTAAAACTCCACCAGAACCGTTTTTGAATCCAGTATCCGGGCAAAAATTTCCTTGTTTGAACTCAGATTCACCACTTTGACACGATCTCCCATGCCCCCGCTTTCTTTAACTTCTCCCACGGCGGTAATCCTTAAATTTCCGGACTCGGCAACAATGGACACCCTGTCTTTGCGCTTGACCATCGGTGGCAGTTCAACGATATCGGTTCGAAAGACTTCTTTCGGGTTCATAACTCTCAGCGTTTTTTTCCCCACAACATCCTCCAGTTTGGAGATAAAATTGGAGGGCAGATCCGCCATATCCATTGAAATGACATTCACATCATCTTTTTCAATAGACTGATTCCGGTTAAGGGGTTTATTAACAACAATGACATCAGTTTCAACTTCGATCTTGACTGTAGCCCATGCCTTTTTAGGAGGCTGACCCTGGATATCAAAAACAACATTCAGTGGAACCGTTCCCAGGTAACGAGTATCATTGGGCGGAACCACTTTATAAGAATAAGGCGTGTTCGGAAGCATCAGGCCATTGCTGATCTGAACGAGTTTTATTTTTACCCGGTTTTTATCCCAGGGAACTTTCGCATTAAGAAAATCCATCACAATATCTTCAATCATATTCCGGGTGATTTCAATGGATGCGCTATCGACCGTATCGGACCCCGATTGGATCACGGGGGCAGGCTCGGCGGTTTCACAGTCCTTTTCAAACGAAAACAGCATAACCAGCATCCCCAACAAGACCACTCCACACCATTTTTGCACCAACTGCCTGTTGCCGGTGGCGCCAGTCATCTGCAGATGTTTTCGGCTATTTTTCATCATCGTGATCCCCTTGCCCTTTTGTAGGCGCTCGCCAATTGATCGGTTTTTTTTACCGTTTCAGATTATTGGCCAACTGTAGCATTTCATCAGCAGCCTGAATGGATTTACTGTTGATTTCGTAGGCCCGCTGGGCCGTAATCATGTTGACCATTTCATCCACCACACTGACATTCGACATTTCCAGATTGCCCTGAGATATGGTGCCCCTACCCTCTTTGCCGGCTGTTCCAGTTGTCACGGCGCCAGAGGCATCGGTATTCAAATAGAGATTTCTGCCGATACTGCTGAGCCCGGCCGGATTCGGAAACTGGGCCAATTCGATCGTGCCGATTTGATTAGGTGTAACCTGTCCCGCCGTAAGAGCAGATACTGTGCCATCCATTCCGATGCTTACCGAAACGGTGTTGCTGGGAACTGTGATTGCTGGCTCCAGGAGGTATCCGTCTGAAGTCGTAATTTCCCCATTACTGTTCAATTTAAAAGCACCCGAGCGGCTGTAGGCGATTTCTCCATTTGGCTGCATGATCTGAAAAAATCCGCTTCCTTCAATGGCGATATCCAGCTCATTTTCGGTATGCTGATAATTCCCCTGAATAAAGATTTTCTGTGTGGCCACCGGTCTTGTACCCTGTCCCAGTTGAATCCCGGTCGGCACCTGATTGCCGGATGATGAAGCTGCTCCTGCCGGACGAAGAGTTTGGTAGAGCAGATCCTGAAAATCCGCCCGGCTGCGTTTAAAACCGGTAGTGCTGACATTGGCCAGATTGTTTGAAATCACATCAATGTTTAATGACTGTGCCTGCATTCCGGATGCTGCTATGGATAAAGCCCGAGACATAATGGCCTCCTTATGAATTGTAAGCGACAAGCTGCGAGAAGAAAATGGAAATCGTATTCCGCCTGCCGTTCAAGATATATTTCTTGCTGATTGTAAGTTATGCCAGTTTTCCCACTTCATTGGTTTTGGTATCGACTTCATTCATGGATTGAAGAACCTTCTGATATGACTCATATCCCCGCATCACATTGATCATCTCGGTCATCATCTTGACTGGATCAACATTGGATCCTTCAATAAATCTCTGCTGAACCACAGTCTTTTTCGCCGGCGCTCCGGTATCTTTTGGGTCTTGCGGGCTGTAGAGGGAATCACCGGTTTTCAATAGCCCTGTTTTATTCGCAAATTCCACGATATTGAGGGCGCCCACTTCCACGCCATCAACGACAATGGCGCCGCTGGGACCCACAACGACCTGCTGACCGGAGATTTTAATTTGACCTCCGCCCTTGCCCAAAACCGGGTATCCTTCCTGGGTTACCAGGGTTCCATTCGAACTGAGAGCAAAACTTCCTTTTCTCGTATATTGCATGCCCTGAGATGTCTGAACTGGAAAAAAACCTTCTCCTTCCAAAGCCACATCCAGAGCATTTCCGGTCTCTTTCAAATGACCCTGTTCAAAATTTGTAAACGTACCGACAGGCAGGCTCGATATATTGTTTATAGGCACATCTTTTCTCTGGTCGGCGGAAAGATTGTTCCAGACGGATGCTGGTGTTTCAGGAATCCGGAATACCCGGTCTTCCTTAAATCCAACGGTGTTGGCATTGGCCATGTTGTTGGACAAAATCTCCAACCTCATTTCCTGGGACATAGTTCCGGACAGAATGCTACCAACTTCGCCTCTCATGACGACCTCTCAAATAAAAAGTTCGCAAATTCGCCAGTTGATAAGATAATGCATTTATCAACACCGGAACTTACGAACTTGTTAATGCACAAAATATGCCAGAGTTACGGCATACCCGCTTTCAGTGAATCTGGCGCAAACTGGCAATCAGCTCAATTTCACACTGTGGAATTTTTATCCGCGATGCAATCTGCTTTGATCCCATTCCCAAATCCAGAAGACGCCTGACTTCATCATAGGGATCATTGGCAGCCACGCCCTGCCGCTCCTCCCCCTTATGACGATTATTTTTTATTGAGGCCAGAACCCCTCCAAACGGCGTATCTGCAGGCATGTTTATCGGACTGGCGGTAAATGGCGCAGCATCTTCTGATCTGGTTGCGCCTGTTCTCAACTGTTTCGATGCAATTTTCCGTTTCATTTTCATCAGATACAGCACTGTCAGAACACAGCAACCAAACCCGATGGCATCCAGAAATATTTCCCAAGTCATGAGTGTGGCATAAGTCATGGCATCATTTCCTTCAAAAATTACTCATGTATGAAGGAGTTTTCACAAATTCATACGGGTCGCAGTATATATACAGTCATTTTATTGACGTTACCCTGAACATTTTTGACACCACAGATACAACAGCCTTCAATTACTCAGAAAACCATTCCTGATTAGTTTTTTGCGCAAATGGATTATCGCACCGGAGTGGATCTGGGATATTCTTGATTCGGTTAAATTCATGACTGCACCAATCTCTTTCAAGGTCAGTTCGTCCACATAGTAGAGTGAAACAACCGTTTTTTCCTTTTCAGACAATTCGTCAATTGCTTTTGCCAGCGCCGTTTTGATTTCCTGCGCACGGATCGACACGAGTGCGTCCTGATCCTCACCGCTCACAAGCTGGCTGAGAAGGTTTGCCTTTTCACCGTCCGACGGGGAATCCATATCATCAATGCTGACAAAAGAAAAACCCGCCATACGCCGGACATCTTCAAATTCACCTGCAGTCATTCCCAATTCTGTGGCAACTTCCGAGTCCTCAGCCTCCCTGCCCAGTTTTTGCTCCAGATAAATCCAGGTTTGCTGCATTTCGCGTACTTTCTTCCGATTGCTGCGGGAAAGAACATCCCTGGACCTAAGCTCGCTTAAAACAGCACCGCGAATTCGAAACATGGCGAAGGTCGCCAGAGTATTATCCCTTGTCGGGTCATAGCGGTCTATAGATTGGATCAGCCCGATAACGCCTGCATGAATGAGATCTTCGACATCCACATGAGAGGGCAGATGGACAGCCATCCGATGAACGATTCTTTTGACAAACGGAAGGTATTCCGTAATCAGCCGGTTTCGCGTCTCATTTTCGTCCCTGTAAGGACTTGCTGTCATGCTTGCGACAGATAAATTCATATCATCTCATTTTTAACGGCCCTGACCCGACAGTCAAAACAACACGTCACAGTTTGGTTAAATCCTGTTTATTGCCGATAAGTTCTTTCCAGAACAGCCGTGTATTCTTTGAAGTGGATACCTGCGACTGACACAATTTCACCGCCAAGGAACTGAAACATTTGCTGGCCTGTGTATCCGGATATAGATCACATACGGCTTTTTGCTGTCTGACCCCGCGCCTGATGTTTTTATCGTAAGTCACATGCCCGATATACTCCATGGTGATGTCCAAAAATCTTTCGGAAACTAATTTCAGTTGTCGATAAACTTCATGAGCTTCCTGAATATCACTGACCATATTGACCAGCAGCTTGAACTGCTTCACGTCATAGCGGATGGAAAGAATTTTCATCAGAGCATAAGCATCGGTAATGGACGTGGGTTCAGGCGAGACTACCACCAGAACTTCATGAGCCATCGCATTGAAATACATGACATGCGAGGATATCCCGGCGGCTGTGTCGATCAGAAGAATATCAATTGGATCAATCACATCATAGAGATCACTCAGAAAGCCGGCGGTTTGTTCTTTGGACAGATTGGCCATTTCCTGAATTCCCGAGGAAGCAGGAAGAATTTTGATATTGCAGGGGCCATCAATGATGATTTCCGAAAGGGTTTTTTCTCCGAGTATAACGTGAGAAAAATTGTATTTGGGTGTAAGCCCCAGAAGAATATCCAGGTTTCCCAACCCCAGATCAGCGTCAAAAATCATGACCTTCTTACCAAGTCGAGACAGAGAAATTCCAAGGTTGGCAACGATATTGGTTTTCCCAACTCCTCCCTTGCCACTTGAAATGGAGATTACCCGCGTGCGAGATCCCTTATCCGACTGAGAAGAGGTCATTGCATTTTTGGCTGCCAGTTTTCTTGTCATAATGTTGATGACATTGCTTGGTGAACCCGTGGATATCGTCATATTGATGCCTTATCTTGAGTAACAGTGTAGGCCGTTTCCGACCTGGTGGACCTCAGTCTCTTCCGTATTCTGAAACTCCAGAATATCGCTGCAACAGGTTTTGCAGGGGCTATATTTTTTTGAAATGGCTTCTTCAACGCTTTCGAATACAATACGATTTTCATTTTTGATTCGTTTGGCCCAGGCGCATTCAGGACTATGGAAATGAACGGATTTGTGATTGGCCACATAATGGTCCCGAAACCGGTGAGACGTTACGTTGTTTTTGATATATGGAATGACTACCGCTGTTTTTTCGGGTGGAACATGACATGGCTTGCTTTCCTTGCCAGGATCCGTGATCAGTTCCATAACCTTTTCAAGCGATGCGTTTTCAATACTGAGCGGAATGGCATGACCACTGGTAAAATAGGAAACCGGAAGTTTTGAGCGCTTCAACAGATTAAACACATTGCCATAAGACTGGGTTTCATCCAGTTTGGTGACAATAATGCTGTTCACGGACAAGGATTTATATGCTTTCATCAGTTGGGTCAAATCCTCATTTTTTGTTGTAGCTGCAGCCACAAGATACACCGTATCGACACGAGACTGTTTCATAATTGCGGACACTTCCTCAATCACCTGCAGATCACGGATTCCCATACCCGGTGTATCAATAAAGATATGATCCATATTCTCGAAACGTTCCAAGGACTCCCTGAACTCACTGATGTTGGATGCCAGCTCCAGGGGAACACCGATAATCTTGGCATAAACCTGCAGTTGAGCTGCTGCTGCAACCCGCTTGGTATCAATAGTGATCCAGCCAACTTTCTGTTTCAACTGATGGGCGTAAATCGCAGTCAGCTTGGCAATGGCGGATGATTTTCCTCCACCTGCGGGACCGATAAAACCATGCAATTGCGGATAACTGCAAAATTTTTCCGGCGTTCCCGCTGATATTCCCATTTCCGAAAACACTTCGAGCAAACGGGATTTAAATGCACCATTCCCCCATACCATTTCTGAACCGGATTTGCCAGTGAATCTCTCCAAAAGTTCCTGAATGAAACTTTCTTCCACCCCTTGAAGCGCAAAGTGGCTTTTAAGCCTCTCCACGAC
>Ga0194044_10000481_pt1 | contig 19556 bp, 22 predicted proteins | sample JunL4417m_MetaG_FD_155460 | JGI IMG/M metagenome (GOLD analysis project Ga0194044, IMG submission 155460) | Anoxic zone freshwater microbial communities from boreal shield lake in IISD Experimental Lakes Area, Ontario, Canada - Jun2016-L442-17m | ecosystem: Environmental > Aquatic > Freshwater...
GGGTCAGGAAACCGGTCCGATCATGAATGCTGCGGCCTGCACGGTGGAAAACGACTATTACCTGCAAAGACAGCCGCACTTGACCATGGAGCCGGATGTTGGTCTGGCTTATTTTGACGATGCGGGACGACTTGCCATTCACTCCAAGAGCATTGCGATTTATCTGCATCATGCCATGATTTGCCCAGGTCTGGGAATTGAGCCTGACAAACTGCGCCTGGTTCAAAATCCGGCAGGCGGAACCTTCGGATACAAGTTCAGCCCCACCATGGAAGCCCTTCTGGGGGTTGCCGCCATGGCCACCGGCAAACCGGTCACGCTGAAATACGATTATTTTCAGCACATCACCTACACCGGGAAACGCTCGCCTTTCTTTGTAAATCTGAAGTACGGTGCTGATAAAAACGGCAAAATCATGGCCATGGAAGGCGACTGGATTGTGGATCATGGACCCTATTCCGAATTCGGGGACCTGCTGACACTCCGGGGCGCTCAGTTCATCGGCGCGGGTTATGGCATCGCCAATATCCGCGGGGTCGGGAAAACCGTTTGTACAAACCATGCCTGGGGATCTGCTTTCCGCTCTTATGGATCGCCGCAAAGTTTTCTGGCATCCGAAAGCCTGATTGATGATCTGGCCGCCAAATTGGGCATGGATCCTTTGGAGCTTCGCTATCTGAATGTTTACCGTCCTGGAGACACTACGCCGACCGGCCAGGTTCCGGATGCATATAGTCTGTCCGAAATGATTGATGGTATGCGCCCTCTCTACAAAGCTGCGATGTCTCGCGCCAAAACAGCGTCCACCCCGGAGAAGAAAAAGGGCGTGGGGGTTTCCATTGGCATTTACGGTTGCGGTCTGGACGGGCCAGACGGCTCTGAAATCGCCGTGGAATTAACACCGGAGGGAGTGGTGTTAAGCTCGTCCTGGGAAGACCATGGACAGGGCGCGGATAGCGGCGCTCTTGGCACCTGTCATGAAGCCCTGCTGCCACTTGGCATTGCACCCGAAAAAATCAAACTGGTAATGAACGATATGGCCACAGTTCCCAACAGCGGGCCTTCGGGTGGCAGCCGTCAGCAGGTAATGACCGGAAATGCCATCAAAAACGGCTGTGAAATGCTTATGAACGCCATGCGCAAATCAGACGGGACTTATCGGACATATTCGGAAATGAAGTCCGAAAATATTCCGTTGAAATATTCTGGCAAATGGACAGCTTCCATGTGTACGGCCTGCGATGAAAACGGTCAGGGATCGCCGTTTCCGGTTTACATGTATGGCGTGTTCATGGCGGAAGTGGTTGTGGATACAGCCACCGGCAAAACAGAGGTGGACAAGTTCACCGTCTTTGCCGATGTCGGAAAAATCAACAACAGGCTTACCGTGGACGGCCAGATATACGGCGGCGTTGCACAGGGCATCGGACTGGCGCTTTCAGAGGATTTTGAAGACCTCAAAAAGCATACGAGTCTGATCGCCTGCGGCCTTCCGTACATCAAGGATATTCCTGACGCCATCGACATCCATTATGTGGAAACGCCGCGCGAACATGGTCCATTTGGCGCAGCCGGCGCGGGAGAGCTTCCTCTGACCTCCTCTCATGTGGCTGTAATCAATGCAATCGCCAATGCCACTGGTGTCCGGATCACCCAGTTGCCGGCTCTGCCGCAAAAGGTTCTGGCCGGATTAAAGAAATAGGCTGAAGTGAAGAAGTGAACAAGTTGGGAAGAGCGGAAGTTAAGAAACCACAGCTTTTGTCTCTTCCTGACTTTTAGTCTGTCAACCCATCATCTCAATTATATTGTACTCATAATGGATCAAAAAGAATTAAGACTTCTGGAAAACCAATGTATTCAGGAAGAGCCGCCGGAGTGCATGGCAGCCTGCCCGATTCATCTGGATGCTCGGGTTTTTATTGGGTGGATGGCGCGGGGCGCCTTCCATGAAGCCTGGAAGGTGCTAAGAAAAACCATGCCCTTTCCCGGCATCCTGGGGCGGATCTGCGATGCGCCGTGCCGGGACCACTGCAAACGCACCAAGGCTGGGCAAGCCATTGAAATCGGTTTGTTGGAGCGCGCCTGCGTTACGACACCAGCGCCAAAACAGCGGGTTCTGGCGCTTCCAAAAAAGGAAAAGCGAATCGCGATTGTCGGAAGCGATCTTGACAGCCTGACTGCGGCTTGGGACCTGTCACGAAAAGGGTATGGAATTACCCTGTTTGAGTCCGGCGAGCAGCTCGGCCGCAGTCTGCTGGCAATGCCCGAAGACATTCTGCCATGTGACGTGGTGGCGAAAGAGATACTTGATCTTGGCGAGTTTGGCGTGGAAATCCGCTTGAACTCCCCCATCCATGACAAATTCTTCCTGGCCTACCTGCACCGTGGTTTTGATGCCCTATATCTGGGGCGAGGCGACATTGCAGAGTTGCGGGATGAAAATAATGGCATATTTGCTTGCGGTTCCTTTCAGCATGCCAGAGCCAATTCCCCGGTCTGGCAGGCTGCGGAAGGTCGCTGGGCTGCAACATCCATGGACCGGTATTTACAGAAAGTGTCTTTGACCGCGGGCCGGGAAAAGGATGGCCCATATCCCACAAGGCTTTACACCCGAACCGATGGGGTGATTTCTCTGCCTGCTGTTCAGCCACTGAATCAGGTCCAGGGATATACGCAGGATGAAGCCATCCGGGAAGCCGGACGCTGTCTGCAATGCCAGTGCCTGGAATGCGTCAAGGTTTGTGCCTATCTGAAACACTTCGGCGGTTACCCGAAGAAATACGCGCGTGAAATCTACAATAACGCCTCCATTGTCATGGGGTCACGGCAGGCCAACAAGCTTATAAATTCGTGCAGTCTCTGCGGACTCTGCGAGGCGGTTTGTCCGGAAGATTTCGCCATGCAGGCGCTTTGTATAGAAGCCAGAAGGGACATGGTTCAAAAGGGCAAAATGCCGCCGTCCGCCCATGAATTCGCGCTTCTGGACATGGCGTTCAGCAACAGCGAGCAATTCGCCATGGCCCGCCATGAACCCGGACAAAAAACCAGTTCATCCGTTTTTTTTCCAGGATGTCAGCTCAGCTCATCAGCTCCGGCAATGGTTAAAAGAGCTTACGCCCATCTTCGTCAGATTATTCCCGGCGGTGTCGGCCTCATGCTGGGGTGCTGCAACGCCCCTGCATCCTGGGCCGGACAGGAAGATCGGTTTCAAACGGAATTTTCAAGGCTACGCGACCATTGGATCACTCTGGGGAGGCCGGATATCATTCTGGCTTGTTCCACCTGTTATCAGATATTCCAGACATATCTACCTGAAGCGAAAATCAGGACGCTGTGGCAAGTTCTGGATGAAAAGGGGCTACCGAGCGATCTTTCCGTTAAGCATGGCGCGGCGCCACTAACTGTCCACGACCCGTGCACCACCCGCCATGAACCAGAGGTTCAACAAAGTGTGCGCAACCTGCTGCGGAGATTGGGGCAGCCTTACGAGGAACTGGAACTTGGCCGCAATCACACCGAATGCTGCGGCTTTGGCGGTTTGATGCAAAACGCCAATCCCGATCTGGCGAAAACCGTAGTTCAGCGTCTGTCCGGTCAAAGTTCTGCGGATTATCTGACGTACTGCGCCGGTTGCCGTGACAATCTGGCTGCATCGGGGAAACACGCAGTTTACATTCTCGATCTGATTTTTCCGGATACCGCAACGCCTGATCCTGGATCACGGAAACGTCCAGGCTGGTCCTTGAGACAGGAAAACCGTATCCGGTTGAAAGACGAACTGCTGAATGAACTTTGGCGGGAAGACTCAAGAAAAATGTCCGACACAAGAGCGGATGATCATGAAAAAATCGTATTGAACATCTTACCCGAAGTCCATCAGATTCTGGAAGATCGCCGGATACTGATACCGGATATCCAGAAAGTCATTCATCACGCGGAAAGCACTGGCGAAGCCCTTTTTCATCCCGCAACAGAACATTATATGGCAGCTTTCAAGCCTTACAAAGCCACGTTCTGGGTGGAGTATTCGGTATCGGCTTGCGGCTTTACCCTTCACAATGCCTACAGCCACCGGATGGAAGTTGCCGGAAAGGGGCAGCTATGAACGGAGACTACAGCAGTCCGCAGGATTTGGCATGGAAATGCCGCAAGTGTAATATCAATCTAATCGTTGGGCCTGCAACGCTAACGTATATGGGCAACCGGATGACGGCGGATTTGTCTCAGTGTCCGATCTGCGGCTATGTCCTGATTTCCGAGGAACTGGCTCTGGGAAAAATGGCGGAAGTGGAACAGGTTCTCGAAGATAAATGACTAATGGTGAACCCATGAACGATATTGGTTTCAGGCTCATTCAACTGGCTGGCAAGGGTTATTGCTGCAGCCAGATACTAATGCTTCTGGCCCTTGAAATTCAGGGCAGGGAAAATCTGGATATGGTGCGCGCCATGTCCGGTCTTTGTATGGGGGCAGGAAACAGCGGGGGTGTCTGCGGAGTTTTTACCGGCGCGGCCTGTGTGCTGGCCCTGTACGGAGCAAAAGGCGCCGATGCGGAAAAAGAAGCGGTCAAGCTCCCTTTGATGTTAGCCGAACTTAGCGAATGGTTCGAGCAAAGCGCCTGTGGATCATATAGCGGGATTTCCTGCACGGATATCATCGGTGAAGATTCCCACCGGCCCGATCCGAATCGGTGCGGCCGCCTTCTGGTGGACACCTGGGGCCGTATCCTGGAAATACTTGTGGAAAACGGCTTTGATCCGGCCAACCCGGACATGACATTGTGATGACCAATTGTGTTGCCATTTTTTAATCCTATACTTGAGACCGGATAAATTTATGGTCACGCAAAGACGCAAAGCAAGGAGAGACTTGGTGGCTTTGGGGCTTGAGGGAAACGGACGTGAAAATTTCGGTACAGGTGTAGATGAGCAGCAAGTCAAATTCGATATGACATTCCCGAAAATCGCGCCATTTCCCCTTGAGTTTGTGATCTCTGAAATCAGGTGGTAATGGCTCTGGAAGGACGAGTATTTCCAAGGCGAATTTCAGTCTGTCAAGATTGCGTCCCTGTTTAATGGTATGTTTCAGATCCTTTTTAAAACGGGATGTCGGTTGCATCGCCAGCATTAGATTTCGCAATCCTGAAACATTGACGACACACTGTCGTATCGCTTACCTTTTCCTTGGCGAGCATCCCGCATGGCTTGAATTGTTTTTTGGGTGGGTACACGGACATCAAATGGAAGCCCGTGATGGGCAATAATCTGCCAATAGAACAGTTCATAAGCAGAAGAGAGTGGAATTCCCACTTCCCTGAGAATTGCTTCTGCTTTTTCTTTGACTTCCGATGTCTGCCGGGAATGCGCCATGGCGCTTTTCGTCATTGTAATTGTCTCCCCTGATATGATTATATACTCAGGATGATGATACAATTTCCCGAAGGAATTGTCAATATTAGCGAGGAGGAAAAAACCAATGATAAGTGCAATGTCACAGACCTTTGGCGGCTACCCACATAAGGCGGGACAGTTTTAATCTCAAGTACTTACACCTACGTTGCCTGGACAGGGGCAATTCCAGCATTTGAGTGATGAGCCACATCGAAAGTGTCCCGGCTTATGTGGGTAGCCGATCTGTTCAACACATTGTTGAATACGATCCCGTAATGAGGCATATCATGGTAAATTCCGAGAAAACAGTCTTTCATACTTTGGCAGATACGGATTCATTCCACACCTCTTCATGCGAATATAGAACGATATCACTTGCGGCCTTGCGATGGGCAATATCTAACATATCTTCATATAACGGCATATTGAGAGTGATCTCGATAATTGATGGACTTATTTTCACAGTATTTGAGGGAAACTACCTTTTCGCAAGTGATTTGGATAAAAAATGTACTGGTTCAAAGAAAAAATAAGCGAAAATAGTGCTCCATTAATTAGCAAAACCCTTATCCCTGTGACATGCTGCTACCATTAAGCTGAAGCGTGATTTGCAACAGAAAAATACAGCATAAGTTTAACATACCCCATCAATTATTTTTAGACCATTCTCAGTCACTGTCCCCATGATTTGATCAATAGTATATGGGCAGGTTTCAGGGAATACTGAATCCGGCAATCGGGTTTCCTTCAGAGCTTTAACAACTGCAATTTCAAAGGCGATTGAAACATATTCTGATATTGAATACTTCAGAGAAGGGTTTTCTAAAAGATGATTTTTTATCCTGATCCGCTGTTCCTTGATGGTAAGCTCCCAACTGCGTCCACGTCTCTCCGGTTGATAATCCCATTTTAAAAGGTGCATCAGTAACACTGCAAGGCGATTAACCAATTCGTGTTTTTGAGTTTTCCCCATAGATTCAATTTCCTCAATTAAGTTTGGAATGTCAAGCTGTGACAGCGCCCCTGCCTTCATAAGATCAGCCTGTTCATGTGTCCACTGATAAAAATCCTGATTATATAAGTTCATGATATCCTCTGGTTTTTGAAAAGTGTTTATAGAAAAATCCTGGAATCAGAAACATTCAGCACACCTGCCAAAATCTCAGCTCGCTTCCTGCCCACTTGCCGCTTACCGGTCTCCATTTCGCTTATATGACGTTGTGGTATGCCGGTTTCTTCGGATAGCTGCTTCTGAGTCAATTCTTCGCGCAACCTCCACAAAGGTTCTGGTGATCCACAAAGAAGATTCAGGGAAAAGTGCTTGTGAAACACTCTATCATTTTCCTTTAATTGGACTCAAAATCCTCCGCTCGCAAGGGCATGTCGGTTCGATTCCGACCTCAGGCACCATATAAGATAAAAGGGTTATCCAGTTTTTTGGATAGCCTTTTTTTCTTTGATTTGGGTGATCGTGCCAGTATCTGGTTTTGTGTTCTGTTATTATCTGGCTGGCGGAAATTGAAGGGCTATGCGCCATCTTGCGCTCCAGAGGGTTCGCTGACCTGATTCGGCGGGTTTTTGACAACAGAGGAAAAGAACGAGTATATCCAACCATATCCAATCAGACAAAATCTTCAGCATCAGAATTTTGTTTACTGAAATCAACCACTAATTCCTCATCTCTTTCAACTTCATCTGGATGGTTCTCATCCGAATCTTCCTCTTCATCAATACCATCATGAAGCTGTTTTTTGATCAGAACCATCTGGTTCGGAAATACTTTTTTTGAAATTTCAATATAATGACGGGCCAGTTTTTCTCCGCCCAGCTTCAAATACACCAGAAGAGCGGCTTGAAGCGTTTCATCATCCCGCTTCTCTGATGGAATCCGGTTCAATAGCCGCCTGATTGATCCTTGAAACTCATCTGGAATGATCATTTTCTCAGACATACGAATCTCCTGAATTGATTGTAAATGGGAACATGCAAATAAAAAGGCGCCTTAATGACATTTTAATACTATATGCTTGAGACTGGATAAATTTAGCAGACACAAGAGCGTGAGTTTCTTATTCAAATTTTCACAAATTCTCATGGTTCGCAGTATAGAAAGGCGGCGAGTTCTTCACCCCCGCTGTTAATATCGCCGTTCCCGAGGAGGCCATAAGATGGATGAGCGGCAAATCGCCTCTGGGATCGCCGCACCCCAGTGCGGCAATTACGACGACAAAAATTTGGCGCGGTTTATCAATTAATGCACGAGCCGCACTGGGGTGCGGCGATCCCGGGAAAGTTCCTGGGTAAGAACACAAACAGCATTAATCATCAAAGTCGCCTTTAGCGCCTTTATCCGCTTCAACAGATAAAAAACGGACGGCAATCCCTTCGGGTGTCCAATCTGAAGGCGCTTCTATCCGTCCGGCCTTTGGCCCCGGATCATAAGAATTTGCCCTGAGAATGGCTTCAATGGCCAGCGGAGCCGTATCAACTGAGTTAAACACCGTCATCAACATCTTATAAACAAAATCTTCCACCCTTTTGGACATGCGGTCGCGAACCGCCTTTGGCTGTGCAAGGAGTTTGCTTTCAAACGGAAGGTTAAGTTTTTTATAATCACCTTTTTTAAGGCCCTTGGCATCCGAATATGCCACCATCTCCCGCCACAGTTCTTCGGTAACGCCTTGATCCTTAACCTTGATGAATTGTCCATCAGAATCCAGAATAGCGTTTCCATAATCATTGACTTCAAGCCCCCAGGAAATCATCTGAAGGGCCGTCGCTACGTTGGCCTTGGTGGTTCGGGTCAGCGAGGCGATTTCCCTGAGGCGATCCGAGCTGTTTCCTGATGTACCATGCTGAGCACCTGAAACGCTGTAAGGAGTTAGCGCTTCATGAATGCTCTGAGTCAAGCCGACCTGAATCCCTTGATCGCTAGCTTCAATGCCATGGGTGGTTCCATTGTTCAGGGCGATCCAATCAGGGAAGATGTCGTGAGCATTTAACCCCCGAATCAAAAACAGAGCCTCATCTACCGTAGATAGACCGGTTTTGCCTTTGATTTCACCCACCTCGGTTTCAAGTCCCGCCCACTTGGGAATAAATGGAATCAGCGCAAGATTGGCCAGCAGGTTTTGGTCATCCGGCATGTGCGAGGCATCAACGGCAATGGATGTGATACCGGCTTCAAAAATGGTTGGGATCTCAACCATTGCCTGTGCAATGTCATCCTGAGATTTTATTCCGTAGTGATCCGCGTGAATTGCGACCGGAACGGTGATGCCCATCTCATTGCACAGGGCATCCACCTGCCGGGCGATGTTCCAGAAGTTGACTAAGCAGTAAGTTCCTTCGGACTTGGCAATCTCAATGATGATAACGGAATTGGCCCGCTGGGCGGCGGCAAGCGCACCCCGAATGACAAATATATTTCTCCCGTTCGCCGCCATCGCAATGGCTTTGCCTTTGGCCAGCATAGCCCTGTCAATATATTTTCCACTAACAACCAGTGCTTTTGAATTGGGAAACAACTGCACGATGTTGGGGGGTCTGCCCACAGTCAGAGCAGTTTCAAAATCTTTAGACCTCTTACAGGAATGTTCAGTCACGTTAAACCTCCTTTTGATGAATGCGGAATGATGAATGAAAAGCAAAAGCGAATGGTGAAGGCTGAATGTTTTTTTAATTCACAATTCATCACTTATCATTCAGTGTAAAATCTGACAGCCACAGGTGAATAGCTTCCGACACACCTCCATGATCATGGGATGCTACGCAAGCAAATCGGTTTTTCAGTACATCGGGAGCATTGTCAACCAGAAAAGCAGTCCCTGCCCATTCAAGCAAATCCAGATCATTGTAGTCGTTACCTATAGCCAGAACAAGCTCCTTATCAATATTCAAACGATCAGCAAGCCATGCAGCGCTCTGGCTTTTACTGACGCCAGGTGCAAAAACCTCAATCCAGGTGGATTTGCCGTCTAAAGGCGAAGTGGATCGAATGACGCTGTAGCCTGTCAATTTCGACCGTAACGCCATTAGTACGGATACACTGTTATCACGATTAACCACAGCAAGCAACTGTGAAGCGGATCCGATATTGGGAAATGCGTTATCAAGCGGCCTACAGAATTCGCTGTAGCGCGCAAGACGCCTGTGAAAATCCGGATTGTCCCTGCCTGTATCATGATATACAAACCGATGATTATCCGGAATGGGTTGATGAACCATAAAATCGAGCCCGAATTCCATGAATATCTGAACAGCAGATAAAACAGCCCCGGCATCCAGATGAATTTTGCGGATCAGACGACAATCCGGGAAAGTTATAACCCCAGCTCCGGTCGAAAAGATGACATAGTCCACGGGCAACTGGTTTCCGGCAACCGCATTAAAGGAGTACAGGGACCGGCCGGTTGCAATGACCCGAACGACCCCTTTGCGCCCTAGGCTGAAAAGCGCATCCATATCCTGCCTTGTCAGGCTTCCGTCTGAATTCAGCAGGGTTCCGTCCATATCCGTAATCAGCATGGCGCCATGAAGTGTATCCTTCATTGTTGCGTTACAGCCATGTTCTGAATATCCTTCACCCATGCCAAAAGCAGATCCATCTCGCATTTTGGGATCAGGTTATGTCGAATCAGACTTTCATAAGCGTTAACGAGATTGGTTTCAATTGAAAATCGGGATGAAACCGCCCTTTCAACCACATCAATTATTTTTTCCGGATATAGATAACAGGGAATTTCCGATTCAAAATCAGACAGATGATTGTGTTCATTGCGGTTCTGAACAACGGTCGCCCCAGTAAACCCCAGTGAATAGCCGGCGCTCCAGAGAATCGGCTGCGCCACCAGCCCACGGATAATATCTGTGGACCGAAAACTGACCGAAGCAGGCAAATACAGCAGTGGAAACAGTGGCTTGATAAAGGCGGTGTTCTGAGAATTAAAGGGAGACACTGTTCCGGTATTCAGAACCACCGGACATTTGGAGTCAAAAAAACAAGGGGTATTTACAGTCATGCGATAGATGGCATCCACATCCGGATCTCCGTCAGCCAGTCCCTGCCAGATACCGACCCTGACTGGTGCCGTCTGCATGGAACCGGCGGCCAAACTCTCAGCCGGATCACAGACCCGGTTAAGAGGGAATCCTCTGGGCCAGATGTGCTGATCAGTAAAATAACTGTAAATATTAACAAAACCCATGTCAGGCGATGTCATCAGGTAGTCGCCGTCAAATTCGGGAATGGACCAGTCTGACTTGGGCATATTGTCATCATCGGTATCCAGAATGATTTCAGCACCCTGCTGAATAGCAACCAGATATCCCATGAGCTTTCGGGCATAATGATTCCAGGGAAGCATTCGGGTGATCTGAAATTGCGCGATTTCCTGATCCGCTACCGACAGATATGTTGCCGGATGACAGCTCCAGTCCATGGGTGTTTTTTTATCACCGGCGACCACTACCCTCCAGTCGGTAAAGTCCGTCCATTTTCGAACCGATGGCGATACCGGATAAATCGTGGTGATGACAATGGTCTTAAGCACGGAGTATATCCTTGAAATGGATCGGCAGGATATGGGAATTCTGTGTTATGACATCCAGAAATACTTTCAGAAATTCAAAGGCTATTTCATTCATTCGCTGATGATGGATCATGATACCACAGGTTCCGCTATGAATCCCTACTGAAAGCTCTTTCCAAAGGGCTTGCCACCCTGCTTCCGGCGTGGTTTCCTGGCGGGTGTGCAGATCCACGTTGACGGATAAATCCGGCAGCCCTTTCGGAGATTTTGGCATGCTGCGATGATGCCGCGAAACTGCTTTAAATTTATTATTTTTTAAGACAGTCAGGGTTCTGCTATCACATCGGTTCCAGGGTGGGGTAAACACCGGTGTGAACATATCTTTCATCAGGTACTCCAGTTTCTCCCGGCCACGCAGAATATCCTGCCGGATTGCATCAATTGTCCGGACCGGACCGAATTCCTGTTTTTTCCCCTGAATTTCATGGGAAATGTGCCGCCAACCATGCTGATGCCAGCAGTATAACCCCTGTGCTTTCTGATCTGTTTTCTGAAAAATATCCCATCGCTGCTGACTGAGCCAGGAAGGCACCACCGCAAGACATAGAGGCGTTTGGTAGTCGAGAAACAAATTTAGTAAGTTAAAAAAACGTTCTCCGGGAGCCCCGATGTCATCGGCACGAAAAAAAAACCGGACAGGCAAGGAAAGTCCAGTCTGACCCAGGGCCTTATCCACACAATCCTGAAGCCGTGGTTTCAAATCCAACAAGGGCGAGTTCCATAGTAGCGAAGGTAGATTGCGCATTAGTTGTTCCTTTGTGTTTCCATCCAGGATTGGATCCAGTCAAGCGAATGAACAGCCCCATCCAGATTAACAGAATAGTCTGGGCGAGTCCGTTCAGTCAGATTCCTGGTCATGAGTCCGGCCAGATGTTTCGGCTCAAGATCGGCATCTTCAAGAATCCGCATACCGCCCATTTCGGCAATGCGTTCAGCCCGAAGTCGCTGTTCCCGGTTTTGTGAAAAAGGCCAGACCAGGGAAGGAACCTGGGCTGCCATAATGTTCATGCAGGTATTGTATCCCGCCATGCTGACGGAAAGATCAGCCGCAGAAAGATAGGCCGGAAAATCGGGAGTAAACCGTGACACTGCAATCCGATCCGTACCCATTTCCTGAAGGCGCCGAACCGCATCACTTTCCATGAACGGACCGGTAAATACCTGAAGATAAGCATCCGTTTCAAGCGATATCTTCTCAAAGGCCAGTATCACGGCGTTTAGAAGTACAAATCCCACCTTCCCGCCACCAGCGCTGGCTACAATCAACCGGCTGTCATCGTTAATGCGGAGTTTGTGGCGAATAGCAGTCCGATCGTTCTTGAGGGGTCTGGGAGTGACAAATCCGGTATAGACAACGGGAATCCGGATGTCCGTCATTCGGGAAAAAGTTTCATCCAGTTTGACGATTGCGGCGTCCGAATGGATCAGAAGCGCATCAAACCACTGATTTAAAGCAGCGATCACCCTGGATTCATAAGTTAGAGTGTCTTTTTTTTCAACCAGAACATCCCTAAGGCTGCACACCACCCGACTCGGGCAAAGCCTTTTTTGCCTGATTCCGTCAAATATCGGAATCAGTTCAAAACCAAACGCCTTGCGCCCGAACGGAAAGAGTTCAACCATGAAGATATCCGGACATTCGCACAAAAACAAATCGTAAAGCACCTGTTGCCGGGCGGCTTTGATTTGCTCAACCGTTCCGAAGTCTGAATCCGATTCCAGTCTGCTGAAGTCCGGATCCATACTGAGAGGTGAAAGACTTACTTCCCGAATATGCTCCGGAACCGGCATGTTCATGGACGCGCCTCCGGATACAAGAATAACGTCATGGCCTTTAAACGCCTTACATATCTCAAGGCTTCGAAAATAATGTCCCATGCCCAGGACGTGCTGGCAGTAATAAACGATTTTCATGGTTTGGAAGTTTTCACAGTTGAACAGATGAAGAGAATACCGGAGATAAATCCAGAAAATTAAGCAGCTCAATTGCCAGTCTGTCGCTTGAGAATGTCAGGCGATGCAGGTGATACGGCATAAGGAATCGCCCATCCTTGAGGAAATTGGACAGGGTGCTTTCATGATAAATCAGGCTTTTCATCGTGCCTTCGTGGGTGACAACAAGGATATTTTCTCCCGGCCAGCACTTGGATGCAATAGCCAGCGCTTCCAGGCCTCTTTTCCACACGTTTTGGAAAGATTCACCGCCAGGCGGACAAAAATCCCATGCAGACGGCATCTGTTTGGCCCATAAGTCCGCAGACCCGGTTTTAATCTGCGCCATTGTTTTTCCGGTCCATAGGCCCCAATCCCTTTCCCGAAGCCTGGAATCCAGTGTAACCGGAAGATTCAGCGTCTGGTTGATCAGCTCGGTTGTTCTCTGAGCCCTTCCAAGATCGCTGGAAAGAATCCGGTCCCAGAAATTCCCTGATAGAAGCTGTCCCCATCGCAGGGCCAGCTCTTCTCCTGTAAGAGTCAGCGGACTGTCGGACTGCCCTTGGATCCGTCGGCTCTGGTTCCATTCCGTTATCGTGTGGCGTAACAGGCCAAAACAGGTTTTGGGATGATGTGTCATGAAAGGGTTAAAACAATTTGGACATCGTTGAACATCTTCAGCACTTCACTGCACCATATCGTTTTTCGGGGTTAGCGATCAGCGTTGACAAATCAGCATCACCTGAAAATCCGGATTCCAGAAAATGTTTCACCCCTTCAAGCGACAAGCGAAAGATTCGGTTCCCGGCCATAATCACATGAACGTTGTCCGTGCTTCCGCAAAGCCGGGCAAATGTTGGTCCAATCACCGATGCCGGATCCTTGACATGCGGAACTTCAGCCAGAGCCTTCAGATAGATATCAATGCGTTCTTTCAATGCTCTGAAATAATCCACTTCCTTTCCGATTGTAAGAGAGGTGACAGAAGAGAGATTTTTCGAGAATTCAAATAAAACATCCCAGAATATTTTAATCAACATGGCTTTTTCCGAATGGTCTTCCATAAGGTACGAGACGGCCCACCCGACGCTGAGTATCTTGAGAAGCTGTATCTCATATTCAATGGCGACCTTGTTGATGGAATTCTCATCCGGCAGTCGGCTCAAGGCAAACAGCACACTTTCGCGATCCAGTGAAAAATTTGCCAGGGATTCGCCAATTTCCTGTATGGATATTGGATTCTGATTTGGGAATGTCATGATAATCTCCAAAATTCTTCGAATAGCGACAACACTAACGCTGGAACATCCATACCACAACCGGAATGATCAAGGCAATAATGATCAGCAATCCCGGCGGCGCCAGATACGGCGCATACCATGGTTTGTTAAGGACGCGCGCCTTTTTCAATTCTGACAAAAACCAATTACCCAAAAATGAAGCTGCAAGAAGTATAGCAGCCATTTTCAATAGAGAGATTAACGCGGACAATCCCATACCTCCTTCAATCAGCCCGGTTATCACCGGGTTTGTTCCACCAATACCTGCCTGAAATCGGCTGCCACCTGCAGCGCGTTCAGTTCAGGGGTTTCAAAAATATCTCTGGCGCCGATCTGCGTGTCGCCATAAAAATGACATCACAGTGAGTATAATCCAGAAGGATTCAGGGTTGACAATTGAAAAAATCAACCCATAATATTGAAAAAATATCCATTCTCAATTTTTTATCACACTTTAACCCCTTTTTCAAACAGGAGATGACAATGTCCTCTAAAAAAGAAACTTTGCAATTTAAAACCGAAGTCCAGCAGCTTCTCAACCTTATCATCAACTCACTGTATTCCAATAAAGACATCTTTCTCAGGGAGCTGATATCCAATGCTTCCGATGCCATTGACAAACTGCGATTCAAGGCGCAGACAGAGCCTGATCTTCTGGGAGATGATGCAGAGTATAAAATAAAAATCGTTCAGGACGGCATCAAACAGACGATTGAAATCTCTGATAACGGCATTGGCATGACATATAACGAGGTGATGGAAAATATCGGCACCATTGCCAAAAGCGGCACATCGGCATTTCTGGAAGCAATTGCAGAAACCCATCAGCAGAACACATTGACCCCGGAGTTGATTGGTCAGTTTGGGGTCGGGTTCTACAGCTCTTTTATCGTTTCTGACAAGGTCAGCCTTCTGACGCGCGCCGCAGGAGAAGAAAAAGCCACCCTCTGGGAATCAACCGGTGACGGAAGCTATACCATCGAAGAGGCTACCAAACGGTCTCGCGGGACCCGAATCACCCTTCATTTAAAGAAAAAAGAAAAAGACGAAACGGATTTTACAGATGAATGGACCATCAGGCGCATTGTCAAACAGCACTCCGATTTTGTCAGTTATCCCATCGTAATGGATGTTGAAAAGGATGATCCCATTCCCGAAGCCGAACAACTCTTGGACAAGGAAGGCAAGCCCGCTGGCAAAACCACCCGGAAAGTGATTCGCGAAGAAACCCTCAATACCATGAAGGCCATCTGGATCAAGGATAAAAAAGATGTCGCCCCTGAAGAATATGAAGAATTTTATAAACATATCAGCCATGACTGGAATCCGCCCCTTACCCAGCTTCACATGAAGTTTGAAGGCACCACCGAATACCATGCCCTGCTCTATATCCCTTCTCAGGTTCCTTTTGATCTATTCAATCCGGAACACAAACATGGCATCAACCTGTACTGCAAACGGGTGTTCATCATGGATGACTGCGAAGATCTTATGCCGGAATACTTCCGCTTTGTCAAAGGGGTTGTGGATGCACCGGACCTCAATCTTAATGTCAGCCGCGAAATCCTGCAACAGGACAAACTAGTCAGAAATATTCGCAAAAATCTGGTAAAAAAACTCATCGAACTTCTTGGCAACATGGAAAAGGAAGTTTACGACAAATTCTACAATGAATTTGGATCCATTCTGAAAATCGGCATTCACATGGATTCTGAAAATCGGGATAAAATCGCCAGACTTGCCCGGTATCAGACCACCAAATCCGATGGCAAACGGATATCTCTTTCCGAATATGTCGCCAACATGAAAGCCGAGCAGAAAGACATTTACTTTATCACCGGCGAAAATCTGACATCCCTTCTCAACAGCCCCCATCTGGAACAACTGAAAGAAAAGGATTTTGAAGTCATTTTGATGGCCGATCCCATTGATGAGTGGGTGGTCCAGTCGCTGACCGAGTTTGATGGAAAACCGTTCAAAAGCGCAGAAAAAGGTGATCTGGATATTCAGAAAGTGGATGACGGCAAAAAAGAGGAGTTCAATGCCCTTTTCAGCTTTATCAAATCCAATCTGGAAAACAAGGTCAAAGAGGTTATGCCCTCTACCCGGCTGAAGGACTCAGCTTCCTGCCTGTCCGGAAATACCTACGACATGAGCGCATACATGGAGAAGATTCTGAAGGCCACTGGCCAGAAATCCCCGGAAGTCAAACGGGTCCTGGAGCTGAACATGGATCATCCCCTGGTGGTCAAAATCAAGGCCATTTATGATAAGAACAGGAGTGATCCTGTCCTGAAAGACTACAGCGATCTTCTCTATGATCTGGCCGTCATCGGTGAAGGTGGCAAGCTGGAAAATCCGTCCCGGTTCACCAAAATGGTTGGTGACCTGATGTCCGGCGCGCTGAACGTTTAACCCAGACAAATAGGGGCTGTCGGCACCTAGCCTACAAGCCCCTTACCTTTTAACATCTAATTAGGTGCTGGCTATGATTGGACTTTGGACAAACTTTTGTTGCTTTTTTTATTTCCTTTTTTACATCTATGGACGGTGTATCCGGAGCCTTTCTGCTACTTCCCTTCCAGATGTCATTTCTTGGGTATGTCAATCCCTCTGTCAGCGCCACCAACCAGCTCTTCAACATTGTGGCGATCCCCAGCGGCGTGTATCGTTACTATAGGAGGGGCGCATGGTTTTGGCCCCTGACCTGGGTCGTTGTGATCGGTACCTGCCTGGTGTTCTCATTGGCACCATCGTTCGTGTCGCCTACTCACGGCAGGATGGCAAACACCCGGGCAGGAAAACCAGATCCATCCTTTGGCTTTGGGAAAGTCGCTACTACCAGGGCACCTGCCTCTGGCACCTCATGCAAATTCGTCAGAAGCTCAATCTGATAGTGATTTTGCTTCAATATGTATTTTTCCAAGGAATAGTCATTTTTTGAAGTAGCAATGCCAGGATCAGTGTCGGTTGTCTCATGACCGGATGAAGTGATTTTGCAATTCTCATATAGATATTTCAGTACTTCGAGACTCCAACCAGGGTAGTGGGCAATTCCATTGACATCCTTGTTCTGCATAGCTTCCATATTGGGCCATCGCCTGCACCAGTCGGTGCGCATCGCCACAAAAGCTCCTTCTGGGATAGAGCCATGCCGTTTTTCCCAAGCATTAATGTCTTCCATGGTGATGGTGTAGTCTGGATTGTTCGCTACCTTCTCGTGAACATCAATTACGACTAAGGGCAGGATCATCTCTTTTACGCTAATCTGATCCACAGTATGTAAGCCTTTCACAAAGTGAGCAGGAGGATCCACATGAGTTCCCCACTGACCGACGTGAGTGAAAGCCTGTGCATAAAAGCCACTCCCCAATGTTCCCACACCAGGTTCATACCAGTAGAGAATCTCCCGCTTTTCATCGGGAAAGCCTTTCCAATGAGGAATCCCTGCTGAGAAGGCATGGGTGAGATCAACGAATCTCTTTGTTCTTATCAGTTGCCATGCATCTTTGAGAGTAATCTCTTCTGAAGCCATGCTGTAATATCCAAAAGCAAAGATCATCCACGTCATCACCAGTAATGGCACCATAATGATCCTGATGATTTTCATAAGTTCACTCCCCCGCTTGTCGACAAGAATCCACTGCCCCCCCGAACTGCTAACGAAAAAAACACCGGCCCGAGGGCCCGGTGGATTGGCTGGTTAGGAATATTATGCAGATATTTCATGCTTCTTCTTTTAAAACAATGGTCATGATACCAAACTTTGAAAAAAGATCAATCTATCTACTACAAAAATAAAGTCATGATTTACATAAAGTATGCCAAGTTTATGAGCTGCATTCTTCATGGCGGCATCTATTCTTTGGAATTCCTCGATTATTTTCTGATGAGCTTCCTTTAAAATCGGCATGTCATTTGCGTTGGCAAGAATCGGTGATAAAAATGCAACATGTAAAAATAGTGTAACAAATAATAATTTCTTCATGGTGTTCATTGCCTCTATGATATGATACGATGTTTCGATCAAAACAAGTTCAAGCATTCCTAAGAACACAAATTGTTCAATTTCATTGAGCGGAATACTTGCTTAGATTTTCAACCGCCTTCATCCCGGCTGCTTGCAGCTTTTCCTTGTCTTTCGCCATAAGCCCAAACGACACCGTCATGTAATATTGCCCCTTCAGAATATGCAGCCCCGGAGGCATCAGAAAATTGTCATCCCCGACACCATCGATCTTGGAGGCATCTTGGATCGCACTCTTGGTTGCTTTGAAAATAGATTGAGGTGTATTGCCCCCATCGCGTGACTTTTTGTCCATAAAGGCCATCTGAGTCAAGCCCACCTGAAAGAATGCTCCGTCTTTCTCATACACGCACAGCTTCAAACCGACCCGAGGCTCTTCTTTGACGGTACACTCCCCAAAACTGACACCTGTAAGCGCCTTGGCATCTTCCTTGGTGATGATCATGGCGGGCTCAATCATTTTGGCTCCGGTATTGCTTGTTTTTTCCTTTGATATACTGTCACAACCACACATCTGGCTGAAAGCAAGCATCATGCAGGCTGCAGCCAAAAACATTTTTCCCATTTGTACCTCCACTTTTTTGAATCCCGTTTAGATGTAAAACCTACCATATCGCAGGGAATTTTTGGCCCAATGTAGAGCTAACCGGGTGCGCTGATGATTTCTGGCTTTAAGCAAGTCACGCTGTTGGGCGCTCCGGTTCAGCGGCGGGTTGGGCTGGAATAAACATATATTCGACAATGCTTTCTGATGCGGGTATGGACAGTCCATCTTCAAGTAAACCCTCAAGGTGAAATTGAATAGCCGCTAATAGTTCATTTTCGGTTTCCCCAATTGTAGCGCCACTTGCTACGCAACCAGGTAAATCGGGGACGTAGCCAGAAAAATTATTTCCTGCTTTTTCTATAACAATGGCATAGCGCATAATCATTAACCTTTCAATGATGCTTGCTTCAAAATGCTGCCGAGGGTTCCCGGAGCCAGATCGTCACTGGGTTTTCCCGCTACAGTAACGCGTCCTGATTTGACTGGATGTTTAAATTGGCGATGACTACCACGAGTAGCAATCAGGAGCCAGCCGTCTTTGTGGAGCAACGCAAGTATCTCATTAACTTTCATATGTAAAAATGCATCACAGTGTTTTTCCTGATGCACAGCGTAAAATCAAGGGACTCCGCGATGGTTTATTCGCGCAGCCCCTCTTGACTGCCGGGTTGGGCAACAGCGTCACGCCGATAGTGGAGAACGCCTTTCTCTTCACGTTCGAACGCCATTCCTGCGTCTTCTGCAATGCGGATTGAAGCGACATTGCCAGTCTTGATTTCCGCACGGATT